>VOFG01003339.1_pt1 | contig 24498 bp, 44 predicted proteins | sample 5384171 | NCBI WGS metagenome assembly VOFG01 (sample SAMN12384726, study PRJNA508395) | human gut metagenome | isolation source: healthy gut F | host: Homo sapiens | reverse complement strand
GAAGATAGTTGTCATCTATATTCTTTTTCGAGCAGGACCTCAGGAAATTGCAGGGAACATCAGTTCCCTGCCGTCGGGAGTCTTAAGTCGTATACATCCGCCGCACCGTGCTGGTATATGGTGATCTTTGCCATAAACCTTGCCTGTATCTGCGTCACGGACTTCAAGGCCGATAAGATCCTGACGAAGTTTACGCCCTCGGGCAGTTCTACATCGTCACGAGATCCATATACAGCATTTGCCGACTATCGTCTTAGCCTCGTCAACATTATTCATCATCAGTCCTCACTTGCTTATTATTCAAGAATGTCTGCGGGGCTTACGGGCGATATACTTTGCACCGTTGTCACGAAGTTCCTTTCGGTGCGAAAGCCCCACAAAACCCGCAGGAGGTAAAAGCCTGCATTTACGGCGGTTTGCATATCGACCTGCTGTCGCCTATGTACAGCACCTCGCAGGGCTGTACACCCCAGCTTTTCCGCTACATCAAGCGCACCATCCGGACAGGGCTTCGCCTTTATCCTGTCGTCAAGTCCTCTTATATAATCGAACACGCCGCCGCCTAAAATGCGGAACGACCTGCTGTGCTATATCGTGCGCCTTGTTGGTTGGTGACACCGAGTCGCCGCGCACCTTTTTCACGGGCGGAACGTAAAGCTTCGGGTATGCTGCCGTAGGCGGCGGTCTTATCCTCGCTGTGAGCGGAATAATACCCATAAACATTGCTCCGCTGCCCATTCTTGGGATCGCTGCTCAACCTCAAGATTTCTCAGTAATGAAATCATTTCAAATATCGCTGGAAGTAAATGGGTATGTTTTACTATTTGATTAAGAAATAGTATGATTTTTCTCGAAAGCGCTTTCAAAGCAAAGGGACGCGCATAGCAACCCCTCCGGCAGTGTTTCATCGCCGGAGGGCATTTTTCTGATATTCTGAGATAAACGCGTTCAGGCAGCCGTGTGCTTATTCCGGCAGCATGTCAACAGCAAACAGCGCGCCGGCTCCGCCGGTGTGAACAAAGAGAAGATTCTCCTCGCCGTCAAAGTAGCCGTCCTCGATCAGCTGGAAGAAGCCCGCCAGCGCCTTTCCGGTGTAGACAGGATCGACCAGGATGCCTTCCTTGCGCGCCAGCTTGCGGACGGCAGCAGAGCCCTCCGGACTGGCAATGGCATAACCGGGGCCGATGTGGAATTTGATGTGAATGTCCTCACGCTGCACCGGAACATCGCTCTCGAGCAGCTCCTTCAGACCCTCCCATCAGGTCATACGCAATGTCAGCAAACGGATCGTCGCAGACGCCCACGCCGACAGAGCGCGTTCCCGGCAGGAACAGCTTTGCGCCGTAGGTCAGGCCGGCATAGGTTCCGCCGGAACCGGTGGCGCTGACAATGCTGTCAAACTTGACGCCCAACGCCTGTGCCTGCTCGGCAATTTCCTTTGCGCAGTTGACATAACCGAGCGAGCCCAGCGGCACAGATCCGCCCACGGGGATGAAATAGGGCGTATGCCCGGCCTTGCGCAGCCCGTCCATGATCCGCTCCATCTCGGCGTACACATCGTCATAGGTGTCGGTGTCCACAAAGCGGACATCTGCGCCATAGATGCGGTCAAGAATCTGGTTACCTCCGGCCAGTTCGCCCCGTTTTTCAGGACGAGGATTGCTTTCATACCGAGCTTCGCGGCACACGCGGCAGTGAGCATGGCATGGTTCGACTGCGGACCTCCTGCGGTGAGCACCACATCGGCGCCGTTCGCATGTGCATCCGCCAGCAGGAATTCCAGCTTGCGCACCTTGTTTCCACCGAGCGCCACACCGATCATGTCGTCTCGCTTGATGTAAATGTTCTTTCCATACTCCCGGCTAATAGCCTCGAAGCTTGTAAAGCGGCGTAGGCAGCACAGCGAAGGGAATGCGAGGAATTGTGTGATCTGTTTCATGAGCAGGACCTCCTATCTGCAGGCGATTGCCTCAATCTCCACAAGAGCGTTCTTCAGCAATCTCGCGACCTCAACAGCGCTGCGCGCCCGGAGGATTCTGAGGAAAGAAAGTGGCGTACACCTCGTTCATGACCGAGAAGTTGTTCATATCGCTGAGAAAAACGGTGGTCTTGATGACATTTTCCATCGTAAGTCCCGCTTGCGCCAAAACAGCCTGGACATTGGTCAGGGACTGATGGGTCTGCTCTGCAACACCGCCAGGAGCAGAAGCTACCAGTCGCGGGGTCTACGGGCAGCTGCCCGGATGTGATGACCAGATTACCAGCGCTGATTCCCTGTGAATACGGACCGATGGCTGCGGGGGGCTGATTTTGTTGCAATAATCTCTTTCATAGAACAGGGGTTCCTCCTTATAATCTCTTTCCGTTTGTTTCTTCCGTTTTTCATTTTGCGGAAGGGTATCGTTCCAAATGACGCCGTCGATCATGGTGAAGCGGCAGAGCGTCTGATTGCTGAAGGGCATTCCGTCAAAGATCGCAATATCCGCGTCCTTTCCGGGCTCAATGGTACCGATGCGGTCGATGGCGCCCACAAGGCGCGCCGGATTGACCGTGACGGCCTCCAGTGCGGTATCGAGCGTAAGACCATGCCGCAGCAGCACGCCGATCTCCATCGGCAGCCACGCGGTATCTCCCGCCCTGTCGGCCATGAGGGAGAAGCGAACGCCTTCCTTTTGCAACATGGCGGCATTCTCCAGCCGGCAGTCCCATACCTCCTGCTTGACCGGTCCCAGCAGCAGCGGGCCGAGCACGCATTCCACCTGTTTTCCGCCAGAAGACCTGCGACCTTCCATCCCTCCGTCACATGCTCCAGAGAGTAGGTCAGTCCAAATTCTTCACAGATGCGGATCGCAGTCGCAATGTCGTCCGCACGGTGGCAGTGGATGCGCGCTCTGGTCTCACCTCTGACGACCGGTACCAGACTCTCCAGCAGAAAATCCGGCTCAGGGCGCCTTGGCAGGGTCTTTTTCTGCGTCCGCCAATTTCTCAGCGTAACGCCGCGCACGACTCAGTGTCTGGCGCAGAATTGCCGCCGTGCCCATCCTCGTCATTGGAAATTTGTTTTTTCGCCATATACACGCTTTGGGTTTTCTCCAAGCGCCATTTTCATCTGCTCTGTCCTGGGAATGATCATTTCATCTGCCGTTACCCCCTGAGCTTGATGCAGGCGCCCAAACCGCCGATCACATTGCCCGAACCGGGTCCGGTGTAGACCGCCGTGAATCCGGCGGCCCGAACCTTGGGAATTGCAAGGTCATTGGGATTGATGCCGTCACGAGCACGGACATGCGGCGTGATCGGATCTGTCATTTCATTTTCATCCGATGTTGCCTTCATTTCCGGCTCGCCCCAGAGCGCCAGGTGGCTGTGGGCATCGATGAAGCCGGGCGTGACCCAGCATCCCGCCGCATCGATGCACTGTGCCTCTGCCGGAACAGGCAGTTCCGGACCTCCCACCGCCGTGATTTTTCCGTTTGAAATCAGGACCGTTCCGTTTTCGATGGGAGGACCTGCCATGGTATATACAGTGCCGTCTCGAATTGCTTTCATACGCCGCCTCCCGGGATATGGTATTGGCAGAACAGCGCCGATGCCGCCGGAGTGCAGATAGCAGGCTCCGTCATGGAAATAGCCCTTCTCCGCAAGGTCACACATGCCATACAGCGTCTTGATGTATATACCTTTTCTATGAAGATGCCTTCCTGCAGAACCTCAACCTCGGGCGTTATAATGCCCCAGCCGCCAAAGCGGTATGCACCGTGCAGCGTGGCGGTCTCCTCCAGTAGGCACGGCATCGGTACGCCGCAGAGCTCCTCCAGATCTTTCAGGAAGCCGTTGATGATCTCACGGAGCGGCTCCGCCCTCATGCTCGACCGAGATGAGGCTCCACATGGAACGGATTTCCCAGGAGTGCGGTGCCGTAGATAAAGCCGGCGGCAAGACCGCCGTTTCCTCCTCGGGATGCACACATTGCGTATGGCTGCGCTCTCCGCATTGGAGGAAATCTGCTCCCAGATCTCCGCCGCAGCCTCCACATAGCCAAGCGCGCCTCTTGCGGAGGACGCACCGTTATAGATGATGTACGGCGCACTTCCCTCACGGCTCAAGGCCTGCGCGATCTGCTCCACCGCCGCGGCTCTTTCTTCTTCGCTTACGCCGCCCAGATAGTGTTCTTCTGCACCGAGGATGTGGTTGAGCAGCGCATTTCCCTTCGAGCAGTTCCGGCCTCGGGCTGTTGTGGACGATCACGCACCGCAGTCCCAACCGGCGGCACGAGGCCGCGCAGAGGGAGCACAGGTTTGACTGCGTCTGACCGGAGACCAGGATGGTGTTCTTACCCTCTGCAATCGCATGACCCAGCAGGTATTCCAGATTACGGACCTTGTTGCCGCCGATTCCCATTCCGTTGAGGTCATCACGCTTGATAAACAGCGGGCCACAGTCCAGCTCCGCCTGCATGCGATCGAGCGGATGCAGCGGAGTCGGATTGAGCGCCAACGGCGCCTTCGGAAATTGAGAAAAGCATTTCGCGCAATTCAGCGCTGGTCAAAAACGCATATCCCTTCTTTGGCTTTTATGCGCCAAAATGTTCGTCCAGCTCCACAGTCTCCAGTGCCATCGCCATGCGGATGCAGTCGAGAACGTCTTCCGTGCAGATGATCTCATCTCTCGAGTGGATATTGCGGGTCGGGATGGTGATGGCGCCAGCCTTCATGCCGCCGCGAACGAGCTGTGCCGTGTGTGCGTCGGTGCCGCCGTTTTCGCTGACTTCGATCTGGTACTTGATGCCGTTCTTCTCTGCAACATCGACCAGTGCGTCCACCACATACTGGTTGACGATCATAAAGTAGTCCATCACCTTGATGCCGGCGCCGCCGCCCAGCTTCACATCCGTGCGGGAAGCCGCGCAGCTCGTCTCCGGTAGGGGCCACGTCAAAGACAAAGAGGTCGGGCTGCAGGTCGAAACGTCGAGGTCTGAGCGCCAAAGCAGCCGATCTCTTCCTGAACCGAGAACACATAATACATATCGTTGGTGTTCTTGACATCACGCAGAATGCTGTCGATGATGATGATGCAGCCAATACGGTCGTCCAGGCACTGCATCATGGCACAGTCCTCGTTCTCAGTAGTACTCCGAACGCGTGATGGCAACCCTCGCCGACGCGAACCTTTTCTCTGACCTTCTCAGGAGACAGCGTTGCAAAGTCGATGTAGAGGTCGTTGTGCGTGATCTTGCCCATGTCCTCTTTCTTCTCGCAGATCATGACGCCCTGAACGCCGCTTTCCGTCTGGATGCGAGAATCGATCAGGTTGTAGGGCTTGATGCTGCCGAGCTGACCGATGCGCGCAAAGCCCTTTTCGTCGATCGTTTTGATCATAAGACCGAGCTGATCCATGTGTGCGGACAGAACAACGCGCTTTCCGTTTCCCTTCTTGTGCGCAATGAGGTTGCCGAGGCAGTCTACCCACATTTCGTCCACATGATCCCGGATCTGATTCTGAATGTACTCTGCAACCTTGGATTCACGGCCGGTCGGTCCGTACACTTCACAAATCTCTTTGTCAGCTTGCTGTTGAATTCCATATCAAGATCTCCTTAGTCAATGTAAAATTTTATGGGGGAGGGGGAGCCTCCCCCCCACCAATTCAGGAAATGGTTCTATGATTACTTCCAGCGAGGCGTAGTAGTTGTTCAGATGCTCCTGAACCTTGCTGGGATCAGGAATCAGGTCGTTGTCGTTCTTCAGCATGGTCATAGCGGTATATGCCTTGCCGCCGAAGTCCGTTCTTAACAGCAACGACTTCGTCCTGGTTGATGGCGTAAAGGATGGCCTTACGGATGTCCTCATTGCTGGTGACGTGATCCTCGTCCAGGTTGTACTTCATCTGGATGCAGCCGTTGATCAGTGCAGAAACCAGGCAAAGGTTCGGATCGTTCTTGACAACATCGACCTGGTTTACGGGAACGTTGTCCGTCAGATCGACTTCGCCGCTGCGCAGAGCGGAAATCGTTGCGTCCAAATCAGCGATGTACTTCAGCGTGACGTACTTGATGGGCGCGGCCATGTCGGTATCCGGCATGGATGCGGGGTTGCGCTCGCAGACTGCCTCATAGTCATCAACGCTCTTGATGACGTGGGGCCGCTGCACCACAGGGTGTTTTCCTTGCCGCTGTCCTTTCTCAGGAACTGTGCATCGCCGTAACGGAAATCCGTCATCGGGTCATAGTTGGCCAGCAGCTCGGGCGTGTTGATGGTGGAAACCTGCTTCTGCTGAGGATGCCGGAGAATTCGGTCAGGAAGTTCAGGATCTGCGGGAAAGGAGTATCCGTCGTGATCTTGAAGGACCTCGTGCCGCCGGCATTGTCGGTCGCATTCTTATCGTCCACGCGCTCGGAGATGGGGAGCAGGCAGACCGGCTTCCAGAGCTTCCTTTACGCTCTTGCCGGAGACAGCGTCCTTGGCATTTTCAAGCTCGGAAAGATCGGTAACGGTTCCGAGCTCCTTGAGGCATGCGAAGTTATCGTAAACCTGGTTGCCGGGGACAGAGTCCGGTGTGCGCAGACGGTCGTAGGTGAAGATGACGTCTTCCGCGCCGACCTTCTCACCGGTGTCAACGAGTTCGCCGTTCTTGGCAGTGTAGAAGCCAACGTTGTCACGCAGGACAAAGTAGAAAACAGAGTTGCCTTCGGCAATGCTGTAATTGTAAGCAAGCGCGCGGTCGGTCACGATATTGTCCTGCTCGTCGAGCTCAAGGAGCTTGATGTTGGTGTTTGCAAAACTCTGTGCGTGCCGTCTACCGTGGCGGGGTCAAACTGACCGAGGACGCGTTCGTTTGCAACGATCAGGGGGCGGGTATCACGCAGGCTCTCGTCCACGTAGTCGAGCTGGCTCCAATAGAGATACTTCGACTGACCAATCGTAACGGTGTCCTCTTTGATGACGTTCTTGTTAAAGCCGTAGCAGCCCATGGTGCGGCAGATCGGAGCAAAGTATGCCTTGCCCTCAACGAGCAGGCGCTCAAGCTCTGCATAGGTTTCCTGATAATCCTGCGGGAGCTGGGAAGCGCCCAGGTCAATCAGACGGTCGACCTCGGGATCTTCGACCTTGCTGTCGTTTTCAAGCCGGTGGAGTAGAACATGGAGCGGCAGCCGTAGTCGGGGTTGCCGGTCAGAACCCAAACGTGCCCATATTAATGTCGTAATTACGTGCTTCAACCTGCGTAAACAGACTGCCGTAGTCAGGCTGAATGCTCAGCGTAACGTCAAAGCCGGCCTTCTTCAGCTGGTCACGGACGACGTTGGTCTCCGTCTCCAGATAGCTGAGAAAAGGAGCGTGATGGGAATGGGATCACGATTGGTATCCGCTGCGGTGGACGCAGAATTGTCGTTGGATGAGGTGTCGGGTCCCTTTACGTCGTCTTTGTCTTGACATTGCAGCCGGAGAGCATGACCAAGACCATAGCAAGGCAAAGGAGCATTGCTGTGAGTTTTTTCATTTGTAGTACCTCCAAGTAAATTTATTATAAATGCCTTTCTGACACTTATAAGCGGGTTAGATCGTCTGGTATTTCAGCTTGCCTCCCGAACTTCCTCGGCACGATGGCACGCACAAAGTGCTCCGGCTCCATTTCGCGGTATTCCGAGTCCGGGTAAAGCACTCAGGCTGCGCAAACGGGCAGCGCTTTGCAAAAGCGGCAGCCATCGCCGGGGTTGATGGGAGAGGAGAGCTCACCCTTCAGGATGATCCGCTGACGCTTTTTCGCGGACATTGACAGAAGGGATCGCGCTCAGAAGCGCAATGGTGTAAGGATGCATCGGGGTCTGGAAAAGCGCCTGCTTCGGAGCTTTCTCGATCACCTGCCCCAGGTACATAACCACCACATTGTCGGAGATATGCTTGACAACAGACAGATCGTGCGAAATGAACAAATAGGTCAAACCCGAGCTGCTTTTTGCAGATCGATCATCAGGTTCAGGATCTGCGCCTGAACAGAAACATCCAGCGCGGAGACCGGTCTCATCGCAGACCACAACTGAGGATTGATCGCAAGCGCTCTTGCAATCACGATTCTCTGGCGGCGACCGCCGTCAAACTCGTGCGGGTAGAGATTGTACGCACGCCGCGGCAGACCGACCATCTCCATCAGTTCCTCAACGCGCTTTCTCCGCTCCTCCACATTCTTGCAGACCTTGTGCAGCCGAAGCGGCTCCTCAATGATCTGTGCAACGGTGAAACGCGGGTTCAAGGATGCGTAGGGGTCCTGGAAAATGATCTGCATCTCCCGACGAACGGGAATCATCTCATTCTTGCTGAACGTGCTCAGATCCATTCCCTCAAAGATGATGTCGCCGGATGTCGCCGGATGCAGTCCGAGCAGAACGCGACCAAGGGTAGATTTTCCGCATCCGCTCTCGCCGACTACGCCGAGCGTCTCGCCCCGTTTGATGGAAAACGACACATCATCCACTGCATGAAGGTGGCCGGCGGGAACGTCAAAATATTTTTTCAAGTGGGTCACTGTGAGCAAATTATCCAACGTCTTTCCCTCCTATTACTCAAAGTCCAGCCAGCACTTGTACTGGTGGGTATCGCCCTTCATTGCGGGGCTCTGTTCACGACAGCGTTCCTGGCAGTACTTGCATCTGGGATGGAAGTAGCAGCCGCTGGGAAGTGCGGTGGAGTTCGGTGCCAGACCCGGAATCGGAGACAGCCGCTCGTCATCGACATCCATTTTCGGGATCGAATCAAAGAGACCGCGCGTGTAGGGGTGCTTGGGATTCGTATAAACATCCCAAACGGAACCGTATTCGACCACCTCGCCTGCGTACATGATGGCAACCTGATCACAGGTTTCCGCAACAACGCCCAGATCGTGCGTTATGAGGATCATGGACATCTCATTTTCGCGGATCAGGCTGCGGATGATCTCCAGCACCTGTGCCTGAATGGTCACGTCAAGAGCCGTGGTGGGCTCGTCCGCGATCAGAATCTCAGGAGTTGCAGAGCAGAGCCATGGCGATGATGGCGCGCTGCTTCATACCGCCGGAGAACTGGTGCGGGTAGTCGTTAATGCGGTCTCTTGTCACGCCGACTCGCTCCAGCATTTCAGCTGCCACTTCCATAGCCGCTTTCTTGCTCAACTTCTTGTGCTTGATCACGACCTCCGCCAGCTGCTGACCGATGGTCATGATTGGGTTCAGCGCAGTCATGGGATCCTGGAAACTCATAGAGATGCCGTTGCCGCGCATTTCCTGATTTTCTCTGTCCGAGTTATAGATCAGGTTTCTCCCCTTAAAGAGGATTTCGCCATCCAGGATGATTCCGGGAGGATCCGGAACCAGCTGCATCACGGAGAGTGCCACAGTGGTCTTTCCGGCACCGGTCTCGCCCACAAGACCCAGAACCTCGCCCTTCTTCAGGTGGAGATCCACGCCATTGACGGCCTGCACGTCTTCCGTGTCCGTGACATAATGGACGCGCAGATTTTTGATTTCTAATAGATTCTGTTCCATGTCGTGTCTCACCTCATTTCAGCTTCGGGTCAAGTGCATCCCGCAAACCGTCTCCGAAAAAGTTGAATGCCAGCACCAGCAGAATGATGGCAAGGCCCGGGAAGATTGCCAGATAGGGGTTGGTCTCCAGATACTGGCTGCCGATCTTCAGGATGTTGCCCCATTCCGGGATATGCGGCTCGACGCCCAGACCCAGATAGCTGAGGCTGCTAGTAGACAAAACCGCAGTACCGATGCCCATCGTCGAACGGACAATGATCGGCGCTAGGGAGTTCGGAATGATATGGCGGAAAATGATGTTCCAGTCTCTGGCGCCGCAGGAGCGAGCCGCCTCAACAAATTCTGCATTCGCAAGGCCGAGAACCGTGGCGCGGACGGTTCTTGCATAAACCGCCACCATGCCGATACTCAACGCCAGAATCAGGTTGACTGTATTGGCGCCGAACGCCGCAATGATGGCAATGGCGAGCAGCATATCCGGAACGGCATACTGCACGTCCAGAAGGCGCATAATGATGTTGTCTGCACGCTTTCCGAAAAAGCCTGCAGCCGCGCCGAGGATACCGCCCACGATCCATAGGCAGCACCGTAACGCACACGCCGACGATGAGGGAAATACGGGCGCCAAACACGATGCGCGTGAATACGCAGCGTCCATAGTTATCCGTGCCGAACGGATATTCCATGGAGACGGGGCGCAGGATCGCGTCGTAGTTGTTGTCGATCGCAACGCCGTAATCAAACGTCAGGGCGCTGGCGAGCGACAGCGACAGCAGGAAAACCACGACCAGCATACCCATGACCGCCATTTTGTTGCGGAACAGGCGCTCCCAGATATCACGCCACTCAATGGCACGATCTTCGCCCTGATGGCGATAGTGCGAAATGATCAGCATACCGGCAATCAGCGCAAAAACGTTGCCGCTGATGGCGGAGATAATCAGCAGCACACCTACCGGCAGCAGTTTCTTATCCACCTTGCCGTCCCGCTCCCAAAGATGGATGAACAGGAGCGTCAGCAAATAGAACACCAAGAACGCCACCAACAGTCCCATTCCCAACATAAAGTTGTTTGCCACATACTCTTTGAAGAGATTCAGACCGCTGACCATAATGACCCCAAGGGTCGTGATCGCCGCATAGACGGTCATGGTGTATTCCAGCGTGCGCTGTTTTTTGATCAGCGTAAAACCGGCCACCGCCGCGAAAATATTGCCGGTAACGACAAATGCCAAAAGAAGGATGCCGCTCAGACGCATTGCCCGCGAGATCGGCTTCGACTTGAGAAGCGCCGCCCGCATCCGATGCAGAAGGATGAGTTGGACTACCCCTCCACCGCGAACGCCGCCGCCAGGATCAAAGGCGTTACGGTCACCTTTTACCCGTGATGAAGCTGTATCCGGATAAGGCAAACAGAAGCGCGAACACCCAGGTCACACCGGCAGAGAAGCTCAGTTCTTTGTACTCCGGAGACTTTTTCAGCTTCTTGCTCTCCAGCTTCCTTAGATATTCTTTTTTCTTTTGTTATCATCCACGTCTCATACCTCTTAATAGTTTTTCAGAGAAGACTTGATTCTGGGATCAAGGAATGCGTACAAGATGTCCACCAGAAGGTTGACAATGCTGATCACAATGGCGATGTAAACAACGCCAGCCATGACGACCGGGATATCAGGGATAAACTGCTTGTCCACGATATACTTGCCGAGACCATTGACGTTGAACACCTTTTCGGTTGTAGCTGAGCCGCCCAGAATGCCACCGAACTGAAGACCGATGACCGTGACGATCGGGATCATGGCGTTGCCCAGAATGTGCTTGAAGATCACGCGTCTCTCGCTCAGGCCCTTTGCTCTGGCGGTGAGGATATAGTCCTGATTTTTCACTTCCAACATGGACGAGCGCGTCATTCGCGCTACGGAGGCCGAGAGGCCGTGCCCATAACGATGGCAGGCATGATCAGCGTAACCAGTTTTGTCGCATCGTACATGGCAGGCAGCCAGCCGAGGCGGATGGAGAAATTCAGGATCAGGATCAGTCCCAGCCAGAAGTTCGGGATCGAAAGACCCAGCAGAGCAACCAGCATAAAGATATAGTCAAATGCCGAATACTGCTTGATGGACGAAATGATACCCGAGGGGATCGCGATCAGGATGGAAACCAGCATCGACGCCAGAGAAAGCTGCACCGTGATCGGGGAACCGGCGCATAAGCGCCGACGCAATGTCTTCGTTGCCGACATAGGAGATGCCAAGATCCAGTGTGAAGAATTTCTTGATCGTGTTGCCAAGCTGAACCAGATAGGGATGATCCAGACCGTACAGGCGTTTGAATTCCGCGACCTTTTCCGCAGTTGCGTTTGCACCGAGAATGTTTCTGGCCGGATCCATCGGGGTCAGATACAAAATGGTAAAGACCAGCACGATGACGCCGATCATAACGAAGATCATCATGAAAAGGCGTTCGCTGATATACTTTGCATACGGCTTTGAGTAAATCCAGACAAGCAAATACATCGGAAGCGAGGTAATGACAGAGACCCAGAAGAACGCGGGATTGTCCAGCCATTCCAGATATGTGCTCAGCATATCCGGAGAATGGATCTTCTCACGGCGCATCCGGTTCGTCAGTTCCTCCTGAAGCGCCTGATCGTACTTTTTCTTTGCGACCTTGTCGGCTCTGACCTTCAGCTGCTCGTCCGACACAGAGCGTTTCAGGAACTTGCTCTTGTTTCGTTCGGACTCCAATGCTTGTGCCTTGAGCTTTTCCAACAGCCCGCTCGTCTTAAACTCAGCCTCGAGGTCAGCCCGCAGCTTGTCATAGCTGGCAGAGTTTGAAAATACCAAATGCTTCACCAACACCATGAGTGTGGTGGGAAGCCCCAAAAGGATGAGCAGCAAGCGGTAGATCGGGCGGGCATACATTTTCTTAAAGTATGTACGAATGCGCGTTCTGGGAAGCGGTCCCCATGCAGCAGCTGTTTTTCCCATGAAAATCACCTCTCTTCTTTCGCTGCCTGAACCAAGTGCTGCACCGCAGGAAGCGAACACAGCGCTTGCTGAATCTGATCGGCGTTTGCCGCCAGCTGCATGACCAGTGCCCGCGTATTGCGCAGGTCTGTCAGCAGTATCCGTCCTTCTTCCGCCGGAACATCGATTCCGCCGACCACGACGCCGCAGTGCCCATACTGGGCGGTACAGAGACCGGTCGCATCCAACTCCAGAACCTCATACTGGAACGGCACACCGGCTTCCCGGCAGGCCATTCTCTCCAGATCCATCAGACGTCCGTCTGTAGACACATAGCGCTCGCGGAGCTTCAGAACCGGACCGCCTCCCGCGTTGACAGGCGCGCCGGTCAGGTTGATGTCATTGACCTTTGCAGAGGCCAGACGGATCGCAACCGCGGCATCTGTCTCATTCATCGCCAGTTCGGCGACCTTCGTGCAGTGCTGTTCCTGTGCCAGGAAGATGCACGTGATTTCTGCCTTGACATCCGGCATCTCGCGCAGCAGCTCCGTCAGAAGCCAGCAGCCAACACGATCTTCAATACCCGCACAGCTTACGCTCAGCATCCTGCGTCCAATCCGGCTGACGTAAGAAGGGAACCGATCTGAACGCCTTTGTCTTCCGTCAGTCTTAGCTCGCCGTCCTTGACCTCCAGCTTGGCCTGTGCGCCGCCGCTGTCCATAACTTTCCAGCCGTTCATGGGTTCGAGCGTCTTTCCCGTGCCCAGCGGCTGCAGTTCCCATGCACCGTCCGACTTTTTTGCCCGTGACGAGTACTACAGGCTGAGACAGGCTTGCAAAGAACGTAAGACCCGGTTTCTCGCCAGGCTTGCGAACGATGGCGCTGCCCGCAACATCTTCCGAGATCTCCAGTCCGTTCGGCAGCATGCTGCGGATCAACTGCTTTGCAGCATGCTCGTTGCCGAGGGGTGCCGGGCACATACACAGCTCTACGAAATTATGTAAATTCACTTTGACCCCTCCTCAGCACTTTTCCGCGATGAGTTTCAGCATCGCTACCGCTTCGTTCAAGTCGCTTTTTCATAATGCCAGCCGGCGCAGCGGTGTCCGGCATGGGATCAGCAGCGACAGCGCCAGCGCCCGTTGCGGCACAGCGCCGCATATCCTGCCTGCGCCGCATCGGGTGCGTACTGCACGACTCTGCTCTTGATCCCGGCTTCATTTGGCAGCCTTGCTCCATGCTTCGACTGTATTTCTCGGGTATGCAAAGCCCGCGTCTGTAAGCGCCATGCAAACGCCCTGTCCAAGCTCCACGCGGTCTTCCTTTATTCAGGCTGCCCGGGATATCCGTCGCCGGTACAGCGCCGATGGAGACGACCAGATCCGGCTGCTGGTATACGCAGCGACCTCCATGCCTCGCTGTCCCACCTCATACATGGTAGTAAATACAACATCAAAGGCCTTGTCCGGTGCTTCGCGGAGCAGCTCCAGCACTGCGCAGCAGCCCAGGCGGCTGTCCATTGCACGCCCCTTGCAGTTTTCTCCCATCTCTATAAACGGGCTGTCCACCACCGCGTAGTCGCCGATCTGAATTCGCTCGAGCGCGCGTTCTTTGCTTTCTGCGGCAATGTCAATGTGCTGGTTTTCGGCAGATCTTCTTTCCTGCTCATCGGTGATCCTCATCATGTGGTAGGGTGCAAAACCAACGACACCCATGACGTTTTCCCCGACCCGAACGGTACGGCTGGAAAGCTGGCGGGGCGTTACGCGGGTGCCAACTGCCTTAAATCTCAGGAAGCCTCTCTCCGTCACATCACAGATCATCAGAGCAGGCTCATCCATGTGCGCTGCAAAAGGACTTTCTGCTTCCGGACTTGCCGGGATGGTGCGCGATCACGTTGCCCAGATTGTCGATTTCATATGGGCATCCAATGCGCTCAAGTTCCGCTGCGATATACTGGCGAACTTCCTTTCTCCCCGCCGGGAGCGCCGCTGCATTCGCATAATGCTTTTCAGTAACATAGCAGTCCCTCCCAATTCTCCTGATCGATCTCAGAAATCATATGTGCCACAGCCTTTTGCCGATGTTTTCAATATCGGTCACACATCCGGTCTCTACGCCGGTATGCATATAGCGAAGCGGGATGGAAATGAGCAGAACCGGTACGCCATCCCGATTCGTCTGAATGCTCTCCGCGTCCGTGCCGCTGGCTGCGGGTGTTGGTTCCAGCTGATACTGGATGCCGTAGCGCTCACAGATCGAAATGAACTTCTTCACCATGCCGGGATGAAAGCGTCCGCCGATGGCGAGCGCTGGACCGCCGCCCAGCTTGAGCATCTCATCTTCGGGGAGGTCTTCCGCCCATCCATGGCCCACGTCAAACGCGAATGCAATGTCCGGGTGGATTTTGTAGGTTGCGACCTGTCCTCCGAGACCGGGACCTTCTTCCTGTACGGCAGCGGAATAATAGATCGTGCTGCTGTGCGGAAGCTTTTCCAGCTCCTGCGCTGCCGCCAGCATAACTGCAACGCCCGCCTTATCGTCCATTCCTCTGGCACATGATATCGCCGTCCAGCATAAAGGGCTTGCGGCGTATCAGCGCAACATCACCCGGCTGAATAAGTTTCTTATCGGCTTAACGCAGTCGGGCAGAAAGTAGATGCAAGAGTCCGCAGTATTGGACAGCAGAAGTGCTACAATGATCTCAGAAAACGCAGGAGGTCATTGGCATGGCACGAGCAGAGAGCATCACGTTTGAAGAATTTCGCACTCGTTTCAGCACGGAAGAGAGCTGCCGGGCGGAATTATTTCGGCTTCGGTTTCCAAACGGCTTCGTCTGCCCGAAATGCGGCTGTACGGAATACTACCCGGTTCGCGGGCGGAATGCGTTCCAGTGCCGCGCCTGCCGGCATCAAACGTCCGTCACGGCTGGGACGGTCATGCATCGCACGCACCTGCCGCTGACAGCTTGGTTCTGGGCAATTTATCTCTGTGCCACGGACAAACGCGGCATTTCTGCCGTCCAGCTGAGCCGCACGCTGGGCATCTGCTATGAATCTGCATGGTATCTTTTGCGCAGAATTCGCTCCGCTATGCGTCAGAGAGACGAAAAGTACGAACTTTCCGGCATTGTCGAGATGGACGACGGCTACGTGGGCGGAGCAACGCGAAACTGCAAGCGTGGTCGCGGCACGGACAAAGCAAGGATCGTTGTGGCGCTGTCAAAAACGGAAAATGGCGCGGCTTTGTTCGCGCGGATGCACGTTGTTGAAGATGTCACTGGCGGCACGCTCCAGCAGGTCGTTGACGAAACTGTTGCACCGGGTTCAAAAATCGAATGCGACGGCTATAAGAGCTATCGGAACTTGTCTGGCGTTGCGCTGGACGCAAAAAAGTACGAAACCGGCGATTTGCATTGGCTGCACAAAACCATCAGCAACCTGAAAGCATTCCCTCCGAGCATCTGCGTGTATTCTCCGAGACTTTCGCGGAAAATTCCCGGGAGATCATCGAAAAAGCAAGTCGTGAAAATTCGCGATGAGGTCTTTTCCGACAAGAATATCTCTGAACAACAAGAACAAGGAAATCATTTTCCGCTTAAGCAACTGCGGGATCTTTAACCTGAAAGATAGCGTTGTCCTCGTAGCAGAGCAGCTCGGGATCTCCAAAACACGGTCTACCTCCACCTCCGTAACTGCCTGTAACACAGGGCGCGGCGTCACCCGGAGCACTGCATCGTTTTTTCAAAATCAGCTTTTCCATCTCGGATGGGAAGCTCGTGCAAAGGCTCCTTTTATTGATTTAAGGCAACACCGCACAATTTGGCAAGCAGATTCGGCGAGATTTTTCGTCAAATCAAGCTTTTCAAACCGCAGAATTGGCGGAAAAGATCCACCGATTGCCGATGGGGATCGCTTCCTGAAGTTTTTAGAAACCGTCCGTTTCTTCTTCCCGGATTATCGCCTGAATCTCCGCCATATCCGCGATGTGGATGGGCATTTTGGACGATTGAGGAATATTAGCAGCAGACGCGAAAATGAGTGTCTTCACCGAAACTCCCGCAAATACGTTGAGCCTTTCCCGTTTCTCTGCTACAATAAGAAAAAAACACAGCGGAGGTTTTCCATGATCCGTGATATCTGCAAAGACGAATTATTCTTATCTCAAAAGTCGGAGCCTGCCATGGCGGACGATCTGAGCGTGGCCCAAGACTTGTTGGACACGCTGGCCGCGCACAAGGATGGCTGCGTGGGGATGCGTGCGCATTTTTCTGATACCAATCTCAAACGCATCCGCACGACCTACGGCTGCACACAGGCGGAGCTTGCCAAGCGAAGCGGTGTCAGCCTCCGGTCGATCCAGATGTACGAGCAGCACAACAAGGATATCAATAAAGCCAGCGCGGAGACGGTTCTCAGCCTTGCCAAAGTCCTTGGCTGCACAATGGAGGATCTTTGGGAAAAATGATCTTCGTGATGGGGCTATTCTTTGTCTATTGCAGCGCAATCTTTGAGCTGTCCATCCTCAGAAACCACTTGCATAACCCTCTGCCCAGAGTTACAATGCAGACGCCTTGAACTATAGAAAACGCTTTCCGTTCTTTTGAGCGGGAAGCATTTTTGACCACATGGATTACTACAGACACGCGCGGAACAGGCGGAAATGGGGGTTCAAAAGAGGGTACGAGAGTAACGGAATACGAGCGGAAACGATAAAAACCGTTAGAAACGTCCGGAAAAAGTTTTCGGTTCCTGTTTGGGAGCGTACCGGCATCCATCCGACCTGCCAGAGTCAAAATGCCCGAACCCCTTGACACACGGGCATTTGCGGGTTTTCCGCAATTTCCGGAATCGCCCGAAAATCCGCCTTTGACCACATGGCTGACTACAGACAGCTTAGACTTTCAATTTCATAACCGGGTGTAGCTCAGATGGTAGAGCGCGTGGTTTGGGACCACGAGGCCGCTGGTTCGAAACCAGTCACTCGGACCAGAAAACCCGCTGAAATCATAAGATTTCAGCGGGTTTCCTATGTAAATTGTTTGAGTTTTGTCGAAACGCTTATTCTTTTGATTATCGCGGCGCAGGATTTGCGCTGCGGATTCGGCAAACTGGAAGTTATCGATTTCTTTTGTGTGCTGTATCTAACGGACAGCACAATGCTTACTGATGCGGTAATGACCTTTGCAAATACGGCGCTCCACCAAATCATGATTTGACCGCCAAACACCGGCGGCAGCATCAGTATCAACACCAGCATGATGATGGGTTCGATAAATGTCAGAACATAGGACAGCACATTTTTTTTTCGGTTTGCGTAGAAAGCCGCCGTGGAAACTCGTGTGATGGCGTCAAACGGAACCGACACAAGGAAGATCGGCATGACCTTTATGACCCCTGCGTTTACCTCGGCAGATGAACCGAACAGTAGTCCAATCTTTCCACGGAGCAGGTAAATCAGAATCGCACTGATTACCGCCAAAACCATGGAAAATTCATACGCCAGCGTTTTTGGTTTGTTTGAGCGATTTTTCTTCGCCTGCTCCGTAGAACTGACTCATGAGCGGCTGGCTACCATCACCGACACCCTGCAAAAGAAGATAAACAATGCAGATGATATAGGAGATACAGGCATAGGTGGCGATAGCCTCCTGTCCGCCATAAGAAACCGAAAATCGGTTGATGATCACAAGAGAGATATTTGGGGCAAGGGTCAAGCCAAATGGAGCAAGTCCGATTTTTAATATCTGAAATGCCGTTTTCGGGGTATCAACAGGTGCGATTTTCAGAGTGAGGTTCTTTTGATGGCGCAATACACGATTGCAACCGCCATGGTAACTCCCTGCCCAATAATGGTCGCCAATGCCGCACCGTACATGCCCCGTCCAAGAACCCACACAAAAGTATAGTCAAGAGCAATATTGGTAGCAAAGCCGCAGATCATAGCGATCATTGCCCACAAAGAACCGCCGTAATTACGCATAAACGGAACCAGTCCGGTGCCGAACACCTGTAAAATCGCTCCAAGAGCAATTACCTTGATATACTCATTTCCCCAGAGTAAGCAACTCGCCCGATGCACCAAGGGCAGAAAGGATTTTCTCTGAAGTGAAGAAAACGGTGACAGTCAGGACAGCGCTGAAAAGAAGCATCAGCCATGTTGCACCGGCAACGAACTCCCGTGCTTTTTCTCATTTCCTGCTGCTTTCAGAATGGAGTATTTGACTGAACCACCCATTCCGATTCCTGTCCCTACGGATTGCAGGACCGCCGTGATGGGATATGCAATGTTGATTGTGGAAAGTCCGGCATCCCCGATTGAGTGCCTGCCTACAAAGAAACCGTCAACGATGGCATACACCCCGGAAAGCGCAAAGGATAACACGGACGGAATCACATACTGAAAGAAAGTCCGCTTGTTATTCACTGCCCAGACCTCCGCTCAGCTCTCTTTCAAAGAGAAGATTGAAAAGGTCAAGAATTTCACACATGGCTTGGAGCCGTTCGTTCCCCGATTGTTCTATAAACCTTCTCCTCGGCTTTTTCGTAAAGGCGCAATCATTCTGTGGGCGTATACCTGTCCGCTTTCAGTCAAGACGATCCGCTTCTCACGTTTATCGCCCTCGCTGGCCTCCAACAGTAAATAGCCCTTCTTTTGAAGTGCGCTCACGACCGTATGAACCGTCTGTTTTGCATACCGAAATTCTCTGCGATCTGCTTTTGCGTCAGTTCTCCCATGGATTCCAGCGCATACAGCACCATCATTTCCGGGTATCCGACGCCAAGTACCGAAGCTGCTTTTGTATATAGAGCAGTGCTTTTCGCCCACGCAACGTTAAAATGATTGTTTTCCATAAGTCCCCCACTTACAAATAGTATTTGTAAATATTATTATAGTATATTGTAAGGACTATTGTCAAGGGCGTATGGAGCAACAAATCCCAATTTATTTCATTATCGCAAAACCGCGCCCAAAACACAATGCAGCCATCCGGAGCATTCCGGACGGCTGCGTTCCGTTCATTCGATCAATGATGTCGCTTTCTGCCGCTTCAACTCCGCCAACTCCGCTTTCATCTCTGCGATCAATACCTTCAGCTTCTCCTCGCATTCCTCGCGCGTATGCGCATACACATTCCGCGCGTGCTTTTTACCGTCGATCCATGTCGGGGAGTAGCGCCCTTCAAACAGGTGGTCGTTGATCCGGCTGATGCAGCCCGTTCCGGGCTTCCGAACCTTGCCCATATAGGGCTGGAAATCAACGATGGCAGGCGCATTTGCCTGCGGCGCAGTCTCGTCCGGGAGTTCTGCCTTGCCGATTCCGCAGTCGATCTTCCGCGCGGCGGCGTGCTGCATATCAGAGGTCGAGTGCGTGTAGATATCCAACGTTGTCGCCGCTGACACATGCCCCAGCATGGCGGAGAGCGTTTTCACGTCCATCCCATTTTGCAGCGCCAAGGTCCGGAAAAAGCCTTTATTTTCAAGGGGTTCACGCGTTTGCCGTCATTTATTCAATTCCTTTTCCAAGTTGAAATCTGACGAGAAAAATATCAAAAAAGGAGGCTGTTTCATTAACGACAAAATTTCATAGTGCCAGCGGCCCGGTGTATTGCCTGGCCGCTGATTGCCGTGGGCGTTTCACTTTAACAGGTGGACGCCCTTTTTTTCATACCCATTTTTAAGAGGAAGGAGATTCACATGATATTAAATGCAATGGAAAAACGGCTGCTTTTTCAGGTTGAGGGTGACTATCTTGCCAAAGTCCTGAACGAGCTTTACATGGTTGCCCGGTATACAAAGAGCCCCGAACAGGGGGATGCGGCAGAAAGCCTGATGGCGAAGCTGCGTCCCCTGACCGATGCCGAAGGCATGGATATGGTGCGGGACATTCAGAAGAATTACCGTCTGCCCTACCCGGCCCGGACGATTGGAGAAAAAATTGCCGAGGCCAGGCAGAAATCCGGCGCGAAGAAATTGAAGGGGCATGACATCATGGCCCTGGAACGTTTTGACCCGGAGGTAAAAGCACATGATCGTCTTTGACGTGCTTTCGGGTGATGCCCCCTGTCGGGGATAAGGGCGATAAGATGCGCCTGTTCCTTACGGACGCCGGCTATCAGAAATTCTTAGACAGCCAGGACCGGGGCGAAGTGAAACTGAAAAACCATGCGAAGGTCTCCTGCGGCCATCTGCACTATGACCGCAGGGACCGCGCCTTTGTAACGGAATGAGTAAAGAAAGGGGGGCTTTGAAATGGCTGTATTCCGTGTAGAAAAAACAAAAGACTTTACCGTTATGAGCAACCACCACCTGCGCAATACGGAGCTGTCCTTAAAGGCAAAGGGCTTCTTTCGCTCATGCTGTCCCTGCCGGAGGATTGGGATTATACCACCAAGGGGCTTGCCCATATTCTGCAAGGACGGCGTGGATTCCATCACTACCGCCCTGAAAGAGCTGGAACGGCACGGGTACCTCACCAGACAGCGCCTCCGCTATGAAAACGGGCCAGCTCGGAGACATTGAATATACGATCCACGAAAAGCCGGTAACTGCCGAAAAAAACCAGGCGTTCCACCTAAACGGGAAAATCCAAGACAGGTAAATCCAGGACAGGCAAAACCTGAACAGGGGGAACCTGGACAGGAAAATCCCGCACAATTAAATACTGATCCATTAAAAACGAAAAATCAAAAACGGATATATCAAGGACGTATCAATCAATCTATCCGGCAGAACCGGAGGCGGCAGGCTGCCCCGATGGGTTGGATGGGATGGATCGGATAGGATTGGCAGAGGCATACCGTGAAATCATCAAAGAAAATATCGAGTATAACTTCCTGGTCCAGCAGTATGGCAGGGGAGCGTATGGATGAAGCGGTTGAGCTTATGCTTGAAGTGATCCTGTCAAAACGCCCCTATATCCGTATCGCAGGGGATGATTTCCCCAGGGAGGTGGTAAAGGGACGTTTCCTGAAAATCAATTCCAGCCACTTAGAGTATGTCTTTGACTGTATCGACAGGAACACCACAAAGGTCGGGAATATCAAGGCATATCTGCTGGCGGCGCTGTATAATGCCCCGGCGACAATGGACAGCTATTACCGTGCCGAGGTCAACCATGACCTGTACGGCTGTTAGGCGCTTTCGGGCGTCTTTTTCATTTCATCACAGGAAGGAGGCGGAGCACGATGAAACGAAAATCTGTGCCGGCGCTATGCCCGGCGTAACCAAAGAACAGATCCAGGAGGCACGGGAGGCGGACCTGTTCGCATACCTGCAGTTCCATGAACCGGGCGTGCTGAAGCGCGACGGGCCAAATTACCGGCATAAGGAACATGACAGCCTGGTCTATGTGACCGGGAAACGGTACTGGTACTGGAACAGCCGCGGGCGGAGCATTAACGCCCTGGATTACCTGATCCAGATCCGGGGCTACGGTCGGGTGGATGCGGTCCATGCGCTGGTGGGCGGGGAAATCCAGCAGGCGCCGGCTTACCGGAGAGCGGAGGCAAAACAGGAAAATGAAAGAACCGGAAAAGAAAACATTTTCCCTCCCCTGGGCCAGGCGGTGCGCCACCGCCGCCGTTTCCTATCTGCAAAAACGTGGGATCAGCAGCGAGGTTATCAGCCGGTGCTTCCGGGCAGGGCTGTTCTATGAGGCCCGGTATCATGGCGAGCCGGTCTGTGTGTTTGTTGGGAAAGACGATACAGGAAAAGCGAAGTTTGCCTGTATGCGCAGTATCACCGGAAGCCTTAGAAAAGATGTGTATGGCAGCGATAAGGAATACAGCTTCTGTTTCCCGCCGGAGAATCCGGGCAGCCGTCATGTGGCGGTCTTTGAGGCGCCCATTGACGCGCTCCCATGCCACGCTGCAGGAATTGGAAGGCTGGAAATGGGACGGCTACCGGCTATCGCTGGGCGGTACTTCCCATGTGGCGCTAACTGCGTTTCTGGAACGCCACCCGGAAATCCGGCGCGTCAACGGCCTTACATGGACAATGATTTAAACAGGACTTAAAAATGCCAGAAGGAATCAAGGAAGCCATGCCCGTGAGGATCCTGTTTCTGTTTAAGCATATCCGGGTCGGCATTAACCCTCTGCCCCTATGGACAGGAATACGCAAAGGATTACAACGAAAAATTGCAGCGGACCAGACAACAGAATGGAACACCGCCAAAATCAGCCATGCCCCGGCTTAACAGAGGCGGGTTTCAGAATAACAGGAGGATTTCAAACATGATGAACAAAGAAAATACCGCTTTACAGATGATTGCCGAAGCTGCCCGGTGTCCGACTATGGCCCCGACATGGTTAAGGCGCTGATGGAAAAAAACTGGACATGAACGAAAAGGGCTTTGCGCCCTGATGAACGTTTCCCTTCCACGGTCCGGCTCTCTGGACCAGCGGCGCGGCGCAGCCATGCGGAACGGCCAAACGGCTCATGCAGATTTATGAGACCGGCCCGGAGATTGTAGGCAAGATTGCCGGCGGGCAGCCCCCGGCAGGCGGGAGGGATTAAATGCCGGAGAACATGATACAGCAGACAGAACTTCCGCAGATCCATTTGATCCGTGATACGGATTTAGGCGTATTCGCCTATGAGCTCCATATCCTTGCCGGTGATTTCCTGCGGAAAGTGAATTTAATTTACGCACGCTGGCGACAAACACCGGGGTGGGATTCTATTGCCATCATGGGGAAACGCCACATATGTGGACGCCGTATTTGCCTACTGTTCCACGGGGGATTTACGCCAGATGGCCCTCACGACAGAATATATCGGGGCAAGGGCCTTTCTGTTCCATGCAGACCGGAAAGAGGACGGCCATTTATACGGCGACGTCCTGATGATGGATCTGGACACGCTGCGGCAGGACATGAAAGAAAATACCCTCTATCCCGGCGGCGTCAGCATGGAACGCAAAGACGGTTCAAGAGTTACCGTCAGCCTGGAAGAATGGAACGCAATGGAACTTTACGAAAAGACGCCCTGAAAAGCTGGGGATTTGCCTATGAACCGAACAGGTGGCGGAATGGCAGAACCATTATTCCATCATGTTCAGCCAGTGGAAAGACCAGGCTTTTTCCTATATGCCCCAGGATCTGGAGGAACGGCTGAACATGGGATATATGGAGGATGCCCAGAACCCGGACATGGATAAGTACCGCATACCGCTGGGCACCGCCCGGCAGATGCTTCTTGACGGAGGGCCCTGGTCTACCGCCTCCTGCCTTCCGGGCCGGAAAAGCTGGCTCCCATTGCGGCGGTCACTACGGGCCTCTGGTATGAAAAATTACCGAATTTGCCATTGCACCGGAGGACCTGGGCGCTTTGGATAAGCTGGTCCGCAGGGAGACAGACCGGCTCATGGGAAACCGGCCGCAGCTTCACAAAAACGAAGAACGGCGCCCCTGCCCGGAGCGGTAAAGATATTACATTGACTGGAGGTGATGATGATTGGCAGGAGCATACATGAAGATTTTGGCGAAAAAGATCGGCGGCGCGAAAAAAGACTTATGGAAGGACCGGGGCCTGTATGTGGACGATCTTGACGCCATGAATGACCGCGAGGCCGAGAAATTTGTAAAAAGGATAACATTTGGAAAAAGACCGGATTACCAAGCCATGCTTGATGAAGGGGTTCCCCTTGGGGTGGTGTATTTCATCAAAAAGGCAAGGGACAGCCTGAACGCTTCCCCGCAGTATTACCGCACGGACGACACGCCGGAAAAACGGCTTGCCAGACAGAAAGAATATATCCAGACCGTCCGGGGAGTTACAGGAGGTGGTTTCAGGGATCCGCACCATGGAGGACGCCATGAGGGCCTATGACCGCTTCTTTGTAGAAAACGGGTATCTGGAACAGGTGCAGGGCTGGGGCGGCGGCGCCCACTGCCGGGCAACGAAGAAAGGACAGGACAACCCGGTGATCACCAATAAGCTGTCCAAAACCTGATGGCCTACTCCGCTTCCTATTTTGAGCGGAACTTTACACAGAAAGCGCAGAAGGAAC
>VOFG01003074.1_pt1 | contig 24551 bp, 51 predicted proteins | sample 5384171 | NCBI WGS metagenome assembly VOFG01 (sample SAMN12384726, study PRJNA508395) | human gut metagenome | isolation source: healthy gut F | host: Homo sapiens | reverse complement strand
CTGAATATGGCAATGGTATCTAACCATATTTGTATGAATTATTCGCTGTTTTCAGCAGCGTTTAAAAGAACAACCGGTGTGAATTTTGTATCTGAAGGAGATCCGCATTGCGGAGGCAAAGCGTCTGTTGATTCAAACAGAAGATAAAATTACGGAAATTGCCAAACAGGTTGGATTTGAAATGATAAGCATTTCATGAAATCATTTAAAACGGCATGCGGCGTATCACCGTCTGAGTTCGAAAAGATTATAAAATGGTTTCCAACGGAAAGGGAGGACAGGATGAGTAAAGAAAAAGAAACCGGAAAAGAGAAGGGAAGAATCCGCCAGCTGGCGCGGTATTACATTCCATATAAGGGATTGTTTTTACCGACATGTTTTTTGCAATGCTTGGAGCAGCCATTACACTGGTGATTCCGCTGATTGTACGGTATATTACGAGTACGGTTGTGGAAAAGCCGCTGGAGCAGGCAACGGGTGAGATTATCCGCCTTGGTATTCTGATGATTGCTATGGTTCTGGTTGAAATGTACTGTAACTTTTATATTGCCTATTACGGCCATGTGATGGGGCGCGGATTGAGCATGATATGCGGAACGAGATCTTCGGCCATTATCAGAAGCTTTCGTTTGCTTTTTTCGATAACCAGAAGGTCGGCCATCTGCTGTCACGCATCACAAGCGATCTGTTCGATATCAGTGAGCTTTTTACACCATGGGCCGGAGGATATTGTCATTTCGTTTATCAAACTGATCGGCGCGATGATTATCCTGTTTGTGGTAAATCCGATGCTGGCATGTGTGCCGCTTGTGGTTATTGTGGTGATGTTGTTGTTTGCCTTGGTAATGAACAGCCGCATGAAGAGTGCATTCAAGGAAAACCGCCGCAGAATTGCGGATATCAATAGTCAGATCGAGGACAGCCTTTCGGGGATCCGTGTTGTCAAATCGTTTGAAATGAGACAGAGGAGATGCGTAAGTTCAATGCGGAAATGACCGTTTTGTCGATTCGAAGAAGGTCAGCTACCGCTATATGGGAATTTACAATCGGGAATGGGAGCCTTTTCGACGCTGATTACCGTTATTTCGCTGATTGTCGGCGCATTGCTGATGACAGGTGGGAAGCTTGGGGCGGCGGATCTGGTTACCTTTCTTCTGTACATCAACAACTGTACAGATCCGGTGAAAAGCTGGTGAACTTTACGGAGCAGTTCCAGAATGGTTATTCCGGTTACGAACGTTTCCTGAAATTATGAGCATCGCACCGACATCCAGGACAAGCCGGATGCACTGCCACTGAAGAATGTGCAGGAGAAGTAACCTTTGAAAACGTTTCGTTCCATTATGAGGAGTCGAAGAAAACGTGTTAAGCAATGTGAATCTGCATGTCCCGGCCGGCGACTATGTGGCACTGGTCGGCAGCTCCGGCGCCGGAAAGACGACACTCTGTTCTCTGCTTCCGCGTTTTTACGATGTGACAGAAGGAAGGATTCTGCTGGATGGAAAGGATATCCGCGATGTGAAATTGAAGGATCTGCGCGATGAGATCGGCATTGTGCAGCAGGATGTGTTCCTGTTTGCGGATACCATCTACGAAAACATCCGCTATGGCAGACCGGATGCGACCGACGAGGAGGTCATCCGCGCGGCGAAGGCAGCAAATGCGCATGAATTTATCATGGAACTATCAGATGGTTACGACACGGATATTGGCCAGCGCGGTGTAAAACTTTCCGGTGGCCAGAAACAACGGCTTTCCATCGCCCGCGTATTCCTCAAAAACCCACCGATTTTGATTCTCGACGAGGCGACCTCAGCGCTCGACAACGAAAGCGAAAAAGTCGTCCAGAAATCTTTGGAACTTCTGGCGAAAAGACAGGACAACCTTTCGTGATTGCGCACCGGCTGTCCACAATCCGGAATGCAAAGCGGATTCTGGTGCTGACGGAGAATGGAATTGCGGAGGAAGGCACACATAAGAACTGCTCGCGAAGGGCGGGATTTATGCGCATTTGTATGAGATGCAGTTTTGATGAAAATTTCATTAGTATGACAGAAAGGCAGCGGAAGAGAAACCGCTGCCTTTTTTTTGACACTTTCTTATTTTCTTCATACTCTATAAAGAACAGAAAATGAAAGAGGAACATGGTATGGATTCATCCCGTATGAATCGCGGCTGCTGCGGTGCGAACAATATGCAGAACCGCCGCGCCGCTTCAAACAATATGGAACTGAAGATGGAACCAAGGAATTTCCCGCGGAAAATGCAGCATGTAGATCATATGATACCTGCAATGGCGTACGTTCCGATGCAGCGGTTTGAACAGATCTATGATCTTTCCGCTGCATTAAAAAATGGAACCTTATTTCCGGAACTCTGTAAACCATTCTGTGGAAAGGGAGGAGGAGAGTGCCTATGATGCCGCAGATGCCATCCCGCGAAAAGCTGCTCGCCTGGATTGATCAGGTCAGCTTTGCTGTTGTTGAAATGAACCTTTACCTCGACACCCACCCGGAGGATGAAGATGCACTTGCCTTTTTCCGGAAAAAGTGGAGCTTCGAAAGAAGCACTGAAACAGTACGCCGAACAGTACGACCCGCTCACGATCGATACCGCCAACGACCGCATGAGCCGTTCTTTCGAATGGGTTATGCAGCCATGGCCGTGGAAGTCAACCGGAAAGGAGGGTGCTGACGGATGTGGAATTATGAAAAACGCCTCGAGTATCCTGTAAAACATCACGACACCAAACCTAAAATCGCCCAAATTATCATGAGTCAGTACGGTGGACCGGATGGAGAGATGGGCGCATCCATGCGGTATCTCTCTCAGCGTTTCACAGCACCGAACCGAATTGTAGCGGGGGTGTTGAATGATGTTGGGACAGAAGAACTCGCACACCTTGAGATGGTTTCAACGATCGTTCATCAGCTCACCTGCAATCTTTCTCTGGAAGAAATTCAGAACTCTGGTTTTGCCAATTACTATGTAGACCACACAACTGGCATCTGGCCGCAGGCGGCTGGCGGAGTTCCGTTTAATTCTTGTGAGTTCCAGTCGAAAGGTGATCCTTTGACAGATTTGTTCGAAGACCTCGCTGCGGAGCAAAAGCCCGGTCAACGTATGATAACATCCTTCGTTTGGTAAAAGATCCTGAAGTTGCAGATCCGATTCGTTTCCTGCGGGCGCGTGAAGTTGTGCATTTCCAGCGTTTCGGTGAAGCACTGCGTTCTGTACAGGATGAATTGAATTCGAAGAACTTTTATGCGTTTAATCCGTCGTTTGATGCAAAGACTTTCTGTGCGGCACCGCAGCCAGGGGCAGGTCAGGGGAATTGCTGCACAAGATAGTAAATTAAAAATCAAAGAACAGCACACCACTGGAAAATCCCATCTGAAAAACAGGTGGGATTTTGGGTTTACAGTAAGAAAATCTTATCCAGTCGTAAATCATTATCCCATCATAATATAGAAAAAAGACTTTCAAAAACAGAACAGTCAGAAAGGATGTTCCATGGAAGCAATGAATTATGTAAAGCCCGAACTCATCGTCGTTGCGTTCGTGCTGTATTTTTTTCGGTGTTGCTTTGCGGCAGTCGCAGGCGGTGAAGAATAAGTACATTCCGCTGATCTTAGGCGGCATCAGCATGGTGCTGTGTGCGGGTTTGGGTGATGGCGACGAGGTGAGATTGAGACGGCGAAGGAGGGGCGATGGCGGTTTTACGGCGGTCACGCAGGGGATTCTGGTGGCGGGGCTGAGCAATTATGTGAATCAGATTATCAAGCAGATCCATAAGCCGGAGTGAACGGCGCTTCAAAAATCTGTGTTATGCCGGACAGTCTGAACCGTCAGAAAGGGGAGAATATGAGAATTGATCGGTCGTATCTTGGCAATCAGAATACGTATGCGGAAAACAATCCCAAATGTATCGTAGTCCACAACACCGACAACTTCGCAGCAGGTGCCGATGCGCGGGCACATGCGAGAGCACAGCATGACGGGAATTTCCAGAACATTTCCGCACACTATTACGTCGATGACGGTGACACAGCCTACCAGGCGGCACCGCACAGCCGGGGGTGCTGGCATGTCGGCATTAATTACGGAGGAAAAATCTGTTTCAGCAGTACGGCAACAAGAACAGCATCGGTGTGGAGATGTGTGTGCAGGCCGGGTATAATTATGAAAAAGCATTTGAGAATACTGCGGCACTGGTGCGGGAGATCATGCGGGAGACGGGGATTCCGCTGGAAAGAGTCTATCGTCATTATGACATCTGCAGCAAATACTGTCCGAGCCAGATCATGAACCGCGGTGACTGGGACCGCATGAAGCGGATGATCGGAAGCGGTGCAGGGAGCACAGGAACGGGAACAGCAGGCAGCGGAACAGGAAAACGTATGCGCCCGGATCTATCAGGTGCAGACAGCGGCCCTCAACATCCGTCAGGCACCGGATGCGGACAGCAGGATTGCCGGAACGATCCGGGATCAGGAAGCTACACGGTGACGGAAATCCAGAACACAAGCTGGGGACGGCTTCTCTCAGGGGCAGGCTGGGTCAACTGCCATACAGCGTATTGCCGTTATGCCGGTCCCGCAAAAGAAAAATCGGCAGAGACAGCAAAGCCATCCGGAAAGACAGTCGCAGAGGACGGAATCTGGGGCGAAAATCTGACGCGCCGTCTGCAGGAACTTTTCGGCACACCGCAGGATGGAAAAATCAGCAATCAGCTGGCCGTCAACCGGAAATTCTGTGATGGCATCACAGCCGCCGAGTGGGACAGTACGCCAAAAAGGCGGATCGGCCCTTGTAAAAAGAAATGCAGAAATGGGCATCGGCCGGCATGGACGGCTATATCGGTCCGCAGACAATCCTCGCCTGGCAGAAAAACTCGGCACGCCAATCGACGGCACAGTAAGCAGCCCATCCGCCATGGTAAAAAACTGCAGAAGTGGTGCAACCAGAAATAGAAAAAAAGAATACTCAAAGACCCGGTTTTGTGTTATACTGGAAGATAGTTTAAAATGAACAGAAAGAAAAAGAGCTTCAAAAAGACTCGAAGTGTCAAATGTAAAATACAAAAGAGAAAAAATAAAGGTAATTTTTTGCATACAGATTCATCGGGGGAATTGCGGCTGACAGGAGAGAACAACAGCAGATGAGAAAAAGGCAGTAAAAAATGCAGGAATGATACGAATTTATCTGAATATGGCATGGAAACTTTTGCAGAAAGACCTGCTTAGCATCGTGATATTTGAGACGGTCTACCGCCTGTTTTCCAGCCAGCTGGTTTCAAGACTCGCCAATGCGGCGATCAACTTTTCCTTAAAACAGCTGGGAACGAGTTATATGACATCGGAAAACTTCAACAAGATCATGCTGCATCCGCTGACCCTTCTGCTGATTTTTGGAATTCTGCTTGTTTTCTTTTTCTGTATGTTGTTTGAAATCTATGCTGTCATGGCGGCTCTGAGGCCTCCTGGAAACGAAAAACGGATTTCCGTTCCTGCCATGATGCTTGCCGGCGGAAGAGGAGCCGCACAGTTTGTGCGCGCCCGCCCGTGGACCTGGTTTTTCTACATGGCGGCGAGCTTCCCGTACCTTTGGCTGCACAGCAGCTACAGCGCCATCCGCAGTATGAAACTGCTTCAGGTTTCCCTGACGAAGATTTTTCAATGCCTTCCCGGCATACTGGATCCCGGTGGTGCTGACGATTCTGCTTTGTCGCGTTCTCGTTTGTGTTTTCCTACACCATCCCGTTCCGGTGCATGATGACGGAAAAAAGAGAAAAATACCCATCTGCGGGTGCGCCAGACACTGAAAAACGCGTGCTGCGTGAGCTTGGCATCAACGTCTTTTTCCAGGTGATGATTTTTCTGATTACGTGGGTTTTGTATCTGATTTTCGGAACGGCTGTCGTTGCCTATGCAAAGCTGGTGAAAACGCCGTCTACCGTTGTCAGTACCGTCATCGTCTATGGTGACTGGGTCAAATCGACGATGAGCCTGATCGGCGGAGCGTTCGGCCTTGTCGGAAGCATTACGTATCTGTATCTGATTTTTATCCGTTCCTCCCGAAAGGGCTACCAGAAGAGCCGGACAACGAAAAAGCCGAGCTCGAAGCTGGTACGCACCTTCTGCGGTCCGGTAACGGCGGTGGTTCTCACGATCGCCATGCTGGCGGGAGAAACGGTTTATCTTGTATATGCCATGCGCGCAACACGTGCAGAGGCAACGGCTTCCTCCCCAGTATATTTCGGTGTCAGCGCACCGGGGCGGAGCCAGAAAAGCACCGGAAAATACGATGAGCGCGATCAAATATGCAGTGGACAGCATGTCGGATTATGCGGAGATCGATGTACAGGAGACGAGTGATGGTGAGATTGTCCTTCTGCACGACACAAATCTGAAGCGGACAACCGGTCTGAATGCCAGCATCTGGACCCTGACCTACGATGAAATCAGCCAGCTCGATGCCGGTGTACGATTCAACAAAAAATTCCGTGGCGAGCAGATTCCGAAGCTGGAAGAAGTCATCGCGTACGCGAAAGGAAAAATCAACCTGAATATCGAAGTAAAATACAACGGCCACAACCAGAATATTGTCAAAAAAAGTGGTGAAAATCATCGAGGACAATGATTTTGTGGATCAGTGTGTGCTGACTTCCATGAACTACAATTTCCTCAGGCAGGCAAAGAAAATCAATCCGGATATCAAGACCGGGTATACGATGAGAATGTCGTACGGAGGCCTGGAGGATATGGACGCGGCGGACTTCTTTTTTCTGTAAAATATACGTACATCACAGAAAGCTTTTGTAGAGCATGCGCACAGTCTTGGTAAAGAAGTTCTGTGCCTGGACGCTGAATTATCAGGGAGATATGCAGCGGATGTTCAACTGCGGCGTGGACAACATTATCACGGACGATCCGGAGCTGGTGCGTAAGGTTATCCTCGGAACGACCGACCGAAATCCGAGGCTTTGTCAGCCTGCTTGGCTATGCACTGAAATAGATGGAGTAAAACAATGGAGGTGGAAACTTCATGGCAGAGAAAGTAAACATGCCATCCCAGAAGAAAGAAAAGAAGAAAAAAAAAGAGGAAGAAAAAAACTTCCTTCGGATTTTTATGATTATAACCTGCTGGCCTGCACTATTTTGCTGGTCAGCTTCGACTGATTATGCTGTACAGCGCGAGCGCCTACGAGGCGGCCAGTACATTCAAAGGGAAATGATATGTATTATTTCACGCATCAGGCGGGGCTTTCTGCTATTGTTCTGGTGGGGATTGTGATATTGTCGAAGTTTGTAGATTATCATAGTGTATGGTTCCAGCGATTGCAGCACTGGTATACTGGGGAAGTCTTTCTGATGGCGGCGGTAAGGTTTACGCCGCTTGGTTATGAAGCCTACGGGGCGAGAAGATGGCTCCGGATCGGCGGTGTCAGTTCAGCCTGCGGAGATTGGAAAGTTGGGGCTGATTCTGTATTTGCCATACATTATCCTGAAGATGGGAAAAAATATGCGTACCATCCGCGCAAAAGCAATTGTCCTCGGACTTGGCGTGCTGCAGGGCGCTGGCTGCGTGGATTCTGACGGACAACCTGAGTACCGCCATTATTCTGGGACTCATCGCCTGTGTCATTTTGTTTCTGGCGGACCCGGAGGTAAAATTTTATGCGCGTGTGATTCCGGGCGCGGCGGTAATTGGCGTTTTTGCGATTATCATTTTAAAAATAATCTGCAGATCTTGAAAGAATAGGCGGTGACTTCCGGTCGAACCGTATCTATGAATGGCTTTCTGAGGCAGCTATCAGATTCTGCAGGGACTTTATGCGATTGGCTCCGGTGGATTTCTCGAAAAGGACTTGGCAACAGTACGCAGAAGATTACAACAATTCCGGAAGCACAGAACGATATGATCTTCTCGATCATCTGCGAGGAGCTTGGAATATTTGGCGCGCTTGTATTGCTGCTGTTGTGGCTACTTGCTGTACCGTCTGTTTGTGGTTGCACAGAATGCGCCGGACGCGTATGGAATGCTGATGGTGAGCGGCGTTTTGCACATATTTCCATTCAGGTTATTCTGAACCTGTGCGTCGTTCTGAAACTGATGCCGGCAACGGAATTACCCTTCCATTTATCAGTTACGGAGGAACATCGGTGCTCTTTTATCCTGACGGAAATCGGCATTGCCCTGTGCGTCTCCCGCTTTATTGTGTTCCAGGATGGAAAGAGCGGAGAAGGAGAGGCACAGGCGGAAGAACAGTAAAAGTAGAAAAATCTATTGACAAATGCCGGAATAACAGATACACTTTTTCGAAAGAAATACTGGCTGCCGGGTAGAGGCAGGAAGGAGCAGAATAATGTTAGAAAAGATAAAAGAAATTTTTAGTAGAACAGCTCAACTGTGATGCAGACAGCATCAACGAAGATACCTCTTTTAAAGATGACCTGGGTGCAGATTCCTGGATCTCTATGAGATGGTTATGGCATTAGAAGACGAGTACGGAATTGAAATCGACACCGACGAACTGACAGACCTTTCTACCGTCGGCGACTTTATGGAATATTTGAAACAGCACGGCGTAGAGGTCTGAAAAAAGCATTGCCGCTGGCAAAAGTGGAAGGATGGTGCAGCTCGGAAGAAACGCCGGGCTGTTTTCCATTCTAAATAAATGGTGGAAGGAACAGACAAAAGTTGTTCCAGAAAAACCAGAAATCAGGAGAAAAGAAAAAATGAGCAATGTAAAAACAAGATTTGCACCGAGCCCGACAGGCCGGATGCATGTAGGAAACCTGCGTACTGCCCTGTATGCGTATCTGATCGCAAAACACGATGACGGAACCTTTATGCTCCGTATCGAGGATACCGACCAGGAGCGTTTCAGGAAGGCGCACTTGATATCATCTACCGTACCTCTAAAAGAGACCGGCCTGGTACACGACGAGGGACCGGACAAAGACGGCGGCTGCGGCCCGTACGTACAGAGCGAGCGAATGCAGCAGGTCTGTACCTGAAATACGCAAAACCTGGTAGAGCAGGGTGACGCTTATTACTGCTTCTGTGACGAGAGCGCCTGAGCCAGTGCTGAAGACAGTAACGTAGGCGGAAAAGAAATCTCGTCTACGACAAACACTGCCTTGGTCTTTCCAAAGAGGAAGTAGAGGCCAATCTGGCAGCCGGCAAACCGTACGTCATCCGTTTCAATATGCCGACCGAAGGAACCACAACCTTCCACGATGAGATCTACGGAGACATCACCGTAAACAACGAGGAGCTGGAAGACCTGATTCTGATCAAATCCGACGGATATCCGACCTACAACTTCGCAAACGTCATCGATGACCATCTGATGGGTGTAACCCAAGTTGTCCGCGGTAATATCTGTCCTCATCCCGAAATACAACCGTATTTATGAAGCATTCGGCTGGGAAGTTCCGGTTTACGTCCACTGTCCGCTGATCACCAACGAGGAGCATCAGAAACTGTCCAAACGCTGCGGCCATTCTTCTTATGAAGATCTGATCGATCAGGGATTCTTAAAGATGCCATTGTCAACTTCGTAGCCCTTCTTGGATGGAGCCGGAAGGAAACCGCGAGATCTATTCTCTCGGAGGAGCTGGTAAAATCTTCGATTACCACCAATCAGCAAATCTCCGGCCGTTTTCGATATGACAAACCTCCGCTGGATGAACGGCGAGTACATGAAGGCAATGGACGACGAGAAGTTCTATGAGAATGGCGCTTCCGTATATCCAGAAACAATCCACCGTCCGCTCGATTTTAAGAAAATCGCAGCCATGGTAAAAACAAGAATCGAAGTATTCCCGGATATTGCAGACCTCATCGATTTCTTCGAAAAAGTTCCGGAGTACGACGCTTCGATGTACACTCATAAAAAGATGAAGACAAACGAGGAGACCTCCCTTGCACTTCTTCAGGGAAGTAAAACCGCTGCTGGCAGCGCAGGAAGATTTCAGCAATGATGCTCTCTTTGAGATGCTCAGCGCATTCGGAAAAGAAAAAAGGATACAAGACCGGTTATATTATGTGGCCAATCCGTACCGCTCTTTCCGGAAAACAGATGACACCGGCCGGCGCAACGGAAATCCTTGAGGTTCTGGGAAAGAAGAGTCTTTGCCCGCATCGAAAAAGCGATTGAAAATTATCCAAATGATATATAATAATTCACAGAAAAAGCGGTGATGCATACCACCGGCCCCATGATCCGGTCCTTGCCGGACCGGGGTCGGGAAAACCGCAGTGATTACGGGGCGGACCTGCCAGCTTGTAACGAGCGGCATTTCCGCCTCTCGTATTCTTGTCGTAACATTTACGCGTGCGGCGGCAAAGAGATGAAGGAGCGGTATTTGAAGGCGATGGGAAAGACGAGTACCCAGGTCACCTTTGGAACGTTCCACGGGGTTTTCTACGCGATTCTGCGCCATACGTACCGCATGTCCGGCAACAATATTTTAAGCGAGGAAGAGAAAAAGCGGCTGATGCGCGAGCTGGTCAACCACTATGCCAGAGACCTGGAGGAAGAGGATCTCGAGGAAAATCTGGCGCGCGAAATCAGCACTGTGAAGAACAATCAGATCCCGCTGGAACATTACTATTCCGCCTGTATGCCGCAGGAAAAGTTCCGCGAAATCTATGAGGCGTATGGAGAAATGGCGGAAGGAGAACAAAAACTCGATTTCGACGATCTGATGGTGCAGTGCAAACGTCTCTTTCTGGAGCGGCCGGAGGTCCTCCGCGCCTGGCAGCAGAAATTTCAGTATATCCTGATTGACGAGTTTCAGGACATCAGCCCCGTGCAGTATGAGATTGTGCGGATGCTGGCGCTGCCGGAAAATAACCTCTTTATTGTCGGGGATGACGATCAGTCGATTTATCAGTTCCGCGGGGCCAAGCCGGAGATCATGCTGAATTTTCCGAAAGATTACCCGGCGCGGCGCAGGTAGTGCTCGATAAAAATTACCGTAGTACGGAATTTATCGTGAAGCGGTCCCAATGCCTGATCCACCACAACAAAAAGCGGTATGAAAAGGTGATTTCCACCAACAACGAGAAAGGCGCTCCGGTTGCAATCCGGGGATATAAGAACCCGCGCGAGGAGATGCGTGCCGTTGCCGAGGAGCTGCGGGAGGCGGAGAAAACGGCTGTCCGTATGAAGAGATGGCGCTTTTGTTCCGCACGAATCTTGGCTGCCGGACAGCAATAGAGGAACTGATGGAAGCACAGATCCCGTTCCAGATGCGGGATACCCTGCCGGATCTCTATGACCACTGGATTGCGAAAGATCTGCTGACGTATCTGAATCTTGCGATGGGAAGCCGGAAGCGCGGCGAGTTTTTAAAGATTGCCAACCGCCCGAACCGTTATCTGTCGCGGGATGCCTTTGAGGAGGCGACTGTTTCGTTCGATGCACTTCTGGAATATTACGAAGAAAAAGACTGGATGTGCCAGCGGATCCGCAAACTGGAGCAGGATATCACGACACTGACGCATTTATCGCCGTTCGGCGCGGTCAATTACATCCGCTATGCGATCGGCTATGAACAGTATGTGAAGGAATATGCTGCATACCGCCATCTGAAAGAGGATGATCTGATTTCCGTTTTTGGACGAGCTGCAGGAGGCGGCAAAGAGCCAGAAAAAGCATCGAGGGCTGGTTTGCACATATTGAGGAATACCAGCAGAAGATGAAGGAAAACAGAAGCAGCGCGCAGAGAGTGCGGAAGGAGTTATGGTTTCCACCCTGCACAGCGTCAAAGGGACTCGAGTACGACAAGGTCTATCTTCTTGACGTCAACGAGGGCGTAATGCCGTATCGAAAGCAGTCCTTGCGGAGGCGATCGAGGAGGAGCGGCGGATGTTCTACGTCGGAATGACGCGCGCCCGGAAAGAGCTGACGCTCTGTTATGTGGAGGAACGGTTTGAAAAGAAAGTCGAGCCGTCGCGGTTCCTGGACGAGGTGATCAGTAAATTTGTACTGTTGTGAAAGATGTTGAAAATAAATTTACTAATTGATAAAATTTTAACAAATAATACATTGACAAAGTTTTAACAATGAAGTATAGTAATACCTGTAAGCAGGAACAATAAGATGACCGCAAAGCGAGGAGGAAAAACATTATGAAAATTTTATTTTACGATACCCAGAGCTACGACAGAGAATCTTTCGACCGAACCAAAGAGCAGTTTCCAGAAATTGAAGTGGAATATTTAAAAACCGGCCTTGCTGCAAGAACCGCTTCCCTGGCAAAGGGCTACGATGCCGTGTGCGCCTTCGTAAACTCCGATGTCGGAACAAAAAAACCGTAGAAGCACTGCATGAGGCAGGCGTCAAGCTGATCCTGATGCGTTGTGCAGGCTTCAACAACGTAGATTTAAAGACAGCTGCAAAATACGGCATTGATGTACGCCGTGTACCGGGTTACTCCCCGGAGGCTGTAGCTGAGCATGCGATGGCACTGGCTCTGACGGCAAACCGCCACACGCACAAAGCATATACGAAAGTAAGAGAAAACGACTTCAGTCTGGGCGGACTGATGGGATTTAACTTCTATCAGAAGACCGCCGGAATCGTCGGAACCGGAAAAATCGGTGCGGCTATGGCAGAATCTGCCGCGGTTTCGGCATGAAAGTCATTGCTTACGATGTATACCAGAATGAATCCTTAAAAGATTTTGTTACGTACGTAACTCTTGATGAACTGCTGGCACAGAGTGATCTGATCTCCCTGCACTGCCCGCTGATGGACAGCACATACCACATGATCAACCGCGAGAGCATCAAAAAAGATGAAAGACGGCGTGATCCTGGTCAATACGTCCCGCGGAGGTCTGGTAAAGACAGACGACCTGATCGAGGGAATCCGTGCAAGAAAATTCTTCGGCGTCGGCCTTGACGTATACGAGGAGGAAACCCCGAACGTATTCGAGGACCGTTCCGATGAGATTCTGGAGCACTCCACCACAGCACGTCTCCTGTCCTTCCCGAACGTTATGATCACTTCACATCAGGGATTCTTCACCGAGGAAGCACTGCGTGCGATTGCAGAGACCACACTGCAGAATGCACTGGATTTCGAGGCGGAAAAGAGACCCCGAACATTGTCCGTGCATAATGGAAATCCACTAGAAAACAGTTATCTTATAAGAGAACAAGAGACAACCCATTTTCGGCGGGTTGTCTCTTTTTAAATTATGAGAAAATAGTGTATGATGGTAGATAGCAGAAAAAAACGGCCAGAGAAAACACTGGCCGGATACAAAAGGAGAGCAGGATTTTATGGACTGTAAAGAAGCAGAAAAATTAATACAGCCATACGTGCAGGGAAATATGCCGGAGAAAGAGATGGAACCGTTTATTTCCCATATCCGGAAATACCATACATGCCACGAGGAACTGGAGACATATTTTATTGTGAACCGTGCGATGGCATATTTCGAGGATGACGCGCCCGATTCCTACAATCTGACAGGACTTCTGGAACGCGATCTGGAGAAAAAAGGGAAGAAGCGAGACACCGCCGGTACAAAGATACGTTTTCCGGGTGCTGATGCTGATTCTCGTTCTGTTTCTGGTGCTCCTGGCTCTGCACTATTTTGAAGTGATAGAATTACCCTGGCTGAAAGGATTATTATGAGTGATAAAATCGTATTACTGGACGGACACAGTATTCTGAACCGGGCTTTTACGGCGTACCGGATCTGTCAATGCAGAAGGACTGCACACGAACGCCGTATATGGATTCCTGAATATTCTGTTTAAAATTCTCGATGAGGAGCAGCCGCAGTATCTTGCCGTGGCGTTTGACCTCCATGCACCGACATTCCGCCACAAAATGTATGACCAGTACAAAGGGAACGAGAAAGCCGATGCCGCAGGAATTGCGCGAACAGGTCCCGGTGATCCAGGAAGTGCTCGCAGCAATGGACATTGAGATTGTCACAAAAGAGGGCTATGAGGCGGATGATATCTTAGGAACGCTCGGCCGCAAATGCGAGGCGGAAGGGATGGAAGTTACGATCGTATCTGGAGACCGCGATCTGCTGCAGCTTGCAACGGACCACATTCTGATCCGGATTCCAAAGACCGTGAAGCGTGTGACGACGATCGAAAATTACCACACGGCAGAGGTGCTGGAAAAATACAGTCTTCTCCCGAAACAGATCATCGATCTGAAAGCGCTGATGGGCGATACCGCAGACAATATCCCGGGTCTGCCGGGTGTCGGCGAAAAACCGCGACGAAAATCCTGCTGCAGTACGAGACACTGGAAAATGCGCATGCACATTTCGAGGAGATCAAACCGAACAAGGCAAAAGAAGCGATGCGTGATCATTATGATCTGGCGGAATTAAGCAAAAAACTTTGCAACGATTGATACTGATGCGCCGGTGGAGCTCGACCGTGAAAAAGCGGCACTCTCAATTTTATACACCAAAAGCGTATGAGATGTTCAAACGTCTGGAGTTTAAGAACCTGCTGGGCCGCTTCGAAGAGACGAATGCAGAACCAGAGGATGCCGTCTTTCTGCGCACCGTAACGGATTTTTCCGAGACGGAAGAACTCTTTGAAACCATCGCGAAGGAGGAGAAGGCAGGAGCCGCTCTTCTGACAGAAGAAACCCCGAAGGACGGACCGATGGCAGATCGGAGCCGTTCACTTGTCGGTATGGCAGTTGCGTATGGAAGCGGAGAGCCGGATGTTGTTTACTTCCCAGCAGAAGGTTTCCTGACCGGAGATTATTTAAAAAAGAAAAATTGACTGAGCTGCAGAAGCAGATTCCGGTTTTTCTGCGTCATGGACGGAAAAGAATTTCTGAAGGATATGCCGGACGCCGATGAAGCCCATCTGTTTGATGCCGGAATTGCCGCGTATTTATTAAATCCATTGAAATCACAGTATTCGTACGATGATATCGTAAAGAGTACGTACACCGCTATGTGCCGGCAGTGGAAGAGATCTTCGGCGGAAGCAAGATTCCGGCCGCAGGAAGATGACGCCGGAACAGCAGGAGTCGTATGCAGGTCATCAGGCGTATGCTGTATTTGCCGCACAGGAAAACATGGAAAAGCTGCTGAAGGAGCAGGGCATGTGGGATCTGTACCGGAATGTGGAGATTCCGCTGGTGTTTACGCTCCGTCAGATGGAAGCGGATGGAATCGCCGCAGAAAAAGAAGCACTTTCCGTTTACGGAGCTGAGCTGGCGGAGCGGATCGGAGAGCTGGAGGCACAGATCTACGAGGGGAGGCCGGCGAGGGAGTTCAACATCAATTCCCAAGCAGCTCGGCGTGATTCTGTTTGAAAAGCTGCAGCTTCCGGGCGGCAAAAAGACCAAGACGGGTTATTCCACCGCCGCCGATGTGCTCGAAAAGCTCGCACCGGATCACAAACTCGTTGCCGATATTCTGGAGTACCGCCAGCTTGCCAAACTGAAATCGACGTACGCCGACGGTCTGCAGGCCGTGATCGGGAAAGATGGAAGAATCCATTCGACATTTAACCAGACCATCACCGCGACCGGCCGCATCAGCAGTACCGATCGAATCTGCAGAACATTCCGGTGCGGATGGAGCTTGGCCGTCTGATCCGGAAAGCCTTCGTGCCAAAGCCTGGCTGTGTCTTTCTGGATGCCGACTATTCCCAGATTGAGCTCCGCGTGCTGGCCCATATGTCGGGCGATGAAAACCTGATCGAGGCGTACCGCGAGGCGGAGGATATCCACCGCATGACGGCATCGAAAGTGTTCCATGTGCCGCTTGAAGAGGTAACACCGCTGCAGAGAAGAAATGCGAAGGCGGTCAACTTCGGTATCGTATACGGCATCAGTTCGTTCGGTCTGGGCCAGGATCTCGGCATCAGCCGGAAAGAGGCAGAGGCCTATATCCAGCAGTATTTCGAGACGTATCCGGGTATCCATGAGTTTTTGAACCGCTGCGTGGAGGATGCCAAAGAGAAAGGCTATTCCGTGACGATGTTCGGACGCAGACGGCCGATGCCGGAACTGAAATCGAGCAACTTTATGCAGCGGTCATTCGGCGAGCGCGTTGCGATGAATGCGCCGATCCAGGGAACGGCGGCGGATATTATTAAAATAGCGATGATCCACGTGGCGAAACGGCTGAAAGAGGAGCAGTTAAAGACCAGACTTCTTCTTCAGGTACACGATGAGCTGCTGCTGGAAGTGCCGGAAGACGAGCTCGAAAAAGGCAGAACAGATCCTGGAAGAGGAGATGACCGGGGCAGCACATCTGGCTGTCAAACTCGAGATCGATATGCACACAGGAAACAACTGGGACGAGGCGAAATAGCGCACTCATACTAGGAGCGAAAGGATACAAAAGAATGAAAGTTTTTGGAATTACAGGCGGCGTGGGCGCCGGAAAAAGGAAGTGCTCACGTACCTTGGACAGAATTATGATGCAACGGTGATCCAGGCGGACGAGGCAGGTTACCTTGTGATGCTGCCGGGCGGCGAATGCTATGGAGAGATTGTGAAGCTGTTCGGCAGACAGATCACCACAGAGACCGGCGAACTTGACCGGAAACGGATTGCTGAGATCGTTTTTCAGGACGAAGAAAGTTAAAAGCCCTGAATGCGATCGTTCATCCGGCGGTAAAACGGTATATCAAAAAAAAGCCATTGCAGCCGCGGAAAAAGCAGGGACGGAATACGTCTTTGTGGAGGCCGCACTCTTAATCGAAGAAAAATATGATGAAATTTGTGATGAACTGTGGTATATTTATGCGGATGAAGAAGTCCGGAAGGAGCGATTGATCGAAGGACGCGGCTATTCTGAGAAGAAAGTTCGCGAAATCATGGCAAATCAGCTTTCCGAGGATGAATTCAGCAGCCACTGCGATTTTGAAATCGACAACAGCGGCGATTTTGAGAAACAAAAAAACAGTTGAGACCATAGGATGAAAAAATATGAAACTTTGTAGTATTGCAAGTGGTTCGAGCGGAAACTGCATTTTCGCGGGAAGCGAGACCACAAGCCTTCTGATCGATGCGGGCATCAGCGGAAAGCGCGTGGAGGCGGGACTGGCTGTTCTCGACCGCAGCGCGAAGGAGCTGGACGGCATTCTCGTGACACATGAGCATTCCGATCATATCAGGGCCTTGGCGTGCTGGCGCGCCGGTATGGTATTCCGATTTACGCAACGGATGGAACAATTCAGGCGATGCAGCAGACGAAGAGCCTTGGAAAGTTCCCGGAGGATTTTTCACACGATTCACGCGGATGACACGTTTACACTGGGAGACATCGCCGTACATCCGTTTACGATCTCCCACGATGCGGCAGAGCCGGTCGGCTACCGCATGGAATCCGGCGGGAAATCGATTGCGATTGCGACGGATCTTGGCGTTTACAGCGATTACACGGTTCAAATCTGACCGGGCTGGATGCCGTTTTGTTAGAGGCAAATCATGACGAGAACATGCTTGCGGTCGGACCGTACCCGTATCCGTTAAAACAGCGGATCGCCGGGGCGAAAGGCCATTTATCGAACCTGGCGGCAGGCCATCTCCTCTGCGAGATTCTGCACGACAATCTGCAGGAAGTGCTGCTCGGCCATTTGAGTAAGGAAAATAATTATGAGGCACTGGCCTTTGAAACCGTGGCCTGCGAGGTCACAACGGGTGATAATCCGTATCACTCGGGTGATTTTCATCTCGCTGTCGCTAAAAGAAGCGAAATATCACCGTTAATTGAGGTTTAAATATACATTTTAGAGCTACATACCATGTTTTTCGCAAGGCCGCCATTACCGGTTTTTCCGGGGCTTTGACATAAAACCAGAAAAAGGAGAATGGAAACATGAAGAAGACAATTATCACTGTCGTAGGCAAGGACACCGTGGGCATTATCGCAAAGGTATGTAATTATCTGGCAGAGAACCAGGTAAACATCGAAGACATTTCTCAGACGATTGTGCAGGGATATTTCAACATGATGATGGTAACGGACGTCTCCAAGAGCGAGAAATCCAACGCAGAGCTTGCAAAAGATCTGGAGGAGCTTGGAAGTTCCATCAGCGTTGTCATCCGCTGCCAGCATGAAGATATTTTCAATATGATGCACCGTATCTAAAGCGAAGGAGAAAAAACGACATGATAAATCTGTTTGAAGTAAAGGAAACGAACGAGATGATCGAAAAAGAGAATCTGGACGTTCGTACCATTACCCTTGGAATCAGTCTTATGGACTGTATCGACTCCAATCTTGACAAGCTGAACCGTAAAATCTACGATAAAATCACGACGACTGCCAGAAATCTGGTTTCCGTAGGTGAGGAGATCGAGGGCGAGTTCGGTATTCCGATTGTAAACAAGAGAATTTCCGTTACCCCGATTGCCTTAGTCGGCGCAGCAGCCTGCAGAACGCCGGAGGATTTCGTGACGATTGCACAGACTCTGGACCGTGCGGCAAAAGAAGTCGGCGTCAATTTCCTCGGCGGCTATTCTGCTCTGGTAAGCAAAGGTATGACGACAGCAGATGAGCTTCTGATCCGTTCTATCCCGCAGGCACTGGCTGTTACGGATTTTGTCTGCAGCTCCATCAACCTTGGCTCTACCAAAACCGGTATCAACATGGATGCTGTCAAACTGATGGGTGAGATCATCAAGAAGACGGCGGAGGCAAGCAAAGAGAACAACTGCCTTGGATGCGCAAAACTCGTTGTTTTCTGCAATGCACCGGACGACAACCCGTTCATGGCAGGCGCTTTCCACGGCGTAACCGAGGCGGATGCCATCATCAATGTCGGCGTTTCCGGCCTGGTGTTGTCAAACATGCTCTGGAAAAAGTACGCGGCGAGAACTTTGAGGTACTCTGCGAGACGATCAAGAAGACAGCATTCAAGGTAACGCGTGTCGGCCAGCTCGTTGCACAGGAGGCTTCCAAGCGGCTGAACATTCCGTTTGGTATCATTGACCTTTCCCTGGCACCGACTCCGGCGATCGGAGATTCCGTTGCGGATATCCTTGAGGAGATCGGCCTCGAGCACGCAGGTGCACCGGGAACGACGGCGGCACTGGCACTTTTGAATGATCAGGTGAAAAAAGGGCGGTGTTATGGCATCTTCCTATGTCGGCGGCCTCTCCGGCGCCTTCATCCCGGTTTCTGAGGACCAGGGGTATGATCAACGCAGTCAACGACGGTGCGTTGACCATCGAGAACTGGAAGCTATGACTTGTGTCTGCTCTGTAGGCCTTGACATGATCGCCATCCCGGGAGACACGAAAGCATCGACCATCTCCGGAATCATCGCAGATGAGCTTGCCATCGGTATGGTCAACCAGAAAACAACGGCAGTCCGCCTGATCCCGGTCATCGGAAAGGCGTGGGCGAGACCGTAGAATTCGGCGGCCTCCTCGGCTATGCACCGATCATGCCGGTCAACAACTTCTCCTGCGAGGCATTCGTCAACCGCACCGGAAGAATCCCGGCACCGATTCATTCGTTTAAAAACTAAAGACAGCTGAAAAGCCGGCAGTGATCCTGGATGGAAAGGATCGCTGCCGGCTTTTTTTTACTATCTGCGCAAATAAAAATAGTAATTTTTAAGGAATGTATAGTATGATATATTACATACTGATAATATTAGTTGCAACCTATAAAAAAGTGTAAGAAAAATGAATTATTACGGGGAACTTCAGCGGTAGCAGCCGTTGTTCTAGCAATACCTCTGCGGATGTGGATGTGAAGGCCGCCATAGAAAACACAAAGTATTATTTGAACAAAAACGGCAAAATGCAGACTGGCTGGCAGAAGATCGGTGGAAAATGGTATTACATGGATAAGAACGGAGCGCTGCAGGAGTCTAAATGGATCAGCGGAATTTATTATGTAAAAGTCGATGGGCAGTCCGTTCGTCTGATGAAAGACCGAAAGCTTTCCTTCCTCCCGGTAAATCGCACGGATCTGGTTCATGATGAGGTACAAAACAGACTGTTTCCTCAGATCTTTCGGTATGACCTCAGTGCCTCATGGAACTTGCGCCTGTAATGTACCCAGCACCCTGCGATCTTCAGATCTCAAAATATGATGTTCCTCAACTTCGACTTTTCAGGCACAAAGCGGTAACATCTGGATATGGCATCTGGAAGCTGTTTTCATTCATTCTTTTTTCTTTTTTGGCTGCTCTTATTGGACAGCACGATCTGTTCCATCATCAGCTGCATCTTATCATTGCGGGTCTGTGTCTGTTTTGTCAGTTCCTCCATCTGATCCTGAAGACAGAGAAACAGAAGAAAATATATCTGCCGAAAGTCCATTTCCGTTTTTGATACACATCACTGGAACTTCGGGCACAGTTGCTGTTCTTTTTTGCCTTTTAACGCTAAAGGTAATGTTTTTCTTGTGTGCAGTAAAGTGTTAGAGTATAATAAAACCAGTTTTTTGCATAAGTTTAGGCGGAGAATCCTGCCGTAGCAGGATCCTTTCTTACGGTGTTATTTCACAGACGTAACCATAATAGTTTTTACTGCAGGGGGGATAGAAAATGAAAACAAAAGATATTCAGGAACTCTATCAAATAAAATTACATAGTATGGATACGATCCTGCATCAGATATCGCTTATGGATCAGGTGGAAAATGAGCAGGAGCTGTCAGAAATCATACCATCTTTGCTGCAGGCAATCGGAAACTATACAGGGGCAGGCCGGGTATATGTTTTTGACTGGGAAACAGATCAGAAGGACAGCCTGAGTAATACGTTTGAATGGTGTGCCGATGGGTGGCACCAGAGATAGATAACCTTCAGGCAATCCCAGTCAGTTTGATGCCAAACTGGATGAAACGCTTTGAAAACAAGGAAACAATCGTGATCCAGGATCTGGAAGCAACAAAATATTCTGAACCGGAAGAATATGAATTGTTAAAAACACAGGAAATATGTTCCTTGATTGCGGTGCCGATTTATGCCAATCATCAGATGAATGGATTTATCGGGGTAGATAATCCTGATTTGAGGCAGAATGAGATTTCCATTACACTGCTGTCTGAGTTTGGCGGACATCTTGGATGTGTGAGGAAAAATCTGAAAAGTACGGTACTGTTGAAAAAGGCTCTTGATGAGGCAACAAAGAGGTCAGAGATTATTGCCGCAATTGCTACGTTGTATGTAACAATCGTACAAGCCAATGTTAAAGAGCGGACATATGAGCTTTTGAAAGGCCATGACCTTGTGCAAAAAATACCTTGGACAAAAGGGGGAAAATTGATGATGTTATGGAAAAGATTCCAACAGCATTTGCCGCCCAGGAAGGGAGAGAAAAATACCGGGAGTTTCTTGACTTTGATACATTGACAGAGAGACTTCGTAATACGAATTCTGTTTCGATTGAATTTATGGGAGTAAACGGAGAATGGCGGCTGGCCAGATTTATTGTAAAGAGCAGAGATGCACAGGGAAACTCTGTGGATGTGCTTTATGTCGTACGAGATATTACGGAAGAAAAATCACGGGAACTCATGTATCAGAAACAGCTTAAGGAAAGCATGGAAGATGCTCATCGCGCGAATCTTTCAAAAACAGCCTTTCTCCGGCGTATGAGCCACGATATCCGTACACCGCTAAACGGAATCGTGGGGATGATCCATATCGCTGAAAAATATAACAATGATGTGGTCAAGTTAAGGGAATGCAGGAAGAAGGTACTTCAGTCCACAGATTATCTGCAAAAGCTGATCAACAATGTCCTAGATATCGGTAAAACTGGAATCTGGTTCCCTTATGTTGGAATATAAATCTTTTGATCTGGTAGAACTGTTAAGGAATAATCTGACAGTTGTTGCAATGAGTGCTTATGAGAATGGTGTAAGATTTGAAGGCGGCGTGGAAGCAAGCACAATCCGCCACAGATATTTGATTGGAAGTCCGGTACATCTGAGCAGGGTTTTTAATGAATCTTTCTTCCAATGCAATTAAATACAATCATTTTCATGGAACAGTGAATGTTCATTGCGAAGAATTATCGGATGATGGTAATATGGCTGTCTTTAAATTTGTATGTTCAGATACCGGTCTTGGTATGAGTGAAGAATTTCAAAAACATGCGTTTGATGCTTTTTGCGCAGGAAGGCAAACAGTCAACTACAACATTCAGTGGCTCCGGTCTGGGACTTTCGATTGTCAAAGATATTGTTGAACGGATGGGTGGAACGATAGAACTGGAAAGCGAAGAAAATGTAGGAAGCACGTTTACGGTTACGGTTCCATTTGAGATAGATTATTTGGTTGAAAATAATGATTCACAGAAGGACAGCTGCTCACAGAGCATGGAACTGTCAGGAAAACGAGTGCTTCTTGTTGAAGATAATGCCATCAATATGGAGATTGCCCATGCAATCCTGGGGGAGGAGCATCTGAACATTACAGAAGCGAAAAACGGAAAAGAGGCACTTGAAATATTTCAGAATTCCAGGTTGGATGAGTATGATGTCATCATCATGGATGTGATGATGCCGGTCATGGATGGGCTGGAAGCAACAAAAGCAATTCGTATGCTGGAACGTGAAGATGCCAAAAAGATTCCAATCATTGCCATGACGGCAAATGCTTTTTGAGGAAGATCGGAAAAAGCATGTCTGGAGGCCGGGATGAATGAACATATTGGAAAGCCGATTGATATTCCGCGATTAAAAAGAGCGATCACAAAAACTGCTGACAAAAAAGGGGTAGTAAACGCAAAAACATAATCATTCATTGAAATTAAGAAAAACTATAGTAATTTTATTAGGACGCTTCCGTATCCTGGAAGAGCCTCTGATGATCACCGGAATAGGCGTTGCTTTTGCAAAAAGAGGATGACAGGGGAATCTGTGAGCAGATGGGCCAGACACAGGAAGAGATGCGTCTGGATGGCACATCCCTGAAAATCATTGAAAAATACCTGGATGATCCCCAGAAGTATCTGGAGGTGGAGAAAAAACGGATCCAGCTGCTCGGCGGTCTGATAGGAATCTGTGTAGCTGTAGTCTCTCTGTTTTATTTCTTCCACGCAGAAAAAGCAGAAGCAGAAAAGAATGGTGGAGATTGTAAACTATGTGAAAGTGCAGTGTTCCACTACACCCATTATAATGAATCTTCGGAATCCAAAAGTCTCCTCCGTGCCATTGAAAGTGCCAGACAAATGAGTAAAAATATTAAAATGGAAACAGAAAACGGCGGGCAGCTAAGAGAGGATTTCCTGAAAGAAAAAAGGTGCCGACGTGACAAAAACATGGGATGGTCAGGAAGCTGTTGAACTGTTCAGAAATAGTGAACCTGGTGAATTTGATGTCATTCTTATGGACATTATGATGCCGGTCATGAATGGTTATGAAGCTACAAAGATGATTAGGTCTCTGGACAGAGAGGATGCAAAGGAAAAATACCGATCATTGCAATGACAGCAAATGCGTTCACGGAGGACAGAATAAGGGCAAAAAGAAGCAGGGATGAATGAACATGTTGCTAAGCCTGTTGATGTGGAATTACTGATGAAAGTAATTTATAGCGGGAGTGCTATGAAGCATTAATAGTACATGAGAAAACAAGGAGGAATTCAGTTGTTGGAGAAAGCGGTTCAGGCTGCAATATATGAAAAAAGCTCTTAAAAAATCATTATATAGAAATCCTGTACATTGATTTTGAAGATACTCATGCGTTATGCATCTGGCAATATAGATGATCTTAATCGGATAAAACAGCAGATGACGATGGAAGCAATCACACAGGGAACAGCAGAACACATCATGCATCATGTTATGATCAATTTTATACTGAATGGTGAGATGCGTTTCATGCAGTTTGACTTTACAAGAGAAAGTGCAGATACAAAAATGTTTTCCTGTTTGTGGAGGACTATACAGTTCCACAGCAGCAGATGATGCTGCTGCTGGAAAAAAAGCTGGTTCTATAACAGAACCAGCTTTTTGTGTATTCATGGACGAACGGTGTCCCTGTTTTGTGAGAACGGACAGTCTCGTAAAAAGAGAGGCCTGTATATCGCTCTCAAAGGCGGCAAGTGCATCGTCGGGCGTCGCCTTGGCAATGAGCGGCAGAGAAGAACGTCTTCTAATCTCTTTTAACAATGCACCGGCACTTTTTCGGAAACCGAGAACACGGTTATAGCCGGCCGGGTACAATGTTTTCTGGTTCAGAAGCAGATGCATCAGGGCGCGGCTGATGCGGGTATACGTCATTTCCTTTGTTTTAGAGCTGCATGGCGAATTCTGAAAATGAGGAACATGAATAACGCAGGCGGAGGGATACGGTTGGCAAGATCCGGCGAAAGATCAAGATAAGAGGAAGGATTCCCTTCGTTTCTGTGAGGAGCCGCGCGGCGAGGCAGGCTGAAATCATCGCTGGAAAGCAGGCCGTGTGCGGTGACGGCGTCCTGGAAAGCGGGATAGACTGATTCCGGCATGCAGGAGGCGAGCGCGGACAGTTCCAGATCCTTATGCGGATTGAAAAAAGAAGATTCCGCATTGCTGTAGCAGAAGGGAGTGCCTGTGTGAAAAGCGCTCCTTCGTG
>VOFG01002569.1_pt1 | contig 24562 bp, 33 predicted proteins | sample 5384171 | NCBI WGS metagenome assembly VOFG01 (sample SAMN12384726, study PRJNA508395) | human gut metagenome | isolation source: healthy gut F | host: Homo sapiens | reverse complement strand
GCACTTTATCCGCACCGATCTGTTGACCGCTGGTGTCCTGGCAAATCTCCGGCAAGTGACCGAATACGTCAGCCGCATTATCAAGCGGCTGTATGAGGACAATGTAAACGGCAAAATCAGCGATGAGCGTTTCATGGAACTGTCGGCTGACTACGAAGCCGAGCAAGCGGAGCTGAAAAAGAGAGCCGCCGCCCTGCAAGCCGAACTGGACAAGTCACAGGCAGCTACCGTCAACGCCGAGAAATTTATGGGCATTGTCCGCAAGCACCTTGCCTTTGAAGAACTGACCCCACTCTCTTGCGGGAAATGATCGAGAAAAAATTGTCGTGCATGAGTGCAGCTATGATGAGAACGGCACCCGCAGGCAGGACATTGAGATTTATTACAGCTTTGTCGGCAAGATTGACTTGCCCGAATAACCGCCCGACCTATCCGATGCCGGATAGGAACGGCAAAATTTTTTTGCACTTCTATTGCTTCTTTATCACACATAAGTGGATCAGCCATAGAAACTGATCGTTGCTTTAGTCAATAAACAAAAAATTCCGATGAGGAGGCTTCCAGGAAAAGAGCCGGTCATGGGTGGCGATCCCGGAAGATGCGACGTAGTTATCTGAAAGCCGATTGCACTGATTGCCTCCAGCTTTGTGAAAAATGGTCGGCATAACCGGTTCCTTCGTTTAACATGTATGAAATGTTCTCAGTCTGTCAGGTACAAATTCGCTGCCGCAGCACTGGTACCTTCGTAATGGCCGCATCCACAAGTGTTCCCGTAACGTTGCCGCCTTAGTTCTGTATAACCCATCCATTATACCGATTCGTTGCTGGATTCGGTTTCCTTGTTCCAACTCGGTGCAGTTGCTCAGATCGAGGGATTTATCAGCCAGTTCTATGGTCTCCAGTTGCGGGGAGCGTCATCATTCTGCCAAACTCTTTTGCGTCAACCCGTTGAGTCCAGATAAAGCTGAACGCAGCCCGGCGATCGTCGGAAAGGTATCGTTGTTACGGTCAGACTGTTTGCAATGGCTAACCACTGCTCCTTCACCCCTGTTGATTTTCAAAGCCGCTTACAACCAGACCGCGCTAAGTTTTAGTCGGTTGAAATAGTTTCAATAATGCAGATGCCTTTTCAAATCTTCTAATGCTTGTCCTCCATAAGCACGCCTTTTCCGGACGCTGGAGGACGGAATGGAATGGTGTTCGTTTTCTTGTGTCGTTGGCCTGCTCCAAACAAAGTGGGCTTGCCTTTCGTTAAGCCTTGTACAAAGCGGCATATTGTGCATCAAGCTCAAAGACAACCTTTCGAAATTCAGGATTTTCCATCCATTTTGCAACCATCTGATCATGAGTCATTAGAGTCTTCGCGCACTACCGACTCCTTGGTCTTTTACCGTTTCGGAGGATACGCTGTCCTGACTGTTTGAGGATAGCTGAAGACGGGAAAGGTTCTGCTCGGCTTTTTTGCATTTGTTCCAAAAACTCCTCTTTCGATTAGAAAAAGGAGCAAAACTTCTTCCTAAGATCTCTGAAAGGAAGGACTACTACCTAAAACGTATCTATTTCAATGTCTTGACCTCTGCCAGAGCAGTTTGCAAACTCAATGCAACGCTTCTGCAGCTGCTTCAAGCGACGGAATGGGAATGCATTCATAGACGCTGTGATAATTCAACCCGCCTGTGAAAACGTTCCGGACAAGGCAAGCCGCGAACAGAGAGACGAGCTCCGTCAGTACCTGCCCAGATCGAGCTCTTCTTCCGAGGAAATAAAGGAATGCCCGCCACGCGATAGAGCTGCTCTAACGATTTCACAACAGCCTTAGGTGTCTTCTCAAGGAGTACCGGACGCATGTTTTTCTGTACACTACTTAATTGTTAGGAGATGTCTGCTCGCGATTCTTTACAGCTACGCAGGTTTTCAGGTCGGAGTCTTTGCAGCGGAGTCTTCTTTGCCTCGAACTTTTCTTTGTTATGGTCGCGGATCAAGATTCGGACGGAGGTTTCCGCAACAGTTCCTTCAATCTTATTAGGATGAATGAAGCCTTCATAACCTTCGGTAGTTTCCGGAGCCTGTTCTTCAGGGAAAGCGCCTATCAGCCGAGAGGCTAGCTTGATGGAATTAACCATTTTGTCTTTAGAAAGGCCCGGGTGGACTACCACACCTTTAATGTCACCATGGCGGTTGCCGCATTAAAGTTCTCAGTCTCTAACGTACCGATTTCGCCGCCGTCAAAGGTATAAGCAAAGCGTAATCAGCGCCGAAACGCGGAATATCAAAATTCACGGTTCCTTTAGCAATCTCTTCATCGGGCGTGAATGCAACACATATCTTAGCGTGTGTAACTTCCGGATGATCTTTGAGATAGGCCATGCAAGCCGTAATAGCGGCAACGCCGGCTATCATCTGCGCCTAAAAGAGTTGTTCCATCGGTGAAAATCACTTCCTGACCAACATACTTCTTAATCTCAGGAAAATCGTTTTCTCGGAAATAGATTTGTTTTTCCGTTCAAAAGCACATCCACCGGTCTCGACTTGAATAATTTGAGTTTGATATTGACTGCTGGGGCATCCGGTGAGGTGTCCATATGAGCAAATCAAACCAATGGCAGGGCAATCCTCAGAAGCCTTTTGCGGCGTCAAAGCGAAGCATAAACAACACCTCCTTTGCCGATATGCGCGTCTTCCAGACCATAAGACTTGAGCTCTTCCACTAAAAACTCAGCCATCTTAAGCTGATTCGGAGAAGAGGGCTCATCCTGACTTTCTCGGCAGGATTGGGTTTCGAACTTCACGTATTGAAGAAATTGAGAAACTAAATTTGGGAATTTTTGTTGACATTTTTCGATGATGAATTTGAACTTGAACAAAACGAATTATTTTCGTAAAAACAAGATAATGTTATAAGTAGAACCACCTACTACTAAAGTAATATTTTTTAAGTTTTTTACTTATTTTTCATATAGATAAAACATAAAAATCAACAGGAATTTTTGATTGAAATTAGTGAATATCCCAATTGATTTACTTGAATTTGCTTATTTGTAATTTCCGTTACATCCTTAACATGACCTCGTTCACTCCACTCAACGAGGTAAAAATGTCCTTTCCGCTTGTTGCTTTGGCCGCCGTCATTGCAACTATTTACGGACTTATTAAGCGTTATGAAACACGCTTGTCCTGCTGCTCGCCGGTTTAGTTATGTGTTGTTGTTCGTTGGACCCGATGGCTGCCTTCGAACAGTTCGATAAGTCCATGACAAATCGAGCGTTAATTATCTCAATCTGCTCTTCCATGGGTTTTGCGGCATGCGTTACTTTAACTAAATGCGACCTTCATTTGGTCAGCCTTCTTACCAAGCCGCTTAACAAACTCGGTATTCTGCTTCTTCCGTGCTGCATGCTCGTGACGGGCGTGGCTTCCTTGGCGATCGGTTCCCTTGCCGGCTTATGCGCAGCCATCGGCCCGACACTCATCGCTCTTATGCCCGAGCAGGCTTCAGACCGGCGATCGCCGCTGCTGCCATTATTTCCGCCACACTTCCGAATTATTGGTCTCCGGGGATCAACAGATAACATTCTGGTCGCTCAGTTAGCCGGTATTCCGGTGATGGAACAGATCAACCACATTTCCTTCAACATCCTGATTCTTTTCGGCCTGTGCATTGTTGCTTTAACCACGATTTGTTTTATCTTCGGCGATTACAAAAAAGGCGGCTTCCAGCAGTCCATTAACGAAAAAGGACTCATCCGGCCTCTTCCGGAACTTCCCCCAGCATCCCAACCTTCTCAAGGCTTTTGCTCCTCTCCTTCCGGTCGTGCTGCTTTGTCATCTCGCTTTGGTTTCCCAAAGTAAAGATGAGTGTTGCAACCGCCATGCTGATCGGTTTCATCTATGTCATCTTCGTCACACGCAGCAATCCTGCCGAACTTGTTAAAAAATTCTTTGACGGCATGGGATCCGGCTACGGCAGCATCATCGGTTTAATTATTGCCGCAGGCGTCTTTGCTGCCGGCTTAGAAGCTGCGGCGTGGTTTCCGGCTTCATCGACTTCCTTAAAGATTCTTCCGAAATTGCCAAGCTCGGCGGATCCTTCGGTCCGTACATTCTCGGCGTAATGACCGGCTCCGGTAACGCTGCAGCATTTGCCTTCTGTGAATCCGTCGTTCCTCATGCAGCCGAATTCGGTATGAAGATCCAGGACTTAGGCGTTCTTAACCTGCTTGTCCGCAACGTTAGGCCGTGTTTCTTCTCCGCTTGCAGCCGGCGTCATCCTTATCGCAGGCATTGCCGGGACTTCTCCGCTCGAAGTCATTAAACGTTCAGCACCGGTGAGCTTAACGGCTATTGCTTTCACTCTCCTTCTTGTTTAACTCAACATCAAATCCGACATGAAAAACTCACATTAGCCCTTCTTTCCGTCCTTGCTGGCTCTGCTGCAGCCGCTCAGGATTCTGTCACTGTTTACGGACGCATCGACCTCGGCGTCGGTATTTCAAGAATCAATGACGGTTTCGGTTCAAAAAGAACAATGCTCAGATGGTTACCGGCGCCGGTACGTCCAATCGTATCGGTATCAAAGGAGAAGAAGATTTAGGCAGCGGCTACAAAATTAAGTTCGTATTAGAGAATGGCTTTGACGCTGACACCGGTGCCGAAGCAACCGAAGGACTCGCCTTCAGCCGTGAAGCAACTCTTCAGATTGTCTCCATTCGGTACATTGGCGGCCGGGCGCTCTTCAATCCCTCGGCACCGACGGCGGAAGCTTCAATATGCTGGGTAACGTCAACCCGTTCGGAACAGGTATTTGGGAGCTCGGCAACAAAACATCGTCTACGGCAAGATGCCTGCCTCCCGTTTTGACAACGCCTTTGCCACCGTTCTCCGGAATACAGAGGACTTCAGCTGACAACAGAATACTCGATGGGTGAAGAAGGTAAAGAAAACCGCTCGACCTCAATCATTATTTTGGATTGGGTGTGACGTGGAAAAGGAGGACCAGCCGAGACGGTTGTCTTATTTGAACGAGTAAACGAAGCATTGACCAGAAAAAAGACCCCAAGGACATGTGGCGTATTCACGGCCGGCGGAAATTGGAAGTTTTCTGCGGCAACCGCTTACCTTCCTGCAGTATTTCAAAAATGCCGATGCGCTTGGAACCGCTTCCTATAGTTGCTTTAAAGGATACGGCATCGGAAGCATCACTTCTGCTCAAATGAAAAAACTCGACGGATTGGAAGGTGAGAACATCATTCTCGGCTTCTCCACGCCGGTGATGGTGGAAAAGTCTTAGGTGCTGTCGGCTATATCCATGCCAAAACCGATGAACTCTCAAAGAAGCTGAAAGCTGACGGCGGCTTCATTGCTCTTGGTTATCAGTATCCCTTCTCTCTAAAACGACACGTTTGTACAGTGCTATCGGGCATCGGCAGCAAAAATACAAATCCGGGATCAATCGGTTAAACCGAGAGGATTCTACGGAACACTCGGACTTTCACATTATTTCTAGCAAGAAGAAATCCGGCGTACTTAGCGCTGAGGTCGGTTTAACTCACCGACGTATGGACGAATGCTGCGAAGAGGGGGGATGGAGGGCTTCTTCAATGGCGTTCGTCCAAAATTCTTCAGATTCGATGTCCGCTTCGAAATTTTCGGAAAATCTCCTCGTACGGCAAGGTGGCATTATCCAAAAGCACCGATTTACCGATACGAGGAATTTCCGTTTTTTCCACTTCTTCCAGTTTCTTCAGCATCATATTGGCAGAGAGGAAACCGACGGTGTATTGAAAATCGTGGTGCGGTGAGTCTGCGTTATATACGTTGTAAAATGCGGCTTCCTGGCCCATGTACTGGTCTACGCCTTCAACCGTGTCACCGTAGCAGTCACTCCAGCATTTTCTGGTCAGTTTATTGATGTATTCGACGGAAAGATAGCCGTTTTTCCGCGCTTCAAAGACCTCTTCTGCAAGTCTGAATCTAAAACGGGATCTCGATCAAATTAATCATGACTCGCCGCAAACCATGCCAAAGCACGGCAGCCTTTTCTTGAGGCGAAGAAGCTTCCTGCCCAGTCTCCTCAGGAACAGCTCTTCAAAAAGACGACCGATAAGTTCATATCGGGTTTCGGAAAAGTCTTCTCTCTGCATCGGAAGATCACTGGATCGAGTATCTAAAAAACGCGTCGCCCAAGATATGGGCTGTTTCAAAGGATCGGTTGATATTCGGCTGGTAATCAACGTATATCGCCACCGCTTTGTCGTAAGGAACTTCAACGCACCAAGCGCCTCCTGGCCGGCCGAATAATTATGCGTCTCCAGCCAGTGACCTTGTCTGCAGAGCTCAATGAAATCTCGAAACTCAGGAAAGTAGGTTCGACGGCCTCTGTGATTTCCTTTAGCGTTCCGTCAAGTGTCTTCAGAGATTCAGGCCCTTCAAGATGCGGAAGTGCTGACCTAATAGTGCCACCGGAATCGTGGGAGACTCCGGACGATTTGTACCTTGATTGATATAGGGAGCTGCAAACCGAAGGCATTCGCGGAATCTCAGACAGCTTCTTAAAAATGCGCTGCGCATTGCTTCAGCTCTTTCTATCCAGGCCTTCGATAACAATGCGTAGTCAAGCGTACTCATGCCGAGCCTGGAGGCTCTGAGTAAAGTGCGCACCGGCTACGGCATTAAGGATATCGCAGAAGATGGAAGAATTTGTCGCAAAACAAGCAGACAAGCGTTGAAAGAACAAAGTTCTCAGTTCCGGATCCGAAGTGTTTTTGACTGCAAAGTTAGCAACAGACGGCGTAGATTTTTTACGGTTCCGTCCGGCAGTGTCACGTTCGTTCGAATACTGCTTTTGAATGCGTATACAACGAAAACAACGGTCCGAAAGAATCCAACCGTTCTTCTTCTAAAGGCCTCAACGGGAAACTTCAGCCAAACGCTTCTTTAAAGCGCTTTGCTGCTGCAGCCAGCGGTCGAGCTTATCTGAAATTGTCTTTGTTCAGCAGCTTCTTCGCCAGAGTTTTTCCTTTACTTTCTGAAGCTTTTTTCCAGCGCTGTCTATCGTTTCAAGAATGAAGGCTTTCTCTGCAGCAATTTTGCTGTCCGGCAGACGATAAAGGTTTCTGCAGGCCCGACAAGCCGCTAACAGCGTTTCTTTGACGAAGATTGCTCCAATATTTCAATTAATGCCTTTGCAACTTCGTCTTCGGGTTTAAAAAACTGAAGACGGTTAATCATAGAAATGCCGTTCAGCAAAGCCCGTCTCCTAGCAAGTATGTTTCGCCGGAAAGATCCGAGAGGAGCCTTTTTCGACCAGATTTGAACTGTTTCTAATTTCTTTTCATCTGTGCAGACAACCCTAGCATTAACGTTCCGACTTCTTATCGTTTGAGGAACCCGAATCTTCTAAATAATGAAGTTATATTTTCCTGCAGACGCCTCTTTTGTTCGCCTTCGATTTCTCTTCTTCTTCGGACATAAAAATCGATGAACATCTGAACTCGTCTCAATTTAGAGGCAACGTTGAACCGATGTAATTATCAGATTCCGGAATCTGCCAGCCGTTGAGGATCGGGATAAGCTGCTCCGTTCATCACCTCTTCGAAACAATGATGAAGCGGCATATCCAAGAACGATGCCGCAGCCTTCAACTGCCGCAGTTTTTGCCAACAAATATTGTTGAACCGAATCATCGACTTCAGCGAAAAGTCTGCTGCCGACCGTTCTTAACCAAAACTCCGAATGCGGCCTGACTCGGCCGTATAGACCACACCTGCATGATCCGGGAAAGTTCGTCGGATTTTCGGGATAACCGGCCTTTTTCACAAATATTTGGGCGAGGCGCATGGAACGAATCAATGATCGAGTGACCCAGTTTTCCACAAGGTTGGCATCATTGACGGGGCCGTAATACAGCATCAAATCGCATTCTCCGCCCATGAACGCCTTTGGATTGTCGTCCCCGATGACATCGAAAGTAACTTGAGGATGCAGCTGCTGAAATTCGGCAATCAATGGAACAACCTGAGTCTGGAGGAATCCGGGCATTGCACCGAAACGAATGCTTCCCTTGTCGCCTTCTTCGAGTTCCGAGGTCTTCTCCAGTGCCCGACGCACCCTCACAATATGAGGTTCAATTTTCGAGCGAAGTTCAAGTGCAGCTTGGGTGGGGTTCAGACGTTTTCCTCGCCGTTCCATTAGTTGCACGCCTAACTCTTCTTCCAGTCCTGAAACCATTCGAGATAATTGAGAGCGCTGAAGATTTTCGATATCGGCAACACGCGTAATGGAGCCTTCGTCCATAATTTTGAACAAAAGCTCCCATCGTCCCAGGTGAAGTGCTTTCCATTGGCTGTTAATCATTTTGCTCCTTGAGTTGAATGTAGGCGTAGTTCTGATCGTCTTCCGGCTGCTTATTAAAGATTGTAAGAACTCGGTGCAAATTAAGCACGAAAGAGGCGTTTTTGTAGTTTGAAAGAAAGCGTTGCAAGTAACAAAGGTAATTCGCTTTCTCGTACTGATCTCCTGCTCAGAGCGGGAACTTCCGACTTCATACGAAACCTGCATAAAGCTTTTAGCCTCAAAGATCTAAATTTCCATAGTGAATTTGCCTTTGCTTCCATCCATTTAAGTAATTTCATAGTCAAAAGTTATCAAAGACAACTATCCCTGATATTAGGGAGGTTATTCGAGACGTTCTTGCTCCCTTATTGCTTACAATTCTGAACAAACATTCAGCCGGGCAGTTACAATCCTGTTATTCATGCGCTTTTGAATTCCATAATTCGATAATTCGATGAACAAACCTATTCAATTAGCTTTTGCCGCACTCGCGCTCTGCGCCCGCTCAGCAATGCTCCGCCGCATTGCCCTGAGCTTTCCTGTCGCGCGATTGGCTTTATGAGAGAAGCGACAAGCTCAAAGCCAGCGAAGAACAAGTCCAAGCAAACGAGAAACTCAGAAATCTTTGGAAACTCTGGGCGGCCCAACCGTAACCCTGCAGGCGATGCAAATTGCCGGACAGAAGAAAATCGATATCGATAAATCGATCCCGAATCCTTTGGCTGGCGCCCCGCTTCCAATCCAGCTTCCCGGATCTTTCTCAGTCGGAGTGCACGAAAAAAATGTCCTTGAACGGGCCTCGTGTCGCAGCAACCGCAACTTGGCCGATTTATACCGGCGGGAAAAATTTCTGCCATGCAGGATGCGAGCAAATACGCCGTTGATGAAGCGGGAGGCTCAAAAGCGTGCCGACAGCGAAGATTTAGACGCCTCAGCTTGCGGGTTATTACTTCGAACACAATTATGGCGCTCTCGGTTGAAAGGCTCCAAAGGACATGCTGAACCACCAGGATCGGGAACTTGCCAAAGCGAAGAAATTTGAAAAGCAGGGAATGATCAGCAAGATCGAAAGAATGTCCGTCCAAGTCCAGCGAGACAATAGAAACCGCGAATACCTGAAAGCCAAAGACAACGCTAAGGTTGCCCGTCTCCAGCTGGCTCGACTGCTCCGAGATGAAGAGTTCGGAAAGTTGACGACGCCGCTTTTTGTTCTGAACCGTCCGCTCGAACCTTTGAAGTATTGGGTGGATACTGCATTGGCCTCCAACCCTCAGATCGCAGTCATTCAGGCCAAGGCCGATCAAGCCCAGCAAGGCGTCAAGGCTTCTAAAGGCGCTTGGATGCCGCAGGTTTTTGCATTCGGAACCTACAACTTTGTTAAGCATTACCAAACGCTTGTCGAGCCGAACTGGATCGGCGGTGTCGGCGTCAACATTACACTTTGGGATGCTAAAGACAGAAGAGCCAGCATCCGCAGTGCTGAAGCAACAGTCAGGCAGGCCGAAGCCGGGAAAGCCGAAGCGATCAACCAAGTCAGAACCGGCGTGGAAGTCGCTTGGTTAAGAACACAAAACGCCATTAATCAATATAAATTAAGCGCCTCTACCGTGAAGCTAGCTTCCGAGAACCTAAAACTCAAATCCAAGAGCTTCGACGAAGGCTTGGCGACCGCGCTTGATGTTAACGAGGCTCGTAATCAGCTTTTTGCAGCAGAAGTCGGACGCCGGGTCGCAGCGTTTGAGTTTGTATCGAATTACGCCATGCTACATGCCATCGCCGGTCAGATGAGCGAATTATGAATGCCGTCAACAAGCACGAAGTGATTGTGGAAAAATTAATCATGGAAGAAAAACAATAAACCTCTTCAACCGCAGACAACCCCGACTTCTCAAAACAGGAAGTCAAAAGCTCCGAAAATCAGCGTTATTCTCATGCTGGTCTTTGTGCTTGGCTTGACAGCCTTTATTGTATGGGGCATTTATAAAGCCGCCTTCCCGCCTGCTCCTCCTCTTCAGGGACAAATGGAATCCCGCACAATAAGCGTCGCTTCAAAAAAGTTCCGGACGCATCCATAAGGTCTTAGTTTCCGAGGGCGATTTTGTTAAAGCCAATCAGCCGGTTGCGCTGATGAGTCTGCCGGAACTTGAAGCAAAACTTCAACAGGTCCAGGCTCAAGAAAAGAGCTGCCCAGGCAAAACAAAGCCTTGTTGATGAAGGCGCACGCCCTCAGGAAAAAGCAAGCCGCCCGTGCCCAGTGGGGAGCGCGCTCAGGCAGCAGCTGCTGTAGCCCTTAAGACATATAACCAGAATCTCTGCACTCTACAAAGACGGTCTGGTCTCCAAGCAAAAGTATGACGAAGTCCAGACTCAGTGGATTGCCGCTAAGCAGCAAGCAGATGCTGCTAAACAGATGTACGACATTGCCGAAATCGGTGCCCGCAAGCAGGAAAAATCCGCCGCTTTTTGATTTAGCCGAAGAAGCCAAAGCCGGCGTTAAACAGGTTGAATCCCTCACTGTGGATAAGACTTTAAACGCACCGCTTGACGCCCAAGTAGATAAGGTTATTTTGGTTGAAGGCGAAATTGCGGCTGCCGGGTTCCCTGTCGTTACCTTGGTCGACTTAAATGACCAGTGGGCCTCCTTCAATATCCGCGAAGAAAATATGCCGGGTATCGAAATCGGTAAAGTTTTGCATGCATATGTTCCTGCCCTCGGAGATAAGAAGATCGACTACAAGGTTTACTACATCAGTCCGCGTGCCAATTACGCAACCTGGAGAAGCACACGCATGGATTCCGGCTATGACATGAAAACTTTTTGAGGTCCGGGCCCGGCCTGTCGAGAAAATTGACCATCTGCGCCCGGGTATGAGCGCGTATTAGTTGAAGGTTTTAAGAATTAGGATCGGATAATGCTTTCTCCGTTAGGCTGGTTAAATGCGGCAGCCGCCGTCGCAGTGCGCGAAATTCAGCGGCTTTTACGCACACACCCGCAGGAAATCATCGTCTGCGGATTCCTTCCGATTTTTTGGGTCTTAGTTGTCTGGCTGCTGCTCGGAAACGGAATTGTGACTCAAGTCCCAACCGGCATTGTCGACAATGACCACTCACAGCTAAGCCGTGATGTGATTTCAAAATCGATGCTACTCGTTCCGTCGGACTGTTCCTTTCGCCTCCCCATTCTGGAAGCCGATAAGGCATTAAGAAAACGGAACAATTTACGGTTTTATTGAGATTCCTTTCGGCTACTCACGAGACGTCACGAAGGTGCAGGCGCCCCGATGGTGCTTTTTTATCTCGATGAGAATCGCTATGCGGTTGCCGGAACTCTTCAAGCGGACTTAACAAGCGTGGCTACAGCGATTTCGCAGGAGCGCATGATCAAAACTTCAATGCTGACCGCAAGCGGAGTCAAAGGAGCCGAGAGGCTGGTCACAGGACTGCACTCCGACTTCTATGCACTAGGCAACATGCAGTTCAGTTTCCTCGCTTTCCTGGGAAGTAACTTGGTGCCGGGCGTCATCATGCTTTTGCTGCCATCTTATCTTTCGTTTCATCCATTGTTCGTGAGAACTATCAATACCGAATCAATGATTGGTTTGATACCGCAAAGGGAAGCGTGACCGCTGCATTGTTCGGCAAAACTGCTCCCGCATTTTTTTTCTACTCTCTCCCTCATTGCTTCCTACATTGCCTTATTTTGCCGGTTTCGGAGGCTTTGCCCGGCTGGATCCCTATTTATTTGGTTTATCTGCGGCGCCGCGTGTTTGGCCGTGATGCCATGCACAGGAGTGTAATTGTGGGTATCGCGCCAAACTGGCGTTTTGCCCTTGTCGTCACTTCCGGCTATGCCGCTCCTGCGCTTCCCTTTACGGGATTTTCCATGCCGCTGGATTCCATGAGTGAAATGGCTCGGATGTTCTGTAAATGCCTGCCGCTAACATGGTTTATTGAGGTCAAACTCAACAGTGGACACTGGGAGCAAAAATTTGGGAGATGGGAACAACTTTTACAGCGTTTGCGATTCTCGCTTTTATCCCTCTTGTTATCGGCATACCGATTTTTTAAGTGGAAGTACGGAAAGTTTGCAAAACAGGAAAAAAAATTTTGGAGGCAAAGCATGAACTCTAAATTTCCATCCCTGCTGAAATGCTTCCCTATTTACCTTAAAGCAGTGCACCACAAATCTCGCCTGTGCTCCTTTTTTTTGCTTCGCGATCTTTTTTTCTATTCTTTCTACTACTGCTGGCCCTACATGGAACAGCTGCCTGATCATCTGAACGTCGTAGCTGTAGATCAAGATAATTCTGCACTGTCTCGTCGTTTGACTCAGGCGATGAGGGCTTCTCCCAGCCTTCTTCAGGTCACCAGCAAACAACCAGCCTGCCCGAAGCCGAAAACCCTGATGCGCAAAGGCGAGGGATCAGCGCAATCTTAATATTCCTCCGGATTTGAGATCAACACGCTGACCAACGTGCCGACCGCGTTAGTCCCTAGTCACCAACGGTGCCTTTTTTATCGTCAGAGCCGCGGTTCAATGAGCGGTGGGGCGGACCGCTGCAAAAATCGTAGCGGCATCTATCAGTGCGCATCTCGTGGAACACGGGGTGCCCTTATCGGAAATTGCCCGAGCTGCAAACAACCCTCCGTCTATGATCGTTCAAAGTATGTTCAATACGGTCAACGGCTACCTCAATTTCACCGTTCCCATCGTCTTCATGATCATTTTCCAAACGGTCTTCGTCTGCGGTATTGGAATGCTTATGAATGACTGGTTCTGGAAGAAAAATATCCATTTCCTCTTGCCCTAGGCGCCCGCCACCCGATGTATTTTCTGGCCATGTACGCTCCGTTTTTCTTTCTGAGTCTGTTCTGGATCCTGTTTATCGAGGGCAGTCATTCTCCTTCCATGGGTGAACTCATTCAAAAACGTGCCGGGCACGATTGTCGTTTCAATGATCTACGCCTTTGCCATTACTTCCCTAGGCTTGCTCATCGCGGCCTTTTTCGAAGCGCTACCGATTTGTTGTTCAAATCGTCGTACCTTCCTCGATCCCGTTTGTATTTATTTCAGGCAACCTGTATCCGTGGCAAAATATTCCTTGGCCTCTGCAGGCTTTCGGATGGCTTTCCCCACGACCGCGGGGGGCATTTGCCATGCTTCGAGTCTCTCGCCGAGCCTGCTTTCCGGCGTTGCTTTCCCCGGTATTTAACGCACCTTCTTTGTTGGGAGCAACATTCTGACCGGCGCCTATATTCTGATTTACAAAACTCAGAACGATCCTCAGTCTTTGGCCGAGATGGAAGATCTGCGGAACGGCATCGTGGACGAAAAACTTGCGCCGGAACTCACGCCGAAGCAGGAAAAAGAACTGACAGGCAAAGCGGTTTAGTCAGCGAAAAAGATCAAGCCGGATCCTGAGTTCCGGCTTGACCGCTTTAAAAGTCACGCCGAGCTTGTCCAACTTGCTTCGAAGCGGTGTTGGGATGCATTCCTGAAAGAGCAGCAGCTCCGTCGGTGCCGGAAATCTTCCCTTTTAGCTTGCCTTCAGACTGCTTCGGAAATAATGCTTCTGCATCGCCTCAAAGGTTTCAGTTTAATCAGCTATTGGAGACGACGGACATCGCAGGTCCTAATCTCCGGCTTCTCCGTCGAAGATGACACGAATGTTTTGATAGTCCGAAGAGGTCAGGACTGAACGTTCCAGCGTGTTTTCGTTCACGGACGTTGCCGGGCCACTTAGGTTCAGCATCTGCCTCGACAGATTTTTTCCTGACAGAACCAGAGGCTGAGATGCCGTATTTACTCTCATAGACGGTTCAGGAAGAATCGGTGAGCGGGATTAAGTCTTCCGCTCTTCCCGCAGAGGAGGAATTCGCAGCGGAAACAAATTCAGGCGATAAAGCAAGTCATTTCTAAAACGGCCTTCTTTGGCCATCTCCTTGAGATCTCTATGTGTCGCGGCTACTAATCGGAAATCCACGGGAATTGATTGCACGCCGCCGATTCTTGTCACGACTTTCTGCTGCAGAACGCGAAGGAGGCGCACTTGAGCGGCAAGTGAGAGCTCTCCGATCTCATCTAAGAAAAGTGTTCCTCCGCAAGCACGTTCAAAGACGCCTTTCTTCTGGATTTTGGCGTCCGTGCGCCCTTCATGCCCGAAGAATTCATCATCAATCAGGGTCTCCGGAATCGCTCCGCAGTTCAATTTCACAAACGGCCCGGATTCCCGCTTAGAGAGCTGCTGGATCAGGTTCACAACCACTTCTTTTGCCGCAGCCCGTTTCTCCTAAAACCAGCATCGGTACCTCGGTTGAACTAACCTTCTCCACTTTCGCCGTAATTTCTTTTAGTGAGGGCGTACGCGCCGTGAAGCGATTAACCAAAGCCATTCGGCTTTCTCTTAACAATCCTTCAGGCCGTCGTTTTCGTGAATTAAAATCCCGGTTGTTTGCAGAAGCACGGAATTCAGTGCTGGATGTCATTAACGAGAAAAGAGTCATGAAGTGATTCAAAAGATTGCGCTGTGCTTCGTTGAACTGATCATAGCGACAGCTGTAAAGCAGACGACACCCAAGTGTCGATCTTTTGTCCATCGAGAGCATCAGATAGGACTTCACATCGGGAAGGCACTCAGATAGAACTTTTTGAGTGAACCGATCTTCCGATATGTCCGAGCAGTTCAAAAACTTTGTCAGTGATTTTGAGCGGGACGAAGAGATCTGGGCGGTTCAACCGAACCCAGCGGAGAAGAAAGGCCATTTCGTCTGCAGTGCGCCACAAACACAATCGAGTGCTTCTGAACATCGAAGATATTTACGAAAGCGCCGTCCGCATCAAGAAAGTCCTGAAGCACCTCAAAAACACGAGATAGTGACTCTTCTGCGTTAATCGAAGAATTGATCGCAAGGATCGCTGGGAGTTGGAGGTCTTTATTCACGATATTTAGTGACTCACGATATTTCATACTATTTTAACTCACGAAAATATCGTTAATAATCTTTACGTATTAATACGCAATTTGAAATTATCTTAAATTTCAAGTAGTTAAGATTTTCGAAAAGTTGGCACGGTCTTTGCAATGAGATTAATCAAAAGCAATTCACCACTTACATCCATTGGAGAAAATATGAAGACCACACCTTCTCGCCGTTCTTTCCTGAAATTAGCGGCAGCCTGCACAGCCCGGCTTTCGGAAGTCTCGCATTCGCGCGGCTCTCAAACTCAACAAAATTCGATAAAGTCGCTGACGTCATCGTCATCGGCAGCGGATTTGCCGGCCTGGCCGCAGCCTTAGAAGCCAAAGAAAAAGAGGGCTTCTGTCATGCTGCTTGAAAAAATGCCTGCTTACGGCGGAAACTCTGCCATCAACGGCGGGGCTTTCGCTGGCCGGCCTCCGCTTCAGGAAAAAGAAGGCATCAAGGACTCTCCTGAACTCATGCTCCAGGACATGATTAAGTCCGGCCGCGGTTTGAGCCACGTCGATCTTCTGAAGAACATTGTTTACGGTACTCGTCCTGCTTTTGATTTCACCGTCAAGTACGGTGTTAAGTACAAACCTTTCGTTCAGCACTTCGGCGGCCACAGCGTCCCCCGTATCATGCAGACCGTTGAAAGTACCGGCGGCGGCATCACTCGTCCGCTCGTTGAAGCAGCCAAAAACCTCGGGGTGGACATGCATTTAGGCTGCGCCGTTACTGACCTTATTCTCAACAACGAAGGCCGCGTCATTGGCGTCAAGGTTCTTGAACGTCATGACTATCGCAAAGAAAACTCCGGCGTTCCTCAGGTTTACGGTGCCAGAAAAAGGTGGGTCGCTGCCACCGGCGGTTTCTCTCAGAACGTTAAGCTTTCCGTATGCAGCAGGATCCGACACTGGGCCGAACCTTGAATCCACCAACCATCCCGGCGCCACCGGTGAAGTTCTCCAGAATATGCTGGCCATCGGCGCTCTTCCGATTCAGCTGGATCAGATTCAGCTCGGACCGTGGTCTTCTCCTGACGAACGCGGCTTCGGCTTAGTTTCTCAGTTCAACACGATTGCCGGTTTCCCGAAAGGCATCATGGTTGACAAGCGTACCGGCAAACGTTTCGTGAACGAACTGGCCGACCGCAAAGCTCGTTCAGACGCAATCCTCAAGCAGCTCGACGAAAACGGAAAACCCGTTTATCCGATTAGCTTTTACCGACAGCGTCGGCGTCAAACAGGCTCAGACTCTTAAGAACGGCCTGAAGTACGGTGTTATCAAGAAATTTGACACTTTAGGTGAACTTGCCGATGCCTACGGCATTCCTAAAGAAGCTTTGATCAAACAGGTTGAAGAATTCAACGCCTATGTCCGCGAAGGCAAAGATAAGCAATTCGATCGTCCGCTCGCACTGGCTATCGAGATTAAGAAGGCTCCGTTCTATGCAGCCCGCGTCTGGCCGAAAGTCCACTACTGCATGGGCGGTGTCGGAATCACAAAGAACGCTGAAGTCTTAAACGTCAGAACACAAAAAAACCGATTCCCGGGCTTTACGCAGCAGGTGAAGTAACCGGCGGAACACACGGTGCCAGCCGTCTCGGCGGATGCGCCATCGCTGACGGTCTTGTCACCGGCCGAGTCGCCGGAGACGCAGTCGTCGCCAACACCCCGTCAACCTCGAATAGCCTCACCACGGAAAGGATAACAACATGAAATCGCTCAATCTCCTCGTCCTCGCTGCCGCATTATTTATCGCCCTTCCGGCATCCGCTCAGCAGGTAAAGCCCTATCACCAGAACATTAAAGACTGCGCCGCCTGCCATACCAAAGAAAACGCAGTTGCCGGCAATCAGTTCGTCACGCCCGACAACAAAGCCTGCTTGACCTGCCATCAAAGCTATGCAGCTGTCGCAGAAAAAACCAAGAACCTGAAGAACGGTGAGCCCAATCCGCATGCCAGCCACCATTACGGCGAAGGCATTGCCTGTACGGCCTGCCACCCGAGCACAAGACTTCAGGTCTACTGCAACAACTGCCACGAATTCAAATATCAGATTAAGTAATTACTGAATACTCCCCAATACGACCCAAAGAGGAAAATAAAATGAGACTTTCTATCATCGCTTTTACTCCTTATGTCTGCCGGAATCGCCAACGCCGGAGTTGTTACGCTCAACGGCTCCAACCTCACTCAGGACGAAGCCTGGGCCATCGCCGAAGGCAAAGACACCGTCGCCATCGCTCCTGAAGCCATGGACCGCCTCAAAAGCCCATGAACTTGTTCTTCTGGCAGCCAAAGGCGGCACACCGGGTTACGGCCTGACCGTCGGTGTCGGCCTGAACAAAGACAAACCGCTCTTCAAAGCAAACGGCGAACTCTCCGAAGAAGTCATTGAAGCTTGAAAGCCTTTAACCACAATGCTCTGAGAAGCCACTCCGCTGCCATCGGCCCCATGATGTCCAAAGAACTGACTCGTCTGCAGATGGTCATTCGTTTGAATACCCTTCTTGCCGGCCAGACCGGTGCTCAGCCCTACGTTGCCGAGCTCTATAAAGAATTCCTGAACAAAGGCATTACACCGGAAATCCCGTCCCGCGGTTCCGTCGGTGAAGCCGACATCACGATGTCTTCACGTCGGCGCAGTGATGATGGGTGAATGGCGCGCTAAGGTTGACGGCAAAGAAATGAGCGGTAAGGAAGCGCTTCAGAAGGCCGGTCTTAAGCCGCTGGTTCCGGAAGGAAAAGACGCTCTTGCCATTTTGTCCACCAATGCCGCAGCTGTCGCTGAGACGATGGATGCCGCTCGTCATGCCCGCACCATCATCGATGCCACACCCCGCGTCTTTGCCTTGAGCTTGAAGCTCTGAACGGCAACATTGCCCGGTTCTTCCTCAGGTCACCAAAGTTCACCCCTTCTCCGGCTTGGAAGAAGAAGCCGCTAAGATTCGCGACAACCTGAAAGGTTCTTACCTCTGGGAAAAGAACAAGGACCGAGCTCTTCAGGATCCTCTGTCCTTCCGCACAACGGTCTACACCATGCGTGAAGCCCGCGAAGCTCTCAAGGACTTAGATAAAGAAATCAAGGTTCAGATCAACTCTTCCGACGACAATCCCGCAACCATCCTGAACGCCGGTAAGGATTACGCAGACCACAGTCAGGTTGCTATGTACTTCGTCGAAGGCAACGGCCTGAAAGGCGCCATCATCCCGACATCCAACTTTGAACCGCTGCCCGTTGCCATGGCTGCTCAGCGCCTCGGCATCGCGATGACTCATTTGTCTCATAACAGCGTCCAGCGCACGATCCATCTGTCCGACGACCATTTCACCGGTCTGACACGCTTCCTGTCCGATCCTGAAAACAAAGGTCACGCCTTCGGTGCCATCCAGAAGCCGTTCGTTGCCATGCATGCCGACAGCCTCGTCAGAGCAACCCGGTTTCCGCTCTTGGTACTCCGGCAGCAGGCGACATTGACGACACCTACACCAACCTCCCGCTAGTTGCTGAAAGACTCAAACGCATCGCCGACAATACAGGCTACGTCTACAGCCTTGAAATGCTTCACCCACACAGGGTATCGACCTGAGAAAGAAAACTCAAAGGCGACTTCAAGATGTCCGAAGCTACCCGCAAGCTCTATCAAGACTATCGTGCCAAAGTCCCGTATGTCAGCCGGACCGTATCTACACGGACAACATCGAAGACGGCAAGCAGATGATCATGAACGGTGTTGCTTCTAAGTAATCAGAAGAGGAGATAGAAATGAAGAAATCAGCTTTTCTTTGCAGCACTTCTTTGTGCCGTCTCCTCCGGCGCCTACGCCGCTTCCGACGTGACGCTTTACGGAGGGTTGACGGAGCCGTCTCGGTTTCCAAAGTCAAAGGCCAGGCCGCACGAGTGGGTTTTGACAACGGCATTTAATGGTCCCGCTTCGGTATCAAAGGCAACGAAGATTTAGGCAGCGGATACAACCTCGGCTTCATCCTGGAGCAGGTTTTAAGACTTTCAGGCGACGCCATGAATTCTTCCAAGGCCTTTGCCCGCCAGAGCACATTATCTCCGGTCCACTTTGTCCCGACTTTCGGTACCTTTGCTGCCCGGCCGTCTCGACCGTATGGCGGTTTGTACAACACACCGGATCCGACTGCGGAACCACCAGAAATGGTCAACATCCTGCACGGGCCGGGCTTCTTCACTCTGGACGTCTCTATGACTTCGGTTCCAGCACGGGCAATATCTTTTTGCCAACGGCACGTACCTAATTTGTCGGTGGAAATAGAGGGCCCATCACGGCTGATTTCGGAATAAGAGAAACGGAACCAAAGATATTTCTTCCCCAAAATTTGTTTCGGATTTTACCGTATCGTTTTTCCCTATGATGCAGCTTATACGACTCCGTTAGAATGGGTTATTACAGCGGGGGAACATAGGTGTTAATTAGACGCGGTTTCAAATTCGAACTAAAACCAAATGGAATGCAGAGTCAACTGATGAAGCAATTCTGTGGCTGCGCCCGTTACGTCTACAACCGCACCTTATCCCTTGAAAGGTCGCTCTACAAAAAAGACAGCAAGCACTCCTTCAAATACACAGAGGCAGCCAATAGACTCCCTGAATGGAAAAAGAAAAATCCTTTCTTAAAAGAGTGTCACAGTCAAGTTCTTCAGCAATCGTTGAAGGACCTGGATCAGGCTTACCTCAATTTCTTTCGGAAGCGGGCTAATTTTCCGAAGTACAAGGAAAAATTTCAGCATGACTCCATTAGATTTCCGCAGGGTGTTCAACTTGATGAGGTTAAGCAACAGATACGACTGCCGAAAATCGGCTGGGTAGGATATCGGAAAAAGCCGGGACATCATGGGAGCAATAAAGAATGCTATTGTCAGCCGACGTGGCGAGAAGTGGGATGTCAGCATACAGACTGAGTATGAAGTTTCCTTACCTGCTTCGAATCCTTCAGAAATAGGAATAGACATGGGTGTCAAACGTTTTGTGACTATGTCAAACGGTGACTTCGTTGAACCTCTCAACGCTTTTAAGCAGGAGCGGGAAAAACTTGCCAAGCTTCAAAGGAAACTTGCGCGGCAAAAGAAAGGAAGCAGAAACAGCAGAAAGACAAAGCGAAAAATTGCTCGATTGCACCGCTATATAGCCGACAGCCGAAGAGATTTTCTTCACAAGACCTCGACAAAGATAGCTAAAAACCACAGCATCGTGTACGTTGAGGATCTTAAGGTCTCGAACATGTCGGCTTCTGCAGGCGGAACAAAAGAATCCCCGGGCAAAAACGTCAAGCAGAAGAGCGGACTGAATCGCTCAATTTTGGATCAGGGATGGTACGGCTTTTTCCGGATGCTCTCCTACAAATTAGAGCGGAGAGGAGGAAAGCTGATAAAAGTTGATCCTAGAAAACACTAGCCGAACTTGTCCCCGATGCGGACTTGTCTCTGCAGAGAACAGAAAATCGCAAGCGACCTTTGCATGCATTGGCTGCGGTTACCGCTCCAACGCAGATGAGGTCGGGGCGATAAATATACTAAGGGCCGGACGGGTCCGGTTAGCCTGTGCAATCGGAAGCCTGGGTTTATCTAGTCGAAGAACCGTGACTTTGACGTCCACAAAGTCTCCAGGCTCGGATTGTTTTCAATAAAGACTGTTCAATATCCGGAGCGTCGGCAGATCTGGCCGTCGCAATACCGTCTTCATCGGGCGCTTCATCCACTAAGACTTTGATCGTCTTGCCTACTTTTCCTCGCGCAGAAGTTCTTTGGAGATTTCGCTTTGAACTCCATGAAGCGCTCTCTTCTTTCTACGCGAACGCTTTCCGGAAGAGCTCCGGCAGATCATTCGCAGCCGCGCCTTCTACGGGAGAATAAGCAAAGCAGCCGACGCGGTTGAGACGAGCTTCTTTCAGGAAGTCCAAGAGGTACTGGAATTCTTCTTCAGTTTCTCCCGGGAAGCCGGTGATGAACGTTGAACGAATCGTGATGTCCGGACAAATCGCACGCCAGGCATTGATGCGTTCCATGTTGTATTCGCTTCCCGGGCGTTTCATGGCCTTCAGAATTCTCGGATGAGCGTGCTGGAAAGGAACGTCGAGGTACGGCAGGATCTTGCCTTCAGCCATCAGCGGAACGATTTCATCAACGGAGGCATACGGGTACATGTAATGCGGACGTACCCAAACGCCGAGTTTGCCGAGCTCTTCGAATAAGACCTTAATGTTGGTCTTCACGGCCCGTCCGCCGATGAAGTCCAGTTTGTACTTCACATCCTGACCATATGCCGCCGTGTGTCCTGCGCAATGACGAGCAGTTCTTTCACACCGCTCTTGACGAGATTAGATGCCTCACGAACGACGGAACCGATCGGACGGGATACCAGCGGACCCTCTCAGCGAAGGAATAATGCAGAACGATGCAGTGATGGTTGCAGCCCTCGGCAATCTTGAGATAGGCATAGTGTTTCGGGGTCAGAAGAACGCCGCCTGCAGGCACCAAGTCACCGAAAGGCTCATGCGGTCTCGGAAGGTTGTCATGCACCAGACGGAGGACCTCTTCGGTCTGCTCAGGACCTGTCACGCCGAGCAATTTCGGGAAACGCAGGGGCGACGAAGTTGCCTTCCTCGGTATTTTTACCGCCCAAGCAGCCGGTCACAATGACCTTGCCGTTTTCGCTCAACGCTTCGGAATCGCTTCCAGAGACTCTTGAACTGCGGCATCGATGAAGCCGCAAGTGTTCACGATCACAAGATCAGAGTCTTTGTAGGTCGAGCTAATGAGGTACCCTTCGGCTCTGAGTTCGGTAACGATGCGTTCACTGTCGACAAGCGCTTTAGGACAGCCCAGAGAAACAAAACCCACGCGGGGAGGACGTTTGGTCATTTTACTTACTTCACAAGTGGTCGTTTAAGGGCAGCGGCTTCACTAGCCTCCAGATTACGGATATTTTTATATCCGAGCTTGCTGAGATCTGACTTGCCATTTCCGCACGGCGCCCGGAACGGCAGTAAAGCTCAATATCATCGTCAGGCTTGGCACCTAAGGCCTTAAATTGATCCACAAAGTCCGGCGCGGAATAGTTAGCAACCAAGGCGCCTTTCAACCTTACCCGTCGTCGCAATTTCTGACGGAGTACGAACGTCAACCAAGAAAGTTTTAGCTGAGCAGCAGTCATCATCAGTCCAAATAGGAACAGCTATTCCTAAAATCTTCTTAATCATAATTTTTCCCTTTCTTTTGCAACATATTCGCGTACCAGCGTGAGTACATTGCCGTAGTTTTGCATTGGTCCAAAGATTTAACTCCCCGTGCAGACCGGCTTGCAGAGTAATCTTTTCCAATAAGGCGCTTCGTTGCACGGCCACGACTTCTCCCCACTCAAACATACGCGAGCGGGATGAATGCTTATTGATGTAGAACGTGTTCTTGAGTTTGATGATTGAACCCAGCAGGCTCAGAATCAAATCCAAAAACTTGTGAGGGCTGAAGCAGAAGAACGGTACTCACAAAAAACTCCGTCCTGATCCAGCCGGTAATAAACCTGGCGATGCGGCTGCATGACCAGCATGAGCCAGATCACAAACGCAGCGACGCCGGGCACGATCAAAAGCGCCCACGGAGAATCAAAGATCAGGCTGTGGGAGAAGCGGCTGATCACGAACAAAATAAAAACGAAGAAAGCGAAAGCCCAAGCACACTTCTTGGCGTCAATTAATAATTTGAAGCCGGGCTGAATGTAATACCAGCTGATTTCGCTGGAATTTCTTCTCGAACTATCGCTTGCAGATGAATGCACCATGGCGCCTGTTACCTATCTCTTCTATAGCTGTAAAAATGCTCAGGATCGAGTATGTATCGCGTTCACAGTCGGTGACTTTCAGTCACACCGGCCTGCTAAAGCTTCCTTGGCGAAGCGGGCCAAATCAAGTGCCAACCACCCTCCCCGATCGATTCCAATGCATCGTCGGCCGCGGCTTTAACAGCAGATGCCCGGTAGTAGTCAGCGACGTCGACTCTCACTTCGAAATGATCTTTGCGGATGTGCGGTCCGATCCAAGCGATGATTTCTTCTTCATCGCCGATTTCTTTTCTCATGGCTGCGACGGTTTGGGTTTGCAGGACTCCATCGGCTAAGCCTTTCCATCCGGCGTGAGCGGCTGCAACAATGGTTCCTTTTTTGTCGCAAAGCAATACCGGCACAGTCAGCGGTCATCACGACGCAAGGAATACCGGCGGCAGTCGTAAATTCGGCGTCTGCTTGTTCTTCAGTGTTGTTGTCTTCTGCCCTGACGACTCGAGAAGAATGAACTTGGCTGAGCCACTTGGGTTCCGGCGCCTAACATATCGGTTACGATCCTGCGATTGCCGCGAACCGAATACTTATTGTCTCCGACATGATTTGAGATTGAGGCCGCAAAACCGTCTTTGTTCTCCATAAGCGCCAGCGGACATGCCGCCCGAGCGCAGCGTGAAAGAAAGTTTACTGCTTCCGGAGTTCATCTTGCAGGAACGATCACTTCAATTCCGGTTTACTCTGCATAGATTACGCCCCTATTCCTTTGTACGTTCTATTTTCCAGTTGAATCAGCGTCTTCATCGTCATCACCGAAATCAAAGTCGTCCACGAACTGATTTTACCGACGGCTTTTCTGATTCTCTGACAACTCATCGTTATTGATCATCACAACCGGATCTCCGAAGCTTCGGAAGGTCGATCCCACGGACCAAAGCCCAGCTCATCCATCAAATCTCTAATCCTGGGCGGCTCGGCAAACCATTCCATCGTTTCTTGGTCACCGGGTATCAAACCTAAACGGCTGGCATCGAAGTGCCTGACGATCAAAGAATTCAGAACGGAACCATCTTCTTTGGGTTTTGGACTTGGCCGGTAGAGCGGATCTCCGATCAGCGGCAGGCCGATAGGATTCCATGTGCACCTAATTTGATGAGTACGGCCGGTTTTTAATCGGCAGGCAACCCAAGAGAAAGGTTTGCCTTTTGACTTCTTTCTGAATGCAGCGAATATGCGTAGATGCCGGTTTGGCTCTTCCGCCTTTACCGATCGTAAAGCGCAGTGATTTCTGGGATCACGCTCAATCGCCAAGCTTTTCAATGACTTTATCTGCGGGCGCTTTGCGCTGGTGAGCGCCCAATACTCGCGTTTTACAGTGTACGGGCCTGAAGCTGCTGAACCAAATCGAGCATGGCTTTTCGTTTTTTCGCCACCAGCAATACGTAACTGAACGAAGCACAATTGAT
>VOFG01001508.1_pt1 | contig 24567 bp, 42 predicted proteins | sample 5384171 | NCBI WGS metagenome assembly VOFG01 (sample SAMN12384726, study PRJNA508395) | human gut metagenome | isolation source: healthy gut F | host: Homo sapiens | reverse complement strand
TATTGATTGCGAATGTCGTTCTTATTTCTATTTTTCCAGAGCACCCATAAAGATGTAGCGACACAGATGGAGGAGTATGCACCACTGGCGAAACCAATAATCATACATAGAGCGAAGTTTTTTGTTGTATCCCCACCAAATACAAATAGAGATACACAGGCAAACATTACAGTAGCTAATGTATAGATACTACGATGAATACTTTGTGCAATAGAAGCATTCGCCAAATCTTCAAATGTATCAGTACGTTTATGAGTATGAGCATTTTCACGAACGCGGTCAAAGATAACTACAGATTCGTTCATAGAATAACCTACAACGGTTAAGATGGCCGCCAAGAAAGATGCATCGATTTCTAATGGAAGAATGAGAATACACCTAATACCATAATCAAATCATGGAAAATAGCAGTCAATGCAGATACGGCTATTCTATATTCAAAACGATAAGAAATATAGAGCGCCAATACAGCAAAGGCGATAACAAGATTCAATAGCGCATGTTGCGTTACTTCAGAGCCGATAACAGCACCAACGGTTTCAATACGTTTTTACTGTGTTTTCACCGATATCACTATTCAATTTTCTACTACAGCTGCACTTTCACTTGGCTCCAGGTTACGAGTTCGAATCATAACATCTTCGCCTGCTGTTTCTGCAGTATCACCAGACAATTGAATTTGTGCATTTCAAGGTCGAATGTTTTCAATACATCACGAACTTGGCTAACCTTCTACAGGTTTAGTGAATTGAACCTCTACAATGGTACCACCAGTATAGTCAATACCAAAGTTAAAGCCTTTTTGTAAAAATAGAAATTAAACTAATGATTACTAGAATGGAGGAAATCACAAACCACCAACGATGATGTCTAATTACGTTGAAACTCATTGCGCTTACCTCCTTTCAAAAGATTTTGTGGTGCAAAATCATCAGAACTTTTTACTTGGTGAGATATTAGCACCAAACCAGAATGGATGATTAGTAAAGTTACAATCAATTAATAGGCGAAGCAAGAAATGGCTGACAGTAATCGCTGTAAACATACTTACAACAACACCTACGCCCAAGCTGATAGCAAACCCCTTACCGGACCAGAGCCTAAGACCGTCAAGATACCGGCTGTGATGATAACGGATACGTTCGCATCAGTGATTGTAGAAAGAGCCCGTTTAAAACCAGCCTCCATAGCAACACGCATGGATTTACCAGAGAAAACCTCTTCCTTAAAACGTTCGAAAATCAGGATGTTCATCTACCGCAACACCCATAGACAAGATAATACCCGCAATGCCCGGCAAGGTCATAGTTGCATTAAAACCTTTACCTAACACGAGAAGTAATAACATAACATATACAAGCAATGCTACATTGGCAACAAAGCCGGATAAACGATAAAGCAAAAGTAAAGAATACCATGATCATGGCAATACCAGCGCAAATGCTACACGGATTTATCCTTTTGAATCTTGACCCAAAGAAGGACCTACCGTACGAACTTCAAGGACATTAATTTTTTACAGGTAATGCACCAGAACGCAATAAAATTGCTAAATCTTTTGCTTCATCTAAGGACTTACTACCAGAAATAGTAGCCTTACCACCAGTAATAGCTTGTTGTACTACAGGGTTGGTTAATACTTCACCATCGAGAGTAATGGAAATATGACGACCAATATTTTTAGATGTTAAATCAGCAAATTTCTTTGCCCCTTCATCACTAAGCTCGATAGCAACTAAAGGTTGTTTATTTTTGACCCATTTCCTCTTTTTTGCATCTTTTAGGTCATCACCGGTCATAACAGTTTCGCCTTTTTCATTTTTAAATTCAAGGACCGCTGTTTTACCGATACGTTTCATTGCTTCATCAGGATCTTTAACACCTGGTAATTCAATGATAATACGTTTTTGCCCCTTCCGTTGCACAATAGGTTCGACAGACCCATTTCATTAATGCGTCGTTCAAGAATTTGTTTTGCTCGTTCTACCGCATCATTATCAGCTGTACCATGCCTCAGTATCCTCTGCTTCTAGCACAATATGCGTACCACCTTGTAAATCAAGGCCTTGCTTTTAATGAACCGGCTAACGGTCAATAAAATACGCAAAACAACCAATAATTGCAGCAATAACGACTAAGAATTTAACTATAGCCTTGCCTTTCAAAATCGTTGCTCCCTTCTAAATAACATGAATTACACCCTGTTCTGTAACGATAGCCGGCATACGTTGATCATAGCGTTCCATCGGAATCGGGTTTTTCATAATTTGCGCTTCCCATGCGACACCAATATAGTTCGATGGTGAAAGCTCCCTTAAGAAAACGGTCATAATAACCATTTCCCATTCCCATACGACCACCAAGCCGATCAAATCCGGCACCAGGCACTAATACAAAATCAATATCCTTAGGATTTATGATTTCATAGGGTTCCTTTGGGACACGGATATTTAGGACGCCATGCACTACATCGTGAAGATTATGAAGTCGTACAGCAATCATCGTAGTCTTATCGGTACAAACAGGTACATAAACGCGTTTACCTGCCTGTAAAGCATGTTCTATAACATCATCCAAATTGGCTTCTTTAGGCATCGCCAAATAGGCCATAATCGATTGTGCCTGTTCATACTGAGGTAATTGAACAATCTCGTGACACAGCTTAGGTGCCCAAGATTCACAATCTGCAATAGATAAAGCAGCGCGCTGGGACTTGCACGCCTGGCGCACTGCTTCTTTTGTTATCATTACTTAGTTTCCTTATTTTTTTAGAAACTACGGATGCGATAGCAGTACGAGCAAATGTCATTTCTACTTTTTCCGCTACTTGTACCTTAACTTTTCATCATCAAGTTCGATAATTTCGCCATAGATACCACCAATAGTTACAATTTTTTGGCCTTTTTCAAGCTGCTCAACAAATTAGTACGTTCTTTTTGTTGTTTCTTTTGTGGACGCCAACAAAAAATAAAAATTACGACCATCAAAAAGGATTGGCCAGCTAGTTTGTAAAATTTGTTCGATATCACCCATGGGTAATCCTCCTCACTAAAATTCATCTTATCTTTATAAGTATATCTATTCAAAATGAATTTGACTAGTTTTTTTTATATTATTTATTAAAAGTTATCCCAAAATTGCATTCTAAATTGAGAGAATCGATCCTCTAAAATAGCTTTACGCATCTGGCGCATAAACTCTAATAAGAAATATAAATTATGGTATGTAACAAAGTCTCAATGCTAAAATTTCTTCCGCCTTATATAAATGACGCAAGTACGCACGAGAATAGTTTTTACATGTATAACATTGACAACCTTCTTCAAGAGGGCCCCAGTCATGCGCATATTGAGCATTTCGAATATTAAGACGCCCATGCCAAGTCATGGCCATCCCATTTCGCGCAACTCGTGTAGGATATACGCAGTCAAACATATCAATTCCGCGAGCCACCCCTTCTACCAAACAGTCAGCTGTACCAACGCCCATCAAATAACGAGCTTTATTGGTTGGCAACAACGGTGTTGTATATTCGAGAATTTCATTCATCAAATCATGTGGTTCCCCTACAGATAAACCACCAATGCTGTATCCTTCAAAGTCCATCGCCACTAATTCAGCTGCACTTTGTTTGCGCAAGTCTTTATACATACCGCCTTGCACAATACCGAACATACCTTGTCTATCATGAGCATGACGAGCCTCTTGACATCGATGTGCCCAACGCGTAGTACGCGCTGTAGAGCGTTTCGCATAATCATGTTCTGCAGGATAAGGAATGCATTCATCAAAGGCCATCGCAATATCAGATCCAAGTTGTTCCTGTACTTTTTGTGGCCACCTCCGGGGAAAGAAATTGTTTAGATCCATCGATATGAGATCTAAATGTTACCCTTCTTCGGTAATCTTACGCATATCGCCTAAGCTAAATACTTGGAAACCACCACTATCCGTAAGGATTGCTTGATCCCAGTTCATAAATTTTTATGAAGGCCACCAGCTTCTTCTACGAGCTTCAGGACCAGGTCTTAAGAACAAATGATAGGTGTTACTTAAAATCACTTGTGCCCCAATGGCCTTTAACTCTTCTGGCGTCATCGTTTTTACTGTCGCCTGTGTCCCGAACGGGCATAAACATAGGTGTTTCATACGTGCCATGTGGCGTATGTAACAAACCCGCACGAGCACCCGTATGAGGACATGTTTTCTGTAATTCATATGTAATACTCGGCATAGAATCTCCTAACGTATAAACATAGCATCGCCAAAACTAAAGAATCGATATCGTTCTTTTTACAGCTGCTTTATAAGCTGCTAAACAATGTTCACGACCGGCTAGTGCACTAATGAGCATTAATAATGTAGATTGTGGTAAATGGAAATTGGTTACCAATGCATCTACCATCTTAAATTTATAGCCCGGATAGATAAAGATTTTGTCCACCCACTTGTGGCATGTAGTATACCATCATCAGTAGAGGCTGATTCCAAGGTGCGAATCGATGTAGTACCTACTGCAATAATACGCTTACCCTTAGATTTTGCTTCATTAATACGACGCGCTGTATCTTCAGATACGCTGTAGAATTCGCTATGCATATCGTGATCTTCAATAGTTTCTACGGATACAGGTCTAAAGGTACCTAAACCAACATGAAGGGTAACAAACTCGAGCTCTACACCTTTAGCTTTAATTTTTCTAATAGTTCCGGTGTAAAGTGTAGTCCCGCTGTTGGAGCTGCAGCAGATCCTTTTTCCTTTTGCATACACCGTTTGATAGCGATCCTTATCCTCAAGTTTTTCATGAATATATGGTGGTAACGGCATTTCACCAATTTCTTGAATAATATCATCAAATACACCATCACAGGTAAATTCCACGATACGACCGCCAAAATCAGTTTTATCTAATACAGTTGCTTTCAACCGCTCATCAAACACAATAACCTGTCCAATCGGACATTTCTTGCCAGGTTTAACGAGACATTCCCAGCGATTTTCTCCACATGGTGTTAGTAGTAAAACCTCAACCTTGCCACCGGAACCCTCTCGTTGACCATATAATCGAGCTGGGATAACCTTCGTATTATTAAACACGAGGACATCTCCTGCTTGTAATTCATCAAGTAAATCGTAAAAATGCGCTTTATGTGTATACTCACCAGTTATTTTATCCAATGTAAGCAACCGCGATGTATCGCGAGGCTCTACAGGATGTTGAGCAATAAGCTCCTCTGGTAAATCATAATCAAAATCTGTAACTTTCATTCTTATCCTTAATACATTTTCTTCAATGTAATACCACTATAGTAATGTCTTAAAATTGTTTGATAATAATTGGTATCCCCCGTACCAGCTCGTTTCGCCATTTCAGCGGCGCCCCCATTGTGACATACCAAGACCATGGCCCCAACCATGACCTTTAATGTACACTGTATCGTTCTTACCTGTGAAAGTATGATACGATTTACCGGTTGAACTTGCTGGATTTTGATTGACATAAAAATCAAATAATGTAGATTTCAAACCTAACATGCCCCTCAAATCATCACCGCTTACCGTAACCTTACCAGCAGTACCGACGAAGGTCGCCGATTTGATACGCCCAGACACGCCTCTGTCGGATGTAGCCTTACCAGGATTTCCCAATGGGGTTAATTGAATACTCTTCAACTTACCCACTCCCTTACTAGCAGCATTTAACTTGCCCTCTAAAGCACTACGGCTTGTGGATACCGTCAATTTGACGCACTAGAATTACTATTTGAAAAGTCTTTAACACCTTTCAAATATGGAATATCATTGCCCCATACATTGACGCTGTCCTCGGTATAGCCACCACCATCAGAATGGAATAATGCATTAATAGGACGATTGTTATATAGCATGACAACGCCTTTTAGTATGATTAACAGCAGCCGTAGTACTTTGTGTTTCACCACTCACACCACCATATACTTGATGATCTGTAGACGTGCTCACATCATAGAGCTGATTTTTTATTTTGCTCCATCGTATGTAGTGCATACGTACGAGCCACCACAGCTTGCGCTTCTAAGGCCGCTGCTGGCCAAGATGGAATCGCCTCTTGTGGAACAACACCATATAAATACGATTCCAATGGAACTGCATTAATAACCATCATAGCTCCATTATTGGCCCGCAATGTAAGAGCCCCTCGATACGCTTTGCCTTCAAAGGTAAAAATGTCACCACTCGTAGGTTTTAATGTGACAACAGAATCAAGAGCTTTGCCATTAACAGCAATCTTATTGCCCCGTACACCTACGGATATAACCTTATGACTACCAACCTTACCATTATTGCTAGTAAGAACAGTTATGCCATTTGCACTCGATACGGAGACATCTTGACGACGAGATCCAAGTAAAACGCGAACGTCCGGTGTATTTTCTACACGAACGCGCGTTGTTACTTGTTCTACTTGATTCTTCGTCACCACCGCGGCCGTTGCACGAGATGCTGTAGTAGAAGTTGTAATCTTCGGTTTTTACAGCAGTAGCATTAGCAACCTTTGGTTTTACATTGGCTACGGTCGTACCCTTTGGTTTTACATTTGATTGTGCAGTAACCTTAGGTTTAACAGTTGTAGTTGCTGTAACTTTAGGTCTAATAGTCGTAGATGCAGTAACCTTTGGCACCGGTTTTGTAACAAGCGGTTTAAACGTGGATTTTCCAATCGTTCCACGCACAGCTTTTACAGGAGTTTTTCCCGACATCGTTGTTGATGATTTTGCCACAATAGGTTTTGTTCCCGATTTACCTACTACCTGTGCAGCCTCAACAGTTGCAAAACTATGAATGCCTAACAATAATGTTGTCATAATCATTAATGGTAATTGTTTCTTTTTCATTTTATTTCCCTGTTTGCGAAATACCTAGATGATCATAAGCCAATTTAGTAGCCACACGCCCCCGCGGTGTTCTACCTAAAAATCCCAATTGCATCAAATATGGTTCATACACATCTTCGATGGTATCTCTCTCTTCACTGACAGCAGCCGCTATTGTTTCTATCCCCACAGGGCCACCATCATAATTTTCAATAATACACTTCAACACTCGTCTATCAATGCGGTCAAGTCCCATCTTATCCACATGTAGACGTTTTAGCGCTTCATCTGCAATATCCGCAGTAATAACGCCATTCCCCACAACTTGTGCAAAATCGCGAACCCGTTTTAACAATCGATTCGCAATACGCGGTGTTCCTCTTGAGCGACGAGCAATCTCACTAGCACCAGCTTGCTCAATGCCGATATTCAAAATATCCGCTGCACGAGTTACGATAAATTCTAACTCTTCTTGTTTGTAATATTCCAAACGACTTACAATGCCAAAGCGATCACGCAATGGAGCAGCCAAAGCACCCGCCCGTGTCGTCGCACCAACCAAGGTAAACTTTGGTAAATCAATACGGACGGAACGCGCACTTGGTCCCTTGCCGATGATGATATCCAAGGCATAGTCCTCCATAGCAGAGTACAATACCTCTTCTACACTTCGTGAAAGTCGATGAATCTCATCGATAAACAAAACATCATGTTCATCAAGATTCGTCAAAATAGCAGCTAAATCGCCGGCTTTTTCTATAGCAGGACCTGATGTTATACGAAAATTAACACCTAGTTCATTAGCAATAATGCCTGCTAATGTGGTCTTACCTAGCCCTGGAGGACCATATAACAGAACATGATCTAAGGCTTCACCACGCTGTTTAGTAGCTTGAATATAAATATTCAGATTATCCTTAGCCTCTCGTTGGCCAATATACTCATTAAAATACTTAGGTCGAAGACTATATTGCCACACGTCCTCTTCTCGATCACCGCCGCCTACGAGGCGTACTTCTTCGTTCATGGCTAACGTCCTTTCCCAAGTTCAACTAAACAAGCTTTTATCAATGCAGATACATCTTTTGAACCATCGTTTAAGGATTCAACTAGTGCTTCCACATCTTTTTGCGCATATCCTAATGATACCAGTGCCTCAATCGCCTCCCCGCTCGGTCCGCTATGAGTAACACCAATTGGTTGGATGGCTGCAGGTGTTTCAACACTAATCTGAGTCATCTTCACTAACTTATCCTTTAATTCTAGGACAAGACGCTCTGCCGACTTTTTCCCTATGCCCGGTAATTTTGTTAATTGTTGTACCTGACCATTAATAACAGCCAATTTGAAAGCCTCTGGCGTCATGCCGGACAATATGCCTAAACCTACCTTTGGCCCAATCCCAGAAACAGAAATGAGCAGAATAAAAAGTTCGTACTCATCCTCTGTCCAGAATCCGTATAGTTGCATCGCATCTTCCCGAACATTGAGATAGGTAAACAATGTGGCCTCTTGCCCCTCTATTAATTGTTGTCGTGTAGTGGTTGGCACATACACACGGTACCCTACACCATGTACATCTACATAACAAGATTCCTTGAATAGATGTGTTACAATGCCTCGTACATACCCAATCATTTAATTAACCTCATCAATCTATCTTGGTGAGAACTATGCGCCGTACAAATGGCGACTGCTAATGCATCCGCCGTATCATCGGGCTTAATTTTCTCACGAATCCCCAAAATATTCATGGTCATATAAATAACCTGATTTTTATCGGCCTTACCATAACCGGTAACAGCCTGTTTAATTTGTAATGGCGTATATTCATATATAGGTATCCTCTGTTCCTCTGCGGCCAAAGAATATAACCCCACGAGCTTGACCTACCTTAATCGCCGTCGTTACATTACGATTAAAAAGAGTTCCTCTACACCAAACTTATCCGGCTTATATTCCTCTAAAATATCGCTTAAATCATTAAATAAGATTTCTAAACGCTGTGCATCCGTCAGCTCCTTCGGGGTCGTAATAGCCCCATAGGCTACTGGCGTTAGTTTGCTTCCCTGCACGTCAATAATGCCATAGCCGCAAATTGCCGTACCTGGGTCGATTCCTATAATCCGCACTCCATCCCCCTCAGTTTAAAAATGAGATAAGCCAAAGCTTACCTCGTAACACTCATAATCTATTTTATTATAGCATATTAGAACATCGAAATTCATGAAATCACGATATTTTTATTACCTTTTTACAAGGAAAACTAGAGGAAAACAAAAAAGAGGAGTGCTCCTAGAGCACTCCCTGTTTCTATTATTCTTCTTCGTCGTCTGGCAAAATACCATTGTGGTATACGTTTTGTACGTCATCAAGGTCATCCAAAACATCGAGCATTTTTTGCATTTTTACAGCATCGTCACCAAATAATTCGATAGTTGTATCTGGAATCATGGTAATCTTCGCCACTTCAGTTTCTATACCCGCATCAGCCAAGGCTTGTTCTACTGCATCAAAATCTTCTGGTGTTGTATAGATTTCAAATACATCATCTTCCGCTTTAAGATCTTCTGCACCCGCATCAAGAGCCAACAATGTCAATTCATCTTCATCATGACCTTCTTTATCGATAACGAATACACCTTTAGATTTAAACATCCAGCCTACACAAACCGCTTTCACCAAGATTACCACCTTGTTTAGAGAATGCATGGCGCACGTCTGCAGCAGCACGATTACGATTGTCGGTCATCACCTCAACGGTAACGGCAACGCCTGCAGGACCATAACCTTCATATACGATTTCTTCGTATGCATTCATGTCCGTAGCACCGATGCCTTTGTCGATAGCACGTTGAATATTATCCTTAGGTATATTATTTTCACGAGCTTTTTGCAAAGCCAATTTCAAACGCATATTACCAGTTGGATCTGCACCACCCATGCGTGCTGCAACGGTAATTTCACGACCGATTTTTGTAGCCAATTTAGCTTTTAATGCATCGGTTTTACCTTTTTATGTTTAATATTTGCCCATTTAGAATGTCCTGACATAGACGCCTCCTATTTATTCCACCATGCTTCGCCCCGCAATCGATCCAAGATGATTGAAACGGCACTACGCACAGATAAATGATTGTATTCACCATGGCCATATATAGGTTCTAAAATATAGTCAAAGCTTTCCATCGTTTCTTTTGTCATACCATAACCGGTACCAAATAATACTAACACAGGGCGCCCCTCATTTTCAAGATGTTCACGCATCAGTGCATAGGAAATCGTATTATCATAAGTTCTAGCATCGGTAGTTGCTACGATTGGTTTTACCTCTTCCAGTTCCTCGATAGTACGCACCGCCACAGCGATAGAATTAACGAGTTCAACGCCGGTGAAAGCATCCTTGCGATCTGGATTGTAAGTAGAGCCAAATCCAGATTTCCAATGTTCCATAATCGTAGCCGCTAACTCACGTTGAGCTGGGATATTATGAATGACAAAATATTTAGACACATCATAGGTAATAGATGCTCGTGCAATATCATGTATATCATAATTTGTAATAGCCGTCGTTATCACATCTTTATGCTTTATTCATAATCGGATAATGAACGAGCCCAATATATAAATTTGCCAATACTATATCTCCTAAATCTTAAACAACTTTTATCAATACATAGTACCATCATATCCATTACGAAGCACTAGACCGTGCACCAAAGCACTACCAAAACCAGACTTTTGCCCTATAGATGATGCTTTTTTACTTCTATTATTTCATAACTACGAAAGGTTCTTCCACCTCCATAGCCATGTATAGTTGATCCTGATGACGTATATTCATTAGGTTGTTCATACGGTTTTAATGGCGATGCCGCGCGATATGTCATAGTTCGTCCATCCATACGTGCCGTAGGAGGATTAAACCCATGAAACATATAATACCCAGCTGCAATAGTTGGTAACAAACTTGCCAAACCAGCATCCCACACTAAGTTTCCACCATTATCACGGTGAAAGGTAACTGAACGATTATCGTCATACAAGGCGGTTTCTTTTCCATCACCATGGTTTAAAAAGAGAATACCGATTACCTTGACTATCCTTTAATCGAACCTCCCCTCATTTGCCTCTGGATAAACCTTATCACACACAGCATAGGAGATATCGTTCCAGTATGAATACACACCTACAAGACCAGCAACTGCGGCGAAAGCACCTGTAAGGTATATGGTTTTCTTACTTGGCTTATACATAAAACGCTCCCTTAGTGCACAGCACCGCTAATAACAAGAGCAAGACCAACGAAAATGCCAAATACGAGAATACCAGCCGCTGTATTACCACGCATAATTTCTTCGGATAATTTATATTTACGATGCCAAATATTGATAAACATATAGCCCGTTACAAATAGTATAATACCTAGCACAGCGTATACAACACTGGCTACAATGCCATGTAACAGGGACGTATCAGCCGTAGTCACGGCTGGTGACATAATAACAGCGCGCAAAATTTCACCGATACCGATAAATGATCCCGCTGAAAGCCACGCCACAGCACAATTACCACGCTTAATTTCTTCACTAAATTTTCCAGGCACGAAGAAATCGATAACCGTATTCGCCGTTAACATCAGTATAATGCCAAAACAAGCATAAAAAATTGTCAATAATACATCTGGTATATAAATCATAATAAGCCTCCTAATAATATAATTTTGTATTGATGTGTTGTTAGAGTTGCTGGTAGGATACAATCGTTCGCGTCCCGTATTATCCCCTAGTCGAACCATGGTCGCATAGTTATCTAGTATATGAGAGCTGATTAATGTACGATCAATAATTTTCCAATCCTCTTGTGTTAATTTTGATTGTTCACATACCTTAACCCTAGTTTGTCCATCCGTATTAGTGATGAGATACACCAAGTCCCCAGAATAAAATACAATAACTTCATGTCCCTCTTCTAAGTTATCCCGCTCATTCTTAATATCACCATTCACAGAATCAATCAAGTCTAATGCGGTACTAACAGGATCTAGTGTAGACGTGTATACATAGTCGCTATCCGAATCTGTTTTTGTATAATATGCAGATGTGTCATGCATATGTTCTTTTACCGTATAAGGCACTCCAAACATAGCGCGTATACTATGCCAAGACAAATCATTGTCCGACCAAAATAAAAATAGTAAAATAGTACACCATACCCCACGCCAACAGCAATAGATCCAAACCTCTTTTCATTGATTTGTTACGCATCTTTTGCTTAATGGCTTGAGCGGCTGCATCATTACAAAGACGAATATTCGCCAAGGGCCCTCACGTGATCCTTCGGCAAACATTTTTTACCTTCAAACCACTCTTCTTCAAAGAATACACTAGCACCACCTTCACAAGGTAGCTGATATTCTCGATATCCTGCGCGGTCCCCTACGGAGGCACCACTTTCACCATCCACATCGACAACCTTTTCTAAACCGATTTGATGTAATGTAAAATCTTTCCCCGGCCGTGTATGAAAGGATGTTCTAGATACGGTACACCATTCATTATCATTATACTCAATGGTTAACCATATTTTATCGATTCCCCAACAGCCTCTAGTCCATATTCATGCCAATAATCACCAGGTGATTTTGTCATAGACGGCTGGCCCCTATAGGATTGTTCCTTATCTGCTTTTTTGGAATAATCTCTATATATTTAATTTTCTCAGTGATTACATAACGGCTGCCATGAACCTCTAAGACATCATAACAATTAAACTCCATACGCACCCTCTCTAAAGTAGACATAACCACAACTGCTGCGAAGTACACCTATTATCCTTCGTTTAACCATACTCTATATGGTCAAAAATTTCATAGTATTTCTCTTACTCTATTAGTAATGGTACAAAGTATGCTTCTGTACCAGCTATCTCCTCCGGAGAAAAACGGCATCCTACCGCGGAAGCTTGAGCACCAAGCATAAAACAGGATAAGGTTAAAAATCCATCTTTCTCTCCACAATCAACTGTATGAGTAAAACGTTTCTGCTGTATAAAGTCTTGATACATAACCTTTTTACTGTCGCGACAGATCATATCATCATAGTTATCAACTAGCTTTTCCATGTAAAGCTCAGATGTATCACCACGTTTTTGAACAACTTGTACATGCCTTCCTTCACGGCCCCAAATTTCCTTTTGAATATAAAGGCCATCATCAAGAGCTGAAAAATCATTTTCAAAATAGGATGGTGCCAAATAACGCTCGATGATATCTCGATCTGGTTTCGTAAAAAATTGATCTGTTAAATACAACGCATATACTAAGGACATAAAGGATTTATTTTGTAAAATAATTGACTCTGGAGGATTAAAAAGAGCAAATGTATCATCCTCGTACAAATCTAAGAACATTTCACCCAAAGGTTCATCATCTGGTGTTTGTTCATCAATCAAAAAGCTCCATGGGATGCAATCGATACAATAGAGTCGCATGACTACCATCTTCTAAAGGAATGCCCTCATCATCAATCTTCATATCATAAAAGGATATGAATCGCGTGTCTGCCTCAGGACAGGCTGTTTTTAATTCCTTCATAAGGAATTGTGTTGTACCGTAGTCTTCAAAATAATCATGAAAACAAGAGAATACAAAGGGATCCTTAGGTAAGCTCTCTCTATTTGCCCGCATAGATTCATATTGGTTTCTACCATACTTAGCAGATAAAACAGCATCATACATGCGCTTTAAAAATGTATGTAATTCTTTTCGGCATTCTATATTAGGATGTTTTCGTCCTACATAATTAGCTGCCACTTCATTGGCATAATAGCTTTCAATAAGAAAACATGGCGTATCTGCATTAAGTTCTACCATCCTGCAAATTACCATTTACATCGAGAACAAAATCAAAGCGTGATAACCACGTCGGTAACCCTAAGGCATTCGACTTATGTAAATAAGGAATTAAATTGTCTGGCATATCCATATTTCGAGCAAAAGTCATCTGGTGCCATTTGAAATACTTTTGCAGCTTTACAAAATATTTGAAATAATCTACGTGAAGCATGACGAATTTCATCGTAAAAGTCGGATGAAAAGGCCTGCATGGACAAGGAAGGATACCGATCATCATATCCTTCATATTCCACGAAATTAAATATATTTCTATCCAGCTCATCAATATAGGATTTCATTGTTCATCCTTTCATCAAGAGGTCCCCGCTCGAAGTTCGAGCCCCTACACTACCAAAAGCCATATTTTCACCAATTCTATGTGCTCTATTACTCGTTTTAGTATTGTAACGATTTCTAGTCATTTCATTAATAGTTCTAGCTACTCTTGCACTATTAGATTTTACTAGCGCCTGTACTTGCATCAAAAGATGTAAGTGGTGATGTAGCACGATAGGTCATACTAGGTGCATCCATATATGCCGTTGGAGCTGAAAAGCCATGGAACGCATAGTAACCTACCGCCAAAGTTGGAATCAAACTGGCTAAGCCTGCATCCCATATAATATCACCTTTCTCATCACGATGAAAGGTAACAGATTTTTCTGCATCATCATAGAGCGCAGTTTCTTTTCCATCACCGTGATTAATCAAGGTATAGCTTTTACCTTCATCATCAACGAGCCGTACTTCACCATTATTTAATTCTGGTTTGACCATATCACATAGAGCATAGCTAACATCGTCCCAATACGAATAAGCGCCTACTAGAGCTGCTATAGATGTAAACGCTATGGCTATGTAAACAGTATTCTTACTTGGTTCATACATAAAATATTCCTTCGTTTGATTTCGTGACTGAAATCAATACTATTTCAATCTTTTATTATTTTGATAACGTCTTACGACCCTGCTTATTCTTTAACTCCACCATATACGCATACCGCAACAATATTTCACTGTCGTTTCTAATATTCGCCAATCGTGTATTCTCTGAATCTGACAAGTTTTTTAATTGCCCCACTTCAACATACGTAGTGCCATTAACCACACTAATAACAGATACATCTTTAGTCGTATAAATGACAATCCACTCGCTCAGGGACTTAGTATCTTGTTTAATGGTATAAACCTTGCCATACACAGCATCGATAAGATCGATAGCCGTTGCATTTGGATCTTGCTTTGACGTATATACCATCAAACCGTCTTTTGTACCTTGCGGTTCATAATAATAGGAATCTTTAATGCGCTCTTCCATGGTATATGGGAATCCTACTTCATCACGCAATTCATGCCAAGACATATCTCCTATAAACAAATATCCAAAAAAGAATAAAATGATTCCCCAACTCAGACCCAATTGAGTCCATTCTTTTCTGCGAGCTGCATTACGAATCTTTTTACTCGCTGCTTGAGCAGCCTGATCTCGCCGTCGATGTACATCAGACAAACGAATCCTCTCACCTTGAGCTTGGTCCGTCAAACCACCATGCCAGCCCTCAATAAAGAATACATAGGTTTTATCCTTTTTAATTGATCTATATTCTTTATAATCTGCTTCGTCGCCACTTCTAGCCTTCGATTGCCCTCCACAGCTACGACACGTTCTATACCTTTATCATGTAGTCTATATCCTGCAGGAGGGGTTGAACGTAAAACTGTTTCAGAAAAAGTGCAATATTCTTTTTCACCGTTTACAATGGTAAGCCATTTTTTATCCGTCCCATTAACGGGCATAAGACCATATTCGGTCCAAGACTGAGCTCCTTTGGAAACACCTAGTTCTTTTTTATAATTTTCATCATTAAGATCATAACGTATTGTTTTATCAACGATAAACTCTTGATAAGAAATGACCTCCCCGACTACATATCGTTTTCCCTGAATCTCTACAACATCATAACACTTAAAATTCATAGCCTAGACTCTTCTGCAACAATTTCTTTTAACAGTTTAACTTCCTCTTTTTGTTAATGGTCGTTCCAATAAATCAGGCCGTAATAATCGTGTTCGTTTTTAGTGCTTCCTTTTGACGCCAGGTAGCAATATTTTATGATGACCACTGCGCAATATATCTGGAACAGCCCAACCCTCTAAATTCTGGAGGCTTTGTATATTGAGGGCATTCTAAAAGGGCTCATAAAAGAGTCCTCTTGTGCCCCACTGGCCGCACCTAATACACCAGGTATCATGCGAGCCACTGCATCAGTAACTACCATGGCTGGCAACTCACCACCGGTCAATACATAATCACCAATGGAAATCGTTTCATCTACAAGATGTTTCTCTACGCGATAATCTACACCTTCATAGTGACCACAAATAAGGACCACTTGATCATAGCGAGCCAATTCACGAGCCTTCTCCTGTGTAAAAGGCTGTCCTGTAGGTCCCATAAAGATAATACGACGTCGTATACTTTCATTAGGATTACCAATAAGACTCATTTCATCACACATCTCATCTGTGGTATAAATATCATTAATATCACTATCATATTGAGCAATAACGATTCTACGGCTTCAAAAATAGGAGGTGCCATCATAAGCATACCAGCCCCACCACCATATGGTGTATCATCTACTTGGCCATGCTTATTATGGCTAAAATCTCGAGGATTCGTTACACCCACAGATAGACGTTCTGTCTCAATAGCTCGTTTTATGATGGAATGATTAAAAAACGCATCAAAAAATCTGGAAATAAAGATACAATATCAATACGCATAAACCGTCCCCTGTACTTATTAACTCACATTAACTCCATTAGTATTATCTATATATAGCTATATTATATAACTTTTTACGCTAATATACCTATATGTAGATAAAACAAAACCGCCCAAAGGATTATATCCATTCAGGCGGATCTACGATCATCAATTTATTTTCCACATCGATGTCTTTAACGACCTCTTCAATGGCTGCAAATAATTGATCTGGTTCCCCATCTTTGGAGACCACATATACATCATTAGCACCAGGTTGTAATACATCAGTAACTGTGCCAAGCACGTTACCCATAGTATCTTGTACCTCAAGACCAATGATATCAAAAATATAGTAACGACCTTCTGGCAATTCCACTAAATCTTCACGACGAACTTGAATTGCTTTCTTACTGAATAGTTCAGCCGTATTGCGATCAGGAATTTCCTTAAAAGATGCTAAAACAAATTGCTTAGAAATCGTGCGGATGCAACGTGGTATTCTTTACCATCGATGTAACAGGCATCCATATGCATGAACCGTTCTGGAAAATCGGTTCTAGGCATAATACGAAGATCACCCCGCACGCCGTGCGGGGCGATGATAACACCTATAGTGATGAAATCGTTAGGCTTCATTATTGACGAAACGCAACGATCTTACCGTCTTCTAATAGGATTTCAGCGCCCATCAAGGCATCCAAATTATCCCCGATTTTAACGGTAACTGTTTGCTCTAATGTACCTTGAGGAATTTCAGTTCCTAAAGACAACTCCTTAGCATCCTTCAATTTAGCTGTTACTTCTTCTTTGAAAGCCAAGCGTTTATTTTTTCTTCGTCGATTTGTTGACGAATAGCAGTGAGACTTGTAGCATCAACTTTAGCTGCATCAGCCAAAATACGTTGGGCTTGGAACTCAATTGCTTCCAAATCTTTATTAACCATATCAAGACGAGTTTCAAGATCGGAAACAATTTTCGCTTTCAAGTCATCTGTTACTTTTGCTTTTACTGCTACAGGGACACGTAATGTCATTTCTTCCATTGGAACACTCCCTTTTAACAATATCAACAGATATCTTTTGTTCTCTTTAATAGCCGCCGCTTTCACCACAGAGCGAATTGCTTTTGCAATTCGACCTTGCTTTCCGATGACTTTACCCATATCCTCTGGAGCTACATGAAGTTCATAGACTTCAACATTCCCCTTTTGGACCATGGTAACAGAAACGGCATCAGGCTGCTTCACTAATGATTTCGCAATTAATGAAATTAATTCTATCATCACAGTATGCCTCTCTATTAATTACTTTTTAGCGTCTGCAAATTTTTGCATAACGCCTTGTTTTTTGAACAAGGAGCGAACAGTGTCAGTAGGCTGAGCACCTTTAGCTAACCAAGCCAAAGCTTTTTCTTCGTCTACATTAACGATAGCTGGTTGTTTAGTAGCATCATATTGACCAATTGTGTCAACAGGACGACCTTCACGTGGAGCACGTGAGTCAGCAACTACGATACGGTAGAAAGGAGCTTTTTAGCACCTAAACGAGTCAAACGAATTTTTAACATTGTGAAATTCACCTCCTTATACTGATGTGGATGGACAAGTTCAGCGCCCCTGCCCATGTATTACATAAACGGTAATTTTGGCATTCCAGGGAAGCCACCCTTACCGCCACGCAATCCTTGTAAACGCTTCATCATCTTCCGCGCTTCTTCGAATTGTTTTAATAAGCGATTGACGTCTTGAACCTGTGTACCAGAACCTAATGCAATACGCTTGCGGCGAGAACCATTAAGAATACTTGGATTTTGTCGTTCTGCAGCCGTCATGGATTTGATGATAGCCTCAATGCGACGTACTTCTTTACTATTCAAATCAAGATCTTTTAATTGATCCTTAATTTGACCCATGCCTGGTAACATGCCAATAATATTTTTGTAATGGTCCTAACTTTCTCACCTGATTCATCTGTTTTAAGAAGTCATCTAAAGTGAAATTGTTTTTAGCCATTTTTTTTTTGCCATTTCACGAGCTTCTTCTTCATCGATGGCACCTTGAACATTTTCAATCAACGTTTTAAAGTCGCCCAAATCTAGGATACGAGAAGCCATGCGGTCTGGATAGAATACATCGAAACCATCCATTTTTCGCTCACACCAGTGAACTTGATTGGCAAACCTGTTACAGCTTTGATAGATAATGCAGCACCACCGCGCGCATCACCATCAAGTTTAGTAAGGATAACACCATCAACACCTAATTTTCATTAAATGTTTGCGCTGTTGTTACCGCATCTTGACCGATCATAGAATCTACAACGAGTAAATTTCATGAGGTCGAACAGCAGCTTTGATATTGGACAACTCATCCATGAGGACTTCATCAATTGCCAAACGACCTGCTGTATCGATGATAACAACATCTTTCAACATATGCGTGCTTTGCTCTACGGCACGACGCGCAATATCTACTGGATTAGCTCCTGGTGTTTCATCGGCAAATACAGGGATATCGATTTGCTTACCTACTACTTGCAATTGAGTAATCGCAGCTGGACGATATACATCGGCAGCGACAAGCATCGGACGTTTACCTTGTTTACGTAAGGTATACAGCTAATTTACCAGCTGTTGTAGTCTTACCAGCACCTTGTAAACCAACGAGCATGATAATCGTTGGAGGCTTACTAGAAATCATGATACGACTTTGTGTACCACCTAAGAGAGCCGTTAACTCATCATTAACGATTTTAATAACCGTTTGAGCTGGGTTCAAGGATCCGAACACCTCTTCACCAAGGGCCTTTTTCTTTAATGGATTTAACGAAGTCCTTCGCCACCATAAAGTTTACGTCAGCTTCTAATAGAGCCGTACGTACCTGACGCAACGCAAGATTGACATCATCTTCTGTAATTTTGCCCTTCCCTTTTAAGGATTGAAAGGCTTCTTGCAGTTTTTTCTGACAAACTATCAAATGCCATAATATCCCTCCATTTGCGCCAATACTTGTTGCACCTTTAGTTTCGGACAACACCTCTTTAGGCAATGTTGCTTTCAACTGTGAAAGCAAGCCTTCCCGTTGTTCATATTGAGCCACTAAGTGCAATTTTGATTCGTAATCATTTAAAATGTGTCGAGCACGCTGTAAGTTATCGTGTACAGCCTGTCGTGATACACCTAATTCCTCAGCAATCTCGCCAAGGGACATATCATCTTCGTGGTGAAGTTGTAAGGACATGCGTTGCTTGTCCGTCAACAATGGCCCATAGAAATCTAAGAGCAAACTTATGAGTACTCGTTCTTCCATTTCGCCACCTCCATCACTGTCAAGTCATATTACTTTACATATGGTACATTATAAAAAAAATGTGTCAAGTAGAAATACTTAACACACTTAATTTATTGATATAAAATCACAGATATACAAGCTATCTCATCCCCTTAACAAAAAACCAATAAACTAATTGACTACCTTAACATAATCATTCTAGACAAATTTAATTCATAATCAATGATAATTAATTCTAATTTCTACTTTTATATCTATAATAATATGCTATAATATCAATATCTAATATTTTCAATATAAAAACAGGAGGTATTATATGAATACCAAACAATATGACATTATCGTCTTAGGTTTCGGCAAAGCTGGCAAAACATTAGCCGCAAAATTTGGCTCTATGGGCAAATCCGTAGCCATGATTGAAGAAAATCCACTAATGTACGGTGGTACATGTATTAATATCGCATGTATTCCTACTAAGACGATGATCATTGCCGCATCAAAAGGCTTATCATACGATCAAGTATTAAACCAACGCGAAGTTGTTACATCTCGCTTAAAAAATAAAAACTTTACTATGTTAGATTCTAATGATCATGTCGATGTCTATACTGGACATGGTGCATTTATTAGCAATAAAGAAATCGCCGTTACCGCTGGCGAGGATAAGATTATATTATCTGCTGACACTATCGTTATAAACACTGGTGCTGTAGCGATTAAACCTAATATTTCTGGCATTGATACGGCTATAGGTTTCTATAATAGTACAGAAATTCAACAATTACCTACTCAACCTAGTACATTAGGTGTTATCGGCGCTGGTCCTATCGGTCTTGAATTTGCAAGTCTATATGCAAAAACTTGGTGCTAAGGTAACTGTATTCAACATCGAATCTAGCATCTTAAAACGCGAAGAACCTATCGTTCAAGAGCTAGCTACTGAGTACTTAACTGAACAAGGCATTACCATTCTTAATAATGTAACATTAGACTCTGTATCCAATGATGACAACAAACCAGTTATCAAAGCTAATAATCAAAACTATACTTTTGATGCTGTTCTATACGCTACAGGTCGCAAAGCCAATACAGCTAATATCGGTTTAGAACATACGGACATCGCTACTAACGAACGCGGTGCTATTGTAGTTAATGATACTTGTGAAAGCTCCGTCCCTGGTGTATACGCAGTCGGTGATGTAAACGGTGGTCCTCAATTCACATATGTATCTCTTGATGACTTCCGTATCGTATTTGGCGCACTTACTGGTAACAGCCAGTATACCTTAAAAGATCGTAAAAATATTCCTTATACTACCTTCTTAACACCTCCACTTTCTCGTGTAGGTCTTACAGAAGAAGATGCAATCAACCAAGGATATACTGTTAAAACGAAAGAAATGCTCGTAGCTACCATGCCTAGAGCACATGTAAACGACTATTTAAAAGGCGCCTTTTAAAATTGTTGTGGATGCGAATAACGACTTAATCCTAGGCGCTACACTCTATTCTCAAGGCGCAGAAGAATTGATCAACTTAATTAAAATGGCTATGGATAATAACATTCCATATACATATTTCAAAAATCAAATCTTCACACACCCTACAATGGCAGAAAACTTAAACGACCTTTGTAATTTCTAATAATTTAATAGCTAATACAATCACTAATTATAAAATAATAACCTAACCAAAAAAGCCTTTAGACGCTAAACTAATTTAGCAACTAAAGGCTTTTGTATTTATCGATATGATAGTTTATTTATCAATGTATCAGATTATTATAGCTTTTTAGCAGTGCCTAACTAAAACATGCTAAGACATTGTAGCAATTAATTTTTAGTAAACAATCTGCGCACTATCGTTTGTAATTTAGGGGTTAATACAATAGCAACCACAATTCCTGCGGCACTTGTAATCAAAGAGTATTGAATTTTACTAGCCGCCACGACCGCACTTTCAAGAACGAACCACCACGCAAGGAAGTAGCCTAAAGCTGTCCAAACAGCACCAATAATAAGGGCTACTAAAATACGACCAAAGGATGCAGTTGGTTTTGTAATAGAGGGTGGCAGATAGCCTGCAGTCATACCACCTACGATAAGTCCTGCAATTCCTTTAATAAAGAAAGAGAATACGATGTACTGTGTATGACCACCAAAGAGATCAAATAGTGCAGATCCAATTGCCGCACCCAAGCCTCCATATAATCCACCAAAAAGTATAGATGTTGTAAAGAGTGCAGCCGATCCTAAATGAACCATAGCTCCACCTGGTATTTCAATGCGAATTGTAGTAGCCACTGCACATAACGCGGCAATAAAACCAATATAGACAATGTCTCGAGTACTTAATTTCATAATCATGAACCTCTCTTTTAAATCAATTACTATATTCAGTATAACAAATCATAAGCCGTCTAAAAACACCATTATCGTAGAAATTAAATATCCATTTCACGTCTCAATACAAGATATAAATATATACTTAACTATATGTCTGTAGATATAATAAAGCACCTATACCTCTGTATAGGTGCTTTATAGTATTCAATTATATGTATAATCTTAAATTTTAGCTCGTTTCAAACGAAGTGAATTACTTACAACTGTAACAGAGCTAAATGCCATCGCTGTACCAGCAATCATAGGATTTAACGCACCAATAGCGGCCAAAGGAATGCCAATACAGTTAAAGATCAATGCCCAAAATAGGTTTTGTTTAATATTGGTCATTGTCTTACGGCTGAGTCGTACTGTTGTACCAAGGTATGTAAATCATTTCGTACAAGGACGATGTCGGCTGCTTCTACCGCAATATCTGTACCACTGCCAATAGCAAAACCAATATCTGCCGTAACGAGAGCAGGAGCATCATTGATACCGTCACCAACCATCCCCACTACAAGACCTTTATCTTGCAATTCTTTTACCTTGCTAGCCTTATCTTGAGGCAATACTTCAGCTATAACATGGGAGATACCCGCCTGTTTAGCAATATATTGAGCAGTTCGACGATTATCACCAGTAAGCATCCATACATCAATACCTTGAGCATGTAACTCTTTTACAACCTCAATAGTTTCTGGACGTAATTCGTCTTCTACAGCCCACAAAGCACTAACAACTCCATCTACAGCTAGAACAGATACAGAAGCACCTTGTTCTTCAAATTGTAAAATATCTTCTTGAACCGCCGTTAAATCATAACCTAGTTCATTCATCCAACGACTGTGCCCAAGTTGTACGTATACGCCTTGGTATGCACCTTGTAACCCTTTACCTGGTACATCAGCAAAACTTTCAAGTTCAACAGCTTTACCTTTATAGCCATGATCTTCACCATAGTAAACCATGGCCTTTGCAATCGGATGAGATGTACCACTTTCAAGAACCATCATAATAGACATATTAGTACTTTCATCACCATTATAATTTTTAAAAGCCGTCACATCCAATACACCCTGTGTAAGGGTACCGGTTTTATCCATACCAATGGCATCGAGTTTACCCGCCTTTTTCAAGATATTCTGCACTCTTGATGAGCACACCGTGTTCCGCACCAAGGCCAGACCCAACCATGATAGATGTTGGTGTTTGCAAGGCCAAGCGCACAAGGACATGCGATAACCAGTACCGCTGTTGCATTAATGAGAGCAACGTTAATAGAATCTCCCATAATGAAGTACCACACAAGACCTGTCAAAACAGCAAGGCCAATAACGGTCGGTACAAAATATTGAGCCACGATATCTGCAATACGTTGAATACTAGCCTTGGAGGTTTGTGCCTCTTCTACAACCTTGATAATTTGAGACAACATCGTATCGGAACCGATACGCTTTGCTTCCATGGTAAAAGCACCACTTAGGTTTATAGTAGCACCAATAACTTCAGAACCAACTTGTTTTTCTACCGGTAAGCTTTCACCGGTCAGCATAGCCTCATCTACTGTGGAATATCCCTCAGTAATCGTGCCATCAACAGGATCTTTTCACCTGCACGAACTTGTAAAATATCACCGGCTACCACCTTAGATGTAGGGATATCAATAAATTCTCCATCACGCAACACATGAGCCGTTGCAGGTTGTAAGGCAATCAATTTTTGAAGTGCTTCGGAGGTACGCCCTTTTGCAATCTCTTCTAAGAGTTTACCAAGAAGGATAAAAGTAATGAGCCACGCAGAGGTTTCAAAAATATTCCATGAGGGCCTAATTCAGGGTGAAATTGCCAGTTATAGATACTGAATAGATAGGCTACCGTCGTGCCCATTACTACGAGCACATCCATCGTAAGCGCTCCATTTTTTACAGCGCTCCAAGCACTCGTATAGAACATGAGACCAGGACCGAAACTGAGCAATAGTAGCAAGAACAAACTCTACCCATACAGGCAATGCCTGAATACCAAATCGATGTAACGGTCATATTAATCATCATCGGTACCGCCATACAGGCGGCAATAATAAGGCGTGTAATATGAGGTTTTTAAGTTAACCTTTTCTATTTCTTGCTTTGTTTCGTCTGCTTCTGCAGCACCAAAACCAATATTCGTAATGGCATCAATAATCTGTTGTGAATCTATAGTAGCGCCATCTTTATATTCAACGCTCCCCTTTCGAGTTAAGAGGTTAACCTTAACAGATTCTACGCCATCAACTTTAGAAACAACGTTTTCAACACGTTTTTACACAGGCTGCACAGTGCATACCTGTAATATCAAATTCTTGTTTTTTACGCTCATATTCACAGGCCTTT
>VOFG01004369.1_pt1 | contig 24590 bp, 42 predicted proteins | sample 5384171 | NCBI WGS metagenome assembly VOFG01 (sample SAMN12384726, study PRJNA508395) | human gut metagenome | isolation source: healthy gut F | host: Homo sapiens | reverse complement strand
CTGTTCCATTGCCAGCGGTTCAAAGGGCAACTGTCATTTTATACTGGGAGAGCATACTGCAATACTTGTAGATGCGGGAACCACCGCCAAGAATATTGCACAAAGGCTTGCCGAAATAGGGTGGATCTCTGCCATATAACCGCAATACTGCTTACCCATGAGCATATAGACCATATTTCCGCCCTTGAGGTGCTGTAAGCGCACGGATGCGTGCATATACTGTAACCAGGGGCCACCATGGGCGGTGCTCCAGGGCGCTTTCCCAAGGCGGACCGCTCCCGCTTTACGCTTTTTTGCAATGGAGGGCAGCTTTTTTATATCAACAGGCTGAGCATAACCGCCTTTGCCACCCCGCATGACGCTGCGGGAATCGGTAGGGTACAGCATAAGCTGCGGCTGTGCCGGGTGTGCATAACCACCGATATAGGGCGTATATGACGGCGCAGCTGCTTTCCTTGTCTTGAGGGGGCGCAGCTTGTGTGCCTTGAGAAATCAACGAGCAGATGCTGGCGCAGGGGCCGGGTCCCTTTACGCTCAAGCGCAGGATAATGGGAAGCCGCGGCCACTTGCTTACAGGGACTGTGCGCAGGCGCTTAAGCATCTGGCAGACAAGGGGGCTGCGTCGGGCGGTGCTGCCACCTTTCCCCAGCAGAACAATACCGCGCAGCTAGCCTTTGATACCGTAAAGGAAGTGCTTTGCGTGCGCGGGGGCGGATATTCCGGTGGAGGTGGCGCTTCAGGACAGCAGAAGCCGCCTTTACAGCATTGTCCCCCGTGCGCGTGTTCGGGCAATGCGACGGATCGGAAAAGAGAAAGGACGGCTTCCGAGGGCAGGATGCGGCCGCAGAAAATCCGAGCCGTAAAACAGTTATGATTTAAGGCCGTCCGATACGGCGGCAACACAGCAAAAAGGATCGCGGGATCCGGAAAGGAAACGGAAAAATGGATTATAAAAGGGAGTATGAGCGTTGGGTTGAAAATGTGACCCCTCAGCAGAAGCAGGACTGCTTTCCTTGAGCGAGCAGGAGAAAAAAGAGCGCTTTATACCGAGCTTGAGTTCGGCACGGCCGGTATGCGCGGGATACTGCGTCTTGGCAGCAACGGAATGAACGAATATACCGTGGGCAGAGCCACTCTGGGGCTTGCGGGATATGTATGCGCCTGCAAAAAGCAGCAGGACGGAGTGGCCATAAGCTATGATTCCGTCACAGAAGCCGGGAGTTTGCCTGCCTTGCCGCCCGGATACTGGCATATCACGGTGTGCACAGCTATCTTTGCAGCGAGCTGCGGCCCGTGCCGCTGCTTTCCTTTGCGGTGCGGCATTATCATGCCTTTGCCGGAATAATGATAACGGCAAGCCACAATCCCAAGGCGCGAGTATAACGGCTATAAGGTTTACGGTCAGGACGGAGCGCAGCTTTCCTTGAACCGGCGGCGGATATGCTTTCGCGCATAGAAAAGTGCGAAAGCTATTTCGGCATAAAGAGCATGGATTTTGATACCGCCGTGAGCCGGGGGCTGATACAGCTTGGGGGAGGATCTGGACGATGCGTATTTTTGAGGCGGTGCTGCCCCTTATAGACAAAAAAACGATTGCCGCCTGCCGGGATATAAAAATCGTGTACACTCCATCCACGGCTCGGGCTGCAAGCCGGTGTGCCGCGCCTTTAAGGAGCTTGGGCTTACCGGGGTGCAGCTGCTTGACGCAGGCGCAGCCCGACGGCGATTTTTTCCACAGTAAAAACCGAATCCGGAGAATATCGAGCGCTGTCCATGGCCATTGACTATGCCGAAAAAACGGGAGCCCGTTGTTGTGGGTACCGATCGGACTGCGACCGTGTGGGCGTGGCGGTGCGTGACAAAAACGGCGATTATGTTCCCTTACCGGGAACCAGCTGGGCTGCGTGCTGCTGGACGGGCTGTTAAGGGCCAAAAGAGGCGGGTACCCTGCCGAAAACGGGGTATTCATAAAACCATAGTTACAAAGCGAGCTTGCCCGCGCCGTTGCGCAGAGCTACGGAGTGGAGACCGTGGAGGTGCTTACCGGCTTTAAGTTTATAGGCGAAAAGATCAAGGAGTATATGAGCAGACGGGCGAGCATACCTATCTGTTCGGTTTGAAGAAAGCTACGGCTGTATCTTGTGGGCACGCATGCGCGGGATAAGGACAGCGTGGTCACCTGCATGCTGCTTTACAGACTGCCTGCGGGCTGGCGGCTCAGGGCAAGACCCTTTTGGACGGGCTGGAGGATATATATGCCCGTCTGGGCTATTGGAAGGAAAAACGATTTCCTTTACCCTTTCGGGCATGGAGGAATCGCCCGCATAAAGGACACCATGGCGAGGCTTTGCTCAGAGCACATCAAAGCTTCGGAAGCCGCAGAGTAAAGGCACTGCGCAACTTCTACAATACCGGCGTGCGCACGGATCTTTGCAATAACAGCGAAAGTCTGTTGATCTGCCCAAAAAGCAATGTGCTTTATTACGAGCTGGAGGGCGGCTGGGCCTGCGTGCGGCCCTCCGGCACCGAGCCAAAGCTAAAGGTTTATCTTGCGGTAAAGGGGCAGAATGCCGCAGAGGCGCAAAAAGGCGCGAGGAGCTGGAAAAAGCGTGCGCGCGGTTGTAGGGCTTTAATAACCGCCGTGCTCTCTGTTCCGGCGGGCATCGGTTTCCTGCATATGCCCTATTTGCGTTATTGGTTATTATCAGAAGAGTATAATAAAAAAGAGAGTGTGCGGCACCCTGCTTTTTTATTTTGTGGCGGTTCCGACTGTGCTTTTACGAAAAACCGGCACTTGGCGAGACGATGCTTTTTGCGCGCGGCGGGCGCCGTGGCTGCCCCCGGCGCCCCCGCCCGGCCTGCTGCGGCCGTGCCGGCATACGCCGTCGCCGCGTGCCTTTCGCCCGCAGCCCTTTCGCACAAGCCAAGCCCTGTCGCGCCGCCGCTTTTTACGCCGCGGCCGGACCCTCGGCTGCGCCTGCGGGGCCCTCTGCCGGCCTTGCGGCCGCCCCAATCCCCGTTTTCGGGCGCTTTGGCCCGCGGCTGCTACTGTTCCGGCGCTATTTATCAATAGCCGCTTTTTTCGGTTCGCGGCAATTATTTCGGAACAATCGTCAATTTATCCTCACGGTCGTATGTGTACAAACCGTTTACCTCCTGCTCTACATCATAAAGCTGAGTGTAGCAGAAGCCCATGATATTCGGCGCCTCCAGCAGCGCGGAAACAAGTCCTTTAGCGGGCAAAAGTTCACCTGCGTTTTCGGTGCATTGCTATAGCAGGATAAAGATAAATATAGGCCGGGCTTTTTATGTCCGGCCTTTTGTGTTTTTGGCGCAGCTATTGTCCGCCTTCGCTGTCCTCCCGTTTTTCGTCGTCCCCCTGCCGTGTTTTCCGGCTTGTCGAAGCGGGGACGCTTCTGTCGGCGCGGGTGTATTTTCACCGTTCTGCGGCGGGGTATTCGTGTTTTTCCGCCTTCTTTTTTTGCTCCTTAAGCATATGAACGCGGCTGCTGCTGCGCCTATTGCGGCGGCTGCCAGTACCGAGAACACAATTATCCAAACAAGATTTACACTCTGCGCGCTTTCGTTCTGATTCTGCTTTTCATCGTCAGAGGAGGGTGCGGCCGTCCTGCGGCGGCTGCCCCGGGTTGAAGCTCGCCGGAACCTCCCCGAGCCGGAGGAGGCATTCTGCCCGCTTACGGCGCTTTGCGTGCCTATAAGGGTGTCCTCCGCATAAAGGGAGTAGCTTTTTCCCGCTTCAAGCTCCGGCGAAGAAAGCACGATATATCCCGCTTTGGCACATGGCCGTTGCCGTAATAAGGGTGTTTCCGTCCTCATCCCGCAGGGTGAGCGTGCTGTCCCTGTGCTATCAGGCTGCCCTGAGCGCTTCCCGACGGTCCGTTCGCTTGGGCCTCGCCCGAGGTTCATCCTGCTTCGCCGGGGGCTGCGCGGAGCCGCTCGCACCGCCTTGGCCGGAAGTGCCGCCCTGCGGAAAGCCGCCTTGGCCGCCTCGAGCCTCCGGGACGGAAGCCGCCGTTATTACCGCCGTTATTTCCGCCCGGGAAGCCGCCGCTGCCGCCGCCGGGGCGCCGCCCGTGCCGCCTGAGGAAAATATCACGCAGGGCTGGTCGGCGGTAAGCTTCATTCCCATGCCGCCGCTGCCGCCACCGGCTATAACGGTACCGCCGCTTACGGTCACCGTGCCGTCGGCGTCAAGAAGGCTGGTTGTCGGCGCTGTTTGCGCTCCACAGATATGAAGCCCCGGTTGTGTAATATCGCCGTTTGAATCAAAGCCGTCCCCCCGATGAGGTGTGCATTTTAAGCGTTCCGCCGTTTATCGTTATGCTGAATTCGCCGTCTGAGAGCTCCTTGTTTGCCGCGTTTATGCAGTCGTCCGTTGCGGTGACCTCCAGCGTGCCGGAATTGACGGTAACGCTTACCGCCTCCAGCCCTTCACAGCAGGCGGAAATGCTTATAACAGGGCCGTCCGTGCCTATCTGCCCCACGGTAAGCACGGTGTCGGAGTGCAGCGCGTCATCTTTGCGTTTATTTTCAGGGTTCCGGAGTTAATTATAAACTCGCCGCCTGCATTTACCGCATCGTTTACCGCGGTTATGTCAAAGGTTGCCCTCAATACACGCCGGCTTGCGTTGTCTTCGTCCGCTCCGCCCGTCTTTATGCCGTTTTTTGCCCGAAGCGTTTATAATTATCTCTCCGTCGCCGTTTACGGTGAGCTGTGCGCCGTCCTTGCATTTTATAACGGCATTTTCTGCGTTTTCATTTTCGGTATGGTTATCGGAATTGTTTTTTTTTCCGTGTCCGACAGCGTGTTTTTCGTGCCCGCCGCGGCCGTCAGAGTAACTCGGGAGGATTTTCCCACGCATACGGCGGCGCCGTGTTTCGCTTTTTAAGGGTAAGGCCGTTGAGCACTACGGTGACATCCTGTATGTTTTTCTTAACCTTTATGCTGCCGTTTTCGCACGAGCCGGAAACGATATAGGTGCCAGGCGCGCTTATCGTAAGCTGCGTGCCCTCCGCGGAATACCCGTTTGTGCCGTTTTCGGCTGCTATTTCGTCATCGTAAAAAACAATGCTTGTACCTTCGTACCGCTCCGCCGCTGCCGGCAGCGGCGGCAAAGCAAGCAGCACGCACACAAACGCGCACAGCAGCGGCGGCAAAACAAGCAGCACGCACACAAACGCGCACAGCAGCGCGCGGAAATACAGTCCTGTCCTTTTCTGTTTCATCCGTGCCATCCTTTCCGTGCCCGTGTCCCGGACGCCGGATTTTTTATCCGCCCGGGGAATGCGGGCGGGGCCGTATCTGCCCGATGCCCTTACCGCATTTCCCCTTTGGCATATTAACGATACCGCATCAAGGTTAAATATAAATAACGGCAGTGTGAATTCTTTCTGAAATTCCTCTTTTATTATTATGTACGCGCAATGTGAACTTTATAAAACAGGCGGCGCCGAATACAAAGCAGCGTACAAAAAACCGGCTCTGCATAAGCAAAGCCGGCCGGATATTAAGCTTTTAGGCGTATATATTTTCAGGGAAATGCTCAGCCGCCGTTTTCCAGCAGCTTTACAAGCTCGCTGTCCCTGCCAAGAATAACCGTCTTGCTGCTGCCGTCCAGGGAGGCCTTCAGCGCCTCAAGTGCCTGAGTGTAGCGGTAAAAATCCTGCTTTTCCGCCGTGTCGTAGGCCTGGGAGAGCAAACGCATGTATTCCTCCTCCCCCTTCGGCAATCTCCTGAGCGGCCTTTACCCTCGCCTGAGAGAGGGTTATGTTCACATCCTTATCCACATCGTTGCGGATAAGCGAGGCCTGATACTGCCCGTCCGCCAGAAACTTTTTCCGCCTGCTGATTGCGCTCGGATATCATGCGCTGATATACCGCCGATTCGTTATCCTTCGGCAGATCAAGACGCTTCACCTTTATATCCACTACCTCTATGCCGTATATGCGGGCGGCCTCGGCCACCTCCTTTGTCACCGCCTCGTACAAATCCTCGCGCCCCTCCACATTGCCGGGGTTTATTATCTGCGTCTGCTGGGCGTGCCCATGCGGTTTTTAAGCGAGTTGTAGGTGAGCACATCAAACGCCCCTCGGCCTCGGAGGTGCTGCCCAGAGTCTGATAGAAGGTCTTGGGGTCGGATATGCGCCAAAGAATATAGCTGTTTACCGTCATGTTCTTTTTATCGGCGGTAAACACCTCGGATTCCGGCAGATCGTAAAGGTTTGTGGCCTTGTTATAATATTTTATGCTGTCCGCAAAGGGTATGCGGAAGTGCAGCCCCGCGGTGTCCGTTGTATCCACTATTGCGGAAAACCGCACAACACAGGCGTATTCATTCTCCTTTTACAACATATGTGCAGCAAAGGCACAGTATCACTGCCGATAATATGAATACAGCGGGCAGAAGCGCGCGCAAATTTTCTTTTTCATCGTGTTCTCCTTTTGTTTTTTTATTTCTCGTTTTGATTATTTGCCGTCCTGATCGGTTCCTCCCGAAGCCTTCGCTCCGGGGGAAGCGATCAGAGTCGTCAGCCCTTTTCGTCGGCGATCTTCAGAAAATCCTCTATAAGTATGTATTTGGTGGAATCGCCGCTGCCTGCGTCAATTATCAGCTTTACATCGGGCAGTATCTCCTTAAGCGCCTCGTAATACACACGGCTTCTTGTAATTTCCGGATTGCGGGCATATTCTCCGAAAGCGCGCATTGAAAAGCGCCACCTGCTCCTGAGCCTCGTTTATGCGCCCGGTCTTTTGTATTCCGCGTCCTTTATCAGTTTGTCCGCCTCGGCCTGCGCCTTGGGCAGCTCGCCGTTCTTATAGGCCTTGGCCTCGTTTATCACGGTTTCCGCCTGCTGCTTTTGCCGTTTCCACCGCCTTTGAAGGCCTCTATTACCTCCTGCGTGGGCGGTTCGCTGTCCTGTATCTTAAGGTCGGAAAGCACTATTCCTATATCGTACTGCATAAGCACCCGGCTTATGCTCTCCGCGCCAAACGCTCCACCTCGCTGCGCCCGGTGGTAAGCACCGCATCCACCTCGGTTGCGCCTATAACGCTGCGTACCTGGCTCTGCACCAGGTTTTTAAGCACTGCCGCCGGTTCGCCGGGCTGTAAAGGTATTTTTACCGGGTCGCTTATTTTGTATTCCACAAAAAGTCGACATTTACTATGTTGTAATCGCCGGTTATCATCTTGCTTTCGGCCTCTACTGCGGTATAGTCCACTCCCGGTTCCGTCACGGTGTGATAGCCCAGCTCTATTTTCTGATGCACATTCACCGGCACCTTGCTCACCTTCTGTATTCCGAAGGGCGCTTTTAAGATGAAAGCCGGAGCGCTCCTGCACCGCCGTTACCCTGCCGAAGGTGGTAACAACTGCGGTCTCCCTGCTCGTTTGTTGTGTAAAACAGGTAAAAGGGCTATAAGCAGCACCAATGCGGCAATGCCCCACAGCGTCCAGCGCCGCAGTCTGTCCGGTGAGGGAAACGGCGCGTGCGCCGTCCTTTCTGCGGTCCTGCTCCTGCTGAGTTACTATTCTCATGGCTGTCTCCTTTTTATTTTCCGCCGGGGCGGTAATTTTGCTCTGAAATAATTATACTATACTTCCTTTCGCTTTGCACCTGTTTTTTGCCGCCTTTTTCGGCACCGAAATTTGCTTTTCCCTTATTGCCTGCGCTTTATTGGCAGCGAAATCCGCCTCGTCCCCGTTTTTTAAGCATACGGAGTAAATTGTTCAAATTTCGGGGCTTGAAATGCGGCTTTGTTTGATGATATAATGAAAAGAACGGTATAAACGGAAAAACCGCCGCAAACAACAAAAACGGCGACACCCGGCAGCCGCCGGTGCAGTGCAAAACCCGAAGGCGGCAAATTTGCCGAACAAAACAAACAGCGCCCGGGCGCAAAAGGCGCAGGCGATGAAAGGATATGAATATTTATGAATATGAATAAAAGCGATATTCTCTCAAAATCGATTCCACACTGCTTAAGCAGACGGCCACCTCCGAGCAGATATGCGCTCTTTGCGAAAAAACGCCATAAACAACCGCTTTGCCGCAGTATGCGTCCAGCCCTGCCATGTGCCGCTGTGCGCAAAATGGTTAAACGGCAGCCGGTAAAGGTGGCCACCGTCATCGGCTTCCCCATGGGGCAAACACCACGGCGGTAAAAGCCTTTGAGGCGGCGGACGCCGTAAAAAACGGCGCGGACGAGCTGGACATGGTAATAAACATCGGCCTTGCGCTGGAGGGCAACTGGCACGCCGTACGCGACGATATAGCGGCGGTGGTGGAGGCGGCTCAGGGCAAGTGCGTAAAGGTGATAGTGAAACCTGCTTCCTTAACAAGCGAGCAGATAGCCGCCGCCTGCCGCGAAGCGGCGCAGGCCGGCGCGCAGTATGTAAAACCTCCACCGGAATGGCGGAGGGCGGCGCCAAGGAGGAGGATGTGCGCCTTATGCACGATACGGTGCTGGGCCGCTGCCGCGTCAAGGCCGCCGGCGGAATAAGAACGCTTGCCGACTGCGAAAAATGATAGCCGCGGGAGCGGAAAGAATAGGCACGGGGAATGCGGCGTCCATTGCGGAGGAAAAATGATTGCGCTTTGCGATATAGGGCAGAGCGGGCTGAAAAGCCTGCAAAGAGCCTGAAGCCGCGGGCTTCATGGCCGTTATAACCTCAAGCCCCGAGGAAATATCCCGGTGCAGCCATGCGGTGCTTTCTTACGGCGTGCAGCTTTGCCTCCGGCGTTGAGGCGCTGCGCAAAACCAGGCTGGACCGCACTCTGCGCGCGGCTGCCGCAGCGGGAAAGCCGGTGCTTTTCATAGGCACCGGTATGCTGCTTGCCTGCCGTAGCTGCAATCAGAACGGGCTTTATAAGGGTATGGCGCTGCTTCCCTTTGACGCAGTGGTGCAAACAGGGAAACAGAGGGCTTTTTTCCACAAAAGTAACCCCTGTGCACTTTTGACCGGGCGGGACGGCAGCATTTCTATTACCGTTTCGGCGCTTATGTAAGCCCGTATGAAAACAGCGCCCCGGAAGCTCAGGCGGAGGAGCCTGCGCCCGCCGTCAATGTATGGGAAACCGTACCCTCCGGTCAGCACGCCAAAGGCGAAAAGCGGCGCATCCGCAGAGCTGCGGGCAGAAAATACGGCAGCTTCGGATGCCGACGGCACGGGAACCGAAAGGGAAAGCCTCAGAAGAAAAACGCAGTGCGCGGCATAGGCCCCGTCATTGCCGCCGCCGTTGCCGGCTCGGTGTGCGCCACCGCCTTCTATCCGCATAAAAGCGGCAGGGAAGGGCTGGAGGTGCTGCGCCGTTTTGCGCAGCTTCCCCCCCGCAGTTTGCCGGCGCCGAACCCCTTACGGCGGCAACGGCGGAGGGATGCCGATTTCGGGCTTATAGCCCGCATAGATGTAATAAACGGCCGCACTCAGGACGGCAGACCCTGCTGCATGCAGGCGGAGGAGCTTTATAACGCCGGGGGCGGACGGAATACTTTTTAAACAGCCGGGATACCGATCAGGCGGGGCTGGCGGCGCTGTGCGCTCAAACCGCCGCAGCCGCGGGGTGCGTCTTTGTGCCGCTGTATGTCTCCGGAGCCATTCACGATCCCTCCCAGCTGCGCGTGTTTTTTTGGATGAAGGCGCCGACCGCGTTTTTTACGGCAAGGCCTCCATACGCTCCCAGTATAGGATAGAGCGCGCCGTGCACGCCGAAAGCAGCGGCGGCATAGGGGTATCCCTTGCCTGCCGCGCCATACCGGGAACGGACAGCTTTGAGGTGCTGGTGGACGGGGAAAACGGTTCGGGATCGGGGAAGGATGCGTTTTTGTGGGCGTTTCACGCCCAGCGGCTGGGATGCCTCCGGGCTGCTGCTGCGCGCCATACCCAATAAGGGCGAAAAGCTTTGATATAAAGGCGGTGCGCCAGATACTCTCCGGCATTTCCTGCCCGGTGATACTCTCCGGCGATCTCGGTGATGTGGGAGAGCTTGCACAGGCGGCGCGCGAGGGAGTGCTTGCCTCTGCCGATAAGAATTTCTGTGCCGAAAACGGCGAAAAATCAAAAACAGTCTGCGGGAAATGAATATACCCGTGCGTCTGCCCTTTGCGTCCGCGCTGCAGGAGCGCCCCGAAGCACAGCAAACAAATTAAAGCAAAAGAATAAAGCGAAAAATATAAACAGCGGAGAATATAACGGCAATGCTTAAATTCTGGTAAAATTAGTAAAGGATAACCGCCTTGTGCGGCAGCATCTGGCGACATTGAGGAAAAAAAGCACCAAGGATATGCTGGACGACGGGCTGAAGAGGCGTGCTATGCGCTGGACCTGCACATCCCATCGTGCAGCAGAAGCATATTGACGACCTTGCGCAGTACGGCTTACGCGCTTTCTGCCCGATTCCTTTATGGAGGATGTGAACTTTCAGCCGCATGGAGGTGCGCATTTTTGAGGAGCACCCCCAAGAAAAAAACACGGCGTGCATTAAAAATAAAGATTCCGATATTTCAAAAAAGTGCTGTAAAGTATGCTTTTTTACCGTTCGGGCGGCGACGCTTGATTTTTTATAACCGCTTTTTGAATAAAGAACGCGTTTTAAGGCATAATAATTTGTGCATAAGCAAATTACCGCGCCCTTTTACGCGGAGCAAAATGGAGCTGAACTGTTATGGTGGTGGATAAAATAGCGCTGTCGCTGGTTATAATCGGCGCGCGCTTAACTGGCTGCTGGTCGGGTTGTTTCAGTACGATCTTGTGGCGGGTATATGCGGCGGCGCGGCAACGGTCGCAGCAAGGATCATCTATGCCGTGCAGTGGGTATAGCCGGCCTGTGGTGCATATCGCTGCTGTTTAGAAAATGCAAAAAACGCACAGTGATGCGATTATTTTACTTTTTTCAAACCTGATTCCCGGCGGAGGCTTGCCTCCGCCGCTTTTTTACAGATCGTCGGCATCCTGCACCGGGCCGCCGTGCTGTCCGGCGCCGGTATACATTTGGCCGAGAATATCGGTTTTCCCTTTTTGCGTTGTGCCGCCATGCCGCAAGCGCTGAGCGCGTTTTGTTTTTTTTCCGCTTCTGCGAATTTGCACATTGCTCGACTTTTTCTTTTTTGTTTTCCGGCATTTTGCATCCTCCTTTTGTCTTGAGCCGTGCTTTTGGCACGCCCGTGCCGTTTTTATTGCATTATTTGCTTTTGAGAGTGGAATTATTCGCTCGGGCGTGATATAATATCACAGGCGGAGCATCCGCCGCGACACATATTATCGGGGTAGGAACATAAAATTATGGAATATAAACAGAAAAAGCTCTCTGAGCTTGTAAACGGCGAGGCCTTTGAGGGCTTTCTGCTGGTAAAATGGCAGCGGTGCGCACCGGCTCCACCGGCAAAAATTATCTTGATCTCTCCCTTGCGGATGACAAAACCGCCATAAACGCCAAGGTGTGGATTATTACGACGCTCTTCCCGTATAGCGGCAAATGACCTTTGTAAAGGTGCGCGCCACGGTTACGGTGTGGGCAGAATGTGCTGCAGCTGCGCATTGAAAAATACGCCTTGCAACCAAAGAGGACCCGGCAAGAATAGAGGGATTTCGTGCCCAGCGCCCCGCAGAGCGGCGAGGAGATGCTCGCAGGTGCTTTCTTATGCGGCAAAGATAAAGGACGGCGACCTTTCGGCAATAGTGGGCTGTATTCTGGAGCGCTATCACGAGAAGCTGCTGTATTACGGCGGCCATGTCCAATCATCACGCAGTGCGCTCCGGGCTGCTTTATCACACCCTACCATGCTCCCGTGCGGGCGAAGCGCTGTGCTCGGTGTATACAAATCTTGATACCGATTTTCGGGGTGTACGCCGGGTAATAGTGCACGATATAGAAAAATTGAGGAGCTGGGCAGCAATGAGCTGGGGCTTGTAAGCGATTACACCCGCGACGGGCTGCTGCTTGGGCATATCATACAGTGTACCGTGCTGATAGGCGAGGTGGGCAAAGAGCTGGGTGCCGACCCGGAAAAGGTGGCGCTGCTTTCAGCATATGGTCACGGCGCACCACTATGAGCCGGAATACGGCTCCGCGGCGGCCCATGTTCCCGGAGGCGGAGCTGCTGCATTATCTTGACATAATCGATGCGCGGATGGGATGATTTTACAAGGGCGCTGGCCGATGTGCAGGAGGGCGGCTTTACCGAAAAGCAGTGGCTGCTTCCAGAACCGCAGGCTGTATAAAAAAGCACACCGGAGCAAAAAGCCGGAGGAAGACGAAGAAAAAGGGCTGAAATATTAAAAACCGGAGTTAAACCGGCGTTATGACGAAAAATGCGCTCACTGCAAAATAAAGCGGATTCGGCCTAAAAACTATTTTTTTGCGGCGCAAAATAAATAAACAGACCGATGCCGAGGCCCACGCTCAGAGCAACGGCAACTATTACCGCATAGCCGGAAACACGGAGAGCAAAAGGGTAAAAAGCATAAAATCACCTGTTTTTTTGCGGAAAAATCGGCGTAGCGTGCGCATTTTTTCAAAATGCGTCAAAGCCGTGCGGATATTGTAGCGCATAGTGCGATAAAGTGCAAACGGAAAATGACATGGCGGCAAAACGCAAAACCGTAAAAAACGATAAAAACATATAAAAACGGTGTAAAACGCGCAAAAACGCGTTAAAACGAATAAAAATTTTCGGGTGCAAAAAGGCATTCGGACGGAGGACAAAATGGGCTTTAAAGAATATCAGTACAGCAGGGTGCAGCTTTGCCCCATAGACAAAAATATAACCGACATCCCCGCACGCATAGAGACGGCGGCGGATTACAACGAGGCGCTTAAGCTTTACGGAGAATACGAGGCCTTCCGCGAGCATCTGTTTACCATGTACAATCTGGCGTACTTCCGCTACACCATAAACACTCACGATGAGTTTTATGCCGCCGAGGTGGAGTATTACGACATGAACCTGCCTCAAGCATGACGAGCTGGCAAATGCGGTGAACGCGGCTTTGGCTGCCTGCCCGTGGAGGAAGGAATTTGAAAAGAGATATCCCCGGTGTTTTTCAAAAACGCCGAGCTTAAGGCCAAGGCGTTTTCCCCGGATATTATGGAGGAGCTGGCGCAGGAGAGCCGTTTGCAGACCGCTTACCAGAAGCTTATGGCGGGAGCGCGCATACCCTTTGACGGCAGGGAGCTGACCTTCCCGCAGCTTACCCCTATAAGGAAAGCCCGAGCGCGAAATGCGCAAGGCGGCGTTTTTTGCAGAGGGCGGCTTTTCTGGAGCAGCACGCACGGGAGCTGGACGGCATATACGACGAGCTGGTAAAGGTGCGCACCCGCATTGCCAAAAAAGCTGGGGTATGACAATTTCCTGCCGGTGGGCTATGCCCGCAGAACGCGCAACTGCTAGCGGACCAAGGTTGCCGCCTTCCGCCGTCAGGTGGTAAAGGATATAGTGCCGGTAGACAACGAGCTGCTGCGCCGTCAGCACGAGCGCAACGGAATAAAGAACCCCACCGCATACGACCGCACGCTGATATGCCGCCACGGCAACGCCGCTCCCAAGGATACGCCGGAGGTTATATTTTGAAAAAGGGCGCGCATATGTATGAAGCCATGGGGGAGAAAACCGGCGAGTTTTTTCCGCTTTATGCGGGATAATCAGCTCTTGATGCTGAGCAAGGACGGCAAGGCCAACGGCGGCTATTGCGAGATGCTGGCGGATTACAAGGCGCCCTTTGTGTTTGCCAATTTCAACGGCACCTCCGGCGATATCGAGGTGCTTACCCATGAGTGCGGCCATGCCTTTGAGGGATATCTGTCGGCGCGTAATTATCCGCATTTTGCACAGCGCGATATTACCATGGATATTGCGGAGATACATTCCATGTCCATGGAGTTCTTTACCTACCCCTACATGAAGGATTTCTTTGGAGGATACGGACAAGTTCATATACGCCCACCTTTCCGAGGCGCTTAAATTCCTGCCCTACGGCTGCATGGTGGATCACTTCCAGGAGGAGGTATATCTGCACCCGGAATGACCCGGCGCAGCGGCGGGAAAAGTGGCTGGAGCTGGAGAAGGTGTACCGGCCCGATATTGACTGGGCGGACATTCCGCATTACGGCACCGGCGGCTGGTGGCAGCGTCAGCTTCATATTTATATGGATCTCGTTCTATTATATAGATTACTGCCTTGCGCAGTCGGTCGCCCTGATGTTCTGGGACGCGGCGCAGAAGGACCGCAAGGGCGCGTGGGACAAATATATGAAGCTTATTCTTTACAGCGGCACGCTTACCTTCAACGACCTGCTTAAGGCGGTGGGCTTCCGTCTGCCGATGGAGGGAGGGGGCGCTAAGCGGCCTTTTGCCCGCTCCGCCATGAGTTTCCTGGACGGCATTGATACTTCAAAATTCTGAGCCGTTTTTGCAAAAAGGGGCTTACGGCTTTGCGGTATTGACATAATTGCGCAGTGCTGATATTATAATAGCAGCATTACAATAGCAGCAAAGAAAGCGGCCGACGCCTGCGGACCACGGCGCAGATAACGGGCATTAAAGCCATAATATCAGCATCCGCATGGCTTCGCCGGGGCGGACAAACGGAGGGGAAAACAATGATACTGTCCTTTGGAACAGTCAATATCAAGGTGGACAAGTTTGAATCCTATGAGGCGCTGGACGACGCGCTGGCGCTGTGCGAGGCGGGCAGCATGTATGCCGGTCAGAAGCGCGGAACGGAAAACGCATGGAATATGATCGCCGTTACCGACGCGGAAACCGGCGAATACTTCGGCATAGGTTTGCTTACCGCCTCCATTGCCGACCCGCATATATTGGTGCTTTACAATGGCCTGATGTTTATAGGCGGCGACAGCTTTGCCATTGCCTTTGATTACAACGAGCATCAGATAAACACCCTTATGCCGCTGCCCAGCGATTTTGTGGATTTTATATACATTCAGGAGCGGCGCAGCGTGATAATCGTGCACAAAAAGGGCGTTATTGTAAAGGATAACGAGTGCAAGGAGCTGTGGCGCCATTCCGCGGGGCTGATATCGGGCTATTCCGTTGAGGGCGACCTGTTTATTATGGAGCGCGAGGACGGCGAAGAGATAGCCCTTAAGCTTAAAAAAACGGGCGCGAAGTGGAGCTGGCGGACAGATAGTTCTTTAAGCGATTGCATTTTGCTTTTGTTTGTGATATTATTAGATTAAAGGTTAATAATAAGGCTGTGAAGGAAGCAAGTAGCGCCGATTGAGCTTTTCAGAGAGTATCCGGCAGGTGCAAGGATACAGGCGAAACGGCGGGAATACATTCCGGAGCCGCTGCCCCAAAGGGAGAGCCGAGTAGGGCGTGACGGGTACGCCCGGTACAGCGGTTAGTGTGTGTCTGCACACAATGAGGGGGTATTTTGGCGAAAAATGCCCGAATAAAGGTGGTACCGCGATAAAATCGTCCTTTTGTTTCAGTGTTTGAAACAAGGGACTTTTTTATATTTTATAAAAAAGATAAAAAGCCGATATGCGAAAAAAGGAGAAAAAAGGATGCAGATCTATGAGGAATTGAAGGCAAGAGGCCTGATTGCACAGGTGACGGACGAGCCGCAGATACGGGAGCTGATAAACAACGGCGGAGCAAAGTTCTACATAGGCTTTTTGACCCCACCGCCGACTCCCCTGCATGTGGGACACTTTATGGCGCTGTGCCTTATGAAGCGGCTGCAGATGGCGGGCAACAAGCCCGTGGTGCTGCTGGGAGGAGGAACGGGCTTTATAGGCGACCCCTCCGGAAGGACGGATATGCGCGCTATGATGAACGCCGAAACGATACAGCACAACTGCGAATGCTTCAAGAAGCAGATGGAGCGGTTTATTGACTTCGGAGAGGGCAAGGCCGTTGCCGTTAATAATGCGGACTGGCTGCTGAACCTTAAATATATCGATATGCTTCGCGATGTGGGCGTGTGCTTTTCGGTAAACAACATGCTGCGCGCGGAATGCTACAAGCAGAGAATGGAGCGCGGGCTCAGCTTTTTGAGCTGAACTACATGATAATGCAGGCCTACGATTTTCTGCATCTGCACAACGAATACGGCTGCAACATGCAGTTCGGCGGTGACGACCAGTGGAGCAATATGCTTGCGGGAACGGACCTTATACGCCGCAAGACGGGGCAGGACGCCTATGCAATGACCATAACCCTGCTTTTATGAACAGCGAGGGCAAGAAAATGGGCAAGACCGCAAAGGGGCGGTATGGCTGGACCCCGAAAAAGACCTCGCCGTTTGAATTCTCATCAGTATTGGCGCAACACGGATGACAAGGATGTAATGAAGCGCCTGCGGATGCTGACATTTATTTCGCTGGAGGAGCTGGCGGAAATAGAAAAAGGAGGACAGCAGGATAAACGAGAAAAAGGGAGCTGCTGGCCTATGAGCTGACCAAGCTGGTGCACGGCGAAGCGGAGGGCGCAGAAGGCAAAGGAGGCGTCCCGGCGCTGTTTGCCGGAACGGGCGACGACAGCAATATGCCCACAACGGAAATAAGCCGGCAGGCGCTTGAAAGCGGCGGAATACCTTTGCCGGAGCTGATGGTGGCCTGCGGGCTTGCCGCAAGCAAAACCGAGGCAAGGCGGCTGATACAGCAGGGCGGAGTATCGGTAAACGAAGAAAAGGCGGACAGCATAGGCAGGGTTATCACTGCACAGGAGCTGCAAAAAGGGCGTTAAGCTCAGACGGGCAAAAGGTGTTCGCCGCGCGGTGCTGAAAAGCTGATATTAAAAATAGAAAGCAGAAAACCGGCAGTTCGTAAGGGTTGCCGGTTTTTTCGGTATTTTTATCGATGCAAATAAACTGCGCCGGAAAAACGGAGGTTTTAATTTTATTTTCCGTTTCGGGTTTCTTAATGCCGCCGAAAAACAAATTCTGCGGCTGCGGGCACCTGACTGGGGTTTTCTGCAATTTTTAATGCCCGTAAGAAATTTCGGCAAAGAGGGAGATAAGAATAAATCCCGTTCACAAAGTGAACGGGATCTGTGGAGCTGATAACCGGATTCGAACCGGTGACCCTGTCCTTACCAAGGACGTGCTCTACCTACTGAGCCATATCAGCAATTATACCGGCGTCGGCGGTTTGCTGCCGAACACCGGGTATTATATACGATTGTTTATAAAATTGCAAGCGTTTTTTATATTTATTTTTATATTTGCCGCTTTTCGCAGGAAGGAGCGGATATTATAAAAACGGCTTTCCGGCAAGTATCATACGGGAAATGGCCATATAGCCCCCATTGAGCACGACGGCGTTTTTCTTGGCGGCGGCCTCGCAGTAGTTTTCGGCGGGGCTATCGGGGCGACATCGCTGCGGTAGATGATGAAGGGCACGGGAGCGTTGCTGTGCGCCCGCGTGGTAAGGGGGTGGGGTGATCCGGGGTGACAAGTATCCGAAATCGCCTTGGGATTTGAGATATTTGTACACGGGGCCAGCACCTTGAGTCGATTTCCTCAATGGCCTTTACCTTGCCCTCCACCTCGTGACGGTGCCCGCATTCGTCCGGGGCCTCAAGGTGCAGATATACAAGGTCAAAGCCGTCCTTAAAGGCCTGTATTGCGGCCTGCGCTTTTTTCCGGCAAAGTTGGTATCCAGCGTGCCGGTAGCTCCTTCCACGGGATAAATTTTCATGCCGGTAAGGAAGGGGGCCAGCCCCTTTACAAGGTCCACCGCTGTTACAACGGCGCTGTTTGCCGTGGCGCTCCCGGAAGGAGGGCAGCATGGGCTTTGTGCCCCTGACCCCAGAACCATACGGAGTTTGCCGTGCGCTTGCCCTTTGCGGCGCGGGGCAAGGTTTACCGGTGTGCTGAGAGCAGCTTATTGCTGCGGATCATTATATCGGTGAGCATATCGGCATAATCACCCCTTGGGCATATAATCCTTAATGCATTTGCCGGTGATGTTGTGGGCGGGGGTAAGCTGCCTCGTTTGCCGTTGCGTGGTGCATGATAACGCAGTGGCGGTAGGAAAAGCCGGGGTAGAAGCGCAGCGTTTCGCTGCCGAAATGCTGCTCAAGGCAGGCGATAAGCTGAGCGGCTTCCTCGGTGGAGATTTCGTCCGCGCTGTAATCCTCCATTATTTTTTGCTCAGGGGCCGTCCCCGAAAGGGTGACAAGGTTTGCGCGCAGGGCGACATCGTCCTCCTCCATTTTATGCCCAGCGATGCGGCCTCCAGCGGGAGCGCCCGGTGAGGCATTATGGGGCTGAAGCCCAGCACGCACATATTGCCCGTATCGCTGCCGCCGGTGCAGCCGCGGGGGTGGGGTTGAGCATGCCCACCTCGCCGTTCTGGGCGAGAAAATTCATATACGGTTTTTTGGCGACCTCCAACGGCGTGCGGGAAGCCAAGCTCCTCCACAGGCTCGTCGGCCGCTCCGTCCAGCAGTAAAAACAAGATATTTCATAAATTTTGCGCTTAAGGGCGCGTCCTTCCTGATAATTTATTCCGGGCAGGGGAAAAAGTCCGCGGCCGGAAGGCGAAGTGTGTGCTTTTTTTGCATTACCTATATATATTTTAGCACAAATACGCTTTTTGCGCACCTTTTGTTGTGCGTTTGCATTTGACATATTCAATTTATATAAATATAATAAATCGTGAACGGGAAGGGCGGTGTATGCCGCTCATTTTACGGTAGATTCCCGAAAGGGGACGGCCTGCCGGACGCACCGAAGCGCCGGGAGCGCCCGGTTTTCGATGCAGCTTCGTTTTTTTCAGTATGGATTTCACAAGTAATAAAGGAATATCTGCTTAGAATTGCGCGCGGCGGCATTGCCGCTGCTTTGCAGCGCCCGCTTTTTGGCAGGCGGCATTTTTGCTTTTTGCGCCTGCGGGCATTTTTCAAATATTTTTTCAAAAGGAAGGTTCTTATGAGCCAACAGGAAAACCTTACTGCAACACAGGAAGTACGGCCGGTGCCGCGGCCGCAAACCAAAGGCTGCCGCGGAAAAGGAAGGCAAGGCGGCGGATTCGGCAAAAAGGCGTCGGAGCCGGGGAAAAGAGGAGAGCGTGCCGAAGCGTGCTGCGGAGAAGCCGGCGAAGAAGCGGGCGGCTGCGAAAAAGCCCGAGGAACAGACGGCAGAGAAGCCGGCGCCCAAACGGCGGGGCAGACCGCCCAAGGCAAAGGCAGCGGATACGGCAACGCAGACGGCAGTGCCGACAGAGGCACAAACGGCGGCACAAAACGGCAGTGCAGACTGAAAACGGGAGCCGGAGAAAACGGCGCGCGGGCAGGAGAAATCGCCGTGCGCGAGCCGGAAAGCAGCGTGAGCGGCGCAGAGGGCGGCGAAAGGCCGATGAACAGAAAGTGCAGCAGGGCCGCCGCGCAGGATGATGCAGAGGTGCGCCTTACAGGCGGCCCGGCACATATTTTGTAAAAAACGGTCCGTTGAGGCTCAGCCCGCAAGAGCGGGAGTATGCGGTCGGAGAGGGGGCGGCAGCGCTTCGAGCAGGGAGCGGGCGAGAGCCGGGCTGCAAGGACGGAGGGCGGGGAGTATGCGCGCCCGCAGCGCACGGAGGCGGCGCATCAGAGTCTTTCCGCCGAGGCAAGCGAGCTGCTCAGAAGCGGCGATTGCGGCGACTGCTGCGGAATTCTTGATATAATGCCCGACGGCTACGGCTTTCTGCGCTCCACGCAGTTCAAGCTGGACGACAACGGAGATAACCGGGATGTTTATGTTTCCGCAAGCCAGATAAGGCGGTTTTCGCTGCGCACGGGCGATATGGTAACGGGAAAGACCCGTCCGGGCAGGAGGGGAGCGCTACCGCGCGCTGCTTTTATTTAAGCAGGATAAACGGGGATGAGCCGGAGGCGGCGGCGCACAGGCTGCGCTTTGAGGAATTGGTGCCGATATATCCGGATTCAAGAATAAGGCTGGAAAACCCGGCGCAGGCGCGGGATATAGCCCTGAGGATGATAGACCTGATAAGCCCCATAGGCAAGGGGCAGAGGCCTTATAGTGGCGCCCCCGAAGGCGGGAAAGACGACGCTGTTAAAAAAGCTGGCAAACGCCATAAGCACAAATTATCCCGATATAAACCTTATCGTGCTGCTTATAGACGAGCGGCCCGAGGAGGTTACGGATATGCAGCGCTCCATAAAGGGGGATGTGATATATTCCACCTTTGATCAGCTGCCCGAAAAACCATTGCCGCATAGCGGAGCTGGTGCTGGAGCGGGCAAAGAGGCTGGCGGAGCAGAACAAGGACGTTGTGATATTGCTGATTCCATAACCCGGCTTGCGCGGGCGTACAACCTTACGGTGCCGCCTACGGGCAGAACTCTTTCAGGGGTCTTGACCCCGGCGCGCTGCACAGGCCCAAGCGGTTTTTCGGCGCGGCGCGCAATACGGAAAACGGCGGCAGCCTGACCGTTATTGCAACGGCGCTTGTGGAAACCGGCTCCCGAATGGACGAGGTGGTGTTTGAGGAATTCAAGGGCACGGGCAATATGGAGATACGCCTTGACCGCAAGCTGCAGGAAAAGCGCATATTTCCCGCCATTGACCTTGCAAAGAGCGGCACGCGGCGCGAGGAGCTGCTGCTTTCGCGGCAGGAGCTGGAGGGAGTGTGGGCAATACGCAAGCTGCTTTCCCAAAATGAGGAGAACGCGACCGAGCAGCTTATAGCCACCATGGCGCGCACGCAGGATAACGAACAGTTCCTTTTGCGGCTTAAGAGCTGGACGGCAATGCTGGAAAAAGGAAGGCTATAAGCTGCAGTAGCAAAAGCGGATGCGGCCAAAATAAATATCGATATACAGGGCGGCTTACGCATAAGGCGGGGCCGCTTCTTTTGTTTTTTTTGAAGCAAAATGGGGCGCTTGCGGGGTTAAAACGGGCAAAACGGGGCGCAGGGCGGGGCAAAGAGAAAGGAATCGTGACGGATATTCGGGCAAAGAAAACAAAAAAAGTGAATTTATGCGTGCAATAAGGCGGGATGTATGGTATGATAAAGACGGAGTATTTCGGCGCGATGCAGACAGAAGGGCGGCGCGCCGGATGATTGCCGAAAAAGCACCGGCAGCCGCTTTTTTAAGAGGGGCGGAAGCGCCGGGAAACGGCCGCGCCGATGCCGGAAAACGGACAGATGCGCATCGGCGATATATACGGGTAATTCGACGGATAATTCGGAGGAAGGCATGGACATTCTTCAGATTCTGACATTTATAGGCGGGCTTTCAATGTTCCTCTACGGCATGAATGTGATGGGAGCGGCTTGCAGAAGCTGGCCGGAGGAAGGCTGGAAAAGATACTGGAAAAGCTGACTACAAACCGTTGGCGCGGTATGCTGCTGGGGCTGGGAATAACGGCTGTTATACAGTCCCTCGGGAGCAACCACCGTTATGGTGGTGGGCTTTGTAAACCCGGGCTTATGAAGCTTTCTCAGGCCACGGGCGTTATAATGGGGCGAATATCGGCACCACGGTAACGGCGTGGATACTTGCAATGTCGGATATACGCGGCGATCTGTGGGTGCTGAAGCTGCTTCAGCCGGAGTATTTCTCCCCCATTCTTGCCGCTGCGGGCATAATTATGACCATGGCCGGCAAAAAGCAAAGCCGCAGGGACGTCGGCACCATTCTTTGGGCTTTGCCGTGCTTATGTTCGGCATGAATACCATGAGCGGCTCGCTTTTCCTCCTTCAAGGACGATCCGCAGTTTTCCCCAGATACTGCTGAAATTTTCCAATCCGCTGCTGGGGCTGCTGGCCGGAACGGTGATGACGGCAATAGTGCAGAGCCCTCGGCCTCCGTGGGCATATTGCAGGCGGTTTCCTCCACGGGCGCCGTTACCTGCGCCTGTGCGGTGCCGGTCATTCTGGGGCAGAACATAGGCTCCTGCGTTACGGCGCTGCTTTCCTCCATAGGCACGAATAAGAACGCCCGCAGAGCGGCTGTAATACATCTTTATTTTAATGTTATAGGCGCGGTGCTGTGTTTGCTGCTGTATTTTTTGCTGGGGGCCGTTATACCGGGCGAGGTGTGGGAACCCTTTGTTACAAAAAAGCATGGGAATGTTTGATATTGCGCTGCTGCACACCGCAATGAAGGTGGTAAACACGGTGGTGCTGCTGCCCCTTTCCAAGTGGCTGGAGCATTTGGCTGCGCTTACCATCCCCGACAGGCAGGGCAAGAAGGAAAAGATACAGCTGCTGGATCAGCGTTTTCTTGCAACCCCCGCTTTGCAGTGGAGCAGAGCAAGCGTCTTACCGATGAAATGGCGCGTCTTTTCCTGCGAAAACATAGTAAACGCCATGCAGCAGGTGCGGCATTATGATGCAAAGATTGCGGCCAAGACGGAGGAAAACGAGCAGAAGGTGGATCATTACGAGGACAAGCTGGGCACATATCTTGTGCAGCTTTCCGCGCAAAAAGCATGACCATACACGACAGCCGCGAGGTTTCCATGCTGCTGCACGCAATAGGCGATATCGAGAGAATAAGCGACCATGCCGTAAACATACTGCATACAGCTCAGGAGATAGAGGAAAAGCACATTGAATTTTCGGCGGAGGCCAACAACGAGCTGGAGATCATGAGCCGGGCGGTGTGCGAGATAGTAAGCCTTTGCAACGGAGGCGTTCTGCCGCTACGATATTGAAATGGCGGCCAAGGTGGAGCCGCTTGAGCAGGTGGTGGATCTGCTTAAGGCACAGCTTAAGGCGCGGCACATAGAGCGGCTTCAGCGGGGGACTGCACCACCGTGACGGGCTTTGTGTTTTCCGACCTTATAACGAATTTTGAAAGAGTGGCGGATCAGTGCTCAAATATCGCGGTGTGCATGATACAGATAAGCGGATAATTTTGATACCCATAAATATCTGAACACCTTAAAAACTCGGATGATGAGAGCTTCAAGCGGCTGTACGAGGAATACCGCAGCAAATATGCCCTTGATTAAAGGTAAAAACGGGGCGAGCAGCTGCGACACGGGGACGGGCATACGGCGCGCAAGCAAAGCATACTACGGAGGACGCTATGATATTTATTGTTGAGGACGACGAAAACATACGCCAGCTGGAGGAATATGCCATAAGGAATTCCGGCTACGAGGTAAAGGGCATGGAAAAACGGCGATGAGCTGTTTGGGAGCTTAAAAGCGTGCGCCCGAGCTTATACCTTGATGTGATGCTGCCCGAGACGGACGGAATAAGCATTCTTAAAAAAGCTGAAAGGCTCCGGAAATACCAAGGACATACCGGTTATAATAGTATCGGCAAAATCGCAGGAGCTGACGCCGTTATAGGCCTTGACAGCGGCGCGGACGATTATGTTGCAAAGCCGTTCGGCGTAGTGGAGCTTATATCCCGCATAAAGGCGGTGTTAAGACGCGCGGGGGCACAAAAGAGGGCGCGCGCATAAAGGAGCTGGGGGGATAGAGCTGGATCCCGACCGTCACGAGGTTAAGGTGGGGGGCGAAATATGCGTGCTTACCTACAAGGAATTCCGACTGCTTGAATATCTTATGGAAAAACCGCGGGCGCGTGCTTACACGCGAGAGCATTATGACGGCGGTTTGGGGCGAGGATTTCCGGGGAGAGCCGCACGGTGGATATGCATATAAATACCCTTCGAAAAAGCTGGGCAAGGCGGGAGAGCGCATAATTACCGTGCGCAACATAGGTTACAAGATAGACTGATACGGCAGGAAAGCCGCGCCCGAAGGCGGGAAGGCGGGCCGCATACAGTATAAAAACAGTAAAAACAGTATAAACGGACATCAGAGACTGCACATAAAAAACAAATATTAAAAATCAAAACGGCAACAAACCGTAACGGGCGGGGCGGTATGCCCCGGAGGATCGGAATATGGATGTAAAAAGAGCTGGCGCAAAGGTTTGCAAAAATATGCTCCATGGAGGAGCAGGCGGTACGGGAGATGTTTGAAACTCCGCCGGATAGGGAAATGGGAGATCTGGCGCTGCCCTGCTTTTAAGCTGGCGCGCACCCTGCGTAAGGCGCCGCCCGTTATAGCAAAGGAGCTGGAGAACAGCCTGAGCTTCCGGAGACGGTTTCGGCAGCGCCTGTGCTGCGGGCGGTATCTGAATTTTATTTTGACCCCGCAAAGCGCATAAAAGCGTGCTGGACGCCGTGGCGGAAAAGGGTGAGAATTACGGCGGCGGCAGCGAAGGCGGGGAAGGACCGTCTGCATAGATTATTCAATAAACATTGCCAAAAGGTGCCACATAGGGCATCTTACCACCACGGCGTTGGGCAATGCGCTGTATAAGATATATTCCTTTTTGGGCTATAAATGCGTGGGGATAAACCATCTGGGGGACTGGGGCACGCAGTTCGGAAAGCTCATATGCGCCTATAAAATGTGGAGCTGCCGCGAGGACATAGAAAAGGGCGGCATAGACGAGCTGGTGCGGCTGTATGTGCGCTTTAACAACGAAACGGACGAGGCCATGGAGGAGCAGGCGCGGGCGTGGTTCAAGAAAGTGGAGGACGACGACCCCGGAGGCCATGGAGATATTCAACTGGTTCAAGGATATAACCCCTTGAGGGACGTGGCCCGCATTTACGACCTTTTGGG
>VOFG01004214.1_pt1 | contig 24590 bp, 30 predicted proteins | sample 5384171 | NCBI WGS metagenome assembly VOFG01 (sample SAMN12384726, study PRJNA508395) | human gut metagenome | isolation source: healthy gut F | host: Homo sapiens | reverse complement strand
GGTCACAAAATGCCAGACAGTGTCTGTTAAATTGCTGTATTTACTTTTGTGCTACATTCGTGTATAATGGTAGCACGAAAGGAAGTGATGAATGTGACCAAATCAGAACGGTTTGAGCAGTTAGACAGACTTCTGACCGAGCATGATGGGATGCTGCAAACCGCACAGGTAATCGCCAGCGGAATTGTAAAACCCATTTTTTATGAATATGTCAAAGAGAAAAATCTTCAGCAGGTTGCTCACGGAATTTATGTCTCCGAGGACACCTGGATTGATGCGATGTTTCTGTTACATCTGCGATGTGGTCAGGCAGTATTTTCCCATGAATCAGCGCTATTTTTCCATGACTTGACAGACCGGGAACCATCTCCATACGCTATCACGGTGCGCAGAGGGTACAGCACCACTCGCTTAAAGGCAGAGGGCCTTTCTGTTTACACCATCAAACCAGAACTATATGAGGTAGGGCTGACAACTGGCCAAACACCTTTTGGGCATACGGTTCCTGTCTATGATATGGAGCGCACCATCTGCGATCTGCTCCGCAGCCGAAGCAGCATGGAAATACAGACTTTTCAAGGTGCGCTGAAGATGTATGCCAGAAGAAAGGACAAGGATCTGCGGACTTTGATGCGGTATGCCGGTATGTTCCGGGTTGAAAAAATTTTACGGCAGTATTTGGAGGTGCTTTTATGATAAAAACAGCAAGGCAGCTAAAAGATTTGATTCGCAATCTTTCCAGAGAAAAATCTGCGGATGCACAGCTTTTAATGCGAAACTATATGATGGAGCGTTTTCTGGAGCGTATTTCCCTTTCTGAATATCGTGATAAATTTATTCTGAAAGGCGGGATGCTGGTAGCGGCAATGGTTGGACTGGATGCCCGTTCCACGATGGACTTGGACGCTACTGTAAAAGGAGCCAATGTTAATGTAGAGGACATCGAGAACCTGATTTCTGCTATTGTGAGTGTAACGATTGATGATGGCGTCAAATTTCAGCTGAAAAGCATTTCAGAGATTATGGATGAAGCGGAGTATCCTGGGATTCGGGTCAGCATGACTACAACCTTTGACGGTGTGGTGACACCTTTGAAGATTGACATTTCCACAGGGGATGCCATTACCCCCCCAGGGAGGTACGCTACTCTTTCAAGCTGATGCTGGAAGATCGCTCCATTGACATTTGGGCATACAATCTGGAAACCGTTCTGGCTGAAAAGCTGGAAACAATCATCACCAGAACCACCACCAACACCCGCATGAGAGATTTCTATGACATTTATATTCTGGATCAGCTCCACGGGAACACATTGAACCGGCAGACGCTCTATGATGCACTGTTGGCAACTGCCAAAAACGCGGAACCGAACGGCATCTTGCAGAAGCTGTGGATGTTTTGAATGAAGTGGAAAACAGTCCTGTGATGCAGAAACTTTGGGAATCTTACCGCAGGAAGTTTTCCTATGCGGCAGATCTGGAGTGGAGCATCATCATGGGGGCGGTTCGCAGTTTATACGCTCTATGTGAAAAGGATCGAGCCTATGAAAAACACGGTCATTATTGCAAAGTCTGCGGAGAATACAAAGCCAACGAAAATTTTTCAGGCAAAGGAATGACAATAAATCGCTTGCTAAATCTCCCCTGGCGATTATCAAAGGAACAAATTTCCTGGCTGAAAAACCGAATGGAAGATAAGCGCCCGGAAGTCCGTGCGCTGGCGAAAGAACAATACGAGATGAGGTTTCCTCCAAAACAGTTAGAGGACACCGATGACGATTTTGATTTTCTTGATGAGAATGATTTTATAGAATAACGAAAGCGGTCTGCACCATGCAGGCCGTTTCTTTGGAAAGGAGGCCCTTCTATGGCAACCACACGCATCATGCCCCTGCATATCGGCAAGGGCCGCACCGAAAGCCGAGCAATCAGCGCTATTATTGATTATGTGGCAAATCCGCAAAAGACTGACAACGGAAAACTAATTACCGGCTATGGCTGTGACAGCCGGACCGCCGATGCAGAGTTTCTGCTGGCGAAGCGGCAGTATATCGCCGCCACCGGGCGGGTCCGTGGCATGGATGATGTGATCGCTTACCATGTGCGCCAATCGTTCAAACCCGGTGAGATTACACCGGAGGAAGCCAACCGGCCTGGGCGTGGAATTTGCCAAGCGGTTCACCAAGGGCAATCACGCCTTTGTGGTCTGCACTCACATAGACAAATCGCACATCCATAATCACATCATCTGGTCGGCGGTCAGCTTAGGATTTGACCGAAAGTTCCGCAACTTTTGGGGCAGCACCAGAGCCGTCCGGCGCTTGAGCGACACCATCTGTATCGAGAACGGACTGTCCATTGTGGAGAATCCCAAGCCCCACGGAAAAAGCTACAACAAATGGCTGGGCGATCAGGCCAAGCCCTCCCATCGGGAGCAGCTGCGGGTGATGATTGACCGTGCGCTGGAGCAGAAACCGGCAGACTTTGACGCACTGCTGAAACTGCTTTCAGAAATGGGCTGTGAAGTATCCCGGCGCGGGAAAGCGATCCGGCTCAAAGCGCCCGGCTGGAAGAATGTAGCCCGCATGGATGACAAGCTGGGGGCCGGGTACAGTGAAGCAGAAATCCGTGCGGTGTTGGCCGGTGAAAAACAGCATACGCCCCGTAAAAATTCCGTCGTGCAGCCGGAGCCGCCCAAGGTCAATCTGCTGGTGGACATTCAGGCAAAGTTGCAGGCTGGAAAAGGTGCTGGCTATGCTCGATGGGCTAAGGTTTTCAATCTGAAACAAATGGCACAGACCATGAATTACCTGTCAGAGAACAATCTGCTGGAGTATGCGGTTTTGGAAGAAAAGGCTGCGGCTGCCACGGCACATCACAATGATCTTTCGGCGCAGATCAAAGCGGCTGAAAAGCGCATGGCAGAGATCGCTGTTCTGCGTACTCACATCGTAAATTATGCCAAGACCCGCGAGACCTATGTAGCCTACCGCAAGGCCGGTTATTCCCGAAAATTCCGGGAGGAACATGAGGAAGAAATCCTGCTCCACCAGGCTGCTAAGAATGCCTTTGATGAGATGGACGTCAAGAAGCTGCCCAAGGTCAAAGAGTTGCAGACAGAGTATGCGAAATTGCTGGAAGAAAAGAAAAAGACCTATGCCGAGTACCGGCGTTCCCGTGAAGAAATGCGGGAGCTTTTAACGGCAAAGGCCAATGTGGACCGGGTGCTGAAAATGGAGGTAGAACAGGATGTTGAAAAAGAAAAAGACCACGGCCAGCGGTAAGCTGGTCCTGGTCAAAAGCGTTCGCAGAACGCGCAGCCACAGAATGAAATTCTGTGTTCAAAGGGGCTTGGGGGCGCTGCCCTCAACAAGCAAGCGGAGAGGAAAATCACAAAGGGATTTTTTTTCTCTGCACACAACGTAATGCCTAATCCTTGGCACATCTCATGGATGATCCGCAGCTTCACGGATTCATACGAACAGTTGATGACATTCCCTATCGTTGATTTCGGTACGCCGCTTTTCATAAAAAGCTGGTACTGTGTCATGTGCCTTTCCGAAAGAAGTTCTGTCAACCGTTTACTCACGGCCTCATTTAGCTGCATCCGCATCACCACCATTCCCTGTCACTGTACTAATTATTATATGGTGGTGCGGTAAAAAATTAGTCCCTGCAGCTGTACTGGTCTGATATTCTGTTGTAAAATATTTCTGACAGCGTTTTATGTAGGGAAATAGAAATGCTGTCAGGTAACTAATCCATTTTCACAAACAAAATAGGAGAAATAGGGATGCACAAAGAGGTAGATTTTATAGCGGAATACAATGAAGAAATGAAGGAGCTGCTGGCGGAACCCCAGACGTCCCCAAGCGAACGGGAGTGGCAGCGGTTTCGGCTGCTACGATCTTGCTTCGGGATACTTCTGACAGCATAACAGAAATTGCGGCTAAAATGGGATATGATAATCCCAGTAAATTTTCCGAGGTATTCAAAAAGGAATTTGGAGAACTGCCTTCCGAGTTCCGAAGATGATTTAAGAGCGTCGTGCAGACGCTCTTTCTTTTACATGGAGGTTAGCCCCTCTAACTCTCAAAGGAGTCGGTATTATGAAACAGGATATGAGAAAATATATCCTACGGAAACTGATTGAACTGATATTTACTTTACTGTTTGTAACTCTGTTGTAAATTCTGGACTTTGACCGTTCCAACCCTAATTTTAGCGGTATCAAAGGGCATTTACAACATTGAAAGCGTAGAGGTTGTTGACGAATACACGGTGGCCGTTCATTATGCTGCCCCTTGCTTCTCTTATATCAATGACTTCTGCTTCCAGAATGTTGCTGGAATGATGTCTCCGAATGTGTTTGAAGCTGAGAACTTCCAGACATTCAAAGATGTTGTCGGTACAGGTCCGTACATTCGTGAAGAAATGATTTCCGGCGATTGTACACGTTTTGTCAGAAACGAGAACTATTGGGGCGAGGCTCCTTACTATGATGAAGTTGTCATAAAGTATATCCCGGAGGCATCTTCCAGACTTCAGGCATTGCAGACCGGTGAAGTTGATCTGATTTATGGTGCTGATCTTCTCAGCTATGATGATTATAATCAGGCTCTTTCTCTGGATGGGATCGAGCGGCAAGTCTACCATTACGAAGCTGATTGCGGGATTTTGGGATGTAACAAACGGAACTGTCAAGTTAGACGGAATAGATATTCGCAAAATTCCGTTGTCACAGCTTATGGATAACATCGCTTATATTTCACAGGACAACTATCTTTTGACGAAACTGTTTTAGAAAATATCCGTATGGGAAAACCGGTTTTACTACTTCTATGATCTGGATGATATTTGGAATCACTTTGACGAGTATGATGCTTAAAATTTGTTGCAGCTATATTTCAGATTTTGGCAAGGTGCAAATTGGATATTTTATGTGCGCGGAGAAGCGGATTCATATTGGAGATCGCATGAAATATATGCCGATGGGGTATTTTAGCGATCATAATTTAGGGAATCTGACTTCTGTTGTCACCACTACTATGGGCGATATTGAAAATAATGCTTCTATGGTGTTGACTAACATATTAGGCGGATATATCCATGCAACGATTGTTACTATCGTTATGTTCTATATTGATTGGCGGATTGGACTGACGATTTTGTGTGGGATTCTGCTTTTTTGGTGCATCAGCCGGTTACAGAAAAAATCGGAAACGGTTTCTCCGCAAAGACAGCAAGCCCAGGAGACTCTCGTTTCTAATGTGTTGGAATATGTTCAAGGAATGCTGATTGTAAAATCCTTTAATCTCAGTCATAGTTCCAATAGCAAGATGAAACAGGCAATCTTGGACAGCAAGGATAAAAACCTGAAATTGGAGCGCACATTCGTCCCTTACAATATGCTGCAACAGATTATTCTCTACGGAACAAGTATTCTTGTTATAGTGGAGGGTACTTTATCTGAATGGAACAATGGCGCTTTTGTCTGCTCAGTGAATGCAATCCTGAAAGACGCTCCTATCATCATTTTAGACGAAGCTACATCAAGCGTCGATCCAGAAAATGAAAATCTTCTGATGGGTGCTATTGCAGAACTGACAAAGAATAAAACGGTTATTATGATAGCTCATCGGCTAAAAACAGTCAGAAACGCAGATCAAATTTTCGTGTTGTCTGGTGGTCACATTGTTCAGACAGGCAAACATGAGGATTTGATAAGGCAGCCTGGTATTTATGCAGATTTCATTGGTATTCGCAAGAAAGCGATTGGATGGAAACTAAAATAGCCGTGGGAAGGAGGAGGCAATGAAACTATATGCGTCAGGCGAGGATTACTTAGAGGCCGTGTTGGTTCTTCAAAGGAAACAGGGCATGGTTCGCTCCGTTGATCTTGCCCGGCACATGGGCTTTAGCAAACCGAGCATCAGCCATGCGGTGGGCGGTTTGAAGAACGGTGGTTTTCTGATCGTGGATGACGATGGATTTCTCCATCTGACCGCCATAGGTCAGGAGGTTGCCGAGAAAATCTATGAGCGGCACCGATTTTTTATGGAGCAGCTTGTGGCCGCTGGCGTTGATCTTGAAACGGCAGAACAGGAGGCTTGCCGGATCGAACACGCCATCAGTGATACATCTTTCCGAAAGCTGAAGGAGAAAAAGTACTGGGAATCGATTAGCGCACACCGGTTCCGCTCTGCATAATAAGTTATCTGCCCCGTCCGGGGAAAGAAAAAAACCGTTGACTGGGGCAGATAATTTCGTGCGCTATTTTAAGGTTTAAACTCAATCGGCGGTTTTGAAGGATAATTTCAGAGCCGCCGTTTCTTTGCGTTTACACAAACCAATGACGACTTGCATGGACACGGTAGCCGATTGGAGGTTAATTTACCGTGTCCTTCTTTTTATTTCGCAGTATCCATGATCTGCACCAGAAAAAAGCGTAGCCCCTCCATCGGAGCCGTCCGGCTTTGGATATGAACTATACCATGTAAGCAATCATCTTTATAAAACATTTCTGCGCCCTGCAGGTCCGTTGCGACTTGCTGGGCGCTTTTTGCTGTTTTCCGAGGACAATCCCGCCTCGAAAAAATTTTTTAAGAAATTTTCAAAAAGGAGGCTTTTAGCGGGTAGCGAGCGGCTTTGCGTTCGCCTTGTTAGAAAGGGAGAAACCCACCTCATTCCCCAGGAAAAAAGATGGATATGATCCCCCGAAACCGAGCGGTGCCAGTTCGATGCTTACAAGCTGGTACTGTACCATGAGGCAATCGACTACCTCCGGAAATGCAGAGGCGCCGTGACAAACTGTCATTCAGGACCTTCCGCAGATGGAGATGGACCCCATCGTAATCACTACCCCAGGACAGATTTACATTCTCGTCCCACGGGTATGACCTACATATCGAAAACGAGCTTGTGGCTGATGCCTTCGCCGGTTTGTCTGTTCAGGAGCAGGTATTTTGATCCTGCATTTTGTTCTGGACCATCAGGAGGTTGGCCGCCTTGTTGGAATGTCTCGCAGCGCCGTTCAGCGGCGAAGGGCAAAATCATTGACCGAGCTGCGGATCAAGTTGGCCGCACTCATGCCGAAGGGAGGTTGAAGGTATGAAGAAACCCACTTACAAGGGCAAGGAGCTTCTTCCTCTTTCGGTGATCGACGCCGCCCGTGACGGGGACTCTCAGGCTGTGGATCAGGTACCCGGTATTATGAGGGCTATATCAATAAGCTCTGCATTTACGATCCTCCGGTCAGCCCCATTTCGTCAGCATGAAGCGCCGATTGACAAGCTCATTCATTCCATTGTCTGAAAAGCCCGACGAGCGAACAGCACCAGACCGCAAAGCAAGCGTGGCGGCTTGCAGGCGATGACACACGGGCAGGGTCAAAGATACTCGCGCATTGAACGCCCACAAAGCATTGTGCGCCGCACCCATCAGCATGGGCCGGGGTTAGACTCCCGTGGAGCTGTGCCAGCAGCCGTCCGCTTTGCCTCTTTTAATGCTTATCAACTTGCAAACAATGAAAGGGGTCAATCTATGCAAGAAGATAGAACCTTTGAAAACAAATTCGCCCCGCCAGTACGGAGCGAAAAGAAAATTGGAAATACAACCTTCACCGTCAACTCGTTTTTTCTTGAACAGACAAATGACGGTGTGGTTTCTAAGATAGAGCGGCTTATCAAGGATGATGTCCGAAAAAAAGCCGCTGCAATTTGACCTCCATAGGCAGACAAACCCGACAAAGCGCGGTAAAATGAAGACAGAACTTCATACCGTGTTTGACTGCCAGATTGGAGGTTATTATGTTTCATCAGTCAAACACCGCTGCCGCGCTTCAATTCCCTTACAACGCTATGAGCGTAGAAGCTGTTACCGCTTTGTACTGCCGTTTATCGCGTGACGATGAATTGCAGGGCGACAGCAACAGTATCATCAACCAAAAGAAAATTTTACAAAAATATGCTCTTGAACACGGGTACACAAACTTCCGCTTCTACATTGACGATGGCATTTCAGGAACGACCTTCAATCGGCCTGGTTTCCAGGAAATGATTGCAGATGTGGAGGCGGGAATTGTCAAACGGGTGTATGTATACCGAAATCATGTTCCCAGAGCATGATGTTCACTTTATTGCCGTAAACGATGGGGTGGACAGCACCCAGGGCGACAATGAGTTTACTCCCTTCCGCAATATCATCAATGAGTGGTATGCGAAGGATACCAGTAAAAAAATCCGTGCTGTTATGAAGGTCAAGGGAAACGCCGGGGAACATTTGACGACTAATGCGCCCTACGGATACATGAAAGACCCGGATGACAGCAAACATTGGATACCCGACCGTGAGGCTGCCGATGTGGTCTATGAAATCGGGCTGTATGTTATGGATGGGTTTGGACCGTCCCAGATAGCACGAAAGCTGCGGGAGCGGAAAATCCTTACGCCCTCAGCTTACTATGAAAGTAAGGGTATCATCTGTAATGTTAAAAATCAGGGCGACCCTTATAATTGGGACAATACCACGATAGCGGGAATTATGGATCGCTGGCGTGAATACCTGGGACATACAGTGAACTTCAAGACCACAAAGAAGTCCTACAAGAGCAAAAAGAAAATTAAAACGAAAGTGAATGGGTCATCTTTGAAAATACCCATGAACCTATCTGGACAGAAGCCATTGCCGAGGCTTTAAAGCAGGCGCGGCAGTCACGGCGCCGTCCGACAAAGATGGGCGAAATGGGGATGTTCTCCGGCATGATGTACTGTGCCGATTGTGGCTCGATCCTGTACCAGTGCAGAGCGACCGGTTTCCGAAAGGATCAAGAATATTATATCTGCTCTGGTTACCGTAAGGGAAAGCAGGTATGCAACACACCACACTCCATCCGAACGGTTATCCTGGAGGAACTGATCCTTCAAAATCTGCGGGAGATTGTGTCCTTCGCAAGAAGCCATGAAAACCGCTTCGTTCAAATGGTCATGGATATGGATGTAAAGGAGCGCAATAAAGGTCTTGCCAAAAAGCGCAGGCTACTGTCTGAAAGTAAGAAGCGTATCACGGAACTGGATATGATCTTCAAGCGGCTGTATGAGGACAACATCAGCGGAAAGCTGACAGACGAGCGTTTTCACAAGCTGTCCACCGACTATGAAGCGGAACAGGCTGGCTTGCAGGCACAGGCCGCAATGCTCCGTGAGGAAATCGAAGAAGCAGAAAGCAAAAGTGCCAATGTTGATAGGTTTCTGTCCGTTGTCCGCCAGTACACCGATATCCCGGAGCTGACACCCCGTATCCTGCATGAGTTCGTTGAGAAGATCGTCATTCACGCGGCGACCGATCCCCATAGCAAAATCAACCGCAGGCAAGAGGTAGATATCTACTACAAAGGTATCGGGATTTTGGAAATGTCCAAAGTATTTGATAGCAGGCAAAAATGAAAGAAACGGCATAGCCGAAGCTATACCGTTTCTCTCTCGCCTTAGAATGTTTTCTCGCAAAAAAGAAGGAGGAGAGACCATGGCACAACTCAGACCGAAGATCGTGAAGCTGGCAAAGATCATTGGGGGCGTCACCGGCATCACGACCAAGATCGACGAAAACGCGCCCGAATACTACTGCATGGCAGGCATCCTGACCGACGAGGAAGCGGATGTCGCCATCGCGGCCGGGCTGCGCAAGGAGCGCACCGCGGCCTATCTGGCCAAGAAGGTCGGCAAGACCGTGCAGGAGGTGCAGCCCCTGCTGGACAACCTCGTATACTATGGCATCTTCCGCCGCTCGAAGGACGAAGCGCTCGGCGAGGACGTCTATTATATGCAGATCTTCGCGCCCGGCATTCTCGAGATGATGGTCAACCAGAAGGAGCTGCTCGACACGCATCCGGAGGTCGGCCGCGCATTCGAGGAATACACCCGCAACCTCGCGGCGAACATGGGTGCCATGATCCCCGACGGCTACGGCCTCATGCGCGTCATCCCGGTCGAGAGCGCGCTCGAGGGCATCCCCGGCGTGAACGAGTTTGAGCGCATCTCGCACTATCTGGATAAATACGACCGCTTCTCCGTGTCTCCGTGCTCCTGCCGCGCGTCGCGCACGAGCATCGGCGACGGCTGCGGCCACCTCGACGAGGATATGTGCATCCAGATGGGCAAGGGCGCCGAGCACTACATCCGCTCCGGCCGCGCCAAGGAGATCACGCGCGAGCAGGCGCTCGAGATCATCAAGCGCGCCGAAGAAAACGGCCTCATGCACGACATGGTCAACATTGAAGAGCCGGGCGAGAGCGCGGCCATCTGCAACTGCTGCGCCTGTGCCTGCTTCGGTCTGCGCGTGGGATTGATGTACGGCGCGCGCGACGCGATCCGCTCCAACTACGTCGCCGAGGTGGACGAGGCCAAGTGCGTCGCCTGCGGCCAGTGCGTGGAGACCTGCCCCGGCAATGCGCTCAAGCTCGGCCAGAAGCTCTGCTCGACCGAGGATCTGACGCCAAAGCCGGACTACGTCAAGCTCTCCGAGACCCTGCGTCCGAAGCGCAGCTGGGACCCGAACTACCGCGAGGATCACGAGGACGTCGTGCCCACCGGCACCGCCCCGTGCAAGACCGCCTGCCCCGCGCACATCCCCGTGCAGGGCTACCTGAAGCTCGCCGCGCAGGAAGCCGCTACACGGACGCGCTCGAGCTCATCAAGAAGGAAAACCCGTTCCCGGCCGTCTGCGGCCGCATCTGCAACAAGCGCTGCGAGGCTGAGTGCACCCGCGGCGACGTGGACGAGGCCGTCGCCATCGACGAGGTCAAGCGCTTCATCGCCGACCACGACCTGCACGAGGCCACACGCTACGTGCCGAAGCTGCTCAACCAGATCGGCCGCCCGTACACGGAGAAGATCGCCGTCATCGGCGCCGGCCCCGCGGGCATGAGCTGTGCCTACTACCTCGCCAACAAGGGCTACCCCGTGACCGTGTTCGACCGCAATCCGGTGCCCGGCGGCATGCTCACGCTCGGCATCCCGAGCTTCCGCCTCGAAAAAGACGTGCTCAACGCCGAGATCGACATCCTGCGCGAGATGGGCGTCGAATTCCGCTGCGGCGTCGAGGTCGGCAAGGACGTCACCATCGAGCAGCTGCGCGCGCAGGGCTACAAGGGCTTCTATGTCGCCATCGGCGCGCAGAAGTCGGCCAAGCTCCGCATCCCGGGCGAGGAGCTCACGGGCGTCTACGGCGGCGTGGACTTCCTGCGCGCCGTGAACCTCGGCCACGAGACGAACATCGGCAAGCGCTGCGCCGTCATCGGCGGCGGCAACGTGGCCATGGACGTCTGCCGCAGCGCGGTGCGCCTCGGCGCGGACGAGACGTACGTGCTCTACCGCCGCAGTGAGGCAGAGCTGCCCGCCGACCCCGAAGAGGTCAAAGAGGCAATGGACGAGGGGGTGCAGTTCCGCTTCCTGACCGCACCGGTCGAGATCCTCGGCGCGGACGGCAAGGTCACTGGCATCCGGGTCGAGCGCATGACGCTCGGCGAGCCGGACGAGAAGGGCCGCCGCAAGCCCGTCGGTACCGGCGAATTTGAGACGCTCGCGGTCGATTCCGTCATCGGCGCCATCGGTCAGACGGTCGACTGGGGCACGCTCGATACCGGCGCGCTCACGACGACGAAAAAGGGCACCGCCGAGGCCGACGCGCTTACCTATCAGACCGCGCAGCCGGACATCTTCGTCGGCGGCGACTGCTACACCGGCCCGAAGTTTGCCATCGACGCCATTGCCGCCGGCAAGGAGGCCGCCATCAGCCTGCACCGCTATGTGCACCCCGGCCAGACGCTCACTGCCGGCCGCGACCGCAGAGTGTACAAGGCGCTTGATAAAGACCATGTGCTCATCGAGACGGCCGGTTTTGACAAGGATCACCGCCAGACGCCGGGCTACAACGCCGCCAAGGCCAAGACCTTCTCCGACGCGCGCGTCACGTTCACGGAAGAGCAGGTGCGCAAAGAGTGCGCCCGCTGCCTCGGCTGCGGTGCCACGAAGGTGGACAGCTACCTGTGCATCGGCTGCGGCCTGTGCACCACGAAGTGCAAGTTCGACGCCATCCATCTCAAGAAGGTGCGCGACTGGCACGCAGGCTCGTATGAGACCATGCCGATCAAGGTCGCCGAGGGTGTCGTCAAGCGCGCGGGCAGCATCGTGAAAAAGGCGGTCAGCAAGTAATGCACGAGCTGGCACTGTGCGACGCGATGCTCAAAATGGTGCGCGACATCTCCCGCGAGCAGGCGCTCGAGGGCGTGCGCAGCATCACGGTCCGCGTCGGGACGCTCTCGGGCGTCGTCCCGCGCTTTCTCACCGACTGCTGGACCGCTGTGACCGACGGCACGGAGTATGACGGCGTGCCTCTGCGCATCGAGACGGAGGCGGGCCGCGCCCGCTGTCTCGACTGTGGGGCGGAGTTCGTCGCCGACGTGGAGGCGCTCTCCTGCCCGGACTGCGGCGGGAAAAAGCTCATGCCCCTCTCCGGCCGTGACATGACCATTCAGGAGATTGAGGCGTATTAACTGCATACGCAGCAGGCCCCCGCGGATGCGGGGGCCTGTTTTGGCAAAAAAAGCGCCCCCGGAAGCCGATTGCTTCCGGGGGTGTCGTTCGTTCTCGATCAAAATCAGAAGTCTGCGTTGCCGACCGTGCGCGGGTGCAGCTCCACGTCGCGGATGTTGCTCACGCCGGTCAGGTACATGACCATGCGTTCAAAGCCGAGACCGAAGCCGGCGTGGCGGCAGCTGCCGTAGCGCCGCAGGTCGAGGTACCACCAGTAGTCTTCCTCGCGCAGGCCCAGCTCCTGCATACGCTTGGTGAGCAGGTCGAGCCGCTCCTCACGCTGGCTGCCGCCGATGATTTCGCCGATGCCCGGCACGAGGCAGTCCGCCGCGGCGACGGTCTTGCCGTCGTCGTTCATGCGCATGTAAAATGCCTTGATCTCCTTCGGATAATCCGTGACGAACACGGGCTTGTTGAACACCTGCTCGGTCAGGTAGCGCTCGTGCTCCGTCTGCAGGTCGATGCCCCACTCCACGGGGTAATCGAACTTGTGACCGGAATCCTTGAGCAGCTTCACGGCGTCGGTGTATGTGATGCGGCCAAAGTCGTTATCCACGACGTTGTGCAGGCGCTCGAGCAGCCCTTTGTCCACGAAGGAATTGAAAAATTCCATCTCCTGCGGGCACTTTTCGAGCACGGTGTTGATGATGAACTTCACCATCGCCTCCATGCACTCGAGATCGTCGTCGAGGTCGGCAAACGCCATCTCCGGCTCGATCATCCAGAACTCGGCGGCATGGCGCTGGGTGTTGGAGTTCTCGGCGCGGAACGTGGGGCCGAAGGTGTACACATCACCAAAAGCGAGCGCGAAGTTTTCGGCGTTGAGCTGGCCGGACACGGTCAGGTTCGTGCTCTTGCCGAAGAAGTCCTTGGAGAAATCTACCTTGCCGTCGGCCGTGCGCGGGATATTGTCGAGGTCGAGCGTCGTGACGCGGAACATCTCGCCCGCGCCCTCGCAGTCGGAGCCCGTGATGATCGGGGTCTGGACGTAGACAAAGCCGCGGTCCTGGAAGAACGTGTGCACCGCCTGCGCGGCCACGCTGCGGACGCGGAACGTCGCACTGAAGAGGTTCGTGCGCGGGCGCAGGTGCTGGATCGTGCGCAGGAACTCCACGCTGTGGCGCTTTTTCTGCAGCGGATAGTCCGGTGCGGACGCGCCCTCGACCGTGACGCTGTCGGCCTTGAGCTCGAACGGCTGCTTGGCATCCGGCGTGAGCACGAGCTCGCCGTGCACGATGAACGCCGCGCCGACGTTCTGGCGGGCGATCTCGTCATAATTTTCGAGCTTGCCGCGCTCGAGCACGACCTGAAGGCTCTTGAAGCAGCTGCCGTCGTTGAGCTCGATAAAGCCGAAATTTTTCATGTCGCGGATCGTGCGCGCCCAGCCGCAGACGGTCAGGCTCTGGCCGCCGAAGGTCTCCGGGGATGCGTAGATGCCGGCGATGTGCTGTCTTTTCATATCATCAGCCTCGTTTCCGATGGATTTTTCAAAATAACTTCTTTATTATACGCACAATGCGCGTTTTTTTCAACCGGTTCTTGCGCGCGTAAACGCAAAGCCGGCGGATTTTCCGCCGGTTTTGCGTATCTTTTCCGCCATTAAGCGATGATATGGATCGCCGCGTGGTTGTTGCGCAGCGTCACGTCCGTCGTCACGCCGCCGGCCTCGCCGTCGCGCGTCCAGGCCACGGGCTCTTCAAACGTGAAGCGCAGCGTCTTGGACTGCACGAGAATGACGTTCTCATTGTCATAGTTCTGGTTGAGCACGCCCGAGATGATGCGGCTCAGGTCGCCGAACTGCTGCGGGCAGCGGATGAGCAGCGTCTCGAACAGGCCGTCGCCCAGACTCACCAGGTCCTTGCGCAGGCGCACCATGCCGGCCACGGACGTCGAGTTCGACACGCCGCCGAAGATGAAGTCGCCGTCGACCGTGCCACCGTCATACTCCACGTGCGCGCAGTAATGGTCGATGCTGTTGAGCCGGCCGATCGCCTCAAGTACATAGGCCAGGTGGCCGAGCGCCTGCTTTTCGTTTTGCGGCGTCTCATAGCTCACGGCCGTAAACGCGCCGAACGCCGCCACGTAGGTGAAAAAGCTCTGGTCGCCGAAGCTGCCGACGTCAAACGCCGTCGGCGTGCCGGTCACGATGCGCAGGCCGCATCCGTCGCGTTTTTCGGCAGACCGAGCGTCGAGGCCACGTCGTTCGTCGTGCCCATCGGGATGTAGCCCAGCGGGGGCGGATTCGGCACCTGCATCAGACCCGAGACGACCTCACTGAGTGTGCCGTCGCCGCCGATGCAGGCCACGGTGTCATACTCCGCCGCGTGCTGCGCCGCCATCAGCGTCGCGTCGCCGCGGCCCTGCGTGAAATACACCGTCGTCAGGTACCCGCCGCTGTCGAGAATGTTCATCACCTCGCCGAAGCCGGTCTTGTAACCGCTGCGTCCGGCCATGGGGTTGATGATCAGCATCATACGTTTTTTCATAGTCAGCCTCCTGTCAGGGTAGCAAAAAGGGCATGGCAAACTGCCATGCCCCCGAGATTCTGTGATCAGCCAAGCTCGTTCATTTTCTGAGCCATCGCAGACTTCTTGTGCGCTGCGTTGTTCTTGTGGATCAGACCCTTGCCGGCCGCGCGGTCAACAGCCTGGACAGCAACTTTATAGGTACTGACGGCTGCGTCACGGTTGCCTTCGGCAACAGCCGCATCAAACTTCTTCAGGTTGGTCTTCAGGGCGGATTTCTCAGCCTTGTTTTTCAGATTCTGCAGCTTGGACTTTTCGTCTCTCTTCATTGCGGACTTGATGTTCGGCATTTCTCAATCGCCACCTCCTCCTATAAAATTCAGTCATGGATATGACCGTGCAATGTTCTGCAAGTGTTGATGATATCATCAAACCCTGCAAATTGCAAGCCTTTTTTTCAATTTTCATTATAATTGTATCCATTTGTGGCAACGCTTCCTGTGAGCCACAAGATGTGGCGTCAGAAAGGAGCCTGTTATGCCGAATTTCCCCCGCACCGACCTCGCCGTCGAGGCCGAAGCCATCCACCGCAGTGCCGCCGCAGTGACGGAGCTGCCCGGCGTGCGCGCCGAGGAGACCGAGCGCCGCGGCTTTGCCGTGACCGAGGTACATGTACTCGACGTCGCTGGTGAAAATGCATTATGTAAACCAATTGGCGACTACTACACCCTTGCGCTCGACCCGCTGCTGCGGCGTGAGGACGACGCATTTGAAAACGCGGTGCAGACGCTCGCCGAGCTGCTGCGCGGCGTGCTGCCGCTGATGCCGGGCGCGTCCGTACTCGTCGTCGGCCTCGGCAACCGGGCGATCACGCCCGACGCCGTCGGCCCCGACGCGGTCGACAGCGTCATGGTCACGCGGCACCTGCGCGAGCAGCTGCCGGAGCATTTCGGGCAGTTCCGGTCCGTGGCCGCGCTCGCGCCCGGCGTACTCGGCACAACGGGCGTGGAATCCGCCGATATGATCCGCGCACTCGCAGACCGCCTGCGCCCGGACGCCATCATCGCCGTAGACGCACTCGCCTGCGCACAGCTTGACCGGCTCGGCCGTACCGTTCAGCTCACGGACACCGGCATCACGCCCGGCAGCGGCGTCGGCAATGACCGCACCGGTCTGAGCCGCGATACGCTCGGCATCCCGGTCGCAGCCATTGGTCTGCCGACCGTGATCGACGCGGGCGGCTTTTCGGACGATCCCCGCGCGGCGCAGATGTTCGTCACTCCGCGTGATATTGACGCAGTGGTGCGGGATGCGGCAAAGCTCATCGGCTACAGCATCAATCTCTCGCTGCACGACGGGCTGACCATCGGCGACGTGGACATGTTTTTGTCCTGAGGCAATGTTTCACGTGAAACACACCCGCCGCGTTTCGCATTGTTTCACGTGAAACAGCACAAAAATTTGCCGCGGGGCCCCCAGACAGTTGAAAACGCGGCCGCGCGCTGGTATAATAGCGGCAAACACAATTCAGGGAGGCAAACCATGGGCAAAATCATTGCCGTCGCCAACCAGAAAGGCGGAGTCGGCAAGACGACCACGTGTGTGAATCTGACCTGCGCGCTCAAAAAGCGCGGGCGGCGCGTGCTCCTCGTCGACTGCGACCCACAGGGCAACAGCACCTCCGGCATGGGCGTGGACAAAACCGCGACGCCCAATTGCTACGACATGCTGATGAACGGCGCGGCCGCCGCTGACTGCATCCGCAGCACAAAATACGGCGACGTGCTACCGGCAAATATGAATCTCTCCGGCTGCTCCGTGGAGCTCGTGAGCTCCGAGCAGCGGGAATACATCATGAAAACTGCGCTCGCCGCGGTACAGGGCGATTACGACTTCATCCTCATCGACTGCCCGCCGTCGCTCGAGCTGCTGACGATCAACGCGCTCGTCGCGGCCGACAGCGTGCTTATCCCGGTGCAGTGCGAATACTACGCGCTCGAGGGCATTGCCGACCTCATGCGCAGCATCAAAATGTGCAACAAGCGCCTGAACCCGGAGCTGACGGTGCAGGGCATCGTCATGACCATGTACGACGGCCGCACCAAGCTGTCCGACCAGGTCGTGAACGAGGTGCGCAAGTTCTTCGGCAAAAAGGTCTATAAGACCATGATTCCGCGCAACGTGCGCCTGTCCGAGGCGCCGAGCCACCGCAAACCCGCCATCGCCTATGACAAAGAGTCCAAGGGCGCGCGGGCATACCTGCATCTGGCAGGTGAGCTCATCAAGCGCGAGGAAAAGGCGGCGAAAGCGGCGCAGGAAGCAGCGGCTGCCGCTACGGAGGTGAAACATGGGTAAAGACGGAAAGAAGGGCCTCGGCATGGGGCCTCGGCGCGCTCTTCGGTGAGGAATATCCGTCCCCGCAGCCGGAGCGTGAGGAGACTGCGCCTGATTTATTGCCGATCGAAAAGATCGAGCCGCGCGCCGACCAGCCGCGCAAGCACTTTGACCCCGAAGCGCTGGAAATGCTCGCGGAGTCCATCCGCACCTACGGGCTCATCCAGCCGATCACGGTCCGGCCGCTTGACAGCGGATTTTATCAGATCATCGCGGGCGAGCGCCGCTGGCGCGCCAGCCGCATGGCCGGGCTCAAGGAAGTGCCGGTGCGCATCCTGACGGCAGACGAGCAGCGCGCCATGGAGATGGCGCTGGTTGAAAACCTTCAGCGAGAGGATCTGAACCCTATTGAGGAGGCCAAAGGCTACCGAGCCCTGCAGGATGTCTACGGCATGACGCAGGACGATGTGGCGCAGAGCGTGGGCAAGTCACGCCCCGCTGTCGCGAACGCAACGCGGCTGCTGGCTTTATCTGAGCCGGTATTAAAGCTCGTCGAGGACGGCACACTGTCCGCTGGGCACGCGCGTGCGCTCCTGCCGCTCGGCGACCCGGAAATGCAGCTCGCCGCAGCGAAAACCGTGATTGAAAAGGGCCTGTCTGTGCGCCGGGCAGAGGCGCTGGCCGCACAGCTGCTCAAAGATACGCAGGAAAAACCGGCGAAAAAGCCCGCCGGTGTGGATTATCTGGGCGAATGCGCACGGCATCTTGAGCAAGTACTCGGCCGCAAGGTGCGCATGACGCAGGGCCGCAAGACCGGGCGCATCGAACTCGAATACTACGACGCGGACGACCGCGAGGCGCTGCTGCAGGCGCTCGAGGCCATCGGCCGCAGGAACTGATATACATAGAATGTAGAGGAGACAGAGACACCATGATTGACATTCGATTGATCCGCGAAAACCCCGATCTGGTTCGGGAAAACATCCGCAAAAAGTTTCAGGACGCCAAGCTCCCGCTCGTCGACGAAGTGATCGAGCTTGACAAGGCCAACCGCGCCGCAATCAACGAGGCGTCGAACCTGCGCGCAGAGCGCAACGCCCTGTCGAAAAAGATCGGCATGCTCATGGGCCAGGCGAAAAAGGACCCGTCCAAGCTGGAAGAGGCCGAGGCCGTCAAGGCGCAGGTCACCGCGCAGGCCGCGCGTCTGGCCGAGCTCGAAAAGCAGGAGGAAGAGCTCGAGGCGAAAATTCACAAGATCATGCTCACCATCCCGCAGATCATCGACCCCAGCGTGCCGCTCGGCCCGGACGATAGCTGCAATGTGGAAGTGCAGCGCTTTGGCGAGGCCGTCGTGCCGGATTTCCCGATCCCGTACCACACGGAGATCATGGAGCGCTTTGACGGCATCGATCTCGACGCCGCGCGCCGTGTCTCCGGCAACGGATTTTACTATCTCATGGGCGATATTGCCCGCCTGCACGAGGCAGTGCTGGCCTACGCGCGCGATTTCATGATCGGCAAGGGCTTTACTTACTGCATCCCGCCGTTCATGATCCACGGCAATGTGGTCGAGGGCGTCATGAGCCAAACGGACATGGACGCCATGATGTACAAGATCGAGGGTGAAGACCTCTACCTCATCGGCACGAGCGAGCACTCCATGATCGGCCGTTACATCGACCAGATCCTCACCGAGGATCAGCTACCGCAGACGATGACGTCCTATTCGCCCTGCTTCCGCAAGGAAAAGGGCGCGCACGGCATCGAGGAGCGCGGCGTGTACCGCATCCACCAGTTCGAAAAGCAGGAGATGATCGTCGTCTGCCACCCGGAGGAGAGCATGGACTGGTACGAGAAGCTCTGGCGCTACTCCGTTGAGCTCTTCCGTAGCCTGGACATCCCGGTACGCCAGCTCGAGTGCTGCTCCGGTGACCTCGCCGACCTGAAGGTCAAGTCCTGCGACATTGAGGCCTGGAGCCCGCGCCAGCAGAAATACTTTGAGGTGTGCTCCTGCTCGAACCTCGGCGATGCGCAGGCCCGCCGTCTGCACATCCGCATTAAGGGCAAGGACGGCAAGAATTATCTCGCCCACACACTCAATAACACCTGCGTCGCCCCACCGCGCATGCTCATCGCGCTCCTCGAGAACAATCTGCAGCCCGACGGCAGCGTCGTCATTCCCGAGGCGCTGCGCGCGTACATGGGCGGCACGGAAGTCCTCGTGCCCAAGCACTGAAACTACAGAAAAAACAGGGGAGTCTGTATCATGAAAAAGCCCAGTTGGCTCGACGAATTCAAGGTTTTCATCTCGCGCGGCAACGTCATTGACCTGGCCGTCGGCGTCGTAGTCGGCGGCGCGTTCACGGCCATCGTCACCGCGCTCGTCAACGACATCATCAATCCGCTCATCTCGCTCATCATCGGCGGGCTGGACTTCTCCGGCGTGACCGTCGGCGTGTTCCCGATCGGCGATCTGATCATGTCCATCATCAACTTCCTGTGTATTTCATTCGTCGTGTTCTGGATGGTGAAGATCATCAACCGCTTCAACCGCAAGAAAGAAAAAGAGCCCGAGCCGGAAGCCCCGGCCAAGCCCACCACGGATGAGCTGCTGGCAGACATCCTCGCCGAGCTCAAGCTGCAAAATGGCCGCGCCGAGGCAGTTGAGACACTGGACGTCTCAGAAAAGGAAGAATCTTCTGTTTCCGAGCGCTAAAATAACACTTGACAACCCAAGGCTCATATGTTATAGTATATGAGCCTTGAGGGGTCAAGTTCATATCGCGGAGTGGAGCAGTTCGGTAGCTCGTCGGGCTCATAACCCGGAGGTCGCAGGTTCAAATCCTGTCTCCGCAACCATTATTTCCAACAACGTGTTCAATGTGCTTTGTATATTGAACACGTTGTTCTTTTTATCTCCGGAAACGTCAATTCGCTTCACAAGCAGCTTTACGGCCTTTTCAGCCGGATTGTTTTTCAAGGCATATTCGACCCCCAGCGCACGCAGCAGACCGAGCCGCGCCACGCCGTTTCCGGCGGCAATGCGGTGCAGATAGTCCACGCTGCCGTCGAGAATCTCCAGCGACTGGCGCACCTGCTTGAGAAACACCTCGCCGAACTGCGTCAGCTCCACGTTGCGCCTTCTTTTCAAACAGCGGCACGCCGAGCTCCTGCTCCAGCTGCACGATGGCGTGGCTCAAGCTCGGCTGCGATATTCTGACCGCGGCCGATAGCAAGGAGCTCTTTCCCTAAAACAAAGCATACGTAGCACAAGGCTGCCAAGTGCCCTCGCAGAGCTTCTTTGGCGCGCTGCAATGTGCCGCTCAGGCTGCTGAACAGCACATTTTTATTTTCTGTGCGTTCTGTTAAGGGCTTGACATTCCCTGCTTTTCGCGGTACACTGTTCCTGTCAGTGTAACTGACAGGAACAGAGGAGGCGAACGCACTTGCCGCACGAGGAGCAGAGAGAAAAGAATATCCGGCTGGTCACGGAGGTCGCGCTGGACTGTTTTCTGGCCAACGGGATCGAAAAGACCAAGGTCGCGGACATCGCGCTGCGCTCCGGGCTCACCGAGCGGTCGGTCTTTCGCTACTTTGAGACCAAGGCCGATCTGGTCCTGGCCGCGTCCCTGCTCTACTGGAAGCGCATCCTCGAGCGCATCGACCGGATGTCCCACACCGTGGCCGACGGCGGCACGACCGGCCTGCAGGACGCGGAAAACGTCCTCGTCTGCTATTCTCAGCTCTACCGCCTCGACCCGAACGGCATGCGCTTCACGCTCGACGCGGAGTTGACGCTGCATGCCGCGGGCAGACTCCACGAGATCAAAAACCAGCCGCCCGAGCCGTTTGAGACCTCCGGCGCCGATGGCCAAGGCGATCCGCAAGGGACTTGCCGACGGCTCGATCAGCCCGGAGGTCGACGTGCGGGAGATCTACTACAACTCCTACGACGCGATCCTCGGCATCATGCAGCGCCTGTCTATCGGCGGCTCGCCGAGCGCGAGCGCGCTTGATTATGACAGCCGGATGCGCCACCTGAGCCAGATGTTCGTGCGCGCACTCAGTGGCAAATAACCACATACACAGCAGATCCCGAGCGATCGGGATTTGTGTATACCCGATTATGTCAGTTTGGCTGACACAAGCGGAGAAGGAAGACAGATATCAAAAGAAAGAAGGGCCGCAATGAAGGAACTGAAGCATTTGATGTACTTTGAGCGCCTGCTGGACGACGCGCACAACGAACTTGTCCGCCAGGCCGAGGCAGAAGGAGATCTGGCGATCGGCTATACCTGCTTTCACGCACCAGAGGTACTGCTGAATCTGGGCAGTTGCTTCTCAGTGCGTCTGCGCGCGCCGCACACCACGTCCATGGAGCTGGCCACCTATTACATGGCCAACAACAGCTGCGAGTTTTCCCGCGCGATCCTCGAGCGCGCGCTCGAGGGCAACTACGGCTTCCTGCACGCCATGGCGGGCGTCGACGTGTGCGAGGCCAACAACCGCGCCATCGAGAACATGGAGATCATGCACACGCAGGGGGCGGACAAGGACAAATTCTTCTACTGCAACCTCGACATCCCGTATTCCGACGATGAGGACTGCGTCGAGCACATCTGTGAGCAGGTCTCACGCAAGATCCTCAAGCCCATGCGCGAAAACTACGGCGTCGATACCTCGGACGCTGCCATCCGCACTGCGGTCAGCGAGCACAACGAGGTCTGCCGCATCCTCACCGAGATCGGCGAGACGCGCAAGCTCGACACCCCGCCCATCACCGGCTATGAGTACGCCGTTTTGGTTTTGGTCAGCTACACCTGCCCCAAGAGACTCATCCTCCCCTACCTGCACGAGACGCTTGAGGAGATAAAAAGCCGCAAGACCGACACCGAGAAGGACTACCGCGTCCGCGTCGCCGTCGTCGGCTCCGAGATCGACGACCCGGACCTGATCCGGCTCATCGAGAGCTGCGGCGCGCTGGTGGTCGCTGACCGTTACTGCTACGGCAGCTTCCCCCGGCCGTCAGGAGATCGTGCTTACGGACGGCGAGGATGCACTCACGCAGGTGTGCCGCTGGTACCTGCAGCACACCGAGTGCCCGCGCCAGAGTGCGCTGCACCGCGTCCAGTACCGCAATGTTTTTTTTTGGAATTTTTTTTTTTGCGCTAACAACCTCCTGCCGTTTTGCCCGTGCATATCGGTCACGAACAAATCTGATTACTAAACACAGTAGCCTGGATTTGTTCTATCAGTAATCGACCTTATTCCTAATTAAATAGAGCAAATCCCTTATTGGGGGTAAGACATGAAGATGCCAGAAAAACATGACCTGTTGGCCGCCATTCTCGCGGCAAAGGAACAAGGCATCAGGGGCAATCCTTGCGTTTGCAATGGCGTACCTTCGCGGCAGATATAATGGCGGTGCGTTTACAAAAACAGTAATCGACGCAACGATGTGCGCCATTATCGCCTAGTTCATTCGTGACCTTCTCGACTTCGCCGGACTAAGTAGCAATCTCGCTTATATAACGAGCGTGTTTATCGGCTACATCGGTACTGACTCGATTGGTTCGCTTATCAAACGCTTCGCTGCTAAAAAAGCCGGAGTAGAAGATGGTAGAAATCAATAATCAACGTAAGGCGTTCCTCGATATGCTGGCGTGGTCGGAGGGAACTGATAACGGACGTCAGAAAACCAGAAATCATGGTTATGACGTCATTGTAGGCGGAGAGCTATTTACTGATTACTCCGATCACCCTCGCAAACTTGTCACGCTAAACCCAAAACTCAAATCAACAGGCGCCGGACGCTACCAGCTTCTTTCCCGTTGGTGGGATGCCTACCGCAAGCAGCTTGGCCTGAAAGACTTCTCTCCGAAAAGTCAGGACGCTGTGGCATTGCAGCAGATTAAGGAGCGTGGCGCTTTACCTATGATTGATCGTGGTGATATCCGGTATGAGCAGAGTCACCGCGATTATCTCCGCTCTGGTTATCTGCATCATCGTCTGCCTGTCATGGGCTGTTAATCATTACCGTGATAACGCCATTACCTACAAAGCCTTTCCGTTTTTTGCCGGTTCAGAATAAAACAATTCACAGTCTAAATCTTTTCGCACTTGATCGAATATTTCTTTAAAAATGGCAACCTGAGCCATTGGTAAAACCTTCCATGTGATACGAGGGCGCGTAGTTTGCATTATCGTTTTTATCGTTTCAATCTGGTCTGACCTCCTTGTGTTTTGTTGATGATTTATGTCAAATATTAGGAATGTTTTCACTTAATAGTATTGGTTGCGTAACAAAGTGCGGTCCTGCTGGCATTCTGGAGGAAATACAACCGACAGATGTATGTAAGGCCAACGTGCTCAAATCTTCATACAGAAAGATTTGAAGTAATATTTTAACCGCTAGATGAAGAGCAAGCGCATGGAGCGACAAAATGAATAAAGAACAATCTGATGATCCCTCCGTGGATCTGATTCGTGTAAAAAATATGCTTAATAGCACCATTTCTATGAGTTACCCTGATGTTGTAATTGCATGTATAGAACATAAGGTGTCTCTGGAAGCATTCAGAGCAATTGAGGCAGCGTTGGTGAAGCACGATAATAATATGAAGGATTATTCCCTGGTGGTTGACTGATCACCATTCAAACACTGATCAGGAAATAAAATGTTGTCACCATAACTGCTAATCATTCAAACTATTTAGTCTGTGACAGAGCCAACACGCAGTCTGTCACTGTCAGGAAAGTGGTAAACTGCAACTCAATTACTGCAATGCCCTCGTAATTAAGTGAATTTACAATATCGTCCTGTTCGGAGGGAAGAACGTTGTTCATTCTTCATCACTTTTAATTGATGTATATGCTCTCTTTTCTGACGTTAGTCTCCGACGGCAGGCTTCAATGACCCAGGCTGAAATTCCCGGACCCTTTTTGCTCAAGAGCGATGTTAATTTGTTCAATCATTTGGTTAGGAAAGCGGATGTTGCGGGTTGTTGTTCTGCGGGTTCTGTTCTTCGTTGACATGAGGTTGCCCCGTATTCAGTGTCGCTGATTTGTATTGTCTGAAGTTGTTTTTACGTTAAGTTGATGCAGATCAATTAATACGATACCTGCGTCATAATTGATTATTTGACGTGGTTTGATGGCCTCCACGCACGTTGTGATATGTAGATGATAATCATTATCACTTT
>VOFG01002898.1_pt1 | contig 24593 bp, 40 predicted proteins | sample 5384171 | NCBI WGS metagenome assembly VOFG01 (sample SAMN12384726, study PRJNA508395) | human gut metagenome | isolation source: healthy gut F | host: Homo sapiens | reverse complement strand
CGGCTCTTGATGGAAGAGATGTGCCACTTTGAAAACGCCGCCGAAAAAGGTTTGTAACAAATTTTACGGAAATTGTTTTGATGAATCATGATTCACTGCAAAAAAGAGCAAAAAGATTTCAAGAGTAAAAAGCAGTTTCGGTTATCAGCAGTATCTGATGTTGTTTCTGGCAATGACAAAAACAGAGTACGAGAAGATACCGTGTGATGGATTTGATTCAGAATACACGCAAAAAAGCCCGCCAGCAAGGGATTTAAACTCGGTAGCTGTGTTTTCATGAAATGAAAGTATGTGGTGTTTTTATTCCTCGGTCATTTTCGTATGGCACCTCTTGAAAGCGTCCTTGATCGAGATGTGAAAAAACCGCTTCTAATCACGTTGAAATCTGTGCGGGGTATTAAAAAAAAGAATCGAGGCGAAAGGGTATTCTATGAAAAATTTAATTGAGGAATGAACTGGGGCAGATGATCCGGTGTCAGGATGATGGGTTATCTGGGCACCGGTGTCATCTGCGCTTTCGCGGGTGGCAAAAGAAGCCGCCGCAGAGTATGGCATGTCAAAAAGTAATACGATAAAAAGCCAGGCGTATTATTTAGCGAAAATGAGTTTGTATTTAGAAGGTTCGGCGGGGAAAATTACTTTTTTTCAATCCGTCTTTAAAAGAAAATGACGAGATCGATTTTGATTGTTATTTCCGGGTGAAAACACCATTTTCTATTTTTCTCTGGGCAGTTACCAATTTCGCCAGCGCGTACATACAAGGGCTTTACCGGTGTGGAGCGGCGGGAAAAGGAAAATGAAAAAAGACTGTGTCGTTTATCTAACGGAGACCGGAACAGTTTATCACCGCTCGCTGGATTGCAGTTATTTAAAAACTTACGATATCGAAAGTTTTGTATCGTGATTTAGTGAATCTTAGAAACAGCAGTGGCGGAAAGTATAAGATATGCGAAAGATGCTGCCATGGCATAACGCCGCAGGATGGAGAGGAAGTTTACATCACGATTTATGGAGACCGTTACCATAAATCGCGAACATGCAGTGGGCTTAAGCGGACAATTCGGGAAATTATGCTTTCGCAGGTGGGAAACCGTGCGCCGTGCAGCAAATGTGGCGGAAAGGAGAAGTGATAAGATGAATGTATTTATTTTTTTAATCACCGGTATTTATTTATCCGTGATGGCGGTAATTGACCATAGACTTCAAAAAGATTCCGGTACTTCCCGGCGTGATTGGTATTCTTGAACATAGAACTTTGACATTGAGTTTGTTTTTTTTCTGCTATTGTTTCGGTGTTTCTCCTTGTTTTCCGTAAAGTGGGGAAAAAAGAAACGGATTCCGTTTGTTCCTTTTACAGCAATCGCTTATGGGGTGGTGATGGTTCTATGAAAGAGGCAAGTTATACGGTAGAGGCGGTGTTTGTCGGCTGCATTACGATATGGGTCATACTGGCGCTTCTGTACAGCAGTTTTTATATCCATGACCGCATGATATTAGGCTCTGAAATTGGAAACCGGATAGAATGTGGCAGTGAGCGGGGAGAATTGTCCGTTTCTGAAAAAAAGAAAATAATCTTTGTCGTCTGCTCAATGAGAAATTATTTTTAATGAAAATCAATCAGGTGTCACTTACCAAAAAGATAGCATCTGTGCGTGCGGATGTCCGGTATTCACTGCCGATTTCTTTATCCGAAATAAAGGCACTTTTTGTAACGAGGGAAACCGGGCAGAATTTTGTATTTACAAAGGAACTGATTCGTCCCATGGAAATGAAGTGGGATTATGATTTGCTGAAAGGAAAAGGAGGGGGAAAATGAAGCAGGAATTTGTTCAGGAGGGCATGAGAACCTATTTAAAAATTGAGGGAGATGATTTGGAAAATGTCAGGGGATAAAATGTTTTCTTATCAGACGATTCCCGGTTTTGTGCCGATGGAGATTGAATGGGTGGATGAGAAAAAACAATATGTGTATGATGTGACCGGTAAGTTGAATTTGAAACAATATCTGGAAAAGGATGGTATAGGAAAACATAAAGTGAAAAAGGTTATGGAATGTTTGTTATCCCTGCCGGAACGGTTAGAGTCATATTTACTGGATGGAAATGATGTGAGGATACTGCCGGATTGTATTTTTGTGGATAAACATTCGGAAGAAGTGTATGGCATATATTATCCGGGAAATGATTGTTATGGAATGACTGCTTATGCGGCAGTTGCCGAGTTTATAATTGACCATATGAATCAAAAGGATACTGAACTGGCATTTTTTGTGTATGGACTGCACAAGAGGTTTCTTGAAGAAGGGATGACACTTGTTGCTTTGCGGGAATATATGGATTCGGATTCTCATGTGGAAACAGATTTTGCAAAAGAGGAAGAGAAAAAAAGATTCCTTGATTTATCAGGCAAAGCCAACTCCGGATAAAGAATTTTTACCGTTTAAAAAGGGCAGATGGACACAGAAGTTTTGCGGCATGCGGTTCCGATTGGAGTTTTAATTTTAGGAGTTCTGGTGCCGGTTGTTTTGTATGCAGGCGGATGGTTTCGACTGGCGGTTTCCGGTGGAACAGACTGGGTAAAAGCAGCCGGAGCATTTATATTTTTCTTGGCGTTTCTGTATATGGGGCTTGGAAATTGTACCGCAAAAGGAGATTGTTGCTTCTTGGGATGAGACGGATTTGCTATCGGTTTGTTTGATTCCCTGTCAGGGAAAAGAAGAACCGGTTCCGCTTTCGCATTTTCCGTTTTTGATAGGAAGTGAGAGAGAACGGGTCGATGGTGTGCTGTGCGCCAAAGGAGTGAGTGCCATTCATGCACAGTTTGTCCGGGAAGGAGATGTGGTATATCTGCTGGATGAAGAGTCCGGGCAGGGAACTTTTTATAATGATACACGATTAGTTCCGTGGCAGAAAACAAAGGTAAAGGACGGAGATATCCTGCGGTTTGGGACTGGCGAGTATGTGGTGGAAATCACTTAAAATAACGACACAAAATTAGCGGATGTCCGGAAAAGTCATGTGGTGCAGATAGGTTTTCTGAAAATCCGGGTGTTCCCCTAAATTCAAAGGGACGCAGTCGTTTTGAATCGCCGGTGTCCGTTCATAGACAGCCCATTGATACAATCCCTGAAGACAAGTGTTTCCCATTACTTTTATTTCAGAAATGCAAAGGTCTGAAAACAAGCCGATGCACTGACAGTCTTCAATTGACAGATGGAATCCAAAACCGCCGCCAAGATATAGTGTGAACGATTCCTTTTTGATACACCGGATTCTGCTAGGAGAATATCGATACCGGCAGCAATGGCAGCAATGGCGAGCTGGATACTGCGTAAATCTTCGGGAAGGAAGGTGATTGATTTTCCATCAGGACTTTTTGACAAAACAATACCGTCTGTCTTAAATTTTCAGTTAGAACACCGTCACTTGTCACATAGTGTTTACGAAGTAATTCGGCACACAGGCTGATGGCACCGGAACCGCAGATTCCGATTGGGTGGGCATTGTTTATTGTCGTAAGGGAAGGGAAAAGAGTTCTCAAAACGACATGTGAGATAGCCCCCAAAATGCCGGGACATCCACAGGAGAGGCCCCTCAAAGGCGGGACCTGCCGCAGTTGCAGCGGTATAGAGTTTTCCCTTGTGGTTAAGAACCATCTCACCGTTGGTTCCCAAATCAAGAAACAAAGCATTTTCACCGGATGACGGTAAATGGCAGGAAAGAAGCCCTGCGGTAATATCGCCGCCGACAAAGGCAGAAATCCAAGGGGCGGTGTAGACGGTGCAGTTTCAATGGAAAGTGGTTCCGGGAAGGTACCTTGATCGTAAAAGGGCTGTGACCAAGGCTTGTACAGTCATAGCCAAACAGCAAATGTATCATGGTGGTGTTTCCGCCGATATAACAGAAGCGAATGGCAGAAATGTCATTATGCGTCATCCGGCAGAGGAGGGCGGTTTCCTTTTTATATGTTTACGGATGCAATCCGTTAAATCGGAAAGATTTCCATGCGTCGCAGCCTGAATTCGGGAAATGACATCCGAACCAAAATGAGCTTGTGGATTTGCGGAAGTTTTACACTGGCGCAGAGCACCGGACTCTTTGTCAATAAACGCCATGGCAATCGTTGTTGTACCAAGGTCAATTAAAGGGTGTCGGCAGTGCCGTCGGATGTTTCCATTTTTCTAAGGAGACACTTTGAATTTTGTCAGAAGTATTCGGAAGGGATACATCCATTGGCTTCTTTGGAATCAGGGAGCAGTCAAAGGAATACCGCGCACCATTACAGCGATGGGCACCGTGGCAGTTACAGGGGAAGTGAAAATCCCTGCTCCTCAATCAGAGTCAATATATTTTTAGTATTCTGCGCATCCGCATGAATGTGAATGTTCATAAGAAATCCTTTCCTCGGCAGATTGACCGACCTTTCATTCTGTGTTACAATTCATCATAGCATAAAGTTTAAAAAAGAGGAAGAACAGGGAGAAAAATATGGAGACTAAAAACCGCATTCCGGTGATGACGCTTTGCTGATTTTGATTAATGTTGTGGTGTATCTGTATGTGGAAATTCATGGTTCCAGTTATGATGCCGAATATATGATAAAAATGGGCGCTGTGTATGAGCCGTATATTGTACAGAGACATGAATATTACCGGCTTATTACGCATTTTTCCTTCATTTTGGTTTTGATCACCTGTTTAACAATATGATTTCTCTTTTGATACTTGGTTATTCACTGGAGAAAGTAACAGGGAAAATAAGATTTTTAATTTTATACTTTTTGTCCGGAATATTGGCGGGAATTGTTTCCTTAGCGTACAATCTGTCAATGGCACAGGAAAGTGTATCTTGTGGTGCATCGGGTGCCATATATGGTTTGATGGGTGCGCTGCTTGTGATGTTAGTTGTGGGGAACCGGGGAAGGTTGTCTTTGGAAGTACCCCGATATATTTTGTATCTTGCCATTAGTCTGTATAGCGGGATGCAGGATCCGACGATAGATAATGCCGCCCATATTGGCGGTTTTGTGGCAGGTGCAGTCATTTGTTTATGCATGACGCGGTTTATCCGAATGGAGGTTTCTTATGAGAGTTAATATTTATTATGGTGGGCGAGGTCTGATCGATGACCCGACGTTGTATGTGTTAGAGAAAATTACAAAAGTGCTGGATGAATTGCGGGTTACTGTGGAACGCTATAATCTATATGAAGATAAGCGTGCGATTACCGTACTTCAAAGACGTTAAAAAGAGGCAGACGGTGTGATTTTAGCGGCTTCTTTGGAGTGGTTTGGATTTGGTGGTTTTCTGCATCAGTTTTTGGATGCATGCTGGCTGTATGGCGACAAAGAAAAACTTTCCCATATGTATATGATGCCGGTTGTGATGGCGACAACGTATGGGGAGAGAGAGGCAGAGTATTCTCTGATCCGCGCATGGGAAATGCTTGGCGGTGTGCCGGGCGAAGGTATCTGTGCATATGTAGATAATCATGTGGAATTCGAAATGAATGCACAGTTTGGCCTAATGATTGAAAAGAAAACAGAGAATTTTTACCGCATGATTTCCAAAAAAGCGGTTGCTTTCCCAAACAGCAGCGTTGCCGTAAAGAGAAATGTATTAAGAACCAGCAATCTTTCCCTGACGCCACAGGAGAGCGAGCAGTTATCAGAGTATGTTTCCAATGATAACTATGTAAAAAACAAAAAGAAGATATTGAGGAATTAGCAAGTTTGTTCAAAGGGATGCTTGGCGAGGAAAAAGATGAAGACGATTATGTAGAGCGTCTGAAAAGCCACTTTTTCCCGATGGAAGGACTAAAAGCAGTTTTTCGTATTGATTTAGTGGAAGAAAAATCTTCTCTTATTATTGATATTAATGATTCAAAACTGAATTGTTACCGAGGAACGGTGGAGCAGGCAGATGTTACAGCGAAAGTGAAGACCGCAGTTTTCGAGCAGGTGCTTGATGGCACAAAAACTTTCCAGAGTGCATTTATGTCCGGCGAGTTATCGGCACAGGGAAATTTCAAAATCCTGCGCAATTTTGACACCATTTTCCGGTTTCAGAATATATAACATGGAGGAAATGAAGGATGAGTGTGGATAATTGTATTTTTGTAAGATTCTTGCGGATGAGATTCCATCATCGGTTGTGTATGAGGATGATATGTTTCGTGCCATATTAGATGTGAATCCGGCTGCGAAAGGTCATGTTATTATTTTGCCGAAGAAGCATGCGGCAAACATATTTGAACTGCCGGATGAAGAGGCATCGAAGATTTTGATTGTAGCCCGCAAAATTGCGAAAGCTTTGAAAGAGACTTATCACTGCGATGGAGTAAATATTTTGCAGAATAACGGTGAGGCAGCAGGACAGACCGTATTCCATCTGCATGTTCATGTGATTCCTCGTTTTGAGGGGGACACAGATCATATTAACATTGGCTGGAAACCGGGTGAAACACCGGCTGATTTACAGGAAATCGCAGAAGCAATTAAAGCAAATTTATAAGGAGAGGACTTTCCTATGAAACGAATTATTTTGACGGGCGGCGGCACCGCCGGACATGTAACGCCGAATATCGCGTTGATTCCGGAGCTTAAAAGAGGATTTGAGATTCATTACATTGGTTCCAAAACAGGAATTGAAAAAAGAATTGATTGGAAACTTTGATATTCCGTACTATGGAATTTCTTCCGGTAAACTGCGCCGTTATTTTGACGTAAAAACTTTACGGACCCATTCCGTATTTTGAAGGGATATTCAGAGGCAAAGAAACTGATTAAGAAAATCAAACCGGATGTTATCTTTTCAAAGGGCGGTTTTGTAACGGTGCCGGTTGTAAAAGCAGCGAGCAGACAAAAGTTCCATGTGTGCTGCATGAATCCGATATTTCACCGGGACTTGCCAATCGTCTCTGCATTCCATCGGCTACGTCAATTTGTGCAAACTTTCCGGAAACGATTGCCAATCTACCGGAGGATAAAGCATATCTGACAGGAACGCCAATCCGAAGTGAGCTGTTTTCCGGAAACCGTCTCAAAGGACTGGATTTTTGTGGATTTACGGCAAACAAACCGGTTATTCTTGTAATTGGCGGAAGTCTTGGCTCCGTTCGTGTGAATGAGGCAGTCCGGGAGATTTTGCCAAAGTTATTAGAAAATATCAGGTCATTCATCTGTGTGGAAAAGACAAAGTGGACGAATCACTGAAACAGACAGAAGGCTATGTGCAGTTTGAGTATATTCAGAAAGAATTGTGCGATTTGCTGGATGCAGCAGATTTGGTGATTTCGCGTGCCGGCGCAAATGCAATTTGTGAATTGCTGGTCCTTCATAAACCGAACATTCTGATTCCGCTGTCGTTGGAAGCAAGCCGCGGTGACCAGATTTTGAATGCGGCTTCTTTTTTTGAAAAACAGGGCTTTAGCTATGTGATTAAAGAAGAAGAATTAACGAGCGAAAAAATTGTTGGCAGCCATTACATCGGTTGATGAGAATAAGGAAACTTATAAACAGGCAATGAGCCGAAGCAACCAGCAGGATGCCGTTGTGAAAGTTGCAGATATTATTGAAAAAGCTTGTAAATAGTTGGATGATGCCGAAAATTGGCAGATAATCCAAAATAATGTCATACGGTTTTTGAATTTGATGGGATATCCTTCTTGGCAGAAGAATATCCCATTGTTATACTTGTCTTATCAAACAGGAAAAGGAAGATGAATATGACAGAGTGGATTCAAAAACAGTATGTTGTGGCAGGTATTGCTGCTGTCTGTCTTGTATCAATGTTAGTTAAGTGCCTCATTCGCCACAAATACCGGGCGATGCTTAGGGAGGTACAGGATATGGGACATTCCAAACACAAACTTGTAAAATCGATGGTGATGAAATTCGATGCCTGCTATAAGTTAAAAATGGGAGTTCCCAATGTTTCTCTTTTTTTGTGAAGAAATATTTGTGGCACTACCGCATGATGGGGCTTTATATGAAAACGTGGGAAAATATCAATGGGTTCTGTCTTGTAATTGTAATGGCGGGAAGTATGGCAAGCGGTATTTTTGCCATGATGCAGGGAATGCCTGCGGCAATTGTTTTTTACAGCTGTTAGCCGGTGTTTTTGCAGCCGGAGTTTTATTACTCACCGAATACATAGCAAATACATCGAATCTTTTTGATATGCTGCAGGTTGATATTACGGATTATCTGGAAAATATCTGCAAGCCCCGCCTTGAAAATGAGCTGTTTCATGCAGAGCATCTAAGTGAATATCAAAGAGAATATTTTGATGAGACATCGGAGCAGAAAGTTGTGGATTTGGATTTTTCGAAGAAAAAACGGAACCTAAGAAATTAACATCAGAAGACCTTACGTTTACCAAAGAGGAAGAGAGTGTGATACGTGAAGTCATTCAAGAATATCTCGGTTAGTAGTTGACAGAGAGAAAATGGAAAGAGTATAATTTATGGTAAGTGGATTAATAGACTAATAACACAACAGGAGGAACAGTTTGATGGGAAAACATGTTACGTTTGATTATTCGTTAGCGGATAAATTTATCCGTGAAGATGAAGTGGAATTGATGATGGCTTCGATTCATGCGGCAAGAGAGACTTTGGAGTCAAAAAGCGGGGCAGGAAATGATTTCCTTTGGCTGGATTGATTTGCCGGAAGATTATGACAAGGCTGAGTTTGAGCGGATTCAGGCAGCAGCGAAAAAGATTCAGTCAGATTCAGATGTATTGGTCGTAATGGTATTGGTGGATCCTATCTTGGTGCTCGTGCAGCAATCGAATTTTTGAGACACTGCTTCTATAACAGTGTGGACAAGTCTGTACGCAAGACACCGGAAATTTATTATGCAGGTAATAATATCAGCGGTACCTATCTGTCACAGCTGATTGAGACAATCGGCGACCGTGATTTCTCGGTAAATGTCATTAGTAAATCGGGAACCACAACGGAACCTGCGATTGCTTTCCGCGTGATGAAAGAGATTCTTGAAAATAAATATGGAAAAGAAGAGGCTGCAAAACGAATTTATGCAACGACGGATAAAGCAAAAAGGTGCGTTGAAGAGTCTTGCAACTGAAGAAGGATATGAAACATTTGTAGTACCCGATGATGTAGGCGGAAGATTTTCCGTATTAACAGCTGTTGGTCTTCTTCCGATTGCAGCAAGCGGTGCTGATATCACAAAACTTATGGAAGGTGCACAGAGCATGCGTAAGCTTTGCTTAGAGACACCAATTGAGAAAAATGATGCCATTTTATATGCAGCAGTTCGTAACCTTTTGTACCGCAAAGGCAAAATCCGTTGAGGTACTCGCAAATTATGAACCGATTTTCCATTATGTAGGTGAATGGTGGAAACAGCTTTATGGCGAGAGCGAAGGAAAAGACCAGAAAGGTATCTTCCCGGCTTCCGTTGATTTGACAACCGACCTTCACTCAATGGGGCAGTTTATTCAGGACGGTTCCCGTATTATGTATGAGACCGTAATGGAATTGGAAAAACCGGCACTTGACCTTACCGTGAAAAAAAAGAAGAAAATGATTTGGACGGCTTGAATTATCTTACCGGAAAAACATTGGATTTTGTAAATAAGAGTGCGATGAAAGGAACACAGCTTGCTCATACGGATGGTAATGTTCCAAATCTGCAGATTCGTATTCCGGAGCAGAACGAGTTCTATCTTGGTGAGTTGTTCTACTTCTTTGAATATGCCTGCGGTATCAGTGGATATCTGCTTGGCGTGAATCCATTTAATCAGCCGGGCGTTGAGAGTTACAAGAAAAATATGTTTGCTCTGCTTGGTAAACCGGGTTATGAGGAATTAAGTAAAGAATTGCTTGCAAGATTATCGTAAGGAAAAAGACAAAACAAAAAGGGACCGTCAAATGACAGTCCCTTTTTAATTTTAATAAAATTATTCAGCTTCAATCGCACCGGTAGGACATGCTGCTGCGCAAGAACCGCAATCCAAGCAAGCTCCGCCGTCGATTTCGTAATGTGCATCGCCTTCTGAAATAGCGCCTACTGGACACTCAGATGCACATGAACCACAACTGATGCAAGAATCAGAAATTTTATAAGCCATTTTTAAATCCTCCTTTTCTCAAAAATATTTTGAACATACTCACATGATAATACAATTTGCTCAAAAATACAAGGGAAAATTTATCGATAAGCCCTTAGAAAAGAATGGAAAAGGAGCACGACTTGCGTTACTGATAAAAAATATCATTACTGAGCGGCAAGCTGTTTGCCAAGTGCCTTACATTCAGCAATAGCATCGTCATTTGGGACTTCCTGACAAATCAGACCTTCGCCGTTTAATACACGTGCGCCGGCTGCTTCCATACGCTCTACCCAGTCACGCATCCACTGACCGTCACCCCAGCCATATGAGCCAAAGAGTGCAATGGTCTTTCCACCAACGCTTCCTTCCAACTCGGATACAAAGGTTCCATTTCGCTTTCTTCCAAAACCTCTGCGCCCATTGCCGGACATCCGAGTGCAAATACTTTTTCTGTTTTCAAGGCATCCAGAGAAGCGTCCGTAACATCAATAATTTTAGCTTCTTTGCCTGCTTCTGTTACGCCTTCGCTAATCGCTTCTGCCATAGCCTGCGTGTTTCCTGTCTGTGACCAATAAACAATCGATATCATAGTTAAACCTCCTTTATGTAGTTAGTTAAATCTAACTCACGCTTATACTAGTTTACTTTATGAAATCTGTCAACCGGATTATTGATAGATTTAATCAGCATCCATTAATTGAGATTCTTTCTTAAAAATGGAAAAACTTTACAGACTCAAAATGCGAATAACATTCCTTGACAAAGAATACACTTGTGACTATAATCGAAATTGCATGATATGATAGTTATCGATGACGAAAGCCAAAAGGAGGATATATACTATGTTGAAGGAAGTAACAAAGGATATGCTGATTGGAGAAATTTTGCAGGCAGACGCAACGGTTGCACCGATTCTTATGGCGTCCGGTATGCACTGCATTGGCTGCCCGGCTTCTCAGGGAGAAAGTTTAGAGGAAGCAGCAATGGTTCACGGCATTGACAGCGATGAACTGGTTACGAAAATTAATGAGTATCTGGCAACAAAGAATGCATAAGATTGTATTAAAAAGGACCGCTTTTGTGGTCCTTTTTTTCATGTTCTTAATTCATTACAGCCTTAAATATCAGCAAGTTTAGTTAATGCGTTGTCTTTCAAAATCAGACAAAAATGCTCATTATAATATGCCTGTGTGGCATAAGTAACATTTTCCTCTTTTGCGTATTCAGCCAAAGCAGAACACATCAGGCGGAAAGCATTTTTTCCTTTGCCGCGGTGGAGTAACAAGAAATACCGCTTAGTAGCAGGGTCTTTCCACAAACTGTTTTTGCCACGGTAATCGCAGTCAATCTGACCGGTAAGTGCTATCAGCGTATTTAAGGAATCAAAGGAGAATACTTTGATTCGGTCAGCAAGCGGTTCTGCCTCTTTTTTCTTAGCTTTACGTCTGTTTCCCTGCAAAGCCTCCTTTAATGGTACAAATTCACCTGATGATTCAGAAGAATCTTTTGTTTCATTATCTTCAGCTTCTTCCAATAATTCATGGAGCTGCTCGAAGCAGTTTATGAAATCCTCAGAATTCTCCGGTGCATCTTCTTCTAACAAATTATTGTCGTCGGAATCGGCATCATCTGATGGGCCAAACATGGAGAAACGCTCATCCAATTCATCCGGATTATCAACTTTATTAATAAGCAGAATGATGGAATCCCGTGAAGTCGGGATTGCCTCAATCATAAGTGGAATATCATCCGCATCAAAACCTAAGTCTATATTCGCTTGCTCCATTATATCACGAAAAAGTTCTTTAGCTTTATCGGAGCCGTAAGCCAATTCACTGATTTTGAGCTGACGTTCCATCAAATCATGTTTGTTTAAGGTACAACGGATTTGATTTTCACTCGTTCGTTCAATCTTCACAAGCACACATCCTTTCATATTTTCTATTGTAGAAAAGTATAAGTTATCTTATCTATAAAGTCAACACTAAGTGAAAAAAAAAACAAGGGGGAAAGTCGTTTAGTCGTTTGGGATGAACTGAAACGGATAGACGACACTTGTTTTGGCAAAATCACCTCTTATATAATAGAAGCAGGTAAGTCAAAGCGATACGATGGGAGGTGCAGGAAAATAATCTATGACTTGCCGGGATGGAACGAAAAATGGCACTTTCATATGATAATATCACGGAAAAGTATTATGAGGGGGAAACTATGCAGCAGAATCAATGGATTGTAGACGAGATGAATCAGGTTTACAAACAAGGAATACGAGTTGATGTAAATGGGCTTTCGTATAATCCGAAAACCTCAGCAAATTTAATGCGTGTATTGGAAAATGGTTCCTATATGCTAGACTATGAAGGAGACATGTTGGGGCGTATTGTGGCTCTGCACGTGGATTCTGTCGGGTATCGGAACAGCCATCCTATAAGACGCTGCGCTGTAAAAAAACAAAAAACAGGCCGGAAAAAAAGAGGCGCAGCGAAAAAAATAAAAAAAATAATTTTTGCAACTTTTCCTCTTTGAATCGTCTTATTGGTATAAAGGGGTAAGAAAAAGCCCAAAACAATAAACTTAGTAAAAGGGAGGTTTTTTATGAAAAAACAAATTTTATTTGCAGCGACAGCATTGATGCTCACCGCAGGAATAGTGGCAGGATCAAATGAGTCGGCAGCAAAAGCACCGAAAAAGATTGCGATTAACAAGAAGAATTTTCCGGATCAGGTCTTTCGTGAACTTGTAAAATCCAATTATGACAAGAACAAAGACAAAAAAGCTCTCAAAGGGCGAGATTAAGAAAGCAAAGAAGTTTGGTACATCCAGTACCAAAAACTCGATTAAGATTAAGAAGTCCAAGTATGGAAAGTATACCAAAAAGTATATTAAGGACATTAAGAACTTTAAGGGAATCGAGAAACTGACAAATCTTCAGAAGTTTGTTGCGAACGAGACGTCAGTAAAACCATTAACTTAAAGAAGAACAAGAACTTAACATATCTTGAGATGCAGGATGGCAATCTGCGCAAGATTGATTTGAATAGTAACAAAAATTGAAATATGTCTATCTGGCGTATAACAAAATTTCTTCCCTCAAGATGAACAAATGTAAAAATTACTGATTGTAAATATTCAGGGACATATGGTTAAGAAAGTAAAAATCAACCGTAACAAAGCAACTGTTGTATACGGTGAAGATTATTATGCACCATATGCAGTTACAAAAGTAAAAAGAAAATTTCAGCAATTTGAATAAAGCAGGACAGATGGATGGCGATGGAACGTTCTGTGTATAGGAGTGGGCAGCAGACCATTCCAACTGTCTTCGTAAAAAACGGTAAGCGGCGCTGCTATGGCGAGTCAGCCGGTAGCCTTAGATGCAGATGCTGCAGCAAAAGGCAAAGGGCATGCAGCAGATTACGGCACAGTGGAAAGATGCGAAAGGCAACTTCTACTTCTTAGCAGATAAAGATGGCGATATGGTTGCTAAGACGGCATATTATCTGGTGACGGTGAATGCACAGGGTAAAATCGAGGCTGAACTTGAAGTCAACGACCAGTTGATTCCAAATATGACCGGTGTTCAGGAAAAATACAGTATGGAACTTTTGGCAGTTCAGAACAATACTGCCGTACTCAGTATTTTGACTACCGGAAATAATGGTGTTGTAACGGTTGACTTAGATAAATTGACGATTACAAAAGAGGCTGTTTGCAGTTTTATCCGAAAACAGCAGAGGGGATGTGATTGCCGGCGTTGAACAGGATGGATTTGAGTTTCATGATGTAGTAGTCAGCAAATTGGTTTCTTCCAGTGTGCAGAAAGCAGCGGATGGAAAAACAGACGTAGAAAATGTCTGTTGTCAAATGGGCACGTTATGAGTATTCCGCTCCGTGAATCCTATGGTATGTATGGCAGTGCGGTACAGATTTACGGGCAGAACATTTATGTGATTTCCGGCGAAGGATTTTTCAAAGCAAAACTGACCGCTAAGAAATTTACACAGCTTTATGGAATCAGTAACTTTGATGGCATGCAGGAAAGTGAAGTAACCTTTAGTCTGGCTATGAAGAATGAAAAAGAAATTTATCTTATGAGCGAAAAGCAGGACGATGATGATAAGGTGACATACCAGTTGCAGGCTGGTAAAATCGGATAAAGAGACTCGGGAGTAGTAAGAAGTAATAAAGTAAGAGCCGCCAGTCGTTTATGTCCCCTCAAAACGGCTGGCGGCTTTGGTTGCAGAAAATGGCGCAGATAGGCTATAATAAGGCAATATCAATAGATAATATTACGAAGACAGGAGTAAACGAATGAGAGAACAACGATGGAAGAGATTGCGAATCGGACTATTGATTATTGCCTTTTCGGCGATTGGAATGCTTGAATATGTGCAGTTAGTACAGGCATTTGATTTACCACAGATGATGTTAGTCGTTCCGGTGGTGTCCGTGATTGCCATGCTTTTACTTGGAAAATACAGTTTTTTTGTGCCGGTCTGCACGATTGTACTTGCGAGTGCATATCAGATTTTGGCGGGAAGTGAAAATGCGGTAGCAGAGCTTCAGACCAGTGCAAGAAGTATCGCAATTATTTTATTTGAATGTCTGCTTGTGCTTATGATCGCACAGTTTATCGGATTGGGACTTGGGGCAGCTGCCCGCACATTAGGAAAGAAGAATAAAAAAGAGTGGTAAAGATTGTTATCGGCGTAGTCTTTGCGGTTGTTTCGCTTGTGCCGTATCTGCTTTTATTCCATAATCCGCTGTATCCTATGACAGCAAGACACCGTTTAAAATCATTTGCGGACAAGACTATTACCGACTATCCGATTGCGGATAAAAAAGTGTATTATTCTTTGAATGATTCGCGGTACATGTGCCGCGTTATTATGTCTGACGGACAGGTTCGCGTGCTGTATTTAGATGAGAACGGAGAAGCAAAGCGGCAGTAGTTTACAGGACTCCGAAACTCTTTAAAACAAAAATCCAAAGCGTTAGAGTCAGTGAGGACAAAAGTGTCGTCAGGACAATGATGCTGGATGTCAATATGCCATCGTTTCCGGTGTTTTTGCCATAATGTAGCTGGAAACCGTAGTCGGTGAGCCAAGCATAACAAGCAGTGCCATGAGTTCCTGATTGCGGTAGCCAAAGAAGACGGCAAGCGGTAAAAACAGACCGGCAAGCAGAATCAGTTTGATAAAAGAAGCAAGAAGGGTTGGTTTCATTTTTTTCAATGCTTTTTTCCTTCAAAGCTGGCACCGATGGAAATCAATGCGAGAGGGTTGCCGTGTTTGCCACACTTCCAATGGCTTTATTGACAAAGGATGGAAAGTGCAGGTTCAATAAAGCGAATGGAAGTGCGATCAGAATACTAAGTAAAATCGGATTCTTCATCACATTGATAAAAGTTTCTTTCATATTTGGCTTTTTACCGCCGTTGTCACCTTTTAACGTAAGGATGATGACGGCGAAAATATTATATAAAGGAACGCAGCCGATAATCATTAAAGGAGCCATGCCGACGCTGTCATACATATTGTTGATGAAAGCAAGTCCTAAAATGGCGGCGCTGCTGCGGTAAGAGCCCTGAATAAAGGCACCTTTTTTGCTCTTCATTTTTCATGAATTTCTCGGTAAGTCCCCACAAAACGGCGATGGAAAAATAGTGACAGAAAAACAGAATAACACATATTTTCCGTCAAAGGCAGAACCTACATTATTTTCTGTCAAATCCGAAAATAAAAGAGCCGGCAGTGCGATGCGGAATACGTAGCGGTCCGCTGTTTTGGTAAATTCATCGTTGATGATTTTTGCTGTTTTTAAAACCTTTCCTAAGATGATAAGTAAAAAATAGGAAGTGTGGCGTTAATACTGTAAATTAAGTTTGACATAATAATTTCCCTTCTTAGGCCATCTCTGGAGTAGACCTACAAAACTATTTTACCATGCCTGTCAAGAGTATCGTGACAAATGGCGGTCTTTGTGGTACGATAAAACTATCCATAATTTAAAAATTTTGATGGAGGTAATTAAGTATGTTAGAACAGTTAAAAAAGAAGTATACGAAGCAAACATGGAGCTTCAGAAAAAGGACTTGTCATCTACACTTGGGGAAATGTAAAGCGGAATTGACCGCGAAAACAATTATGTTGTTATTAAGCCAAGTGGTGTTGAATACGATGAATTGACGCCGGATGATATGGTTGTTGTTGATTTTGACCAGAATGTAATCGAAGGAAAATACCGTCCGTCTTCGGATACGGCAACACATATTGAATTGTACCGTGCATATCCTTCTTTAGCAGGTGTTGTCCACACGCATTCAACGTGGGCAGTAACATTTGCGCAGGCAGGAATGTCGATTCCGGCACTGGGAACGACACATGCGGATTATTTTACGGAGATATTCCGTGCACAAGAGATTTGACCGCAGAGGAAATTAACTTGGATTATGAGAGAAATACGGGACTTGTCATTATCGAGACAATTGGGGATAAAGACCCGATGGAAGTTCCGGGAATCGTTGTAAAGAACCACGGACCATTTGCGTGGGGAACAAGCCCGGCAAATGCCGTTTACAATGCGGTTGTTTTGGACAAAGTAGCAGAAATGGCGCACCATACACTGACATTAAATCCTCGTGTAAAACGCGCGCCACAGTATTTGATGGATAAGCATTATTTCCGCAAACACGGAGCCAATGCTTATTATGGACAGGATAACTAATTTTCGTTATTTCTTCTCCGCGAGAGGGATAGGGCATCCTGTAAGACTTCCTGTTTGCCATCACGAAAACGAATAACAAGAGAATAGGTACCGCTGTACATTTCCGTTAGAGGAACGGTAAGTGTGTAGCGGTATTTTTCGTACAAAGATTCATCAAGCGGCGGATTCGTCAAATCAAGCTGATAAATGCGGTCCGGATGACTGAATACAATTTCCTGAATCAAGTCACCGGTTGTGTTTACTAATAAACTGTCGCCGTTTATGGAAAATGTAATGCCGTAAGTATTTTTCATAAATTCTAAATCAGTGGCAGAAGATGTCTCTACGGAGGCTGCCTTGTAAAAGACCGGTGCTTTGAGCCAGCCGACGACCGGAAATTCAATTTTTTCCAGACATTCTCCAAAATGCGAAAACTGCTCTAACGAGTCGCTGATGACGGACTCGAAAAATTCCTGCTTCAGATGTGTGGCAGGAGAAGTTACTTCTCTTTCATAAGGGGAGTAGATATGCTGGATTGCACCGGTTTCCCGGTTGATTTCCAATAATAACTTGTCTCCTTTTTTTGGCATCTGAAGAAAGCACTAACAAGTTTTTGTTTTCCGCAGAAATTTCGCCATATACGTCAAAAATGCCATCACCCACATAGTAGGTGCGGTAACATCTGCCAAGCAAATCCACCTCATATATGTGTGTTGGTAAAAGCCCCTGTTCGGTTTTTATCAGATAGTCCGGATGGACAATCAGAAAGTGTCCGTCCGAGAGAGGAATTAAATTATCATCTTTTGCCGGAAGCGATAAGAAATAACGATACATTCCCTGTTTGTCCTGCACGCATGGACAATGGTTTGTTTCGCTCAATGTTCCGGTATGCAATGTGATTTCACGGCTTTTAATAGGCTGGTTTGACTCGTCATATAATGTCAAAGTAATGATATTATCCGTGTTCTCGCATAAGCCGAAAACAGGAAGCACGTGATTGGTTGTGTACGTCATGGAATCGTAGTGCCAGGGCATACAAAAATCGCTCACAACTGTGTAAGATAAACGGCATCTTGTGTCGGTGTGAAACATGCAAAGTGCAGTGAGCGGTGTGATGCCATAGGGATTTAACAAAAGTTCCATCGAATCAAATGAAGTCGAGGCATCGTGGCTTCTTGCCCATAAAAGATTTTCTGCCATCCTTGTTTTCTCAGTCAGAGAAATTGTCGCCGGAATCTGGCCGGATACCGTTTGGTTTAAGCGCAGACGGTTAAGGCTCATAAAATCAATTTTATATTGTGTGACATGGCTTTTCAGCCATGAAGTGATTTTGTTTGACATAAGATAAAATCTCCTTTGTACTTTTTACCCATTTTACCTATATAGTGTAATTATAGCAAAAAAAATATGTAAAAAGTATGTTTTTTGTATAAATCACTCTTTTTTACATATTTGCGGCACCGGACGAGCAGGTAAATGTTTGGAAGAAGGAGGAAAAGGTTAATAAAATCGGTCATTTCCCAGACAAGAGCAAGCGGCATAATGCCTCCGGAAAAAATCATAATGAGGTAAAGAGTCTGGTAAAAACGCTCATATTTTCCCTGAAACAAATAGTCAAATCCCTGCTTGCCAAGGTAACTCCAGCCAATTAAGGTGGCAAGAGCAAAACTGATAATGGCAATGGATAAAATTTCATCACCGAAAAATGGAAGTTTTCCAAATGCGGCGGTCGTTAAGGCGGAGGCGGGAAGCGTCTGCCATTCGGACGGAAATTCCAACTGATAGCAGACAAGTACAAGTCCGGTGATGGCGCAGAGAACGACGGTGTCCCAAAAGGTAGCGGACATGGAAATGGCGGCCTGTTTGACGGAATCATCTTCCGAGCAGTGACCGGCAATCAGGCCGGTTGTGCCAAGCCCGGATTCGTTTGTAAAAAGTCCCCTTGCCACGCCATAGCGGATGGCTTTTCCCATCGTGTATCCGGCAAAACCGCCACCGATGGAAGGCGGTGCAAAAGCGGAGGAAAAAATTAATTTCAGAGAGGGCAGAAGATAATCTGCGTGCAGAATGAGATAGAGAAGACATCCGCCAAAGAAAAAAATAGCCATAGTCGGCACAATGGCGATGGAGACATTTTCAATCCATTTGCGTCCCTGCATTAAAATTAATCCCACAAAAAGCGGTTATAATCGCACAAGTGGCAGGCGGAAGCGAAAAGACCTGATGACAGGTTTCGGTTATTGCGTTGCTTTGTGTGGTGCATCCGATAAAAAATGCAGATAGCGTGAGCGCGGCACTGTAAAGAAGTGCAAGCGTTTTTTGTGCAGTAAAAATGAAGAATATACATGGGTCCACCGTGTCCCTGATAGCGGAAATGGTGGCACAAAACGTTTCGGCGTAAGTGGTTGCCATGCCCAAAAGCCCGGTGAGCCAGCACCAAAACACAGCACCCGGTCCGCCTAAGAAAACGGCGGTGGAAATGCCTATAATATTTCCGGTTCCAAGCGTAGCAGCGAGCGTTGTTGTGAGCGAGCCAAAACGCCCAAATCCCTTTTTGTTTTGTTGCCATCGGAAAGAGAAAGGGAGATGCCATATCCGATTTTTCGCTGCACAAGCCGTAAACGCAGGGTGAAGTAAACATGTGTGCCAAAAAGCATAACAAGAATAGGACCATTCCATAAAAGCTGATTTACATCAATTAAAAGTTTCAATCACAGACTCCTTTGGTTTCCTTTAGTTCATTGTATGAAAAATTTTGGCAAGTCATACTTTTGACAAGACCGTTTGCTAATCTCGTGGATAAATGAGATTTGGAGAAGCTATGAAGAAACAATTCACATTCATCGAATCGATGATAAAGGTGGGAGTGATTGGTTTCGGCGGTGGAAATGCACTGATTCCGGTATTGGAGCAGGAAGTGGTAAACGAAAAAAACTGGTAAGTAAAGATGAGTATGACAAGTCGGTTATTGCCGCAACGCTGACACCGGGGGCACTTCCGGTTGAAATTGCATCGGGGATTGGTCTGCATGTCGGCGGCATCGGTGGGATGCTCGCGGGCGGTGTATTGATGGCTCTTCCGGGAGTTGTGTTTACGGTATTGTATTTAATGCTGCTTAGCGGTGCGGATTCTAATATTTTACAGCAGATTCAGTATGCTTCCATCGGCATTACAGCGTTTATTTTGTGCCTTTTTGACGCAATACATTGTGCAGACATTAAAGTCGTACCGCCACTCTAAATTCCGGGTGCCGCATGGTTCGTAATTCTATTTGTGTTTATTGCAACGGGTGGAAATTATCTTTGCCGTATTTTGGATTAGAAATCCGGCTTCCTAAATTTTCGACAGTCCAGATACTTTTGCTTACACGTTTAGGAAGTGTTGTTGTAGGATTATTGTACCAGAAAAAGGTGAAAAAGAAAGGATAAAAAGCCAAAACTGGCAGCCGGAAAACTGGGGGCAGACTTTTGTTATGGGTTTTATTTCTGCTTTTGTTTTGTCTGCCGGCACTTTTTATGATGTGGCGTGAAGCGGCGGGCTTTGTAGGGCAGGGCGCTGTGTCTTCCTTTTGTCATTTGGTGGCGGAGATGCCTATTTATCCATTGCCGACGGTCTTTTGTGCCGGAATATATTTCAGAAAGTGACTTTTACAATCATCTGGTTGTAATCGTAAATGTGCTGCCGGGGTCTATTTTGTGCAAGACTTTGGCAGGGATCGGTTATTTGTGCGGAGAGGCGGTCGTTGGAACGACAGCCGGTGGATTTGCCTTTGCGGTGGCAGGATTTGCCTGTAGTGTTGCCTGCTCCTGTTTTGTCTTTTATCTGGTTTACCACTTGTATGACAGACTGGAAGGATGTGCCGTTTTTAAGGTAATCAAAAAGGCAATTCGCGTTGTTGTTTCGGGACTTTTGCTTACCGTGATGACAGGGCTTTTGTTGTCTGAGATGGAGATTAATTCAAATCCTGCGATTCCGCGTTTGGCGGTTCCCACAATGATTGCTTTCTTTTTATTTCGTAAATCTGATATTATATCATAGGAAATGGAAAAACATCGGACGCATTGTCGTATCGCTTGTGCTTGCTTTTTACTGTGCAATGTGCTCGAAGTTTAGAAACAAAGGAAAGCAGGTTATACTTATGCATATCTGGAAACATTTTCTACGATTACAAGGCACCGTCATAAAGTAATCGTGCATTGCTTTATGGCAGGAATTTTCTGGCAGGGGCTTAGACACGATTTGTCAAAATACAGTCCGGCGGAATTTATTCCGGGGGCAAAAATTATCTCGGTGATAAAGTCCGAATGAAAAAGAGAGGAAACGGTACGGCTTTTCGCGTGCGTGGCTTCATCATCAGGGACGCAATAAACACCATTTTGAATACTGGGTTGATTACAATCCGAAGTTAAACCGGAAAGAACCGGTGGAGATGCCAACCCGTTATTTGATTGAAATGTTTTGCGACCGCGTGGCGGCAAGTAAAATTTATTATGGGGATGACTATGATACAGAGAAGCCGTTTCTTTATTTTGACAAAGGGAGAAAACGACGCTGGATGCACCCGGTAACGTCGCAGAAATTAGAGGATTTGCTGATCATGTTGCGCGATAAGGGGGAGAAAAGAGACGTTTTCATACATTAAACACGTGATGAAACCGGAAGGGAAAAAAGATAAAGCTCATTGGAAATAAAAATTAAAAAGCCTTTTTGTGACAAAAACCTATGATAGGATTTCTTCCAGAATATGGGTGGACATGCGATTTCATTAAAGGAGAAAAGGAAAATGACGGAAAATGTTATTTGGCAGCCGAATAAGGTTTCGGCGAAAGACCGTTATCGTGTGCTCGGACAAAAAGGGGCTTGTTGTTTGGTTTACGGGACTTTCCGGTTCCGGAAAATCAACGATTGCGGTAGAACTGGAGAAAATGTTGAATGATGCAAAAAAAGCAGTTTATCTTTTAGACGGAGATAACATTCGACATGGAATCAATTCGGATTTGGAATTTACGGATAAGGACCGTGATGAAAACATACGGCGGATTGGAGAAATTTCTGCCCTGTTTTGCGATGCAGGAGTTATTACACTGGCTGCTTTTATTTCCCCGTTTCGTAAGATGCGCCGGTTTGCGAGAGGGCGCGTCGGGGAAAATCAATTTCTTGAGGTATATGTGAGTACGGATTTTGAGACCTGTTGTAAGAGGGATCCAAAGGTTTGTACAAAAAGAATATTAAAAATTTTACGGGAAAAGATTCCGGTTATGAGAAGCCGGAGAATCCGGAAATTGTTTTGGATACCATACATTTCACACCACAGGTGTGCAAAAGTCGTATATCAGGAAATTTTAAAAAGAATCAATTAGCAAAACGTGCATGGAGGAACAAAATGGATAATTATTTTGTGTCTTCGTGTAAGAGGGTGAAGGATTGGATTTGCAGGCAGTTTGGGCAAAAGGAAAAAAAGACGGTTCACCACAAGAAATTTGCCGATGGCGGTGAGGTCATTGTGTGGGAAACCAGACGGGCAGGTGAAGAAGCGGCATCGTATGAGAATTTATTTCTCCGCAAAGAAATCGCAGGATTTCGCGCGAATATACGTCGTGAGCTGTCCTGTTCCATAAAGTCACTGACTAGAGACTATTTGTATAAGCAGCTTTTGAGCAGTGGTGAGTACACGTTTGACCATATGCTCGTTATAAAAGATCCATATGGAGAGGCACCGTTGACTGCACTTGCTTTGTTCATTTTAGAAGAGCCGGCATGTGTCCGTGTTACGACAAAAGGAAATTTAAAGGAGACGGATTTTGTTACAGAACTTCCTAAGAAAAAAGAGCATCGAGTGCCGATTTTAGGAATGTATGCCGAAAAAAAGCAAATGACATCGTCATAGAGATTCTCGATGATGAGGGAAACTGTGTAAAAAGCCATACTTTCACGATACGAACGAAAAGACTGCCAAAGTCACTGCGCAATGTGATTACGGTGAAAAAATGGACCGACAAACCGGCGTATTCCAATATTATGATAAATGGCGGTGTCAAGATTCATACCTGCGTGTTTGATATCGAAGGGGAAATACGTTATTATCTCAGCCGCAAACCGAGAGGATATGGTATTTTTCCATTATCGGATGGTCACTTTTTTTACATGGAAAAATATATTTCCGTGCCATCCTATTCCAATCCCCAGACAGTAGAGTCTTATGATATGGACTATTTCGGTCGTGTGTTTCGAACCTATCTGACGGAAAAAGGGGTTCACCACACGGCGGAAGAAAAGGCAGGCGGCAACATTCTCACCGGAAGTAATTCAATGCTTGAGCATACGGAGGACTGCGTTATTGAGATTGACAGACAGACCGGTGAAATTGTGTGGCAGTTAAATATGGCAGAGATTTTTGATGAAACCTATCAGGATATGATGGACTGGTGCCATGTAAATTCAGCTGCGTATTATGAAAAAAGACCGCACGATTTTGATTTCCCTCAGAAATGTGCATGCGGTAATTTGTGTAGATTACGATACGAAAAAACTCCGCTGGATTTTATCCGACCCGAAATTCTGGGAGGGAACAAAGATGACACCATATCTTTTTGCAGCCGGAAGGTGATGTCAAATGGTGTTACCAGCAGCATGCGGCATTTGAAATTGCACTCCCGGATGAATCGAATCCGCAGAAAAAACGGATTATTGTTTATGATAATCACTGGGCAAAGCGTCGTAAGGCGAAGTCTTTTGATAAAGATCCGCTCAGTTATGTGAGTTTTTATGATATTGATGAGGAAAAGAAAACCGTTTCACTGCATAAACGATTTGCCGGACCAAAGACAAGAATCCGTGCAAATGGAATCTATGTTCCTGACAAAAAGCGTGTGTATAATATGGCAGGTTCTTATGCAGAACCGGTGGACGGTGATGGCGGTGGTATTTTCGAATACGATTATGAGACCGGCGAGGTGCTTTCCGAGTTTGGTGTAAAACCGGGATTTTTCCGCGCGTATCCGTTTGAGCCGAATGTGCAGGAACTTGCAGAGCCGATGCAGGTGACCGGCGATTATCAGGTCGGTCAGATTAAACAGCCGCAAGAGATATCAAGCAGCAAATACTGCAAGTTAAAGTCGGAAAAGAAACATCATATCAAGAGTGCTGCTATCGAATATGAGATGCAGGAAGATTTACTCTTTGTGAATAACGTAGACCACGAAGTGGAAAAAGTTTATTTTATTGGTGACAAGGGTGGCTATCAGGTTGACTTTGATGACACATACCAGACAATGGATGTGTTCCGCACGATGGTTTATAAAGTTGCCATGCAGCTAACCAATCTGCCAAAAGATAAATATAAAATTTATTTGCAGGTGAAAGGTGAACTGCAGACAACAAAAAAATATATCGATATATCAGCCGTTAATTAACTTTTCATAAGCTGCATAATCGGCAGCGTAGTATTGTCTGCCGATGAGTACCATGAGTAAGTCGCCGGGCAGAATTTCGGTGTCGCCTTTTGGCGTAATCGTGTGCCCGTCGCGCTCAATGGATGCAACCAATGTATTTTTCTGCCAGTCAATCTGGCAGATTTTTTATGGCAGACCGGACTGTCATAAGGAATGACATAAGTAACCAAAACTTTTTTCTGCCGACTCTTTAATTTCCAGTTCAGTCTGTTTGTTCAGAATATTTTCCAAAAGGGATGTATAAATTGGTTTGCTGCCAAGCAGGTTTGCGATGATGTAAGCAATACTGCTCACGACAGCGATGTCTAACATCCGGTGCATATTGCCGGTCATTTCGGTAATCAATACAATACCG
>VOFG01003302.1_pt1 | contig 24598 bp, 28 predicted proteins | sample 5384171 | NCBI WGS metagenome assembly VOFG01 (sample SAMN12384726, study PRJNA508395) | human gut metagenome | isolation source: healthy gut F | host: Homo sapiens | reverse complement strand
ATGAAAGAACAACTGGAAGCCATCCGCAAAGGGCGCTGGAAGCCATTGCCGGCACGAAGGCCGCGACGGAGCTGGACGCGCTGCGGGTGAAGTACCTGGGCAAAAAGGGTGAACTGACCGCCGTCCTCTCAAGCTGATGGGCAGTCTCTCTGCTGAGGAGCGCCCCGTCATGGGCCAGATGGCCAACGAGGTCCGCGCCGCCGTGGAAAAGGCCGTGGAGGCCCAGTCCGCCATTCTGGAAAAGGCCGCTCTGGAAACCAAGCTGAAGGCCGAGACGCTGGATGTCACCATCCCCGGCAAGGAGGTGGCTCTGATAGCACCCCATGTACACCGTGCTGGATGAGATCAAGCAGGTGTTCCTTGACATGGGCTATACGATCATGACGGCCCGGAGGTCGAGGAGGCCAGCTATAACTTCACCCGCCTGAACATCGAGGAGGGGCATCCGTCCCGCGACCGCTCCGACACGTTCTATTTCAACGACGACGATTCCGTCCTGCTGCGCACGCAGACCAGCCCGATGCAGATCCGCGTGATGGAGCAGCAGGCGATCCGCATGATGGCTTCCCCGGCCGCGTATTCCGCAGGGACCCTGCCGACGCCACACTCATCCAAGATCGGGGTCTCTACGGCGCATCACCATGACCTGCCGTCGTGCGCTTCCGTCCGCACCATTTCCCCTTCACCGAGCCGAGCTGCGAGGTCGACATGCAGTGCTTCAAGTGCCACGGCACGGGCGAGACCGACGGGCAGGTCTGCTCGACCTGCCACGGCGAGGGCTGGATCGAGCTGCTGGGCGCCGGCATGGTGCACCCGAAGGTGCTCGAGGGCTGCGGGATCGACAGCAAAAAATACTCCGGCTTCGCCTTCGGCATCGGTCTGGAGCGCATGGCCATGGGGCGCCTGCGCTTCAACGACCTGCGCCTGATCTTCGACAACGACGTCCGTTTCCTGTCTCAATTCTAAGGAGGTGCCGAGATGAAACTGAACCGCAACTGGATCAATGAGGATTTTGTGGACCTTTCCGACATTTCGGACAAGGACTTTGTCGAAACGCTGACCGTCGCCGGTCAGAAGGTCGAGACCTATGAGCGCATGGACGCCGAGATCAAAAACGTCGTCGTCGGCCGGGTCTGCTCCATGGAGCGCCACCCGAACTCCGACCATATGTGGATCTGTCAGGTCGACGTGGGGCAGGGCGAGCCGGTGCAGATCGTCACCGGCGCGCAGAACGTCCGCGAGGGCGACCTTGTCCCGGCCGCGCTGCATAATTCGCGCCTGCCCGGCGGCGTACACATCACCAAGGGCAAGCTGCGCGGAGAGGTCTCCAACGGGATGCTCTGCTCGCTCAAGGAGCTGGGGCTGACGCTCAACGACTTCCCCTATGCCATCGAGGACGGCATCTGGATCCTGCAGGAGGACTGCAAGCCCGGCGATGACATCAACCTTGTTATCGGCAACAACGACACCGTCGTCGATTTTGAGATCACCAACAACCGCCCGGACTGCTATTCCATCATCGGTCTGGCGCGCGAGGCCGCCGCGGCCTTCGACCGCCCGATGAAGCACCATGAGCCGGTCGTGAAGGGCGGCGCCGAGGGCGCGCTCTGCGACCTGCTCGACGTCGAGGTCCCGGCCGAGGATCTCTGCCGCCGCTATACCGCGCGCATGGTGCGCAACGTCAGGATCGCCCCGTCGCCGAAGTGGCTGCGCCAGCGTCTGCGCGCCAACGGCGTGCGCCCGATCAACAACATCGTCGACATCACGAACTACGTCATGCTCGAATACGGCCAGCCGATGCACGCCTTTGACTATCGCTACATCGGCACGAAGAAGATCGTCGTGCGCCGCGCCGAGGAGGGCGAGTGCCTGACCACGCTCGACGGCGTCGTGCGCCCGCTCAAGGCCGGGATGCTCGTCATCGCCGACGGCGAGAAGCCGATCGGCCTTGCCGGCGTCATGGGCGGCGAAAACAGCGAGATCGTGGACGATACGGTCGACGTCGTCTTTGAGTCGGCGAATTTCGACGGCACGTCCATCCGCCAGACCGACATTCTCAACCGCAGCCCCGAGCCGCGCACGTCGCGCTCGAGCCGGATCAACGCCCTGCCGGCACGGACGAGGCGGATATGATCGCCTATCTGCGCCGTCTCGAGATCCCCGTCGAGGGGCGCACGATCCTTGTGCCGTCCTTCCGCCCCGACCTTGTGCAGATGGCCGATATCGCCGAGGAGGTCGGCCGTATGTTACGGCTATAAACGAGATCCCGACGACCGCCTTCCGCAGCGCGACCGCCGAGGGCGGCTACCTATTCCTTCGGGCGCGGCCTCCGCGCGGGCTACAGCGAGACTTCGTCTCGCCGACGATCCGTCTGCCGCAGGAGTCCCCCCTGCGCAAGCCCATGCGCATCCAGAACCCGCTCGGCGAGGACGCGTCCGTCATGCGCACGATCGCCCTGCCGTCCATGCTCGCGGTTCTGTCTCATAACAACGCCTATCACAACGACGCCTGCAAGCTCTATGAGCTGGCAAAGGTCTACCTGCCCAGAGAGGGGCAGACCCTGCCCGACGAGCCGAAGCACCTGCTGCTCGGCACCTATGGCGAGGGTGAGGATTTCTTCACCCTGAAGGGCGAGATCGAGGCGATCTTCACCGCGATGAATGTCCGCCCTGCGGAGTATTACGCCGTCAAGGATAACCCGAGCTACCATCCCGGCCGCTGTGCCGGCGTGCGCGTCGGCGGCGTTGAGGTCGGCGTGTTCGGGCAGGTGCATCCGCTCGTTGCGAAGAATTACGGCATCGATTCCGAAATTTACGCCGCCGAGCTGGATTTCACCGCGCTGAGCGCGCTGCTCTGCCCGCCGAAGACCTTCCGCCCACTTCCCAAGTACCCGACCGTCAACCGCGACATCGCCGTCGTCTGCGACGAGAGCGTCACGGTCGCCCAGCTCGTCGACTGCATCCGCTCCGCCGGGGGCAAGCTCCTGCGCAGCGTCAAGCTGTTTGACATCTATCGCGGCAAGGGCATCGACGCCGGAAAGAAGAGCGTCGCCTTCTCGCTGACGCTCCGCTCCGACGAGCGTACCCTGACCGACGCCGATTCCGACGGCGAGGTCAAGGCCGTCCTCGAAAAGCTCGAGGCGGATCCGGCGCAAGGCTGCGGTAAGGCTTCGCAGGATCTTCCGCTCGGCCAAAGGCTGAATTTCACCGCGTGGCTCTGCCGCATCGCGCCCGCAGGAAATAGCGCTTCGCAATGATATTCAGCCTCCGGCTGAGTGATATATGCTTGCGCATGTGATATACGGCCTCGCGGCCGCATGATATAGCGTCCCGGAAGGGACGCTATGGCGGTGTCGCTCCGCGACGGATTTCAAACATTACGAACACGAAAACGGCGGGTTTTATGAAAAAAACCTGCCGTTTTCTATCCTGCATGGTCTATATCATAGAACTTCTTATACGCTGGTTCATCGGTTTAAAGTACTAAATTAATGGAAAAGCCTACGAATTTGTGTCATTGCGAGGCCGCATTGCGGCCGTGGCAATCTTAAAGTCAGAGGCATGGCATCCCGAACCGAAGCACGGCTGCGGCCGTGCACGGATATGCCGCCCCGCGACGGAATAAAACGGAGTGCGGCCGCCGGCCGCACTCCGCTCATTTGATCACGCTTTATGCCTCAAAGTCCTCAAAATCGTCAAAATCCGAATCCGTGTGATGCTTGCAGCAGCAGGGGAGCAGGTCCTTCAGGTCGTCCCAGAAGTGCACGAGCGCAACGGCCAGAGCGCCGACGACGGCCACGATCCCAACGACGGAGACGATCGCCTTCAGAGTCTTGTTCATGGTTCAGTCCTCCTTACATTGTTCCGCCGACGCAGCCGGAGCGCTGCGCCGAGGCGTTCTTACCTATAGTATACCGCATTTTAGAGATTCCGCAAGCCCTGTTCAAAAAATTTTTACGGACGGACGATATAATCCGGCTTGCGCGACACGCGCGGATTGGGCGCGGCTGCCGGGTAGCCGAGCAGGCAGTGGCCGACGCCGATGTAATTGCCCGCGACGCCCCATTTTTGCAGCAGCGCCTGTCCCTCCGGCGTGGCGAATTCCTCGCGGGCGCGATGGATCCAGCAGCTCCCCAGTCCGACGGCCTCGGCCGCGAGCATCAGATTGCCGAGCACGAGCGAGCCGTCCTCCACGGCGGTGTGCGCCCCGGCGTCCGCGAGCACGACGCAGACGGTCGGCGCGCCGTAAAACGGATGCGCGTCGGGCTGCCCCATGATCGCGGCGTTCATGCGCTCGAGCAGGTCGATGTCCTCGCGCTTTTGCAGCACGACGATCTTGGGCGACTGGCGTCCCATGCCCGTCGGGGCGTAGGTCCCGGCCGCGAGAACGGTCGTGAGCTGGCGCTCGTCGACCTGCTGCGGCAGGAAGCAGCGGCAGCTCCGGCGTTCATAAATAGCTTGTAATGCGTCCATAATAATACCTCCTCAGGTTGTGTATCCGTAAAGCCCGCGGACGCTGACCTCCCCGGCCTGCACGGCCGAGACGGCGCCGTCCGCGCGGCGCACCAGCAGCGCGCCGTTTTCGTCGATGCCCTCGGCGAAGGCCTCCTCGCGCTGCTCCCCGCGCACGAGCTGCACCGGCTTGTGCAGCGTGACGCAGTGCGCCGCATATTCGGCGAGGCAGGCCGCCTTCTGCGAGAAAAGCTCCTGCGAGAGCAGCCAGAGCCGACGGGTCATGGCCGCCGCGACCGCGTTCGGGTCGACGGGCGCTCCGGCCGCCTCGGCCAGGGTCGTGGCCATGGTGCGCACGTCCGGCGGGAAGGCCTCCGGCGGCGTGTTGCAGTTGACGCCGATTCCGACGATCATCGCGCCGTCATAAAGCTCCACAAGGATGCCGCAGAGCTTTTTGCCCCGAAAAACGAGGTCGTTGATCCATTTGATGCCGCAGTCGACGCCGCAGGCGTCAAAACGCGCGCCGCATCGCGACGGCGACCATCGGCGTCAGGTGCAGCAGCCGCTCCGGCGGCGCGTCCGGCCGCAGCACGGCCGAAGATACACGCCCCCGGCGGCGACCGGAACGCGCGCCCGAGCCGGCCGCGCCCGGCCGTCTGGCACGCCGTGACGAGCACCGTGCCCTCCGGCACGCCCGGTCGGCGCTTCAGCTCGGCGTTGGTCGAATCGATCTCGTCAAACAGCTCCGGCACCCACGGGCAGTCCGCGCGGCGCAGCCTCTCGGCGGATAATGTCATCATTTTTTCCTTGCCTTTCGACTGATTTTCCTTTATAATATACTGTACCCGATTTTGGGAGATTTGTAAAGAGAGAATCGAGGTTTCCAATGAAGCATTTTCCGCTCAAGCAAATGATTTTGGCGGCGATCTTTGCCGCCCTGACCGCCGTCGGCGCGTTTTTGAAAATTCCCGGCGTCGGCGATGTCTCGTTCACGCTCCAGGTGCTGTTCTGCTTCCTGTCCGGCCTGCTGCTCGGCCTTGCGTGGTGGGGCGCGGCGTCGCAGATCGTCTATGTGCTGCTCGGCCTGTTCGGCCTGCCGGTGTTCACGTCCGGCGGCGGCTTCGGCAGCTTTACCTTCCCGACCTTCGGCTTCGTGCTCGGCCTGATCCCGGCGGCCGTTACGGTCGGTCTGCTCGTGCCGAAAAAGCCCGAAAAGCGCAACTTCTGGCGGCTGCTGGCCGCGCAGGCGGTTGCCCTCGCGGTGCTTTATCTCTGCGGCCTGCCGTATCTGTACATTATCATGAACGGCAAACTCTCCGTCTGGAAGACCATCTGGACGGGCTGCCTGATCTTCCTGCCCTATGACGCGCTCAAGATGGTCTGCGCGTCCGCCCTCGCCGTGCGGCTCCATAAGACCGGCCTGATCGACTGAGGCAGGGCTTCGCTGCCCTTTATTCTGATTGCAAAAATGGTAGGCTTTCACGAGAAACCTACCATTTTTTGTGTCATTGCGGCAATCTTTAACGGCGCAAAGCGGCATCCCGGAACGAAGCACGGCAAGGCCGCGCAGTGAAATTTGCCCGATGGGCAAGTGAAATATGCTGCGCATGTGAAATGCGGACTTGCGTCCGCGTGAAATGGTGCTTCCGGAGAAGCGCCGTGGTGGAGTCCCTACGGGACGGATCAAAAATTTGGGTTTTGTCGGTTCCTGCCACCGTGCCTCGCCATGGGATGCCATACCTTCGGCTTAAGATTGCCACGTCGCTGCGCTCCTCGCAATGACACAAATTTGAAACGGTTATATTTGAGAAACAGACGTTTTTAGCAGGATGCAGGCGTTTTCGAGCCAGAATCAACGTTCCGTTTTCCCTCAAAACCTGCCAGATTTGTCATTGCGAGGAGGGCGCGTGCGCCCGACGCGGCAATCTTTGACGGAACGAGACGGCATCCCGGAACGAAGCACGGAGAAAGGGAAGTGCGGCCGCCGGGCGAAGCTCGCCGCACAGCCTTGCCGCGCGGCTATTCTCAAAATAGATGAACGCTTTGCGGAAAACGGTCGGAAATGCCCTTGCGGCGCGTGAAAAACTATGTTATAGTTAAAATGAGGGAATTTGGGAGTGTTCCGCCTTTGAAAATGGAAAACTGTCGAAAAAATGCGTCGACAGCGGTCATTTTTCCGCTCCAGACGCACAAAAAACAGCATCAGAGGAGTGCATCAACCATCATGAAAAATAATTTTCAATTCATCGTTCACAACAACGGCGACGTGAGCAAAAAAGACCCCAGCAAGGCCAAGGAAATGTTCCCGATCGAGCGTGCGCGCGACGCGCAGCGCTTCCACCGCCAGATCCCCGGCTGCCGGATGACCCCGCTGGTCGCGCTTCCGAATCTTGCGCAGTTCCTCGGCGTCGGCGGCATCTACGTGAAAAACGAGGCCGAGCGCCTGAGCATGAACTCGTTCAAGGTCATGGGCGGCTCCTACGCCATCTACCGCCTTGTCCGCAAGCTGCTCGGCAAGGGAAAACGAGGATCTCTCGTTTGATTATCTGACCAGCAAGGAATGCCACGACAAGCTGGCAACGTTGTTTTCTGCTCTGCGACGGACGGCAACCACGGCAGAGGCCTCGCGTGGGCCTGCCAGAAGCTCGGCCATCCGTGCAAGATCTATGTCCACAGCGAGACCAGCCAGCCCCGCATCAACGCCATCAAGAAATTCGGCGCGGACGTGACGGTCGTCAACGGCAACTATGACGACGCCGTGCGTCAGGCCGCCGAGGACGCCAAGAAGAACGGCTGGTACGTCGTCTCCGATACCTCCTGGCCCGGCTATGAGGAGATCCCGACGTGGATCATGCAGGGCTACACCTCCATCCTGCTCGAGGCGCAGGAGCAGTTCTCCGGCATGGGAATCGTCAAGCCGACGCACGTCTTCGTGCAGGCCGGCGTCGGCGCTCTGGCCGCCAGCGTCGTGGGCTTCTACAGCGCGCTGTTCCCCAACGACCCGCCCCTGTTCGTCGTGGTCGAGCCGGATAAGGCCGCCTGCGTCTATGAATCCATCAAGGCCGGCGACGGCAAGTGCCACTCCGTCAAGGGCAGCCTGAACACCATCATGGCCGGCCTCGCCTGCGGCGATCCGTCCCCGGTGGCCTTCGACATCCTGAACAACAACGCCGACGTCTTCATCCAGGTCCCGGATAACGTCGCGGCGCGCGGTATGCGCATCCTCGGCGTGCCGCTCCATGGCGACCCGATGGTCATCAGCGGCGAGAGCGGCGCAGTGCCCCTCGGCACGCTGTTCGCCCTGCGCACCGACGAGATCGATTCCAAGCTGGCCGACGCGCTCAAGCTCGACAACAAGTCGCAGATCTTCATGATCAACACCGAGGGCAACACCGACCCGGTCGAGTTCCGCCGCATCCTCTGGGACGGCAAGAACCCGGTGCCGGATTGCTTCCGCGTCAGCGAGGTTTCCGCCGAGCAATAAGCCGCCCGAGCTACCGAAGGCAGCCCCTTTCCTTTGATGCTCCCCCTATGAGAGACCGTGTTTCCCTTTTCACGGGCTCTCACAGGGGAGCCTATAAAAAGGGCTGCCTTCTGCCGACTGAAGCGCTGCCGGGTGATGCGAAAAGGCGTGCGGCGCTGCCGGATTGACAAGCCGCGCGCCGTATGCTATACTCAAAAAAAGTGTCGCCGCGGCGGCCTTCAAGCGAATTTCGGGGGAATTTTTATGAACAGACTTTCGGACGCGCCTGTGCGCGCCGAGCGGGGACGCGTGGCCTATCTGGATATGCTTCGCATCGCCGCGACCGTGGCGGTCGTGATGATCCACGTCGCCGTCAGGGGATGGCGCAGCATGGACATGCACACCGCGCAATGGCACGCGCTGAGCTTTTTCAGCTCGATCTCCCGCTGCGGCACGCCGATTTTTGTCATGATCAGCGGCGCGCTGTTTCTGGATGAGCGCCGCGAGGTGCGCCTGAGGCGGCTGTTTTCCAAAAACATCCTGCGCATCCTGATCGCCTTTGTCTTCTGGTCGGCGGTCTATGCCGTTCCGTTTTTCTCCGCGACCGGAGCGTTTTCGGCCTGATCTCCAATTTTTGACCGGGTCTTATCAGCTCTGGTTTCTTTATATGATCGTCGGGCTTTATCTCATCACGCCCCTGCTGCGGCGGATCACGTCCGATCGAAGCGCGCTGCGATATTTTTTGCTGCTTTCGCTCTGCTTCACCTTCCTGCTGCCGATGCTCGGAAAGGCGATTCGCCTTGCGGACATTCTGCTGCATAAGGACGGCGCACTTTATGCGGGACTGACCACGGGCTACAGCAACATGAAATTTTATTTTACCCTCGGCTATGTCCCCTATTTTCTGCTCGGCCACGCGCTCAACACCGCGCAGCTCAGCAAAAAAGTCGAGCGCGTAATCTATGCGCTTGGCTTGCTCGGCTTTGCCGCGACGGTTTGGGGCACGGAATGGCTCAGCCGGAGCTTGGGCGCGCCCTGCAAGGGCTTCATGGACGAAATGACGCTCAACGTGCTGCTGCAAAGCGCTGCGGTCTTCACGTTTGCAAAATGCAGACTGTCTGCGGCCTGCTCGGGGAAGCGCGGCAGCGCGGTCGTGCGCTCCCTCTCCAAGTGCAGCTTCGGGATCTTTCTTGTGCATCCGGGCGTGCTCAGCATACTGGAGCGGCTCGGGTTTCGCGCCTCGGCCTTTCCGGCGGCGATCGGCGCGGTCGTCGTGACGGCGGGCATATTCGCGATCTCCTATGGCCTCTCGGCGATCCTGAACGCCATTCCGCTCGTGAAAAAATACCTTGTCTGATCCAAACACCCGATGAACGCCCATGATGATAAGCAGAGGTTCCCAAGGTCCTGTTTCGTTCCGTCCTACCATATTTCGTTCCGGGATGGCAAATCGATTCGTTAAAGATTGCCGCGTCGGGCGCAAAAATTGCGCCCTCCTCGCAATGACAAAACTGGTTGGTTTTGCGGGAAATCGGAACAATTTCCGAAACGAAATGTTTGAAAAACGATGCGGAGCGACAACACGCAAAAAATAACCGCATAAACGAAAAAAGTTCGTTTCCTAACAAAAACGCCCCGATTTCGTGTCATTGCGAGGAGCGCAGCGACGTGGCAATCTTAAAGCCGAAGGTATGGCATCCCGTGGCGAAGTACGGGAGTACGAAACGACAAAATTTCAATCCGTCCCGCAGGGACAGCGACACGGCGCTTCTTTGGAAGCGCCATTTCACGCGGGCGTCAGCCCGCATTTCACATGCTTCAGCATCTTTCACACGATCAAAGATCGTATTTCACCGCGCAGCCATACTCGGCCAAAGGCCGATTCACGGCATTTGACGGTTCCGGGCTTTTTTGACAGCCAGAAAGGGGAAGCAGCGTTCGTGCTGCTTCCCCTTTAAAAAGGCGTATTTTACTGTTACTTGCCGAAATAGCGATCCAGCAGACCCTTGAGCGCCTTGCCGTGTCTCGCCTCGTCGCGGGCCATTTCGTGGACGGTGTCGTGGATGGCGTCGAGGTTGTTCTTCTTGGCGACCTTCGCCAGCTCAAACTTACCGGCCGTCGCGCCGAACTCGCAGTCCACGCGCCAGGCCAGATTCTTCTCGGTGGAGGCGGTCATGTTGCTCTCCAGGTCGCTGCCCAGCAGCTCGGCGAACTTAGCGGCGTGCTCGGCTTCCTCATAAGCGGCCTTCTCCCAGTAGAGGCCGATCTCGGGATAGCCCTCGCGGTGCGCGATGCGGGCCATGCAGAGGTACATGCCGACCTCGCTGCATTCGCCGGTGAAGTTGGCCTTGAGCTGCTCCAGAATGAACTGCTTGTCCGCCTCGGGGACGCCGTCGAGCTGCGCGCCGATGCCGAAAACGTGCTCGGCTGCGAGACCCGCGTTGTCCTCCATGAGCTTGAACTTGCTGCCGTCGACGCCGCAGACCGGGCACTTGAAGCCCTCGGGCAGGTCGCCTTCGTGAACATAACCGCAGACGGGGCATACATACTTCTTCATTTGAAATTCCTCCATAATCACACAAAATTTTTATTGTTCGGCATCCGTCCGGATGCAGTGGTTACAAATTCCGCTGAAGCTCAGCGTGCAGCTGCCGACGCGGCCGCAGGTGACCTGCTCGCAAAGCCCCTCAGGCGGAGAGAGGTCGACGTCGATGACGGCGTGACACCGTTCGCAGACAAAATGCGCGTGGGGCGTGACGTTGAAATCGAAGCGCTCCAGACCGTCCACGACGCCCACCGAGGTGATCAGCCCCCTCGCGCTTGAACATCGCGAGGTTGCGGTAGACCGTGCCGAGCGAGAGGTCGGGGATCTCCGGCTTGAGCCGGGCGTAGACCCAGTCGGCCGTCGGATGCGCCGTGGTCGAGCGGACGCACGCGAGGATCGCGTCGCGTTTTCGGCTGCGTTTGTGCGCGGGCATCGGCTCACCTCCCGGTTGATTTTCAAAACGATAATGATTATCATTTCTGTTATTATACTATCAGATGGGACTAACTTTGTCAAGCACTTTTTCCCGAAAACCGAAAAAATTTTTTTCGCTCCGGCGATCCGGGCGTACAGGCGAAAAATCCCGATGCAATTTCCGCGCGGGGATGCTATAATATTAAAAGAAGCGCCCGCGCAGACGGCGGGCGGCGAAGAAATCCAACGGAGCGCGCCCGGATGCGGCCGCGTTTTCCGAGATCGGAGGTCGATTTATGACACGCGTAAAAATTCCGCTGCTGACGGTCAACGCGGCGCGGCTGCGTCAATGGCTGCCGCCGCGCGCGCCGGAGAGCCACAAGGGCGATTACGGCCGGGTGCTCCTGCTCTGCGGCGCCGAGGGCTATACCGGCGCGCCCGTTCTGGCCGCGCAGGCGGCTCTGCGCAGCGGCGCGGGGCTGGTGTTCGTCGGCGTGCCGCGCTGCGTCTATCCGATCGTCGCGGCGAAGCTCACCGAGGCGATGGTCTTCCCCCTGCCCGACCGGGACGGCAAGCTCGGCGCCGGGGCCGTTTCCGAAATTCTGCCGCGTCTGGAGAAAATGGACGCCTGCCTGATCGGCTGCGGCCTCGGGCAGAGCGAGGACGTGCGCGCGGTCGTCGAGGCGGTGCTGACGCACGCAAAATGTCCCGTCGTGGTGGACGCCGACGGCATAAACGTGCTTTCCGGGCATATAGATATAGTGCGCGGCGCGTCCTGCCCCGTGGTGCTCACGCCCCACGACGGCGAGCTTGCGCGGCTGGGCGGCGACCTCGGACAGGCGCGTCTTGCCGAGACGCGGCGGATGCAGCGGCTGCTCGGCGCAACGCTCCTGCGCAAGGGGCACCGGACGCTGATCTGCGGCGAGAAGGAATGTTATGTCAACCGATGCGGCAACCCCGGCATGGCGACCGGCGGGAGCGGCGACGCTCTGGCAGGCATCCTTGTCTCATTTTTGGGACAGGGGCTGACGCCCGTCCGCGCGGCGGCGGCTGCGGCCTGGCTGCACGGGACGGCCGGCGACCTCTGCGCCCGGCGCCTGAGCGAAAGCGGGATGCTTCCGACGGATCTGATCGAGACGCTGCCGCGACTTTTGTAACAAGGATGTGATCCCTTGCGGCGAGGATTTGCCGTACTGATGCTGAGCGTGCTTCTGTTTCTGACGGCCTGTGCGCCGTCGGCGGACAAGGCCGGCGAGGCCGCGGCGCTGCGGACGGCGCTTCTGGAGAACGGCGGCTGCACCTTTGTCAGCCGCGTGACGGCGGATTTCGGCGAAACGGTGCAGAGCTTCACGCTCGACTGCGATTTTGACGCTGGGAGCGGCGCGCTGCACTTCACGGTGCTCGAGCCGCAGACCCTTGCGGGCATCACCGCGACCGTGACGGATTCCGGCGCGTCGGTCGACTACGACGGCATGGCCATGGAGCTGGGGCTGCTGGCCGGGGACAGCGTCATGCCTGCGGCCGCGCCCGCGCTGGCGGCGATCTGCTGGACGGACGCGCCGATCACGGCGGCCGGGGCGGAAAACGACCGCACCCGCGTGACCTACGAGCGCACGCTCTGCGGGCGCAGACTGACCGTGGACACATGGCTTGAAAACGGACTACCAATTTCGGCGCAGGTGTGCTATAATCAGCAGTGCATTCTGAAATTGGAAGTTTCGGAATTTTACATGAAATGAACGGACGGAAGGAATACAATGGACTGTCTGAAACGAACCTGGGCGGAAATTTCGCTCGATAACCTCAATCATAACTATCACGCCCTGCGCGAAAAGCTGCCGGGCGGCACGCGCTTTCTCGGCGTGGTCAAGGCCGACGCCTACGGCCACGGGTAAAATGCCGGTCAGCCGCTATCTCGTCGAGCTGGGCGCGGAATATCTCGCCGTCTCGAACATCGAGGAGGCCATCCAGCTCCGGCGCGGCGGCATCCGCGGGCCGATCCTGATCCTCGGCTATACGCCGCCGGAGCTTGCCGACTCGCTCGTGTCCTACGGTCTGCGGCAGGAGGTACACAGCCTTGAATACGCGCGCCAGCTTCAGGCGCGCCTGTCCGGCTCGAAGCGCCGCCTGCGTGTACACATCAAGCTCGACACGGGCATGAGCCGCCTCGGCTTCTTCGCCTATGACCACCCGAAGACGGTCGACGAGCTTCGCGCCGTGGCCGAAATGAACGAATTGCAGATCGAGGGCGTCTTCATGCACTTCCCGGTTGCCGATTCCCTCGAGGCGAGCGACGAGGCCTTCTGCCGCACGCAGTACGCGCGCTTCACGGCCATGCTCGACGCGCTCAAGGCCGTCGGCGTCGAGCCGGAGCTGCGCCACTGCTGCAACAGCGGCGCGAGCATCCTCTATCCGCAGTACGCCATGGATATGGTGCGGCCGGGCATCGCGACCTACGGCATCCTGCCGTCCGAGGAGCTGCGCGGGCGGATCGACCTGCGGCCGGTCATGCAGCTTCGCTCGACGATCTTCCAGATCCGCGACTATGCGCCCGACATCACCGTCAGCTACGGCCGCACCTACCGCACCGAGGCGCCCACGCGCGTCGCGGTCGTGGGCATCGGCTATGCCGACGGTCTGCCGCGCAGCTTCTCGAACCGCATCTCCTTCCTGCTGCACGGCAAGCGCGTGCCGCAGATCGGGCGCATCTGCATGGATATGTGCATGGTCGACGTCTCCTCCGTGCCGGAGGCCAGGGTCGACGACATCGTGACGGTCTTCGGCGAGGATAACGGCGCGAGCATCGGCGTCGACGCCATGGCCGCCGAGCTGGGCACGATCCCTTATGAGCTGCTCTGCGGCATCAACAAGCGCATTCCGCGCATCTATCTCGACGGCGAAAACGAGACGGAGGTCCTGCAATATATCGTCTGAGCCTGCATAGAATGGTTCAGTTCCGCTGAATAAACCTTCTTCGCGTGGGGGAGAATATGGTTGACGTGCTGCGGCACGGAGACAAACGACGGAGCGTGAAGCAAATGGACACAATCGTGAAGCGAGGCGACATTTTCTATGCCGACCTCAGCCCGGTGGTGGGCAGTGAACAGGGCGGGACACGGCCGGTTTTGATCGTGCAGAACGACACCGGCAACCGCCATTCTCCGACGGTCATCGCCGCCGCCATCACCAGTCAGACCAACAAGGCCAAGCTGCCGACGCACATTGAGCTTTCCGGGCGTGCGGCCGGCCTGACCAAGGATTCCGTGGTGCTGCTCGAGCAGATCCGGACGATCGACAAACGCCGCCTGCGCGAGCATATGGGGCGGCTCGACGAGAGCATGATGAACCGCGTGGATAACGCGATCGCCGTCAGCTTCGGTCTGCCGAGGGGATAGGCGCGGCGCGGCCGCATCGCCGCGCAGTGATATTCGGCCTTCGGCCGAGTGAAATATGCTTCGCATGTGAAATGCGGGCTTGCGCCCGCGCGAAATGACGCTTCCGGGGAAGCGCCGTGGTGGGTGTCGCGCCGCGACAGATTTCAAACATTGTGAATACGAAAACGGTAGGTTTTATGAAGAACCTACCGTTTCCGTGTCATTGCGAGGCCGCAACGCGGCCGTGGCAATCTTTAAGCCGAAGGCATGGCATCCCGTGGCGAAGTATGGTAAAAGTGAAGTGCGGCCGTGCTTCACAATGATATACAGCTTTGCTGTATGATATATGCGTTGCATATGATATACGGCCTTTGGCCGCATGATATAGTGCCCCAAAGGGGCGCTATGTCGGTGTCGCGCCGCGACAGATTTCAAACTTTTAGGAACGAAAACGTTCCGATTGTTCCATAAAACCCACCAGATTTGTCATTGCGAGGCCGCAACGCGGCCGTGGCAATCTTTAAGCCGAAGCCATGGCATCCCGTGGCGAAGCATAGCGGCAGCCGCACAGGGAAATTGGGGAAAAACATACAAACTTTTTGAAAGAATATAAAAAAAAGAGGCTTGACTTTCTGGGAAATATGTGTATAATTATGCAAGAAGAAACAAGAAACATCCGAACTAAGAGGAGGAAACAAACATGAAAACCATTCAAAAGCTGTTGATTCTTGCGGCGGCGCTGACGGTGCTGCTGACGGCGCTGACGGCCTGCGGCGGCGCGTCCGATTCGCTCAAGGCCGTGCAGGAGAAGGGCGTTCTGGTCGGCGCGACCAGTCCGGATTTCCCGCCGTTTGAATATCTGGAGAACGGCGAGCCGGTCGGCGTGGAGATCGAGCTGATGCAGGCCGTCGCCGAGAAGCTCGGCGTCACGCTCAAGATCGAGCAGGTCGATTTCGACTCGATCATCCCGGGCATCCAGTCCGGCAAATATGACGTCGGCATGGCGGGCATCACGGTCGACGAAAAGCGCAAGAAAAACGTCGATTTCTCCGACGTGTTTTTCACGGCCGCTCAGAAGATCGTCGTGCAGCCGGGCAGCACAATCGCGTCGAAGGACGACCTGACCGGCAAGACCATCGCCGTGCAGACCGGCACGACGGCCGAATCCGTCTGCATGGACGGCGGCTATGAGCTGCTCTCCTTCACGTCGAATAACGACTCTGCCGCGGCGCTGACGAGCGGCAAGGCCGACGCGTGGGTCGTTGACAGCGAGGTCGCCGCGACGCTCGCCGAGCAGCAGGGGCTGGTCGTCCTCGACGAGGCGATGACCGAGGAGCCGTATGCCTTCGCGTTCAAAAAGGGCAGCGACACCCTTGTGCAGGCCGTGAATCAGGCGCTCGCGGAGCTGAAGGCCGACGGAACGGTTCAAAAGATCTTTGAAAAGTACGACGTTGCCTACAACGGGTAAGCGAAAATGAGCGCATTCTTTCAAACCATTGCCGACTTTTTCCGCACATGGGGCGCGAAGCTGGCCGAGACCTTTCTCGAGGAGGATCGTTACCGCCTCCTGCTGACGGGTCTGGGCAACACGCTCATCATCACGCTCGGCGCGCTTTGCATCAGCATCGTGATCGGTTCTCTGATCGCGGTCGTGAAATACTGCGGCGAGGGCAGCCGCTGGCTCAAGCCGGTCTGCAGGCTCTGCGACCTCTATGTGACGGTCATCCGGGGCATTCCGGTGGTCGTGGTGCTGCTGATCTTCTATTTTGTCATTATGAAATCCGCCGACGGCATCACGGTCGGCATCGTGACCTTCGGCATCAACTCCGGCGCATATATGGCCGAGCTGATGCGCGGCGGCATCAATGCCGTCGATGCCGGCCAGATGGAGGCCGGGCGGTCGCTGGGGCTTTCGCGCGTGCAGACGACGGTACACGTCATTCTGCCGCAGGCGATGAAGAACATTCTGCCGGCGATCGGCAACGAAATGATCGCCCTGCTCAAGGAGACGGCCGTTGCGGGCTATGTCGCCGTGCAGGATCTGACCCGCGCCGGGAATCTGATCCGGAACAATACGTATGACGCGTTCAATCCGCTGATGGTCGTGGCGCTGACCTATCTGGCGCTCGTCGTCGGCATGACGGCGCTGCTGAACCGGCTGGAAAGGAGGCTGCACAAGGGTGCTAAGCGTTCAAGAGCTGCATAAGAGCTTTGACGGCGTCGAGGTGCTGCGCGGCGTTTCGGCCGAGATCGGCAAGGGCGACGTCGTGTGCATCATCGGGCCGTCCGGCAGCGGGAAATCGACCTTCCTGCGCTGTCTGAACCGCATGGAGCAGCCCGACAGCGGGAAAATTATTCTCGACGGCGTCGAGCTGACCGCGAAAAAGGTCGACCTTGACCGGCAGCGGCAGAAGATGGGCATGGTGTTCCAGCAATTCAACCTTTTTCCGAACATGACCGTCCTGCGCAACCTGACGCTTGCGCCGACGCTGCTGAAAAAAACGCCCCGCGCCGAGGCCGAGGCGAAGGCCATGGAGCTGCTCGAGCGCGTCGGTCTGGCCGACCGCGCCGGGGAATATCCCGACCGCCTCTCCGGCGGGCAGAAGCAGCGCATCGCGATCGTGCGGGCGCTGTGCATGGAGCCTGAGGTCATGCTCTTCGACGAGCCGACCTCGGCGCTCGACCCGGAGATGGTCGGCGAGGTGCTCGACGTGATGAAAAAGCTGGCCGAGAACGGCATGACGATGGTCGTCGTGACGCATGAGATGGGCTTTGCCCGCGAGGTTGCCGACCGCGTGCTGTTCATGGACGAGGGACAGATCGTCGAGGAAAACACGCCCGAGGCGCTCTTCGGAAGCCCGCAAAGCCCGCGCCTGCAAAGCTTTTTGTCAAAGGTGCTGTAGCGCACGCAGCGAAATTCGGCCTTTGGCCGAGCAGAGACAAATTCAAATAGTTTGATTGCAAAAATGGTAGGTTTTCCGTAGAAAACCTACCATTTTTGCAATCATAACGCTGACACGGTCAGCCGATCACGCGGTGTGCCGTGAGATAGCGGTTGGCGTACCAGCTCTCGGACAGGTTCGAGATGATAACACCGCTGTTTGAATTCGCGGCGTGGACAAACGCACCGCCGCCGAGATAAATGCCGACGTGGGTCGCCGTGCTGCCGTAGCCGAAATAGATGATGTCGCCGGGCTGCAGCGCGTCGCGCGAGACGTACCAGCCGTCCTGAAGCTGCGCCGTTGCGGTGCGGTGGATGCTGTAGCCGAAGTGGGCGTAAACATACTGCACAAAGCCGGAGCAGTCGAAGCCGGACGGGGTCGTGCCGCCGTAGACATAGGGATAACCGGCGAAGCCCTGCGCGTATGTAGCGAGCTGCTGGCCGACGCCGGCGGGATAGAAGCTCTGCGAGCCGCCGGAGCTGCCCGAATTGCCGGAGCTGCCCGAGCCGCCGGAGGCGGCGTAGCCGCGGTTCGCGGCGGGCTTTTCGAGCAGGGTGACGAGGTCGCTGCGGATATATCCGACCTGACCGTTGAAGCGCACCTTGTACCAGCCGCAGTTGAAGCCGAAAATATCGACGCGGTCGCCGGCATAGAGCTGGCAGACGCGGGCGCTGTCGGTCGAGGGACCGGAGCGCAGGTTGGCAACGGTGGGATTCACGGCGCCGTCGCCCAGCTCGACGTTCTCGCGCTCCTTGACGGTGAGGTAGGAGGCGCTCATATAACCGATGTTGAGGTTATAATCGACCAGATACCAGTCACCGCTTCTGCGGATGATGACGACGTAGTCGCCCTCGGACGCGACGGCCAGAACGGCCGCGTCGGTGTTGGGCTTGGCGCGCAGACGCAGACCGCTGCGCGCGTTGACGATGCCGATGGCGGACTTCAGCTCGGTCGCGCCTGCGACGGACGCAAGCGAGAGCACGAGCGAGAGCGTAAAGACCAGAACGATCAAAGCTCGGATTGTACGTTTCATTGTGGAACCTCCCAGGGTATTATTTTGCGCTCAGCGCGCGTTCCAGCCACACACAGCCAACATCCAACGCCGTGTAGAAGCCGTCCTTTTCGCTTTTCTTGACCACGCGGTCGCGCGCCTTGGCGTTCGGATCGGTGAGCTGAAGCTGAACCGAGACCTTCGTGGCGAGCTTGAGATCCTTCAGATCCTTGGATTCAAGCACCTGCAGCATGACGATGTAAGGATCCGCCATGGAGCCGTAATAGATCAGATTGTCCTTGCGCATCAGGGGGCGGCCCCGATAGGTGAGGACTTCATTTTTTTCGGACATAACTACCTCCAAAATAAAATGTAACCAAATTGTAACACATGGAGATTGTTTTGTCAACACTTTGCGACGCATTTTCCAAAAGTTACCGGGGAATTGTTACGATTTGGCTCAAAACGCTGGGGAAGGGGAACGCGAAAATGGATGTTGAAACCGGGAGATTCCACAAAAAAGGGGGAGAAGCACCTCTTCTCCCCCTGACGGCTGCGCGGCGCTGCCTCAGTCGAACAGATAGTGCCGCACCAGCTCCTGCAGCAGCTCGTCGCGGTCGAGCTTGCAGATCAGGCTGCGGGCGGTGTTGTGGTTGGTGATATACGTCGGATCCTCGGAGAGGATATAGCCGACGATCTGATTGATGGGGTTATAGCCCTTCTCGGTCAGAGAGCGATAAACCTGCGTCAGGGTCGCCTTCATGACCTCGCTGCCCTCAGCGGGGACCTCAAATTTTATGGTGTTGCGATTGACCGAATTGCGATTCTCTTCCAAAACGCCGACCTCCTTTGTCCGGGAAACCACGATTCCCTGCATATGCTTCGGAGCATTTCTGCTCTAATACTAATCATATACCAATTTCCCGATAAAGTAAAGAAAAATCCGGGAACATTTTTCCAATTTTTAATGACATTTTTTGCAAAGCGGTGCATAGCGCCCGCGCGCGCGGGAAAAGCTAACTGCGAGGTGAGAAAAAATGGTACGTCAGCCAGACGGAAGCTACCGCGGCGCGCTGTGCGACGAGGCGATCACCGCCGCCTTCGACGGCGCGGCCGATTTCAGCCGGCGCGCGCTGCGGGTCGGCGCGCATACCTTATATTTATATGCGATCGACGGCCTGACATCCGGGGGAGATATTTCCGAGCTGGTTGTCAAGCCGCTTTTTGCAGGACGGCTTCGGCGGCAGCATGGACGAGCTGTGCGACCGCGCGCTCTACGCCACGGTGTATAACGCCGTGGCGCTCGAATGCGAGACGCTGTCCGACGCGCTCGACCGGCTCGTCAACGGCTTTGCCGTGGTGCTGTTCGGGCAGCGGGCGCTGGCCTTTGAGGACAAGACGGACGAGAAGCGTTCGCCCTCGCCGCCGGAGGCGGAGAACACCGTCAAGGGCGCGAAGGATGCCCTCACCGAGACGCTCCGCACGAATACGGGTCTGCTCCGGCGGCATCTGCGCACCCCGGCGCTGCGGCTCTACGAGACGAAGCTCGGCCGCCGAAGCGGCACGGGCGTCGCGCTCGTATGGCTCGACGGCCTGACCGACCCGGCGCTCGTGCAGCGGATGAAGCGCCGCCTTTCCGAGCCGGACATCGACGGCTTGGTCATGCCTGCGTCCGTCGAGGAATATCTGACCGGCTCGCGCCGCACGGCCTTCCTCTGCTCAAGTACACCGAGCGCACCGATCGGCTCGCCCGGTCGCTGCTCGACGGGCGCATCGCGCTCCTGGTCGACGGCCTGCCGCTGGCCTATCTTGCGCCGGTCGATCTGGCGTTTTTCATGACCGCCGCCGAGGACGAGGGAACGGATTGGCTGTCTGCGTCCTTCCTGCGCATCCTGCGCTACGCGGGGCTGCTGCTGTCGCTGCTCCTGCCGGGGCTTTATATCGCCATGGCGGCCTATCATCCGCAGATGCTCCCGATGGGGCTTTTGCGCTCGATCATCGAGAGCAAGCAGGCCGTGCCCTTCCCGACGGCCGTCGAGGTGCTGGGACTGCTGCTGGCGTTCGAGCTGCTGCAGGAGGCGGGCGTCAGTCTGCCGCAGGCCGTCGGGCAGACGCTCTCCATCATCGGCGGTCTGGTCGTCGGCACGGCGGCGGTCGAGGCGCGCGTGATCTCTCCGGCCGCGCTCATCGTCGTGGCCGCCGCCGGGATCTGCGGCTTCGTCCTGCCGGGGCGGGATTTTGCCGACGCGATGCGTCTCTGGCGCTTTCTGCTGGCCGTGCTGGCTGCGCTGGGCGGCCTGTTCGGCCTGACCGTCGGCGGCATCCTGCTCCTGCTGCATCTGGCCGGGCTGGAATCCTTCGGCCGACCCTATCTCGCGCCGTTTTCGTCCATGCGCGGCTTCCGGGCGCTGCTGCGTCCGCGCCACATCAAAACGCTCTACCGCGACCCTGCCCTGCGCCCGCAGGACATTCGCAATCAGAAGCCGTGAGCGGCCGGGGAAGGCTGCGCGGCGCTGCCGCAGCGGGTCTTGCGGTGCTGGCGCTGCTGATCTGGGGCTGCCATTCCCGGCCTACGAGACCGCGACGCTGCTTCCGGTCGAGACGGTGCAGCTTGCGCGCACCGTGGACGGCCGCGTCCTGCTGCGCACCGAGGCAGGGGACGGCGTGGGCGCGGACTGGAGCGCGGCCGTGCGGGAGCTGCGCGCGAACGCGCCCGGAACGGTGCTGCTCGACACGGCGGAGCAGCTCGTCCTCTGCACCGACGAGCCGGAGCTGCTGCAAGAGGCGGCGGAGAGCGGCGATCTGCGTCCGGCGGTGCAGCTGCGCTACGCCGACGCGCTGCGCGGCACGGACGGCCTTGCGGAGCTGCTCCACGCCCACGAGAGCGACTGGACGCTCGCCGAGGTTCTGGCGCGGCTGAGGCGCGGCTAAGGCGCGGCCTTATGGCCGCGCAGTGAAATTCGGCCTTCGGCCGCGTGAAAGATGCTGACGCATGTGAAATGCAGCCTTACGGCTGCGTGAAATGGCGCTTCCGAAGAAGCGCCGATGCGGTGCCGCTTTGCGACAAATTACAAACTTTTGAATTTGCAAATCGTTTCGTTTTCTTGCAAAACGTACCAATTATGTCATTGCGAGGAGCGAAGCGACGCGGCAATCTTAAACGGAACGATTTGCCGTCCCAAAGCGGAATGCGGAGAAGCGGGACGAACCGATCCGCCGCCCTGCGGCGAAGCGCGTCGGGAACAAAGCGAAAAGGGACGCCCCGCGTCCCTTTTCAAAAGCTCCAATTCAAAAGCTCCACCGGATCATGCCGGTTCCGCCCGGCAATTCTGCACAAAGCGCATCAGGATCGTCGCGACCTGCGCGCGGGTGGCGCTGCCGCCCGGGTCGAGCAGCAGACGGCCGTTCTCGGCCGAGCCGCCGATCAGCCCCTCGGCCGTCGCCCAACGCAGCGCCTCATAGGCGTATTGCGAAACATATCCCTCGTCATAGAACAGCTCCAGCCCGTTGAGCCGCGCGTCGGTGCGATAGCCGTGCTTCTCGGCATAGCGGAACAGGATCGTCGCGATCTGCTCACGCGTGACGCGTCCGTCCGGCTCAAAATGCGCCGCATCGACGCCGTTGACCACGCCGTTCTGCGCCGCCCAGCGGATCGGCTCGGCGTAATAGGCGTTCGCGTCCACGTCGGCGAAGGGGAGCGCGCCCTCTGCCTCCGGCTTTCCGGCCAGACGCCAGAGCACCGTCACCAGCATCCCGCGCGTCATGCTGCCGTCCGGCTCAAAATGCCGCGCGTCCGTGCCGTTGAACAGCCCGGCCTGCAAGACAAAATCGATGCCGCCGTGCGCCCAGTGGTCGGCCTCCGGCGTGTCGAGAAAGCTCGCTGAGGGGCACGCCTCCCCGCCGGGGCAGGACGCGGCCTGCCGCTCGTTTACGTTGACCAGCACGGCGCACGCGGCCAGCTTTTTGCCGCCGGCCTTGGCGTACAGGCCGACCGTCACGAAGCCGTGCCCGATCTTCTGCGCCGTCAGGCGGAGCGCGCCGCCGTCGATCTCGGCCGCGACGCAGTCGGTGCGCGCCTCGCAGCGCAGCTCGTAGGTCGGCAGTGTCCCGGCGGCCGTCAGCGCAAGCGAGCGCACCGTTCCCGGCGTCAGGTCGACCGAGAGCGCCTCGGCCGTGAGGCGCGGTGTGCTGTCGATCACGTCGATGCGGAGCGTCTGCGTGAGCAGCAGCGCGTCCTGATTGGAATAGATCCGGAAGACCAGCTCACCGCTGCCGATCCGGCTGCCGCGCAGCCGCAGCGTGTTGCGGCCGTCGGTCATATACGCGTTGACCCAGTGCGCCGCCAGTCCTGCGACGTCGCTCTGCACCTCCAGCCGGTAGGCCGTGGCGATGCCGCCGACGGTCACGTCTACCGAGGCGTAGGCGCTCGTCGCGAGGTCGATCCAGACGTGGGTCGTGTCGAATTGCAGCGTAGGCGTCCCGGCGGCCGTCGCGGTCGGCAGGAGGCCGAGCAGCAGCGCCGCCGTCAAGAGCAGGGCAAAAATTTTGTGTTTCATCCGTCCGTTCTCCTGTACTTTTTTATTTATATATAGTATAAGCGCGGGACGGCGTCTTGTCAATCGGAAAGGGGAGATTTTACAATGCATCGACGCTCCGCCGCGTCCGCGCGCCGTCTGCGCGCGCTGACCTCTGCGCCGCCAGCGTCCCGGCTGTGCTGATCCTGCCGCGCGTCGGCTGGCTGTGGGCCTGCGGCGCGTCCATCCTGTCGGCCGTACTGCTCGGCCTCTGCACGCGGCGTCCGCCATGTCCGTCGCGCGCCGCCGACGGGGCGCGGCTGGTCTGGACGCTGCTCGTGCTCGGCGCAGCCGCGCGGCGGCTCTGCGCCGCCTTTCCGCAGCGCGAGAGTATTTTGATCGGCCTTCTGCTGCTCCTGCTGGCGGTCTATGCGTCCGCGCGCGGGGAGCCGGTGCTGACGCGCGCCGGGACGGTCTGCTGCCTGCTGCTTCTGGCGCTCTACGCCGTGCTGCTGCTGTTCTCCCTCCCGACGCTGCACCGCGCGTGGCTGCGCCCGCAGCTGAAGACGGACTGGACGCTCCTGCCCTGCGCGCTCCTGCCGCTTGCGGCGCTGCCCCTGCGCCCGAACGCGCCGCGCGCCGTGCAGCGCTGTCTGCTGAGCCGCGCGTCGTGCATCCTGTGCGGAAAAACCGGCAGGCGCTGCGGGCGGCGCACCGGCAGAAGGATCACAGTCTGCTGTGGCTCGGCGGGGGCGTTTTGCTGACGACCCTCTGCGCGCTTGTCACGGCCGGAGGCCTGTCGCCGCAGGTCGCCGCCGGTGAGCGCTTCCCGTTTTACGGCGCGATGAAGAGCGTGAAGCTTCTGGGCGTCATGGAGCGCCTTGAGCCGCTTGCGTCCGCTGCGCTGACGGTCGGGGGCTTTGCGCTGCTGGGGCTGCTCTGCGCCGTGTCCGCGCGCTGCATGGAGCGCGTCGCTCCGGGCATGGCCGCGCACGCTGGCCGCTGGAATCTGCTGGGCGGTCTTGCGGCCTTTGCGCTCGCGCCGCACCTCTCGGCGCAGTTCTTCGCAGTCGGAACCACAATATTTTGGGGTTTGCTGCCATTAGCAGAACGAATTAGAGGATTTGAAAAAAATATAAAGAAAACTTGAAAAAAGTGTTGACAAACGGGAGAAGATTGGCTATAATATCTAAGCACGTTGAGGGAAGAACAAAGTCAAGAAAAAAACTTCGAAAAAAGTCGAAAAACTTCTTGACAAACCGAAAACAACGTGATATAATCAATAAGCTGTCTCGCAACTGAGAACCTGTTTCAATGACGGAGCGAACAGCGTCTGTACCTTCTAAATTAAACAACGAGGAAAACATGAACAAACACCTTGAGCAATTGATTGAAAAATGAAGTTGTTCAAATGATGTCAGTGAAAACTGAGATTGTGAGAATAATAACGTAAGAAAATTCTTGAGTAAAGCTAAGAGCGAACTTATGAATTGACAGATTTTAAGCCGATATGCAAGGGTCTGGATTAAGATACCATTCATAGAGAGTTTGATCCTGGCTCAGACGAACGCTGGCGGCGTGCCTAACACATGCAAGTCGAACGAGAATCTGTGGAACGGAGCTTTCCGAAGGGCTAGAGAGGACAGTGGCGAACGGTGAGTAACGCGTGAGGAACCTGCCTTTCAGAGGGGACAACAGTTGAAACGACTGCTAATACCGCATACACGATCTGACAGTCCGCATGGCTTTGATGTCAAAGATTTATCGCTTTGAGATGGCCCGCGTCCGATTAGCTAGTTGGTGAGGTAACGCCCACCAAGGCGACGATCAGTAGCCGGACTGAGAGGTTGAACGGCCACATTGGGACTGAGACATCGGCCCAGACCCTACGGAGGCAGCAGTGG
>VOFG01002677.1_pt1 | contig 24600 bp, 47 predicted proteins | sample 5384171 | NCBI WGS metagenome assembly VOFG01 (sample SAMN12384726, study PRJNA508395) | human gut metagenome | isolation source: healthy gut F | host: Homo sapiens | reverse complement strand
ATCAGTATGCTTAGTTCCAGTTACGTATTGGCACCAGTTGGGCGGCCTTCCAACATGAGCAGTGTTCCGCTGGAATCTTTATTCCATTGACGTAAGTTCCATTGTGTGAGTTTGGTCAGAAAGCACCACCATTCCCGCACCTCAAGACACAGTGCTTTTGAGATTCGCGGATCGTCAAAAGAAACATCACACATTTCTTTGCTTGCTGCGACCCCAAATGCGCGCATATATATCGTGCGTTTCGATCTGCCGCCCAGCCTGTGCACCGCACTAAGCTCCATAAGCATTTTAACCGAACTGGAGTTTTTCTCCTGCAGATGAGATTACAGCCTTCGGTTCAGTAACAACTGCTGAATCTCGCTTTCTGCGTTTCAACAGGCTGTTCTACCCTGTTTTCTTTCTTTTTATCCGAGATATTACGATAAAAAACCCAACAGAGACCCGCCACTTGAGATATACCAGCCAACTCCCTCGGCTCAAATGACTTACAAAATCAAATTGCTTTCTTTTCAATGGATTTTTTCCATCGAATCATCACAGATGCCATACATTTCCAAGGTATAGTCGCCCCCTGCGAGAATCGTCCAGCAAAAACCGGTTGATAACAACGCTTTTCTTTGACTACGACACCGTTTCTCATTTCTCTTCGGTTTCCAGCAGAACGGTGAGGGGCATATCCACCACTTCCGGGCGGCGGACAGCCTCACTTTGGGTCAAACCAGGCGATGATCTCGCGGCTTTTGCTGCCAGCCATCAGGGCACCTGCCGCCAATGGCTGCCGGTGCACAACACCGTTGTTGCTACAACGGCGGCCTTTTGGCTTCATCCGCGCTTGCCGCCTGCCGATCGCTGGAGGCAGGCTACCGCTTAACAGGCGCGGGGTAAACTTATCCATGCGACCCGGATGTCATTGGGATACGCCGCACCAATGGCACAGCCGGGGCGGCGCTTCGGTGTGGAAATTGAGCATAATAGATGGCCCGCACCTTTGATATCGAACGGCAGCGGTTCCCGATTCAACCGCTTCGTTCATACGGGCGTGGGCGGCATCGCAGGCGATATACGGTGCCGGTCAGCAGTACGGTATCCCCCCGTGCAGCAGCAGCTCCTCCTGCCGTGTAAGCGGCGTTGTTGTTAAGCAATGCCTGCATATAAAATCACCCTTCACCTGCTGCACGCACGCGCGGCGGTGCTGCTCCCCTGACCCTCATGGTGGCGGTTTACAATTTCCATTCAGTTGCAAATCTGCCCCCAGTGCGGGTCCGGCTGCAGCAGGCGGCTGGTCTGCGTCATCGAGGAGATATCAGTTTTACTGGTTTTATGCTGAGCCGGTTCCCCAGTGGGATATCAATTTGCGGTTTTTGTTTGCCGGGTGATGCCCTTAGAATTTGTGTCTTGGGCAGCACCGCACACAATTCCGCTGTTGACGGCCAGCACCGCTCCGGCGGCTTTGCGGCACGGCATCTGCCGTTGCCAAATGCTGATAATGTCCGGGTTGCGGTACCCGCATGGCATCGTGCTTCGGGGCAAAAGCCTCCGCTGGGCCTTTGCTTCGCTTAAGCTGTTTCCCGCCTGGCGGCGCTCACTTACTGCAGCATCCAGTATTATCTGCGCTTTTTGGCTTGGCGGTGACGTGGCAGCTGATGTTGACCGGGATCCACCGGCAGCGCTGGCTACGGCGGGTGGGCTTTTTTGCTCAATGGCAACGCCCCAGGCAGGTGGTGGCACCGCCAAAGCCCTGGGGGCCAAAACCGGTAGCGTTGATGGCATCCAGCAGTTCTTTTTTTCCAGCGCGGCGTAGTACGGGTCCGGGTTGGGCACATCCAGCGGGCGCAGCAGCGCCTGTTTGGCCAGTGTAGCGCAGTGGTCGAAGCTGCCGCCAATGCCGATGCCCAGTACGATGGGCGGGCAGGGGTTGGCCCCGGCCTGTTTGACGGTGTCCAGCACAAAATCCTTCACGCCCTGCACGCCGTCGGCGGGCTTGAGCATGGTAAGGCGGCTCATGTTCTCGCTGCCCGCGCCCTTGGGGGCCACGGTGATCTGGCAGCCGTCGCCGGGCACCAGATGCACGGTGAGGAACGCCGGGGTGTTGTCCCCGTATTCACCCGCTGCAGCGGGTCAGCGGTGATGGACTTGCGCAGGTAGGCTTTCTCGTAGCCGCGGCGCACGCCCTCGTTGACAGCGGTGGTCAGGTCGCCGTCGATATGCACGTCATGCCCCAGCTCCACAAACACGCAGGCCATGCCGGTGTCCTGGCAGATGGGCAGGTCTTTTTCTTTCGCTGTGCAGAGGTTTTCTGCAAAAGGCCCAGCGTTTCTTTCGCCAGCGGCCACGGTTCGGCGGCCTCGGCCTTGTCCAGCGCGGCCTTCACATCGGCGGGCAGCTGGGTGTTGGCTTCAATGCACAGCCGCTCCACCGCATCGGTGATGGCGGCGGCGGACAGTTCACGGATGATGCTCATACGCGGGCCACGCCGCTTTCTCTTGCGGCCTGGGCCACGGCGGCAGCCACAGCGTCGGCCACGCGGGGGGTCAAACGCCTTGGGCAGGATGTTTTCCTCATTCAGCTCGTCGTCGGGGATGAGGCCCGCGATAGCCTGGGCCGCGGCCATCTTCATGGCGGGGTTGATGTCCCGGGCGCGGACGGACAGTGCGCCCTTGAAGATGCCGGGGAACGCCAGCACGTTATTGACCTGGTTCGGGAAGTCGAACGGCCGGTGCCGATGACGCGGATGCCGGCGGCCTTGGCCAGGTCGGGCATGATCTCCGGCGTGGGGTTGGCCATGGCAAAGACGATGGCGTCCGGGGCCATGGTGGCGGCCAGCTCAGGGGTCAGCGCACCTGCAATGGACGTACCAATGAACAGATCGGCGCCCTTAATGGCCTCGGCCAGGCTGCCGCTGATCTTCTCGGGGTTGGTCTCCTCGGCCAGTTTAGCCTTGTGGCCCTCCAGCCCAGCAGGGGCGGCCCGGGACCAGGATGCCGTGCTCGTCGACGGCGATGATGTGCTTGGCACCGGCCACCTGCAGCATGTGGATGATGGCCGTACCGGCCGCGCCGGGGCCGTTCTGCACAATTTTAATATCCTCGATGCGTTTGCCCACCACTTTCAGGGCGTTGAGCACACCGGCCAGCACGATGATGGCGGTACCGTGCTGGTCATCGTGGAAGACGGGGATGTCCAGGTCACGCTCCAGCTCAGCTTCGATCTCGAAGCACTCGGGGCTGCGGATGTCCTCCAGGTTGATGCCGCCGAAGGTCGGGGGCAATGGCCTTGACAGCCGCAATGACTTCCTCTTTGGTTTTGGCGTTCAGGCAGATGGGGAACGCGTCCACGCCGCCGAACTCCTTGAACAGCACGCACTTGCCTTCCATGACCGGCAGGCCAGCCTCGGGGCCGATGTTGCCAAGGCCCAGCACAGCGGTGCCGTTGGTCACGACGGCCACGGTGCGGCCTTTCATCGTGTAGGTGTAGACGTCATCGGGGTTGGCCTTTTAATCTTGCGGCAGGGGTCGGCCACACCGGGGGTGTAGGCGGTGGACAGGGCGTCGCGATTTTTGCAGGGGCAGGCTCTGCACGGCAATCTTGCCGGGATATTTGCTGTGGAGTGCTAGGGCAGCTTTGTTGTAATCCATGATGATACCTCGTTCCTGTGTTGTTTTTATTTGGTTTCGTGTATCCCGGCGGAATAGTCGGGTTCCAGTTTGATGATGCAGAAATGGTCGGGCCATTTCCGTTCGACAGCAGCGCGCAGGGCGGCGGCCAGTTTGGCGCCGCGGCGCTGCTTTTTCAGTGATGTATTCGGCGGGGACGGCGCAGTCGAAGATGACGTTGGTTTGCGTCGGCCCGGGCACGATGCGCAGATCGTGGATGTTGGCGCGGGTGTCAGGCTGGCGACCTCCTGCTGCAGGAAGCTGCGCAGTTCGGCCACGTGGCTGTCGCTGGCGATGACGGGGTCAAAGTGGATGGTGGCTACCAGGTCGTCTTGGTTCAGCAGGTCACGCTCGATGCGGTCGATGACGTCGTGGCTGTACATGACGTCGGCATTGGCGTCCATCTCCACGTGGAAGCGACCAGTCGGTTGCCGGGGCCGTAGTCGTGGATCATCAGATCATGCACGCCCAGCACGCCGGGGTAGCTGAGGGCCTTGTCCTCAATGTGGCGTACAAGTTCCGGGTCAGGGGCCGAACCCAGCAGCGGGTCGATGGTATCTTTGACGAGCATCGCGCCGCTGTACAAAATAAACAACGATACAGCGATGCCCATCAGCCCGTCCAGCCGGGCAAAGCCGGTCACTTGGGTCAGCACGGCGGCGATTAAAACCACGCTGGTGGTGATAACGTCATTGCGGGCATCGGCGGCGGTGGCCAGCAGTGTGTCGGAATCAATGCGCCGGCCGATGGTGCGGTTGAGGTGGCTCATCCACAACTTGACGAGGATGGACGCGACCAGTACGACTACCGTCAGCCAGCCGAAACTGACCGGCGTGGGGTCCAGCGTTTTGGCGAAGCTTTCCTTGAACAGCTCCACGCCGATGACTAAAATCATCACCGAGACCGCCAGCCCGGCCAGGTACTCGTACCGGGCATGGCCGTAAGGATGCTCCAGAATCCGCGGGGCGGGAGCCCAGCTTGAAGCCAATTAAACTGACGATGTTGGAGCTGGCGTCCGACAGGTTGTTCAAACCGTCTGCCGTGATGGATACGCTGCCAAACAGCGTACCAACGGCTGTTTACCTGCAAACAGCAGCAGGTTGCACAATACGCTGACAAGGCACGCCAGGTTGCCGTAGGCCGTGCGCACGGTGCGACTGGCGGTGTTGTCTGCATCCCGGATAAAGGTGCGGATCAGCAGTTGGATCATAGGAACTCACTTTCCGTATTTCAAAAAAGGCAGACCGTTGGGTCTGCCTTTGGTGGGATTGTTTGGTTTAGAATGTGGTGGGAATTGTAGGGGTCGATGCTCGCATTGCGGGGTCGCGCAGCATTGATGCCCCAGCGAGGCATTAAACCGCACAGCGGGCCAGCTGGGCTGGCGGGCATCGTTTTGCCCGCCAAGCGGTCCCCGCGGGCGGATGCAAGCATCCGCCCTTACAGAAGCAGGCTACTCCTTGCTTACTCCCGCACAATGCAGGCGTCGCGCTCGGGGCCAACGGAAATGTACTTGATCTTGCAGCCGACCAGCTCTTCCAGGCGCTTGACATAGTTCTGGGCCCCTTCACCGGCAGGTCCTCAAACTTGCGGACGCCGGTGATGTCGCGAGTGCCAGCCGGGGACTTTCTCCCACGACGGGCTGAGCATCGTCCAGGGTCTTGCCCATGGGGAACCGGGTGGTGGTGCTGCCATCGGTCAGGCGGTAAGCGGTGACGATGGGCACTTCCTCCATGTAGTCCAGCACATCCAGCAGGGTCAGGGCCAGCTCATCGCAGCCCTGGCACTGTACGCCGTAGCGGCTGGCAACGGCGTCAAACGGGCCAACGCGGCGGGGACGGCCGGGGGCAGCGCCATACTCGTGGCCGTGATCACGCAGAACGTTCTTCTCTTCCTCGGTCATGGCCAGCTCCGTGGTGAAGGGGCCCTCGCCGACACAGGAGGATAAGCCTTCATGATGCCGATGGAGAGGTTCAGCTTGTGGCCCGGAATGCCAGCGCCGATGGGGGCGTAAGCAGACACGGTGTTGGAGGAGGAGGTGTAGGGGTAGATGCCGAAGTCGATGTCACGCAGAGCACCCAGCTGAGCCTCGAACATGATCTTCTTGCCAGCCTCGCGTCTGCCTCGGCCAGGTACTGGCCGACATCGCAGATGTAGGGGGCAAACAGCTTGGTACTTCTCGCACCAGGCCCACATTTCCTCAACGCTGACGGGCTGCTGGCCGTAGATGGAAACCATGGTCAGGTTCTTGGAATCGACGATAGTCTCGAGGCGCTTCTTGACGCTTGCGTCCATGTGGACCAGGTCGCCCATGCGCAGGGTCTTCTTCATGTATTTATCGCCGTAGCTGTAGGCGATGCCGCGCTTGGTGGAGCCAAACTGGGCGCCGGTCTTGGACAGGCGCTCCTCCTCCAGGCCATCCTGTGCCACATGGAAGGGCATAGTGATGGTGGCGCGGTCGGAGATCTTCAGGTTCTTCAGGCTGATCTCAACGCCCTTTTTCGGTCAGTGCGGCGATCTCTTTCTCGAGATGCTCCGGGTCGATGACCATGCCGCCGCCCATGACGCAGACAACGTCCGGGCGCAGGATGCCGGAGGGGATCAGGTTCAGGACGAACTTGCCGCGCTCGTTCTTAACGGTGTGGCCGGCGTTGTCGCCGCCCTGATAGCGGGCAACGATGTCATAATCTTGGCTGAGCAGGTCGACCATGCGGCCTTTGCCCTCGTCGCCCCAGTTGATACCGGTGATGGAAAGTAAGCATACGTTTTTACCTCTTTCGTAAAATTCGTAATCTAGGCAATACCGAGGTATCGCCATCAGGCATTTCAGCCTTCTCCGGGAACATCCGGGATCCGCTGCCGTTCTTTTATTATAGCATACTGCCTTGCAGATTTCCATAGTGATTTTGGTGCAATTGTGCAAGGCTGCCTTAACTTTTCAGGGGTGTTTGCGCTCCCCTGCCCGGCATGCTCAGCCTGGATGTCATTGGCGGCCTCTTTGGCGGTGCGGGCGTACTCGGCATAAGGGATCTTCGCACCGTCAGCGGTCTGCACGTAGGTGGAATCCAGCTGCGCCTTGAACGAGGCACGCATCTCGGCCAGGTATTCCTTACGCAGGCATCGCGCTCGGCGGTTTCGCGCTCATTCAGGCCAACGGTCTTGGCCTTTTTTTGCCAGCGCATTGATGCGGGCAATTTGGTTTTATCCATGGTGGTCTCCTTTTTTATATAGATGCTGTATTTACCGTAGGGGCGGATTCACTATCCGCCCGCGGAAAAACCCCCTCTGGGAGGGCCCGAATGGCCGGAGGGAGAGAGCCTCGCCAGGGACCCGAAGCTTCGGACAGAAACCAATGCTCTCTCCCCCACCCGCTTCGCGGGACCGCTTTACGCGGCCAGACCCTCCAAATCGCTTCGCGACATCTCCCCCCACTGTGGGAGTCACCCTCCCAGAGGGGGCCAATGTGGGTTGCAGCCTTGCAAATATTATACCACGCTTTTGCAATATTCGCACGCCGTCATTCGTATTTCAAATGTCACCCACTGCGGCGGGCGCTGCAAATTTACAGGAGCGTGAAATACAATGAATCGTGATACCATCAAAATGCTTGCCATGGCGACGATGCTGGTAAACCACATTTCACACCTTTTTCATCGTTTATACTGTACTTTTGCCAAAATGCGTGTATAATAAAAAAGGTATGCAATTTTAAGAAACAGGAGAATCCCATGAAACTTTCTACCATGAACCGTGTCCTGGCCGCTGTGCTGGCTCTGGGCATGACTGCTGCCCTGGCAGGCTGCGGAAGCACTGCTTCCAGCGAGGCTACTGCCGAATCCGCTGCTACCGAGGAAACCGTTGAGTCCTCCGCCACCGAGGAGACCGCAGAGGCGGACGAGTCCGCTTACGACTACCTGGCTGATTTCAGCTTCTCCCAGGCTTACGACGACAACGGCTACCTGAAGGACGTTACCGCTCTGGATTACGTCACCCTGCCTGATGACTACGCTGATGACATCACCATCGACGCCGACCTGGGCCAGGTCACCGACGAGGACATCAGCAACTACATCGACCAGAACGTCCTGTCCAACTACGCCACCGACGAAAAGTCACTGACCGCGCCGCTGCTGACGGAGACACTGTCAACATCGACTATGTTGGTTCCGTCGACGGCGTGGAGTTTGACGGCGGCAATACCCAGGGCAACGGCGCTGACCTGACCCTGGGCAGCCACAGCTACATTGACGACTTCGAGGGGATCAGATCGTCGGCCACATGCCCGGCAGAGCTTTGACGTCACCGTCACCTTCCCGAGGATTACGGCAACGAGGATCTGAACGGCAAGGAAGCTGTCTTCAGACCACCCTGAACTATATCAAGGAGTCCAAGAACCCCGACCTGACCGACGACTGGGTCGCCAGCAACCTGGGGAAACGATGAACCTGAACACCATCGATGAGCTGAACGACTTCGTCAAGAACACGATGCCTACGACCAGCAGGCCAGTACCGTCTACAGCGCCCTGCACGATAAGGTCAGCTTTGCCAAGGAGCTGCCCAGAGCATGCTGGACTACTACCGCGATGTTGTGCTGTACCGCGTGTACAGCTATGCCAAGAACTACGGCACAACGATGACCACTCTGCTGAAGAGCGGCGTGCTCGGCACCAGCTATGATACAGCATCGACGCTTACCTCGAGGACATCCAGGGCAGCCTGAACACCATCACCGAGCAGGGCCCGCTGATGCAGGCCATCGCTGAGAAGCAGGGTTTGGTCTGCGATACTGCCCTGATGAACCAGGACTTCGGTAAGTTCTACGGCACCACCGACCCCAGCGCCTACATCTCCTCCTACGGCGAGAACTACATCAAGATGAACGTGCTGCAGAGCGAAGTTATGCAGGGCCCTCATCGATAACGTTAAGTACAAATAAACCTGCCTGTTAAGCAGTTTTGCCCCTGGCACCGTTTGGGATGCCGGGGGCATTTTTTTTGCCTCTCCCCATTGACAAGGAGGAATGGGCGTGGTATTATGCAAATAGATAGTTAGACAAATATCTAAATATCTAATAACTGAAAGGAGATCCCTTAAATATGGGTGACGCATTCAAGGCGCTGGCAGACCCCACCCGGCGGCGCATTTTAGAGCTGCTGGCTCAGGGCGACCTGACAGCCGGGGAGATCGCGGCGCAGTTTGATATGACCAAACCTTCCGTCAGCCACCATTTGAACATTTTAAAGGCGGCGGACTTGGTCAGTGATGAGCGCAGCGGCCAAAATATTGTCTACAGCCTGAACCTGACGGTGTTTCAGGAATTGCTGAAGTGGTTTTATGATTGTGGTTTCGTTAAAGGAGGAACCGATGATGAAAAATAACAAATTGGGCTCTCTGTTCTGGATACTGCTGGTTGTTTGTATTCTGAATATCGTCGGCCATCTGGCGGTCTACCCTGCCCTGCCGGATACCGTGCCCATCCACTGGGGCGCCAGCGGCGAGGTAAACGGCTGGAGCAGCAAGCAGAGCAACCTGATCTTCTGCGTGCCCGCTGGCGATGCTGGTTTTATGGAGGTCGTGCGCCGCATCGATCCCAAGCACCAGAATTTTGAGCGGTTCGGCAAGGTGTGGAACATTTTTTATCACGCTGTTTGTGCTGTTTATGTGCGGCATGACCTGGCTGACCGAGCTGACCGTGTTTAACATGCTGCCGCAAAGCAGCAATATCATCAGTTTGCTGGTGTGCGGCGGCGTCGGTGTGATGTTCATCATCCTGGGCAACTTTATGCCCAACATCAAGCAGAATTACACCTTGGTTGCCGCACGCCCTGGGCGCTGAACGATGAGCATAACTGGCAGCGTACCCAGCGCATGGGCGGCATCACCTTTGTTGTGATGGGCATTGCGTTGATCGCGGTGGCCTTTGGGCGGCCTGCTGGGCGATACCGTCACGCTGATCCTGCTGCTGTGCGCCGTGTGTGGCGGCTCAGCGTGGATCTATCTGTATTCCTATCTTGTGTATGTTGGCAAGATGAAGTAAAAACAGCACCTTGCATACCAGCCGCAAGGCCGAGAAAACAAAAAGCCCCATGTCTGCAATCCATGAAGGTGCTGGACATGGGGCTTTGCTGCGTGTTACCATGATGCCGTCTCTGCCCATCTGCGCCGTCATCTCACGGATGCGGTCAAGGGGAACGGCGGCTCGCAAAGAGGTTTCATGGCAATGGACATCAGTTTCATCGGGTTATCGTCGGCAGCGATGCGGTTGGAATCCATCTTGCCGCACCGTCGGCAACGGTGGACGATGGCCCATTCGCCGCCTTTGCGTACCCAAACTGCCACGGGTTCCATCAACCCGCCGCAGGCGGATGCTCTGTCGCCGGGTCCCTCGTCGACGTGCAGGCTGCAAAGACAGTTCGGGCAGTGGTTGCGGTGGGTACTGCCTGCGCCCTCTGGAACAACGACGCGGCCGCAGTTTTTGCAGGTGAACACTTCGCTGCAGGCGTGTGTTTTGTAATATCCTTTTTCAAAGCTTTTGCGTTTGTTTTCACGGTTCATGGTTGATTTTCCTCCAGAATGATACGTGTGTGCGATCATGCGGGAGGTGCGAACGAAAGATGTGGCGCAAACCTCCCGGTTCAGCGCACAATCTCCAATTCACGAGACAACTTCATTCAGCATACTCCTTTTGTTTCAAAGCATTGCAGAGCCGGACGCCCTGCTCTGGCATTGACTATAGCATGGCAAAAAATGTTTGTCAAGAAAGATCTGCCAAAATCCCAGCCGTAACCGGTCTGCATCCTGTACGGCACAGGATGCAGACCGGTTAAGGCTGTGCATTTTAAAATTTTATCTGATTTCTAGGCCGGAGCGGTGCATCTTTTGTAAAAAGAAAGCCAGTCTCTTTATTCGTCTTATTCGTCGCCCAGTTCTGCCGCAATGAACTGTGGGCACGGCGTTAGGCTCGATGCCCAGAATGTACGCGAACTCGCTGTGCAGCAGGGTTCTGCGCCTCGTGCAAAGCGCGGTCGTCAAAGCCGAAAGCCCCTTGCCCTGGGCCTTGCGGGCCTGGTGCTGGGCGTGGATGTCCCGCACCATCCGCAGCAGCCGATGACGGTCGCCGCTTTGCAGGGCCTGACGGTACTGCTCCTTGCGGGCATCGGCGTCTGCCTCGTGGGCGGGGGCAGGCTCGTGGAGCATTGCCAGCAGTTCCTCTTTGGTGGGCAGCGGGCGCATGCGGTCCAGCAGCACCTGGCTGGTGCAGGGGACGCAGATGGTCATGCTTTGGTCGTAGACCGGCTTTAAGATCAGGCAGTCGCAGGGCTGCCCCGCCAGCCGAACACGCTTCTGCTCGGTGATCTCGCACACGCCATTTGTGCCGTAACTGACAATATCTCCCGGATGAAACATAATTGACCTCCTTGTAAAGTTTCGATACTATGTATTTTTCATATATAGTATAACACAATTTCCCGGGAAATGTTATAGACTTTTTTACACAAAAAATCCCCCGCCCACCCCCTGTGCGGTTTGCACAAAGGGGATGACAGCAAAAAGGCTCCCCTCAAGGGGAGCCTTTTAATGTTCCTTACTTATACAGATCCACCAGATTCAGCAGGATCTCGGTGCACTGGTCCATCTTCTCGGCGGTGATGCACTCACACGGGCCGTGGAAGTTGAAGCCGCCGGTACCCAGGTTCGGGCAGGGCAGGCCCATATAGCTCAGGGGTCGCGCCGTCGGTGCCGCCGCGTACCGGCGTCTCGATAGGCTCCAGCCCGGCAGCACGGATGGCCTTTGCGGGCATTCTCCACCAGGTGGAAGTGGGGCTGGATCTTCTCCAACATATTGCGGTAGCTGTCGTGGATGTCCAGCTCGACAGTTCCCTCGCCGTAGCGCTCGTTCAGGCAGGCGGCGATATGTTCCATCTGGGCCTTGCGGGCGGCGAACTTGGCGGCATCGTGGTCACGCACGATGTAGCCCAGCTTGGCGGTGGTCACATCACCCACCATGCTGGTCAGGTGGAAGAAGCCCTCGCGGCCCTCGGTGTGCTCGGGACGGGAGAAAGCGGGCAGAGCGGCATGGAACTCCATGGCCACATTCTGGGCGTTGATCATGGCATTCTTGGCGCTGCCGGGGGGACGCTGAAACCGTGAACGGTCACGAACAGCCGCGGCGGCGTTGAAGTTCTCATAGCTGATCTCGCCGGCGTCCTCGCCGTCGACGGTGTAGGCGTAGGCGGCGCCGAAGCCCCGACATCAAACAGGCTGGCGCCCTCGCCGATCTCCTCGTCGGGGGTAAAGCCGATGCAGAGCTTGCCGTGGGGGCGATTTTCGGCAATGATGCGCTCCAGCGCGGTCATGATCTCGGCCACACCGGCCTTATCGTCCGCGCCCAGCAGCGTCGAGCCGTCGGTGGTGATGAGGGTCTGGCCCTTCATCTCGGTCAGGAACGGAACTGGGCGGGGTCCAGCACAGTGCCGGTGGGCAGGCAGTACAACCTTGCCGCCGTCGTAGTTGGGGTGGATCTGCGGGTTGACGTTTTCGCCGCTGGCGTCATCGGCGGTGTCCATGTGGGCGATGAAGCCCAGGGGCTTGGCGCTCTCCCTGTCCCGGGTGGCGGGCAGCGTGGCGTAGACATAGCAGTGCTCGTCCACATGGGCATCGGTCAGGCCCCAGGTCCTTCAACTCCTGCACCAGCTGGTGGGCCAGGTCAAACTGACGCATCGTGCTGGGATGGGTGCCGCTGGCGGGGTCCGAGGTCGTCCAGACCTTGACATACTTCAAAAGACGTTCATATGCGCGCATGATAGGTGTCCTTTCTTACCTTATAATAATAGTAAATAATAGTAAAAGGTGTAAATGTTCTGTAGTTAGTATAACACAAATACCAAATCCTGCAAGAGGGGCGGTTCCCTTTTTTCAAATGGGGCATTTTATGGTAGAATAATAAAGATTATAAAGGATACCTGCGCCCGGCGGCGGTTAACGTATAAGGAGGCCATCATGGCAGACACGATTTTTAAAGACAAGACCCTTTGATCACCGGCGGCACGGGAAGCTTCGGCAATACTGTGCTGAAGCATTTTCACCACCGACATCGGTGAGATCCGCATCTTCCCGCGACGAGAAAAAGCAGGACGATATGCGCCACGAGCTGCAGGCCAAATATCCCGCCTACGCCGGCAAGGTCAAGTTCTACATCGGCGATGTCCGCAACCCGCGGTCCTCCGCGATGTCATGCCCGGCGTCAACTTCATTTTCCACGCTGCTGCGCTGAAACAAGTCCCTCCTGCGAGTTCTTCCCCATGGAGGCCGTGCGCACCAACATTGAAGGCACCGACAACATGCTGCACGCCGCCATCGACGCCGGGCGTAAAAAAGCGTTGTCTGCCTGTCCACCGATAAGGCCGCTTACCCGATCAACGCTATGGGGATCTCCAAAGCGATGATGGAGCACGTCATCTTTGCCAACGCCCGCGTGGCCCGCCGAGCGCGGCGGCACGACGATCTGCTGCACCCGCTACGGCAACGTCATGGCCAGCCGCGGCAGCGTTATCCCGCTGTTTGTCGACCAGATCAAGTCCGGCAACCCCATCACGATCACTGACCCCAATATGACCCGTTTCCTGATGAATCTGGACGAGGCTGTTGACCTGGTCATGTTCGCGTTCCAGCATGCAAACCCCGGCGACCTGTTCATCCAGAAGTCGGACGCCTCCACCATTGGCGACCTGGCCAAGGCTGTGCAGACTCTGTTTGGCGATACCGGCACGAATATCATCGGCACCCGCCACGGCGAGAAGCTGTACGAGACCCTGATGACCAAGGAAGAGCGGATGCGCAGCGAGGATATGGGCAATTATTATCGTGTTGCTGCCGATAACCGCGACCTGAACTACGATAAGTTCTTCGTCAAGGGTCAGGTGCGCACCCAGGCCGACGAGGACTACACCAGCCACAACACCCGCCGCCTGAACGTGGAGGAGACCATCGCCAAGATCAAGACCACCGAGTACATCCAGGAGATGCTGAAAGAGGAAAGCAAGGCATGAAAATTCTTGTCACCGGCGCCAAAGGCTTTGTAGGGCGCAACCTGTGCGAGAACCTGAAAAACCTGCGGGACGGCAAAAACCGTACCCGCCCCGCCCTGACCGTGGACGAGATCTACGAATACGACATAGATACCGACCCGGTCCTGCTGGAGGAATACTGCGCCAAGGCGGACTTTGTCTTTTAACCTGGCGGGCGTCAACCGGCCCAAAAATGAGGCTGAGTTCATGCAAGGGCAACTTCGGCTTCGCCTCTACCCTGCTGGACATGCTGAAACGCCACGGCAACACCTGCCCGGTCATGCTGTCCAGCAGCATCCAGGCAACCCTCATCGGCCGCTACGGCCAGAGCGATTACGGCAAATGCAAACTGGCGGGCGAGGAATTGTTCTTTACTTACGCCCAGGAGACCGGCGCACCGGTGCTGGTCTACCGCTTCCCGAACCTGTTCGGCAAATGGTGCCGCCCGAATTACAACAGCGCCGTGGCGACCTTCTGCAATAACACTGCCCACGATCTGCCCATCACGGTGAACGACCGCGCCACCGAGCTGGAACTGCTGTACATCGATGATCTGGTGGAGGAAATGCTGGACGCGCTGGAAATGCGCCCCCACCGCTGTGATTATGACGGCCTGACGCCGGTTTTCGGCATCCAGGGCCGCTACTGTGCCGCGCCCGTGACCCATAAAGTGACGCTGGGAGAAATTGTGGACCTGCTGAAAAAATTCCACGACCAGCCGCGTACGTTGGTAGTGCCTGCCATCCCGGCGGGCAGCTTTGCCAAAAAGCTGTACTCCCACCTACCTTTCCTATCTGCCGAAAGAAAAGGTTGCCTTCCCGTTAAAAATGAATGTGGATGCCCGCGGCAGTTTTACCGAACTGCTCAAGACCGAGAACTGCGGTCAGTTCAGCGTGAATGTCTCGAAACCCGGCATCACCAAGGGCCAGCACTGGCACAACACCAAGTGGGAGTTTTTCATTGTGGTGGCGGGCCATGCCCTGATCCAGGAGCGCCGTGTGGACAGCGATGAGGTGCTGGAATTTACCGTGAGCGGCGATGCCCCACGGCCGTGCAGATGCTGCCGGGCTATACCCATAACATCATCAACCTCAGCGACACCGAGGACCTGATCACCCTGATGTGGGCCAACGAGCCATTTTGACCCGGCCCACCCGGATACGTTTGGGCTGAAAGTGTGATGCGGCTTTTATGCCTCCCTCTGCGAGGGAGGTGCCCCCTGAAGGGGCAGAGGGAGAGAGCCGTGCCGAGGCCCGAAATTTCGGACATTTATTAGTTTCTCTCCCCACCCGCTTACGCGGGGTCGACTTCAGTAGCCGGACCCCTCTGTCGCTAGCGCGACATCTCCCCACACCGTGGGAGTCACCCTCCCAGAGGGGGGCTTCAAAGAGAGGTGCAATATGAACAAACTCAAACTCATGACCATCATCGGTACCCGACCGGAAATTATCCGGCTGTCGGCCGTTATCAAAAAGTGCGATGTCTACTTTGACCAGATCCTGGTTCACACCGGACAGAACTACGATTATAACCTGAACCAGGTCTTTTTTTGAGGACCTGGGCCTGCGCGCGCCCGACTTCTACCTGGATGCCGTCGGAAAGGACCTGGGCGAGACCATCGGCAACATTATTGCAAAATCCTACGCTCTGATGGTGGAGCAAAAGCCTGACGCCCTGCTGATTTTGGGCGACACCAACAGCTGCCTGTCTGCCATTGCGGCCAAGCGCCTGCATATTCCCATCTTCCATATGGAGGCCGGCAACCGCTGCTTTGACGAGTGCCTGCCCGAGGAGACCAACCGCCGCATTGTGGACCATATTTCTGACGTGAACATGTGCTATTCCGAGCATGCCCGCCGTTACCTGAACGCCGAGGCACCGCCAAGGAGCGTACCTTCGTCACCGGTTCCCCGATGGCCGAGGTGCTGCACGCTAATCTCGCCAAGATCGAGGCCAGCGATGTGCTGGAGCGCCTGGGCCTGGAGCCGCAGAAGTACATCCTGCTCTCCGCCCACCGCGAGGAAAAACATCGATACAGAACAAATTTTATCGACCTGTTCACCTCCATCAACCATCTGGCCGAGACCTACGACATGCCGATTTTGTACAGCTGCCACCCCGCAGCAAAAAGCGGCTGGATGCTAGGGCTTCAAGCTGGACGAGCGCGTCAAGTTGCACGAGCCTCTCGGCTTCCACGATTACAACTGCCTGCAGATGAACGCCTTTGCGGTCATCTCGGATTCCGGCACGCTGCCGGAGGAATCCAGCTTTTTACCAGCGTGGGGCATCCCTTCCCGGCGGTCTGCATCCGCACGTCGACCGAGCGTCCCGAAGCGCTGGACAAGGCCTGCTTTGTGAAAGCTGGCATCCGCGCGGGCGGCGTGGAGCAGGCCGTTGGACCGCCGTGGCCATGAACGCCAACGGCGATTACGGCATCCCTGTGCCTTACTACACCGAGGATGTCTCCACCGTCAAGGTGGTCAAGATCATCCAGAGCTACACCGGCGTTGTCAACAAAATGGTGTGGCGGAAGAACTAAGATTGGAACAACAAACCTTTGCGAATTTTGGTCGTGACCCAGCATTTTTGGCCGGAAAATTTCCGGATCAATGATATTGTCGAGGGCTTTGTGCAGGATGGACTGGACGTGGACGTGCTCTGCGGCCTGCCCAACTATCCAAAAGGCGAGTGGTTCCCCGGCTACAGCGCGGACGGCCCCCTTTGAGGAAACCACAAAGGGGCGCACATTTTCCGTGCACGGGAGATTCCCGCAAGGGACAACACCGGCAAGACGATCTTTTTTGAACTATCATTTCTGGCCGCTCTACGCGGCGGGGGCGTTGAACCGCCTGCCCGGCGGGTACGATGCAGTGTTCTGCTTCAACACCAGCCCCGTGCTGATGTGCTGGCCTGCCATTAAATATGCCAAAAAATAAAATTCCCTTTACCAACTATGTGCTGGACCTCTGGCCGTAGAACCTGTACAGCGTACTTCCGGTCAAAAACAGCTTTATGCGCTGGGTGGCCCAGGCGGTCAGCGACAGCCTGTATAAGCGCGCCGACCGCCTGATCGCCATGAGCGTACCGCTGCAAAAGCGGTTGATCGCCCCGCACCGGCAAGCCGGAAAAGACGTGGCCGTAATTTCACAGTACTGCGAGGATTTTTACGCTGTCCCCTGCCATGACCCAGAGCTGGAAGCCCGCTTTTCCGGGCGGTTCAACCTGGTGTTCACCGGCACGTTTACCCCGGCACAAAGCCTGGATATGGTGCTGCGCGCCGTGCTGGACGCCCGCGCTGACGGGGGCGGAGCACCTGCATCTTCTTCTGGTCGGCGACGGCATGAGCCGAGAGCTTGCAAGCCCTGGCTGAAGAACTCCTCGCCGGGGATGCGGTGACCTTTTTATGGCAGTGTACCCGCAGAAAAGGTGCCGAGTTTTACAACCCTGGCCGATGCCCTGCTGATCTCCCCTGTCTGATTCCCCAGACTTAGGCCTGACAGTGCCCGGCAAGCTGGCCAGCTATATGGCCGCGGGCGCCGGTGGCCAGGCCATGAACGGCGCCGGGTACGAGGCGGTCAAGGAAAGCGGCGGCGGGCCTTGTCAGCCCTGCCTGCGACCAGGCCGCGCTGGCGGCCAACCTGCTGGCGCTGTACCGCATGGCTCCCGAGGGCCGCGCCGCCCTGGGCGCCAAAGCCAAAGCCTACTACGAAGCCCACTACCGCCGCACTGAACTGCTGCGCCGCCTGGAAAGCTTTTTTACCCTGCGGGGAGAATAAGAAAACACGAGGTACCCCGCTTTTGGATAAAAAAATTTTTTGGTGTTGATCCCCTGTTATAACGAGGAAGAAAACATCGTGCAACGGTGGAACATCTGCAGTCCACCTGCCCGCAGGTGGACTTTCCTTGTCATCAACGATTGCTCTACCGACCATGCAGTGCGACATCCTGCGCGCCCACCATTACCGTTTTTGGACCTGCCGGTCAATCTGGGCATTGGCGGCGGCGTGCAGTGCGGCTACCAGTACGCTCGTGCACAACGGCTACGACGTGACCGTGCAGATGGACGGCGACGGCCAGCACGACCCGCCTACCTGATGGAAGTGGTGCAGCCCGTGCTGGACGGCACCTGCGATATGTGCATCGGCAGCCGCTTTATTAAAAAGGAAGGGTTTCCAGACCAGCTTCATGCGCCGGGTGGGCATCCGTTTTTAAGCTGGCTGATCCACCTGCTGTGCGGCAAGCGCGTGCTGGATGTTACCAGCGGTTTCCGCGCCTGCAACGCCCGGATGACCGCCTATTTTGCACGTCACTACGCCATTGATTACCCGGAGCCGGAGGCTATCCTCGCCGCCAGCCTGGCGGGCTTTCGCGTGGGCAGGCCCCGTTATCATGAAAGAACGCCAGGGTGGTGTGTCCAGCATCCACAGCTTTAAAAGCGCCTACTACATGATCAAAAGTGTCGCTGGCGCTCATCATCGACCGCTTCTCCATCCATAAAAGTAAAAGGAGGCAAGCGCATGACCCCACACCTGCAGCTGTTTATGGTTTTGGGCGCCATTGTGCTGCTGCTGCATCATTTTTGCCCTGCTAAAGCGCGGGCTGATGAGGCGTAAAAATACAGCCTGCTGTGGCTTTTGCTGGCGGTGGCGCTGGTCATTGCCGCGGCGTTCCCCTATGTGGTTTATGTGCTGCGGGACGTTTTGTCCATTGAAATGCCGGTCAACCTGGTATTTTTGCTGATGTTCTGCTTTGTGCTGGTGGTGCTGCTGTCCCTGAGCATCGCTATCACCCAGTTGGCCGAAAAATGCAAGCGGCTGACCCAGGCTAACGCCATTTTGGAAAAGCGTGTCCGCGACCTGGAAGAAAAAAAGAACCCGTTATAAAAAAGCGTTACAAACGGAGAGAGGAATCATGACAATAACCTGGGAGCAGATCCTCGCGTTCCTGTGCGAGGATCAGTCAATGGCGGTCCCATCGCTGTTGTTTATCGCTTTTTTGCGGCGGTGGCGCTGGTGCATTATCTGTTGCCGCGGGTGCTGCGCCCCCTACTTTCCTGCTGATCGGGCCAGTTATGGATTTTTCTGCTATGACCCCGTCAAACCGCCCGCTGGTCTGGTCAGGCTGCTGGGGGCCACGGCGGTCAGCTGGCTGTGCGGCCTCATCATCGGCAAAGGTTCAAAAAAACAAACCTGTGCGGGTGTTGGCGCTGCTGGTGACGGTGCTGTTCGGCGTTGGGATTTTGGTTTACTACAAATACTGGAACATGCTGGCCGATTCCCTCGGCGGCAGCATCCTCAGTCACCGGGACAAATCTGCTGGCACCCTGGGGTTAAGCTACTTCACCTTTGCGGCGATGAGCTACACCATCGATGTGTATAAACGACGCTGCAAGGTCGAAACAAACCCGCTGCACTATGCGCTGTTCGTCAGCTTCTTCCCCACGCTCATCAACGGCCCCATTGAGCGTTACCCCAGATGCGCCCGCAAATTCAAAAAAAGCCGCCGCTTCAGCTACCAGCGCTGCGCGGGCGGTGCTTTCCGCATGCTGTGGGGCTACACCAAAAAAGATGGTCATCGCCGATAACCTGAGCCAGTACGTTTCCTTCGTCTACGGTAATATGTCCGAGATGAGCGGGCCGGACCTGTTTGCCGCCACCGTGCTGTTTGCCGTGCAGCTGTATATGGACTTTTCCGGGCTGCTGCGACATCGTGCTGGGCGCGCGCGCATCCTGGGCTATGACCTGATCGAGAACTTTGAGTCCCCTTTGAGGCGCGCACCTTCAACGATTTCTGGCGGCGGTGGCATATCTCAATGACCAGCTGGTTCCGAGATTACGTCTACTTCTCGCTGGGCGGCAGCCGCTGCGCCCCTGGCGGCACTACTTAAACATCGTCATTGTGTTTTTGTGCAGCGGCCTGTGGCACGGGGCCGGATTGGCGGTACCTGGCCTGGGGCCTTGCCTGCGGCCTGTGCGCCGCCTTCGGCGCCATGACCGCCCAAAGGCGCGCAAGAAGCTTGCATCGCTTCAATCCCGCTCTACCGCCAGGCCTGGCTCAAGGCCGTCTGGCAGTGACCATCACCGATTTGCTGTTCTGCGGGACCCTGGTGTTTTTCGCGGCGGCGCATCTACAACGCCGACCCGTTCGCCATCTACAGCCGCATGCTGCAGGGCTGGAACGGCCTGGCCGGCAGCTGGCACCAGGTGTCAGCAGATGCTGCTGGATTGCGGCATTGATGGTCGTTTGCCGGTGGTGCTGCTGTTTGGCACCTTTGTCGTGCTTTGCGGCGGAGCACGGCGGGCGCAGCGTGACCCGCTGGATCCGTGAGCAGGTTTGGCGCTGCGCTGGACGCTCTACTACGCGCCGCGGCCGCAGCGATCCTGTTCTTTGCCGCGTTCGGTCCAGTCGGCGTTCATCTACCAGCAATACTGACGAAAGGGCGGTGTAATCCGCTGGCTAAATCCCCTACCCCGATCCCCGCGCCGCCGGTTAAAATTCAGCGCGATACCAACGGCGCGCGGCCCCCGCCCCAAAAGCCGAAAAAGCGCGGCCCCCAAAAAGCGCCGCAAGCGCCGCCGCAATCCCCTTGTGGTTTTTGCACGGCCTGATCCGCCGCATCTACTTCGGCCTGTAAACCGCCAAGTTTTTGCTGCTGGTGCCGATTCTCGTCTTTATGGTAGGCGTTCAGCTATAACGTGGACCGTAGCGGCCTGTTCCAGGGCGCACTGGCACCGCCGCATCGTGGACCTGATGCTGCAGGGGTACGATGTGACCAACTTCGAGCAGATGGACGAGCGTCCAGGTGGTACAATTGTTTGCACAGGATGTGGAGCCCGGCGCCCGGGGCCATCGGCATCGGCTCCAGCCGCGTGCTGCAGTTCAACCGGGAAAACACCGGCGTGGATACCTTCTTTAACATGGGCGTCACCGGCGCGGACGTGCGCGACAATATGACCAGCTACTACAAAATGGTCACCTACGGCAAAACGCCCAAGGTGCTTTGGGAGCCTCGATCCCTGGGTCTTTTACGGCAGCGAGGACGCGTTTGACGCCCGCGCCGACGCTGACCTGTACAACGAGTTTTTTGACCAAGGTGCTGAACGTGCCCACCGATTACGAGGAGCCAGACAAGGTCGAGCTGTGGAAGGCGCTGGCAGACCCGGCGTACTTCCAGGGCAACGTAGACTACTACATAAAGAACCGCGGGCAGACCACCGTCACCGATGACGACGGCAACACCATCGAGTTCAACCCGGTGCAGGGCGACCCCTACGACCAGACAACGACGATCAAGCGGTCGGACGGCAGCGTCTTGTACGATGTAGCGTTCCGTACCCAGACGGCGGATCAGATCCGCACCCTGGCAGCCGAAGGCCTGCATGAGCTTCAACAGCGTACATATGGAGGGCTTTGACGAGTTGAGCCACACCCAGATCCGGGCGTTTGACTCGCTTTATCAAGTACGCCAGTCGCAGGGCACAACGGTCATTCTTGTGCTGTCGCCGTGGCACCCTATCTGTACGGCTACCTGCTGACCGAGCCGGAGAACCACAAAGGGCTTCTTCCATGTGGAAAACTGGCTGCGCGCAGTATTGCGCCGACAACAATGTGCCGCTGTACGGCAGCTATGACCCTGCCATCGAGGGCTGCAGGAAACGGACTTTTTTCGACGGCCTGCACTGCGGCGGCACCGGCATTGAACGGTTCTTCCCGGCATACCGCAGGCCTTGGCGGATCTTGAGAACGGCACGCTGGCCAATCCGCTGGATGTCCACCCGCGCACCAGCCTTGATGACCCACAACGCTGAACCGGTTGACCCCTGACACGGTGAACCCGAAACAGGAGGGATAACGTATGGCATTCATTTCTATTTCTTTTTAACAAAAATCGCCCGCTGATTTTGGGGGCGCGGCGGCTTTGGCACCCAGCTGAACGACTGGCTCCTTGACGAGGGCTGGGGCAGCGCGGATTTTCTGACGACAATGCCCCCGATGCCGTGGGCGGTCTGCGCGATTACGGACCCCGCCATCCTGCAACCGGGCCGCCCTGCCTTCTGTGGCGCTGGGCGATAACAAGCTGCGTGTTGAGCTGCTGCAAAAAGCTGGCCGCTGCGGGATATGCCACACCGGTGTTCATCAGCGATGCCGCCTCGGTCAGCCCCAGCGCTGTACTGGAGCCGGGGGCTGCATCATCATGCCGCAGGCCTATGTAAGGGCCGGTGTCCATCTGGGCGTCGGCTGCATTGTCAACGCCGGGGCCATCGTTGATCCACGATGCCGCGCTCGGGCGCGGCGTACACGTGGCACCGGGCGGCATCGTCAAGGCGGGGCTGGGTTGCCAGTACGCCAAGGTTGGTTCCGGCGAGGTTGTCCATCCCCGTGGGAGAGCCGTTGATGGCCCCCGCCGCGACTACATTGACGAGCTGAAGGGTCTTGGCATCCTGCTGGTGGTGTTCGGCCACTTTATGGAGCAGTACCGGATGAACTATCCGTTCGTCAGTGCGACCTTTTTCTGCATCTATGCCTTCCACATGGCGCTGTTCTGTGCCTGCAGCGGTCTGGTGGCACGGTTCAACCCGCGCAAGCTGGTCACACAGCAGCTGTGGCTCTATTTCCTTGGGCAGAGCCTGATGCTTGTCTTTCGCGCAGTCGTTCTGCGGGAAAATTTTGCCGAGACGGGCGGCCTGCTGGCCGCGTGCTGCTGCCGTGGCGGCATATATGGTATCTGTACGCGCTGATCTTCTGGCATCTGACACTGCCGCTGCTCTGCCTGCTGCGCGACCGGCTGGGCTGGCCGGCTCCTGTCTGGGCATGGCGCTGGCGGTGGCCGTGGGAGCTGGCCGGCAGGGCTGATGGACTGGCCGTTCATGCTTGTGCAGGTGTTCGCTTTCTTCCCCGTTTGCCTTTGGCGTGCTGTTCCGCCCCAGCTGGATACGCTGGCCGCCTTTGCCACAAAACCGTGCCGCACGGCTGCTGCCTGCAGCAAGGTCTGGTGGTCGGCTTCGGTCTCCCTATTTTATCCGGGTCTTTTGCTCCGGAGACAATCTTGGACAACAGCGCCGAGCTGTTCCACGATGTAAGCTATGCGGGCGGCGACCGGCCGGAATACCGCATCGTCTTTTATCTGGTCGGCATTGCTACCACGGCGGCGCTTGTGGCAGCCTTCAGCAGCGGGCGCCGACTGACCGGTCTGGGGCGGCGCACCCTTCCCGCCATCTACCTGCTGCACCTGCCGATTCTTGCGTTGCTTGTGCAGCTGCAGCTTTTTGAGCCGCTGCGCGGTGCGCCCGTGGCATTGCCCGTGCTGTGGTACACGCTGCTCGCCGCCGCAGCATTGGCCGTGCTGAACTGGCAGCCGTGCAGACTCTGCTTGATTTTTGCCGCAAACTGCTGGTATAAGCGCGGCAAATCGTAACAGCAAACAGCAATCCGCATTTTGGTTTTGCACCTCCCTTTTAAAAGGGAGGTTTTTATTTTCTGCTTGACAGCAGAACTACTTTGCATTACAATATAGTCAAAGGAACATGGTAATACAAGGTAGTCAGGAGGGTAGACGATGTTTGATCGCGCGCAGCTGCGCAGGGAACGCTGGAGGGCTGCATTTTAAAGATCATCTCGCGCGAGGCGACCTATGGCTATGCCATTGCCGTCACCCTGCGGGAGAGCGGCTTTTGACGACCTGACCGAGGGCACACTCTATCCCCTGCTGCTGCGGCTGGAGCGCAAGGGGCTTGATCGTGGCGCGTACCGCGCGGGTTCCGGCGGGCCGAGCCGCAAATATTACCAGCTCACGCCAGACGGCGAGCAGTATCTGGCAGAATTTACGGCGGCATGGCAGACCACCGGTACCGCCGTAAACCGCATTATGTAGAATAAGGAGGGCTGAACCACGAAAACAATGCGCAACGAATACACCGCGACTTGAAAAAAGAACGACCCTGATTTTTTTCCACGCTGGCCGAGTGCGACCGCGACACCATCACGGAAATCATCAGCGTGGTGACAACACACGCGGCATCGGGTACGGATCGAGGCTGATTCGATTCAGGACCTGATTGCGATGGCGGCGTCGAGGCCCGAAGGCGACCATCTGCCATCGGTCATCAGGGATGTAGACGTTTTTAAACGGAATCTGCTGGCAAGCATGCCCAAGCCGAAGTTTGCGGATTACATGGCAGACAGCCTTGTGTGGCTGTGCTTTCGTTTGCGTTGGCCTCCCCGCCATGACCTATACGGTGATGGGCCGCCCGTGGGACTGCTATTATGACGCGGTCTGGCTTGTGCTCTGCATTGCCATTATGATGCCCAGTGCGTGGCTGCTGCAGCGCATTGTCCCCCGCCGAGTGGGCGGCCTCTACCGAAAAAGGTGCGGTACGGTGTCATTACAGCCGCCATGCTGTTTTTGTGGTTCGTGGAGTTTTGGTTCGTCGACAAATGGATCACGCCGCTGCCCGCGGTGGGCCTGCCCAACTTGCGGCAGTCATCCTGTTCGGCGCGGCACTGGCAGCACTGTCTTATCTGGCGCAACCATCGCCGCAACGAGCTTGCCGAAAAACGGCCCTGGCGGGATGTGATGGAAAATAAAAGGCCCTCCCCGATGGTGCGGAACCATCCGGGGGACGCTGCCTTCCCCTGCGGGCGGTGACCGAATGAGGTCGGATGAAGGCGAGTTTTCCGTAATTGCCCATAAACGGTTGCTGCGGGAAGGTCGCCCCTCAGTCACCTTCGGTGACAGCTTCAGTCTACGCGCCAGGCGCCGCCTACGGCGGTTGCGCTTCGACACGCGCCTGCAAGGCGCAGCCCCGCGGGGGAAGCTTTCTTTTAAATATGCTCCAAAATCTTGTTGCCCATCCGGTGCAGCCTACCCTGGTGCAACCGTCT
>VOFG01003396.1_pt1 | contig 24620 bp, 33 predicted proteins | sample 5384171 | NCBI WGS metagenome assembly VOFG01 (sample SAMN12384726, study PRJNA508395) | human gut metagenome | isolation source: healthy gut F | host: Homo sapiens | reverse complement strand
TATAGTAGCGTACATCCCCGGTCACTTCTTCGCCAATAAACCCGGGCTTGACAAACGCCTCATCTTCCGTGCCCAGCTCTACTTCAGCCACAATAAGTCCTTCATTCTCACCGTAGAACTCGTCTACTTCGAAGATATGATTGCCACTACGTACCAGATAACGGGTCTTATCTATAACTCCCGGTTCACAGAGCTTCATCAGCTCCTCCGCTTCGGACAAGGGAAGTTCCTTTTCCCACTCATAGCGACTGGTACCCGATTCGTTGGAAGCACCTTTGATAGTGAGATAACCTTTATCGTCACGAATACGAACCCGCACCGTCCGACCACGGGCGCTGCAAATATATCCCTGCATAATCCGGCTCTGCGCAAATGCAAAGGATTTAAAATCACCGGAAACTAAAAATTTACGTTCTATTTCTTGTGCCATAGCACAAAGATAATTAAAAATCAAAATCTCGTCATAAACTCAATAACGATTTTATCACGCTCCGACTCTTTGGGAACTCCGGACTTCTGATAGAAATACTTCTCAAAGTTGAGACGAAGATCGGCAATAAAGGCTTTGGAAAGGCTCAGCGTGATGCCGCCTGTCACACGATGACGGGCATAGTCGTTTATCTTCAAAACACCTGTCTCACTGTCCGCCAGCCCATTACTGTGGTCAGTCATCATATCATAACGGGCCAGAAAAAAGAAATCTTATTGAATACTTTTTTCAACGGCAAATCATAATTCACAAAGCTATTGACCGCATGAACGTCCTTAAACGCTTCGTGTCCATACATTTTATATAAATACTCCGCTTCGATATGAAAACGATTATTCTGATAGTAGATGCCGGCATCATACATATTAATACGGGTATTTTCCGGCTTTATCATTTGAGTGCTCAAAGTGAGATTCCAATTTTTATTAGGCAGCAACTGTGCTTTTATCGAATAATTCAAGGTCTTATGCCATTCCTTCTGATTAGTCAGTCCGGAGCCGTTAAACAATCCACCTTCAAGGATGAAAGGGAGACCTTCTTTTTGTGTATAACAACCGGTGAAGCCGACATCACGCACATTGCCCACCTGCTTGGCTATAAAAAGAACGATTGGCAAAATACTGCTGATGGGGAGAACGATGGGCGTCAATCGTGAAAGGTACACGCATCTGACCAATCGTAAAATTCAGGTCCTTGACAGGAAATACACGGGCATACGCATCAAGCATCTTGATGGAACCCCTCGTCGGACAAATCGATCTCCGCTTTATAGGCAACAATCGGATGTACATTTCCCGAAACACTGAAGCGGGCATTCCGCACTTCAAAACGGCTTTCGTTGGTTTCTGTCTGAACTCATATTTTCCCCGGATTGTCCCATGAATTTCAGGCAAAGAATCTTTCAGTTCCATGGTCTGCTTATCCAGCTTGTTTGCCATCCCCGGCATCTTCTTTAGCCTGTCCGCAGGCTGCTGTCGCCATCAAAAGCAGGGCGACGGTTGTTGTAATTCTACTCATTCAGTTGTTTGCTACTTAATTCACGGCAAAGGTACAATGAGCAAAATACGGAGAGATTACAAAAGAGATACGGTGAAATTACAGAATGGTTACAATACTGTTACACGGATAACAAAGGGGTTACAAAAAAATTCACCACGGACTACCCTCGTCAGCATGGATATTCACCGTCGACAATCAACGTGTCCCCGTCCATGCAAAACTGTGTAACCTGTGGTGAATCAATCAGCCGAAAAAGGAATATGCGATCAGCATAATCAGCGCCAAAATAATGAGTGAAACAAATACTATCTTGACTACCCGCTGGGCCTGCTCCTCCTCTTTCTTACTATGTGCTACTTTTCTCTTACTTTTACCCATAATGTTAGCTTTAAAGTTCAACGCTAACAAAGTAAAAACAAATCTTTTAACTTTCCAAAAATAACACTCGCTAATTTTTGTTTTTATGATTCCTGCGATGAAAATTCCATCAGATAGGCTTTGATGAATTCCTCGATTTTACCATCCATCACCCGTTTACATCCGAAGTCTGATAGTTGGTACGATGGTCTTTCACGCGACGGTCATCGAATACATAGCTGCGAATCTGCGATCCCCATTCGATTTTTCTTCTTACCGGCTTCCACTTTCGCTTGTTCTGCCATGCGGTGCTGCAATTCTTTATCGTATAAGATAGAGCGCAACTGGCGCATTGCATTCTCACGGTTCTTCGGCTGGTCACGAGTTTCGGTATTCTCGATAAGGATTTCCTCTTCTTCTCCCGTATAAGGGTCTTTGTACTGATAGCGCAGACGGACGCCGGATTCCACCTTATTAACGTTCTGACCACCGGCACCACCGCTTCGGAATGTATCCCATGAAATGCAGGCAGGCAGAATATTCACTTCGATACTGTCGTCCACCAACGGAGTGACGAAGACCGAAGCGAAAGAGGTCATACGCTTACCTTGCGCATTGTAAGGAGATACACGTACCAGACGATGCACACCGTTTTCTCCTTTCAGGTATCCATAAGCGAAATCTCCAATATTGATGGTACAGGTTTTGATTCCTGCCTCATCCCCTTCCTGCAAGGTTGGCGATAGTAGCCTTGTAACCGTTGGTTTCAGCGTAACGCAGATACATACGCATCAGCATGCTTGCCCAGTCCTGACTTTCCGTACCACCTGCACCGGAGTTGATTTTCAACACACAGGCCATCTGGTCGGCTTCATCACGAAGCATATTTTTCAAGTTCAAGTGCTCATCAATACAGTGGAATGCCTTGGCATAAGCCTCGTCTATTTCTTCCTCCGTAACTAATTCTTCTTTGTAGAAGTCGAACGCCAGTTGCAACTCGTCTGATAGCGTCTTGACTTCATTATAGCCGTCAATCCACTTTTGCAAACCTTTCACCTTTTTCATCTGCGCTTCGGCCTTCTGGTCATCCCAAAATCCGGGAGCCTGCGTTCTTAGTTGCTCTTCTTCGACTTGAATTTTCTTCCCGTCGATGTCAAAGATAGCGATAGAGTGCTTCGGTGCGCTCCTTTACGTCTTTCAGTTGTTCTATGGTAATCATAATTTACAATTTTATCATTTACAATTTAAAAATTTTACTTTTTTCGGTGCAAAGGTAAGAAAAAAACCGCTACCTTTGTTTCTGTCACTAAAATGTTGTCACAATATGAACAAACTCCTGAAACTTTCTATGCTTATCGCTACTTTCTAGCATTAGTGATGAGCAGTTGTAGCACAAAAGAAGTATAGCTACGAGACAGTGCCCAATGACCCGCTGAAAGCGCGTATCTACACTCTGGATAACGGATTAAAAGTTTACATCACCGTAAACAAGGAAACACCGCGCATACAGACGTACATCGCCGTACGGGTAGGTGGAAAGAACGACCCTGCAGAAACAACCGGGTTAGCACACTACTTTGAGCACCTGATGTTCAAAGGTACCGACAAGTATCGGCACACAGGATTATGCCGAAAAACACGCTATTGGGCCAAATTGAACAGCAATTTGAGATATACCGCCAGACGACGGACAAGTCTTGAGCGTAAAGCTATTTATGCAAAAATAGACAGTATCTCTTACGAAGCTTCCAAGTATGCCATTCCTAACGAATACGACAAGCTGATGGCTGCCATCGGTGCCAACGGAACGAATGCCTATACCAGCTTCGACGAACTTGCTATACAGAAGATATCCCCAGCAACCAGATTGACAACTGGGCAAAATCCAGGCAGAACGTTTTGAAAATTGCGTAATCCGTGGTTTCCATACAGAGCTGGAAGCTGTGTATGAGGAAAAGAACATGTCACTGACCCGCGACCCGCAGTAAAGGTATACGAGGCTGTACTTTCTTCTCTTTTCCCACACCATCCTTACGGCACACAGACCGTACTTGGTACACAAGAAGACCTGAAGAATCCTTCTATCACCAATATCAAGGAATATTATAAGAAATGGTATGTGCCCAACAACATGGCTATCTGTCTTTCAGGTGATTTCGATCCCGATCAGATGATTGCAACCATTGATAAGTATTTCGGTGGTTTGAAACCGAATCCGATCTGCCGAAACTGGATTTACCGAAGGAAACTCCAATTACAGCACCTGGTAGTGAAATTTTAGGTCCGGATGCTGAAAGCGTTGCCTTGGCATGGCGTTTTCCCGGAGCAGCAGACAAAGACGTAGAAACCTTACAAGTGGTTTCCCAAATATTTATAACGGACAGGCCGGTTTGATAGACCTGGATCTGACACAACAGCAGAAAAAAGACCTGAGCAGCTTATTGTTATCCGATGACTATGAGCGACTACAGTGCATTCATGATGCAGGGACGCCCCAAACAAGGGCAGACATTGGACGAAGTCAAAGACCTCTTATTGGGCGAATTAAAAAACTCCGCGAGCCGGTGACTTTGACGAAAAGATGCTGCAAGCCAATATCAACAACTTCAAGCTCTACGAGCTCCAAAGCATGGAAAGCAATGAAGGACGTGCCGACATATTCGTCAACTCATTCATTAACGGAACAAACTGGGAGGACGAAGTAACCGCCATCGACCGCATGGCTAAACTGACCAAAGAGGATATCGTGGCCTTTGCCGATAAATATCTGAAGGAGGATAATTATGCCGTTGTCTACAAGAAACAAGGCAAGGACCCGAACGAGAAGAAGATGACAAAACCGGAGATTACTCCCATCGTATCCAACCGGGATGTGGCAAGTCCTTTCCTTACCTCCATACAGGAGAGTGCAGTGAAGCCCGTCGAACCCGTATTCCTCGACTTCAAGAAAGATATGAGCCAGCTGACAGCGAAATCCGACATTCCGGTACTTTATAAGCAGAATGTCACCAACGATCTCTTCCAGCTGCTCTACGTATTCGATAGGGGTAACAACAACGATAAGGCTTTGGGAACAGCTTTCGACTACCTCGAATATCTGGGCACTTCCGACATGACACCGGAAGAACTGAAGAGCGAGTTCTATCGTCTGGCGTGTACTTTCTACGTTTCTCCGGGCAACGAACGCACCTACGTGGTTCTTTCCGGTCTGAATGAGAATATGCCGGCTGCCATGCAACTATTCGAGAAGTTACTGGCAGACGCACAAGTAAACAAGGAAGCTTACGACAATCTGGTCGGAGATATACTGAAAGCCCGTGCAGATGCCAAACTGAATCAAGGACAGAACTTCTCCCCGCCTGATGAATTATGCGATGTACGGCCCGAAGTCTCCTGCCACCAATTTACTGACGGAAGCAGAGCTCGCCAGCATGAATCCACAGGAACTGGTTGACCGGATTCACAATCAGAACAACTACAAACATCGTATCCTGTATTATGGCCCCTAGCAGCAGCAAAGACCTGCTGGCTACCATCGAACAATACCACCAGGTACCGGCTACTCTGAAAGATATTCCTGCAGGAAACGAATACTCTTATCTTGAAACTCCGGCGACCAAAGTGCTGGTAGCTCCTTATGAAGCCAAACAGATCTATATGGCGCAAATTTCCAATCTTGATAAGAAATACGATCCGGCTATAGAACCTACCCGCGAATTATATAACGAATATTTCGGCGGAGGCATGAACTCCATCGTCTTCCAGGAAATGCGTGAAACACGTGGACTGGCTTATTCCGCATGGGCGGGTATAATGCCGCCAAGCTATCTGAAGTATCCATATACGATACGTACCCAGATTGCAACTCAAAATGACAAGATGATTGATGCCGTCAATACGTTCAACGATATTATCAACAATATGCCAGAATCCGAAGCAGCCTTCAAATTGGCAAAAGAAGGATTAATCAACCGCATGCGTACCGACCGCATCATCAAAAGCGATATTATCTGGACTTATATCAATGCACAGGATTTGGGACAAAGCGTAGATCCGCGCATCAAACTCTATAATGACGTGCAGACTATGACATTGAAAGATATCGTTGATTTCCAAAAGGAATGGGTGAAAGGACGCACGTATGTGTATTGCATCTTGGGAGACAAGAAAGACCTCGATATGAATAAAATTTGAAAGCAGTAGGCCCTATCGAGGAACTCACTCAGGAACAAATCTTCGGTTACTAAAGTATAGTGTTCTCTATAAAATAGCAGATACATAGCCAATTGATACACAAAGAACAAACGGTGAACAAACTTTTGCCAAATATGCAAAACTTTTGTTCACCGTTTATCGTTTATCATCAGGCCAGACCGAGAAAAGCCTTATTCTTCGTACATCTTCTCAATCAGGTCTTTATAATTTTCAGAAACCACTGAACGTTTCAGTTTCAATGTATTGGTAAGCTCTCCACGCTCCATGCTGAAAGGTTCAGGAAGTAATGTGAAGCGTTTGATCTGTTCATAATGCGCAAATTGCTGTTGCAAGGTCTCTATCCGTGCACGGAACAGACCGACAATCTTTGGGTGCTGCAACAGTTCGGCCATATCTTTGTATTCGATTCCTTTCTCCTTCGCATAGTCCTTGACAAACCCGTACACCGGAACGATCAAGGCAGAAACAAACTTCCGCTGATCTGCGATAATAGCGATCTGGTCAATATAACGATCTATCACCAGTTTGGTTTCCAATGCTTGCGGAGCAATATATTTACCATTCGACGTCTTAAACAAATCCTTAATGCGCTCTGTCAGGAATAACTGCCCATTCTTGAAATAACCTGCATCGCCTGTATGGAACCAGCCGTCAGCATCGATAGCAGCGGCAGTAGCTTCCGCCTTTTTATAATATCCTTTGGTTATACTTTTCCACGGAGCAGGATTTCATTGTCTTCGCCTATCTTCACTTCCACTGAAAGCGGCATCGTACTGGAACTGCTCGCCTACAAACAGATAACGTATCTGTGCATCGTTGATGATATACTGTGCCTGGGCCGGTGAGCTGGTAGCATACAAAGGTATAGTCACCGCCCGGTTGGCGAATGCACCGAAATCAGTAAAGAGACATTCGGGTTTATTCTGCGAGAAGATACCGATATTCTCTTGTGGCTCTATTCCCAAAGCCACCATTGCATTGGCAGTCCGGCGTACAGTCTGTGAGAACTCTTTCCAAGAGATGGGTATCCATTGTGCAGTTTCATAGTCCCTGTATTTCAGGGCTATTTTGTCTCCATACTTCTCTGCCTGGCGATGCACCAGGGCGCTCATGAACTTGAACTTTTTGTTCAGATGGCTCTTGAACGTATGCCGGAACAGCGCAGGCGTATTTTTTAATGAGCAGGGAAGAGGAATGACCTCACCGGAAATTGCAGCGAAATTGAATATTTCGGTTCGTACAGTTGAACGAACATATCTATAAAGCCCTTCAGATCTAAAATTCTTTTATTGACTTTGATTATTCAAAGCGAACGATCGACAGGTTTCATCGTTGGATGATTAGTTCTGATTCTGCCGAAGAGAAAGAGACAGCACTTCGTAATCTATGGTTCAAGACAAAAGGAAAGGCTGAGCACGATATGGAGTATTCGTTTCGGCAGGTATTGGATAAAATCGGAATTGAATACCTCAATGGTTACGAATGTAAATCGCTGGAATTTGTGGAAATCTGTTGCGGCAGCTGCTGTTATTATCGTTCTATCATGACAGCTACTTTGTGGATAAGCTACAATCATTTTGACAGAGACAACATTGCAATGGGTGGAACATTATGTGAATAATGGAACCAGAGAGACAATCAATACCGGGACTACCGTACATCTGAACTCCGGTTCACACGTGTTTTATCCTGAAAATCTTCGAGGCAAAACCCGAACGATTTATTTGATAGGAGAGGCCGAGTTTAAGGTAGCAAGAAACTGGAAGAAACCTTTTCATCGTGCGATCATCAAACATGGCGATAACCGCTTTGGGAACAGAGTTTAATGTGAAAACATCCGGAAGAAGATGTAATAACCAACTTCTTTGATCGAAGGAAAAGTACGGAAGGATTGTAATGATACGATTAGTTATGTTTTTAACCCCCGGTTATCAGGTTGTATAACAAATGTACGGATGACTGCCAAATGCTGACTGCAAACATGAAAGATGTGACGGCATGAATCAGGGAGAACTTGTGTTCGATAAAGGTTACCTCACCGAAATTGTGCGGACGTTGAACGTCATTATGGAATCACATTCCATATCTCAACAAAGAAATCAATCAAGATCGTTATAATTTTGTTTTTAGAAAAGATGCCACTTTAGAAGAAACATTGGAAGTGATGAAGGTTGTCATTGGTCAATTCGATTATCGATTGGAAGACAGTATCTGCTATATTATCTGGTAGAGAAAAACAATAAATATTTTTTGTTAAACTTAAAATCTAATATGCTTATGTAGAAAAATATCCGGAAGAGCTCCACCCTCTCCGGATATGAAATGATTTTAGTTTTAAAACAAATAAGCAACTTGTTGCTTATTTAAGAAAATGAGAAAAAATACATGATTTAAAACTAAAAACGTCGTAAAGATATGAATTTATATCTGGAAAACACTGGAAAAGGTATATTAATAACTTTTCTACTATTAATCGGGTCAATGCTTTATGCCCAAAACAATAGTAAAATAACAATAAAAAAGAAGAATATCTCATTGCAAACAGCTTTAGCGGATATTAGGGAACAGACCAAGATGTCTGTATCTTACAACAGTTCCCAACTACCTAAAACAAGAATATCTTTAGATATAAACAACCAGTCTTTGGATCAGGCACTGAAAAAACTATTCTTGCCGGAACAGGGTTCACATATACCGTAAAAGATACTTATATAATGATTATTCCGGAGCAGACTGCTAAAAAATCTAAAAGCAGAAATGTGGTGGGTAATGTAGTGGATGGAAAAGGTGCTCCGCTAATTGGAGTTACTGTGGTCGAAAAAGGGACCGGCAACGGAACTGTAACCAATATGGAAGGTAACTATCATATCACTACACAAGGTGCCACACCTGTATTGGTATTTTCCTATATCGGTTATCAGTCAAAGGAGATAGTTGTAAAAGAAAAATACTATTAACATTGTATTGGAAGATGAATCTCAGGCACTAGACGAAGTGGTTGTTACGGCTTTAGGTATCAAGCGTGCTGAAAAAGCACTTTCCTATAACGTACAGACTGTAAGCAATTCCGAACTAACCGTGGCTAAGGACGCTAATTTCATGAACAGTTTAAACGGTAAGGTCGCTGGTGTCAACATCCAGAAGAGTTCCTCTGGTGTGGGCGGTGCTACACGTGTCATCATGCGTGGTTCCAAATCTATCGTCGGAAACAACAATGCTTTATATGTAGTTGATGGTATGCCCATCGGAAACCCTTCACGGGGTGTCATCCAAACAGAATATGGTGCAGTGGCCGGTAGTGAAAGTATCTCCGACTTTAACCCCGATGACATTGAAAGTATTCTGTGCTGACAGGTCCTTCAGCAGCAGCTCTTTATGGTGCAGCTGCAGCGGCGGTGTGATTCTTGATCCACACCAAGAAAGGTAGTGAGGAAAGATGAAAATTAACTTTTCATCCAATACAGAATTTTCTAAACCGATGATATCACCGGAGTTCCAAAATAGCTATGGCAACCGAGATAATTCCTATCGTAGTTGGGGAGAGAAACTAGCTACACCTTCTTCATTTGATCCCATGGACTTTTTCAAAACTGGTATGAATACCATTAACTCGCTGAACATTTCTTCGGGCACGAAAACTAACAAACGTTCATCTCTTTGGCCTCTACCAACCCAAGGGTGTCATTAAGAACAATGAATATTACCGTTACAACTTCTCTTTCAGAAATACTGCGCTAATGTTGGATGACAAGTTACACGTAGATTTGGGGGCTAGTTATGTCATTCAGGCTGAGCAGAACATGATTTCAGGCGGACGTTACTTCAACCCGTTATTTCCGCTCTATCTGTTTCCCCGTGGCGAGGACTTCGAAAATGTGAAAATATTCGAGCGTTATAACGAAGAACGTCGTTTCCCCCACCCAGAACTGGGAATATGGCGATCAGGGACTTTCCTTTGAAAATCCTTATTGGATTATCAACCACATGAAAATGTTTCCCACCAAGAAAAGCCGTTACATGCTTCATGCCAGAGTACAATATGACATATTCTGACTGGTTGAATATTGCTGGACGTGTGCGCCTGGATAAGACTCACTCTACCGAAGAACGTAAACTTCATGCTTCTACACTCGAGCCTTATACAGGTTCTTCCAAGGGTAGTTACACGAATAAAGAGGAGTTCTACACTCAAACCTATGCTGACGTGATGGCTAATATTAACAAAACGGTTCGGTACAGACTTTTCACTGACGCCAACGTGGGCGGTAGCTTTGAAGATCATTATACACGTAGTATTGATGTAGGCGGCAAACTGATGACGGTGCCCAATCTCTTCTCGCTGGCCAATGTGGAACCCGCTTCCAGGTAAAAGAGACCAAGGATACCTACGTACACGCAACGTTGCCTTCTTTGCCAGTGCGGAGCTAGGTTGGAAAACATGCTCTATTTGTCTGCTACAGGACGCTGCGACTGGGCCTCTCAATTGGTCAGCAATGGAGATACTCCCTGCATCTTCTACCCCTCCATCGGTCTGTCAGGTATCATTAGCGAAATGGTGAAACTGCCTGAATTTATTTCTTATTTAAAGTTACGTACATCCTATACAGAGGTAGGATCGCCTATTACGCAGACGGGTATCACTCCCGGTACGGTGACCGACCCAATGTCGGGCGGCGTTATTAATCCGATTTCCACGTATCCGTATCCCGATTTCAAGCCGGAACGAACCAAATCCTATGAAGTAGGTATCAATGCCCGTTTTTTGAACGGACGAATTTCTTTTGACGGAACTTTCTACCAATCCAATACGTATAACCAGACTTTTCTTTCGGTCATGTCTCCTGCAACCGGTTATTCAGGTTTCTATGTTCAGGCTGGTAACGTGCGCAACCGAGGTGTGGAAATGACATTGGGCTACAACGATACGTTTGGCAAGGTGAACTACTCTACCCATTTGACTTATACAGCCAACCAAAACAAGATCGTAGAAATGGTACACGATTATCGCAATCCTATCGACAACTCACTGGTAAATATAACTGAATTGACTTTGAAGGAAGCTGGTGATGTATACCTGCGTGAAGGCTATTCCATGTCCGATGTCTTTACTACAGGCATTTTACAGCGTGGCAGAGACGGCAAAAGCTCGTTGAAGAAGGAAACGGTTATCAGGTTGACCGCAGCCAACGTATCCGTTTGGGATCGGCCGATCCTGACTTCACCATGGGATGGCGTCATGACATCAACTACAAGAATATCTCACTGGGGTTGATGATTACCGGACGTTTTGGAGGTATCGTCACATCGCAGACACAGGCATTCATGGATGCATTCGGTGTGTCCAAAGTATCAGCCGAGGCTCGCGACAACGGCGGTGTGATGTTGGACGGACACCGATATGATGCCGAACGCTATTACAATACTGTGGGTGGACAAGGGCTGATGAGTTACTACACCTACGATGCCACCAACGTCCGTCTGCAAGAACTTTCGTTGACCTATTCGCTGCCGAAGAAATGGTTGGGTGATGTTTTCAACAATGCCACTATCTCCTTCGTGGGACGTAATCTCTTCATGTTCTACCGTAAGGCTCCGTTCGACCCCGACATGAACGGTTCTACAGGTACGTATAACCGCAGCGATTTTTTCATGGCTCCCAGCTTAAGGAACTTAGGATTTAGTATTAAGTTTAGCTTGTAACAATTAATATATTCAATTTATGAAAATACAGATAAAAAAGATAGTGGGGGTACTATTGGCATGTGCAGGGATCATGACAAGCACCTCATGCGCGGATTTTGAAGAGATAAATAAAAACCCGTATCTTCCTGACAAAGACATGGAGCAGAAAGACGGTGTGCTTAACGGTGCCTATATGCCGAATTTAGAAAAACATATTATTCCCGTACCGCTCAAAACTGATAACACAGACTTGACCAACGCTTATCAGATTTCCATCAACCTGTGCGGTGACTCGTGGATAGGGTATTTCTCGCCACGTGACAACAAATGGAACGAGGCGTCCAACACCACTACGTTCTTCTTTTTCGGAAGGCTGGGTGAACTTGATGTATGAGTATGCTATCACCAACATCTTTGCTCCCTGGATCCAACTGAAGAATATCAACATGAGTGGCGAAAACCCCAATAAAGAGATGTACGCTATTGCACAGATATCTAAGATTATGGGACTGCATCGTTCTACTGACAAGTTTGGCCCCATCCCTTACAAACAGGTGGGAAACGGTTCGTTCACTGTGGAATATGATTCTCAGGAATCGGTGTATCGCTCGTTCTTTGAAGAACTGGACGAAGCTGTCACCGTCCTGTACGACTTTTATATGAAAGCCAACAATACCGTCCCCATGGCTTCGGACGTAGTGTATGAGGGCGACGTGACCAAGTGGATACGTTTGGCCAACTCACTGATGTTGCGACTTGCTATCCGTGTACGCTATGCTGATGAGATATTGGCACGCACATACGCTGAAAAGGCTATCAAGAACCCAATTGGCGTAATGGAAAGCATAGACGATATGGCAAAAATGAATAGAGGAGCTAATTTGCAGACAAAACATCCGATGTACCAGATTGCAGACCGGGTCAGTACAACGATAGTCGCATGGGAGCCACTATTCAATGTTATATGAAAGGATATGCAGACCCGCGTATCTCCAAATATTTTCAGGATCAAGGAAAGAACGCTATACGTGCCGGCTTACCGGTTACTCAAAAAGTGTATGACGGAGCGTCATTGCCCAACATTTCGGAAGACGATCCTGTGTATTGGATGAGGGCTTCAGAAGTAGACTTTCTGCGGGCAGAAGGTGCCTTAGCAGGTTTCGATATGGGGGGCGGAACTCCTCAACAATACTATGAATCGGGCATTCGGAAATCTTTTGCCGAATGTGGCGCAAGTATTGGCTCTTACCTGAACAGTACCACTCCTCCGCTGGCCTTTACAGATCCGGTGAATGCGGCCTACAACTATGCAGCGCCCAGTATCATTACCGTGAAGTGGAATGAGGCGGATGATGTAGAGAAAAAATTGGAACGTATTATTACACAAAAGTATCTGGCCCTCTTCCCCGACGGTCAGAAGCATGGAGCGAATGGAGACGTACAGGATACCCGCGCCAGATTCCTCCGGTGAACAACTTCACTAACTCTGACGTGAAGAAAAGTGACGGTCACAAGGATGGCGTACGCCGTATTCCATATCCGCGCAATGAATACGAACACAACGGCGAAAACCTTCAAAAAGCCATCCAACAATATTTGGGAGGCATAGATAAGGCTTCCGTAAATGTATGGTGGGACAAAAAAAAAAAAAGTAACTCTTAAACGATACAGAAATGATGAATAACATAAAAAATGCTTCGTTTTATCACTCATGGCAAGTTTCATGTTTTCATGTACTGACATTGAAACTATCGACTTGGAAAAAAAGAAGCCGTGAAAGATCTGTATGAGAATCGTGATAAAGATAAATGGGCTGAGGAAAGATGCCCAGAAACAACAGAATTATGAGGACTCTGTACGCATAGCCGAGGAGAACAAACGCCTCTATGAACTCTACCTTGCAGATTTAAGGGAGTACAAAGAAACCAAGCATCCGGTGATGTTCGGCTGGTTCAACGCGTGGAGTGCTGAAACTCCGGGCGAATACTCCAATCTGACGTTGATTCCCGACAGTATGGATATCGTTTCTATTTGGGGAAATTGTTTCAACATTAATGAAAAACGTCTGAAACAGATGAGAGAGGTGCAGAGTAAAGGTACCAAGGTCATTGTGGGTTGGATCGTAGAAAACGTGGGTAACGGACTTAGTAATATTCCTGAAGGCGGATGGTCTGATGACCCGACAACAGGTATCAAGCAATACGCACAAGCCATTTTGGACTCCATCGCCAAGTATGGATACGACGGCTTCGATATTGACTATGAACCTTCCTATGCCTCTCCTTTCAAACCAGGCAATCACTGTGGCGACTGGACAAACGACTGGACAGACTACAGGCCTATCATCTCTTGCAGCTCGTATGACAATAAAGAATATGAAAATCTTTTCTTTCAAACATTACGCAATGGTTTGGACAAATTAGAAGCCAAAGACGGCAAGAAGAAGATTCTGAACATCAATGGCTCAATCCACTATCTATCCCCGGAAATGGCACCTCTCTTCTCCTACTTTGTGGCACAATCCTATAATGGTAGTTATAGTGGATGGACATCCAGAATAACCAACCGTTTGGGGAATGATGTGAAAGACCAGATTATCTATACAGAGACATTCGAAAGCGGACAAGCCAACCGGATAAGTTTTGAAAATTATGCAAACTTTGTTGTTAACAACCTCAACCGGGAAGCTGGTGGTATCGGTGCTTATCACATTAATGCAGATTCATTTGACAAAAACGAATATCGTTATGTACGAAATGCAATTTCCATCATGAATCCTCCTATCAAGTAATATAATCACTTTATAAACCAAAAATAATATGAAGAAACATATAGCATTATTATTCCTGTCCTTAGGCTTTTTCACCGCTTGCGACATGGTCAATGGTGAAGGAGAAGGTGCTGACAATGCGGTCTACATGGGTAACACCAACAGTAGCGGAGTAATCTCGATGGTGGTAAGCAACGATAAAGGTGGCAGTTCTGTAATCACTCCCCGATTAGCCAACATTACCGACCAGCCAGTGGAAATAACGGTAGAAGTGGACAAACAACTGTTGGAGGAGTATAACACCAAAGCCGGTCTGACGCTGGAACCTATGGCAATAGAAGACTTTATATTCATCACCAAGGACAAGAAAGAAACACACGGAAAAGCTGTGGTGACTATTGAACCCGGACAGTACAACGCCAGCGTGGAGATAAAGATCCCCAAATAGATGAAACCAAGTATCCCTACAGTAAGCGTTTTGCTATTCCGGTATCCATCACTAGCTCTTCCAAATATAAGATACTGAGCTCGCCGGACTTTACTATCATCCGTCTGAGCCGCGAGCTGGTTACTTCCGTCGGACAATTCTCACGTGCAGGAAGTATCGCACTGGTACCCAATGCAGAGCTGAGAAAGCCTATGGATAATTGGACCATGCAGGTGAGTATGCTTTACCGAGAATGACTAATAGTAATCAAACCGTCATGTCGATCCAATCCGGTACGGGCGATTTTTATACCCGTATCACCAACGACAAAGGTATCCAGATCAAGAACGGACGCGATGGAGATGATACTTGGACCAACAAGCCCTTATCTAACGGGAAATGGCTGAACATCAGCCTTGTTCACAGGAATGCTTCCAGTATCTCGGTTTATGTGAACGGAGAATTACAGAAGACGTTCGAAACCTCGCCTATCTATTTTCGGACATGAAGAAGTGCTGTCTATTTATAGGCAACACTCAATATACTAATGTTTATATTCGAAAGCACGCATGTGGAACAGGGCATTGACCGACGGAGAAATCATAGATAAGGAATATTTGCCTCAAGATCCAACAGATCCCAACCTGATTATGTACATGCCTTTCAACACTGTAGAGAACAATGAAATGAAAGAACTGACTGGCAATTGGGAAATCTCAGACTTTCGCACATTGGGTATATGGGACGAAGATCCTCCCCAAATATCATATGTAGAGAATGTGCAATTCCCGGCCGAAGACCTGATAATTGTAGAATAGCTCTCCTGTTCGTGTAACAAATTAAAATCGAAACAAATGAAAAAAATAATTCAATTGCTGTATATACTGTTTGCCGTAGCTGCCTTTTCGGCTTGTAGCGATGACAATCAGGGAGAAGTGGTAAGCCAGGACTTGTCTTATCAGCTCGATGCAAACTATGTATTTGTAGATATTCCGGAAAAGTTTCTGTTTGATCCTTCCAACATTTTATATCTGGAAGGTAAGACCGTGATGAAACTGAATGCCAAGAGCGATGGAAAACAGACTACGATAACCGAAGGAACCGAGTTCACCTTTAATGTAAAATTGAAAAAGGCTTTGAACCAAAATGTCAAAGTGCGTCTCAAAAAGAACCTCGACTTGTTGGAAGGACATACTTTGACAGAGTTTCCGGACGAGGCATTCGAATTGAATGATGCCATCATAACTGCCGGAAGTAGAGAGGGGACAATTACTCTTAATATCACTAATCCAGATATATTGAACAAACTACCGGGATACGTTCTTCCACTTCGCTTGGAATTTGTAGATGCAGTCAGTGGAGTGAAAATATCGAAACAGAGCTACAACGTGTTAATAGAGATAAATCTCAAATTGGAGAAAGACAATATTGATCCTTCTAATGATGAGATTACTGGAGAGTATTTCAATAACAACGTTGTTTTTGAATCAAATAAAAGCGATGGTTTGGAATTTCTGTATGATGGAAAAAACTCTGGCAATACGTGGTACCCTAATAAGAATACTTTCCTGACGATGACTTTCCCGGAGCTCACAAGAATACTGGGTGTCAGAATCAACTTTGACACCGGTTACTACAGTCTTGGAAGTTTGAACGTGTATGCAGACGAAGGTAACGGATTCATTTCATATGGCAAACTCACCAGAAATGCTAATGGCACCATATATCTGAAGTTCAAGGAACCCGCTGACATACGTGCTCTCAAGTTTGATGGAATGTTGACCACTAGCGGTGGTACAGGACCGGACATCTACGAAATCACATTCATCAAATAGTGTGAATTGACAGAAAGAATGCAAATTACACAAAAAATTATTCTGAGACTGTCAACAGTACATCCATTAATGTAATTTGCGTAATTTGTGTTCTTTCTTTTTTATTATTGCTTACCTGTTTATACCTAACTATATGTTTAACATACTATCTAATATTACTCTACGAAATATTACCACTGCCGGAGTGGCAGTTGTGATATACCTTTGTACATCCTGTAGGAACAACCATGCCGAAGTGGAACGCATAATCCGCAATCATCTTGAACCCACCAAAGAGCTATATGCTCTCGCCCTACAGACGGGCGAAGTTACCCTGCCTCTTGGCGGCAAATATCCGCATGTTACCTATCCAGTTCCGGGAGGTACGGAAACCCCTATCAGCAATGTATGGATTGTAAATGGCAACTATATGGGCAAAACATACGAATGCCACGGATGCGACTCGTGCATGAAGTGCTATCAAGATGCCGGGCTGATAACATATAACATCGTTCGTAGAGACAGTACTTCAGTTAGGAGCACCGTATGCCTCACAGAAAAAAGGAAAACAATACTTAATCGAACGACATATTTCCGGATTTCACCCTATTATCAATGCCTGGCGCCGAAGAGAGCAACTGGAAGTAGTACTGGTGGCCAAAGAAAAGTTTGACTTGGAGATATACCCCTCGGACACTACGGAAATCTATCATTGTAAGGTACACCGAAAACTCGAAATTACTCCCTTCATCGAAGCATTGGGTGCTACCGGCAAAGAGAACCAACCGGATTATGTGCGCAAACTTCGTGTAGACCTTAATAACAAAGAGTACCCTATGGTAACTTACATCGAAATGGAGCCATAAAAAATATTTTCTATTTCTCAAACAAAACACAATTTTTCAATACTCATATTAAAACTTTTGGGCAATTTTGTCTAAATGAAATAAATATCTTATGTAAAGCTTTTACACAAATTTTCCAAATGGATAAAACAAAGCTTGCGTACCCAATCGTTTTTCGGAACAACAGAGAATATTGTATATACACAGATATGAATTGCGGTCTGTGACTACTTGCGACTTATCATCATTAGTATCCACTAATAGGACATCTACTAAAACCCTCCTGTTTTATTAGGGCACTAATATTATCCCACCATTATAATCAAGTAAAATAATGATTTTTCATAATCATCTGATAATCAATGTACATCACAAATGTATTAGTTTTATTTGAAACTATTGCGCAAAACGAGTATCTTTTGTGCAAATATTAAAGCTCTAAATTAACAAGTTTGTATATGAAATACGATATTCCAACCATGACAGCCGAAGCTGTAAGCCTGTTGAAATCGCTAATCAGCATTCCGTCCATCAGTCGGGAAGAGACGCAAGCCGCTGATTTCCTGCAAAATTATATCGAAGCCGAAGGGATGCAGACCGGACGCAAGGGAAACAATGTTTGGTGCCTCAGTCCTATGTTCGACCTTAAAAAGCCGACAATCCTGCTCAATTCTCATATCGACACGGTAAAACCCGTAAATGGCTGGCGCAAAGACCCTTTCACACCCCGCGAGGAAAACGGTAAATTATACGGATTGGGCAGTAACGACGCCGGAGCCAGTGTTGTTTCGCTCTTACAGGTGTTCCTGCAACTATGTCGCACTTCTCAAAATTACAATCTCATCTATCTGGCTTCCTGCGAAGAAGAAGTTTCGGGTAAGGAGGAATTGAAAGTGTATTACCGGGTTACCCCTGTTTCATTCGCTATCGTAGGCGAGCCGACAGAGATGCAACCTGCCATTGCAGAAAAAGGATTGATGGTGCTGGACGTAACTGCTACCGGAAAATCGGGACATGCCGCACGAAATGAGGGAGACAACGCTATATATAAGGTATTGGATGATATTGCCTGGTTTCGTGATTACCGTTTCGAGAAAGAATCACCTTTACTCGGACCGGTAAAATGAGCGTTACGGTCATCAATGCAGGCACTCAGCACAATGTAGTTCCCCGATAAATGTACATTTGTTGTTGATATCCGAAGCAACGAACTTTACTCCAACGAAGATTTATTTGCAGAGATCAGAAAGCATATAGCCTGCGATGCGAAAGCCCGCTCGTTCCGTCTCAATTCTTCACGAATTGATGAGAAACATCCGTTCGTACAGAAAGCGGTGAAGATGGGACGCATACCTTTCGGTTCCCCCGACTTTGTCAGATCAGGCATTGATGTCCTTTGCGTCGGTAAAAATAGGACCGGGACGTTCTTCACGTTCACATACGGCAGAAGAATATATTATGCTGAAAGAGATAGAAGAGGCGATCGGGATTTATTTAGATTTGTTAGACGGACTAAAAGCTTTAGTCCGTCTTTACCACTCATCAAGTAGAAAATCGGCTATATGCCGATGCTTAACCCTTCAATATTATCTTGCCATAGATCATCCATACTAACCACATATTTAGGATAATGATCATCAATTGCCAGTAAAGGGCAAACTCACGATCGATGGTTGCTTGCAAGCCAAGTTGATAAGTAACCTGCACATATATTTTCTCTTCACGCCTAATGGCTACAAAATCCACTTCTTTATTCATCCTGTTTGCCTACATACACTTCGTATCCGCGGCGTTTCAACTCCATGCAAACCAAATTTTCGAGCATTCCCCTATTAAGCGGTCCCGATAGCCCATCACGGAATAAATCAAAGAAAGGTCACTTACAAAATACTTCTCATTCGTCTGCAGAATCTCTTTGCCCTTGATGTCATAACGTGGTATACGTTGAATGATAAAAGCACTTTCCAATGCATTCAGATAATTATAGATGGTATTCATATCCACCTTCCGTTGCTGACTTTTGAAGTAATCAGCTATATTTTTCGCGTTCAGCTTATTGCCTATATTATCGAAAACAAACTTCACCACTCTTTCAAGCATTTCTACGTTACGAATGCTATGCCTCTGCACGGTATCACGAAGAATGACAGAAGAATAAATATCATACACTATTTTGTAGATAGCATTATAATCATAGTTTGCCGTATGAATAGCCGGAAATCCTCCCATACGAAGATATTTCAGAAACTCCGTTTTACGGTCGGATACAGAAATTGTCAGCGGGAGATCATGAAATAATAGATATTCTCTAAAGGATAAAGTCATAATGTGAAAGGCAACGTATCTTCCTGCCAAATAAGTCGAAAACTCGGAAGATAGTAAACGTGAATTAGAACCTGTCACATAAATATCTACATCCAAGTCAACCAAAAGGCATTCACTGCCTTTTCCCAATCTGTAACTTCCTGAATCTCATCCAAGAGAATATAATATTTTCCCGAGGCTTTCGTAGCTTCCCGAATATGAGCGTATAACGCCCTCGCCTCCTTCATGTCTATCCACTCGAAACTTTCAAAGTTCATATAAATAATATAATCCTCAGATACTCCTCTTCGTAAAAGTTCCTCACGAATTAAACGCAACACGACCGACTTGCCACAGCGACGAATACCAGTGATAACTTTCACAAATGGCTTATCAATAAAAGGAGTGATTTGCTCCATATAAAGTTCACGATTAATCATACAACTGAAGTTTTTAGGGTTATAGACACAAATATAAATAATTAATCGGAAGTTTTTAGGGGTATACCCCTAAAAACTTCCGATTTCAAGTATGTTTTATGGTTATAGACAGAAACGACAATGGCATTTATGAAAAAAGGGGCACCTCCTGTATCTTTATCTAAGATAAGAAATTTAGCCACCATCATAATAACGGTGGCTAAATCAAAGAAAAACAACCAGTTTCAATGGTCTATTCAATCCATCCCGGATTTACAAAGAGCATAGAGAAAAAAGTTTACCCGATTCATATTATATATCAAATCAGACATTTCCATGCGATCCACTATTGCTCATTTTGTTAAGATACTGTTTCCATATCAAAAAGGCAATTATGCCTAACAGATTAAATAACAAAACCAAAATGACCCATAAATATTTATATGGTTTAGTAAGTTGATGACTTTTCAACACGACCAATATCCCAATCAACAAAATCAGAACATAAACAATTTCAAAAAACATTGGAGGCATAATCATAATTTTTATTCTCAATAATCATTAATATGCAGAAACTGTAACACTTCCCTTTCCCGCACTCTTATCGTATGTCCCTGAAGAATTAATAACATAAGAAAGGTTAAAGCCAACAACCTGAGTTATAGTTGCCTTAATTTTCCCCGTACTATTAAATGATATAGCATTTCCTGATACATAGCCACTCGCATAAGATTGAGAATACGTATAAACTGATAATCCTGTTATATCTGTCATTACTGTTACATTTTGTTATCTTCGATCAAAGTTACACTAAACCATGTAAGATTCCAAATCCAATCACTGAATGAATAAATTTCACTACGTGTTTTAGCAAGCGGCACACTAGGTTTCTGCTCTTTAGTAGAATAAAACATACAGCCATTTTCTTCTTTATCCTTATACATCTTTAATTCAACAGGGTGTTCTCTAAGTTGTTTTATATCACGAAACAATTCTTCAATTTCTTCTAATGACATCTCATTTTCAGTTTTTTCTGAAGGATTAATCTCAAAGAAATCGACGTTTACATCATATTTTTCAGCTAATGATGCAATCTTTGTTTTAACTTCTTCCTTCTTAACTTCTGAATTAGCATCAAACTCTTCATTTGTACATGCAATTATTACTACCATAGTAACAACTAAATAAAATAAACCTTTCATATTCATAATGTTTTTTATTTAAAATAATAAATCAACTATATCATATTGTCTCCGAATATACCTTCTAAAAGACATCAAGATTCTAATTATTCCTTTTCCAACAACCTGATAAAATAGGCACCTACTACAGTACGCCCCGTAAAATCCTACTATAGTTTTCCCATCCGTATTTATCAAATCAGCCATTGGTGTGCGATCTGTAGTCTCATTCATAAACTTATAAAGCGGCAACATAAGTACTTACGGAATTGCATACGGTCAGCACTCAACGAAGCAGTCCATACTGTCCAATCCACTTTCGTATAACTATGTCTGCTATCCAACGGACATCCAAACTCATTCATCTTAGTAAGATAGAAATCCGTCTCTTTCTGAATAACTCTCTCCGGGAAAAGATTCAAGCCAAGCAGCCTGTCCCACACCAGATTATACTTCATCCCCCAACTATCCGGTTGGTCAAAAGCCAGTCGGTAATGGTCACCCGCATAAGCAGCCATTTCCCATTCTTTAGCCATCTCACCGGCAGCATTCATATACTTCTCCGCTTCTTCTTTCTTATTCAGCATTTCTGCCAGACGTGCATACGCTGCAATACCCAAAACACCTTTGGCGGATAAATTAGCATGATGAGGGCAGTTCCCTGCAAAATTATCTGTAGTAAGCTGATCACCGGTATCCGTGCCGTTTTCCAATAAATACTCAGCCCATTGAGTCAATGTCTTCCAATGCTTTTCTGCATACGAAGCATTCTTTTCCATTTTAGCAATAGCAGCCGCCATTATCAATCCGTTTCCTGCTTCTTCTACAGGCATATCACCACCTATCGTCTGCCCGTTTACGATAGGATATCCTCCTAAATCATGCGGAGGAAATGGCTTTCCCCATTTCCCGCTTTCACTATAATAAAAGAACGGATTAAGCATCGCTTTTTACCAAATCAGGGATTGTAGCGAAGATATAGTGGTGAAGCCGGATAATATTCATCCACCGGACCTACCTGCGGAGTAAAATAAAGCAATTCTCCATCCGAATCTTCAGACATCTGGAAAGCGGATACAGACTGACGATAAGCCAAAGCACAGAGTTCAGCATATTCTTTTCCTCCGGCAAGGTAAGCATCCGCCATCAATTGACGGTCAAAAGCATAACATTTTGCCATCACTTCTTTATAATCTTTCTCTGCATCTGCATACAAATCTTCTATGCTTGATTTTCCGTCTTTATTCCAATAAGGTCTTAAGTCCTCGCCGAAATAAGCCATTGTATACAGTCCGTCAAAGGCTGCAGTGAGATGTTGCGGGAAATCGCTGTTCATATCCAGCTTCTGTGCAAATGCAGCATAGCGTTTCTCGGCAGACTTTCTCATTTGTTTCAGATCTCCCTCTTTCATAAAGTATGCCCTCATTTCGGCTGCATCCCCCTGTGCACAGGTCACGTCATCCTTTGTTCCCAGATAGAAATATCCCCATGACCGTCCATCTTTCTCTTTATCCACCCATAATTTCTGATTTTCCTGTCCGGTCTTCATCAGAGCCAGTCCATCCTTTTCATATATTTGTGTAGATTGTCCGGCACGAAATGCCTTGTGCGGGTCTATTTCAAAATAAACAGCAACATCATGTTCTTTGCCATCCAATGCTTTAGCCTGATAAGAGATATAATTGACCGGACGGGCAAGTGTCTCCAGATCGTCCAACAGATAAGGAGCGGTAAAGCTAAGTTTCAGTTCTACATCTCCACATTCGAAGGTATAATGTGTTTGGGTTGCTTGCACATCGACAGACGTTTGTTCAGCTTCCCTCAATTCTGCATATAGTCCGAAGTCAACCAATGCACCTCCCATACGATTCTCACAATGAGCGGCAATCACGGCTTTCCCATCTTTCATAGTTTCTGCAATAGAATCCGGGATATTTACTCTGAGATCACTTTTCCACTCATATCCCGTGCTGACCAGTTGCATTCCATTCACATACAATTGAAATACATCATCATGGGAATAGCGTAAATACAGTTGCTTGTTTTTCGCCAATGCCGGGTCGAATGTCAGTTCGCGCCTCACCCATATATTAGGTGAGAACCAGGGAGTATGCACATTTCGCTGATCATCCGTGCCGAAGGCCGCCTGTCCTTCTGTCCATGTTGTATCGTCAAACTCTTTGGCTTCCCAATTTTCCTGAGGTTGCTCCATAGTATATCTTCCCGTCCACTCTTTTTCATAAGAGATGGGGGCTACCTTTTTCCACCGGCATAGTCGGTTCCTCGGCAAAGAGTCCGAAGTCTACCAATCCTCCTCCCACACGATTCTCACAATGAGCGGCAATCAACGCTTTTCCACTTTTCATTGTTTGCAGAATTGAGTCCGGGACTTCCACTTTAAAGTTTGCTCCCCAGTCATATCCGGTATTCACCAATTGCTTCCCATTGATGTACAATTGAAATACATCGTCATGAGAATAGCGCAAATAAATCTTTTATGCTCCAGAAGATACGGATCAACTTCAACCTCTCTTCGTACCCAAATATTAGAAGAAGTCCATTGTGTTCTTGCTTCCCACATGCCAGGCGTGCCAAATGCCCCTTCTGACAATTGCCAGTACTTGTCATCAAAATCCGGTTGCTCCATCCTTCATCAGGAACTAATGAAGTGAACTTTCCTTCCCACTTTTCATGGTCAAGCGCCATCGGAGCGATAGCTTGCATCGGCAGTTTCTTTACTACCCATAAAACGATACATAGCACCGTCTACCCGTAAGAAGCCAACAAAAGGAAGTTGTGTGCTGCCGCCAAAGTCATATTCTGTTTGTTCAGTTCATCCGTCATAGACCAAAGTTTCACATGCGGATGCAAAGTTAATAACGGATAAGCAGGCGCACGAAGGTCACTTTTAGTTGTTTCGTCAGAGTAAGGAGTACTTTTACAGGCTGCCAATACTGCTATTAGCAGATAAATGAATGTTTTATTCATTAGTGTTTTATAAAGTCTCATTCGGTTACTATATTTATTTCTATTATCACACAATAAACAATCCGTAGATTCCTAAATGCACAAGCGAAGTGATTGACAACAACCGTATTAATTCCATATTCATTCTAG
>VOFG01002544.1_pt1:22500-24622 | contig 24622 bp, 42 predicted proteins | sample 5384171 | NCBI WGS metagenome assembly VOFG01 (sample SAMN12384726, study PRJNA508395) | human gut metagenome | isolation source: healthy gut F | host: Homo sapiens | reverse complement strand
CGGAATCGAACCGGTACGGGTATCACTACCCACAGGATTTTAAGTCCTGGGCGTCTGCCAGTTCCGCCACTGCGGCATATGGGACCTACAGGGCTCGAACCTGTGACCCTCTGCTTGTAAGGCAGATGCTCTCCCAGCTGAGCTAAGATCCCATAAAATTTAAATACAGCGCCCTCACTATAACTAGGTCAAGCCCTCACCCGATTAGTAGCAGTCAGCTCCGTGCGTTGCCGCACTTCCACCTCCTGCCCTATCTACCTCGTCGTCTTCAAGGGGGTTTACTTCTTACGAATGGGACATCTCATCTTAAGGGGGGCTTCACGCTTAGATGCCTTCAGCGTTTATCCCTTCCGGGCTTGGCTACTCGGCCGTAGACTTGGCAGTCTAACCGATACACCAGCGGCCCGTCCATCCCGGTCCTCTCGTACTAAGGACAGCTCCTCTCAGATATCCTACGCCCACGCCGGATAGGGACCGAACTGTCTCACGACGTTCTGAACCCAGCTCGCGTACCGCTTTAATGGGCGAACAGCCCAACCCTTGGGACCTACTACAGCCCCAGGATGCGATGAGCCGACATCGAGGTGCCAAACCACTCCGTCGATGTGAACTCTTGGGAGTGATAAGCCTGTTATCCCCAGGGTAGCTTTTATCCGTTGAGCGATGGCATTCCCACTTAATACCACCGGATCACTAAGCCCTACTTTCGTACCTGCTCCACCCGTCGGTGTCGCAGTCAAGCTCCCTTCTGCCTTTGCACTCTTCGAATGGTTTCCGTCCATTCTGAGGGAACCTTTGGGCGCCTCCGATACCCTTTCGGAGGCGACCGCCCCAGTCAAACTCCCCGTCTGGCATTGTCCCACCGCCGGGTCACGGCGGCTGGTTAGAAACCCAGTACTGCAAGGGTGGTATCCCAACAACGGCTCCGCGGCAACTGGCGTTACCGCTTCCTTGCCTCCCACCTATCCTGTACATGCAATACCGGACCCCAGTACCAAACTGGAGTAAAGCTCCATGGGGTCTTTCCGTCCTGGCGCAGGTAACCAGCATCTTCACTGGTACTTCAATTTCACCGGATGCATTGTCGAGACAGCGCTCAAATCATTACGCCTTTCGTGCGGGTCGGAACTTACCCGACAAGGAATTTCGCTACCTTAGGACCGTTATAGTTACGGCCGCCGTTTACTGGGGCTTAAATTCAAACCTTCGCTTGCGCTAAGCTCTCCTCTTAACCTTCCAGCACCGGGCAGGCGTCAGCCCATATACCTCACCTTTCGGTTTTGCATAGACCTGTGTTTTTGCTAAACAGTTGCTTGAGCCTATTCTCTGCGGCCTGGTTCTCCCAGGCACCCCTTATCCCTAAGTTACGGGGCCATTTTGCCGAGTTCCTTGACAATGCTTCTTCCGCCGGCCTTAGGATTCTCTCCTCATCCACCTGTGTCGGTTTACGGTACGGGTACGGTATAAACAATAGCGGCTTTTCTTGACGCATGGCTCACGGACTTCGCTACTTTATTTCGCTCCGCATCACGGCTTCCCATTGCCACCCGGATTTGCCTGAGTGGCTGGTACCCCGCTTGCACCGGGCTTTCCATTCCCGGCTTCCGCTTTCCTTACGTGTCCCCACAGTTCTGTCATACCGCAGTACAGGAATCTCCACCTGTTGTCCATCGGCTACGACTCTCGTCCTCGCCTTAGGCCCCGACTTACCCAGAGCAGATCAGCTTTACTCTGGAAACCTTGGATATTCGGCCTAGAGGATTCCCACCTCTATCTCGCTACTCATTCCGGCATTCTCTCTTCCATGCAGTCCACAGCTCCTTTCGGTACTGCTTCGTCCCGCATGCAATGCTCCTCTACCGACCTTGCGGATCCTTAGTTTCGGTGGCGCGTTTCAGCCCCGGACATTTTCGGCGCAGGACCTCTCGACCAGTGAGCTATTACGCACTCTTTGAATGGATGGCTGCTTCTGAGCCAACATCCTGGTTGTCTTCGAGACCCCACATCCTTTTCCACTTAACGTACACTTTGGGACCTTAACTGAAGGTCTGGGCTCTTTCCCTTTTGACCGCCCAACTTATCTCGTGCGGTCTGACTCCCGGTCTTATCTACATGGCATTCG
>VOFG01002544.1_pt1:0-17500 | contig 24622 bp, 42 predicted proteins | sample 5384171 | NCBI WGS metagenome assembly VOFG01 (sample SAMN12384726, study PRJNA508395) | human gut metagenome | isolation source: healthy gut F | host: Homo sapiens | reverse complement strand
CTGCATACGGATAATAATTCCCTCTGTTGTGATCATCATGATCTCGTTCTCTTGATTAACAGCCTTTGCACCGATAACATTGCCTGTCTTCTCAGTGATCTTGTAGCACTTCACGCCCTTACCGCCTCTGTTCTGGCAGGTGAACTCACTGATGGAGGTTCGTCTTGCCCATACCGTTCTCAGAAACAACAAGGAGATAATATCCCTGCGTGTTAAGCTGCATAGCTACAACTTCATCACCATCCATCAGGTTCATGCCTCGTAACACCCATGGAAACTTCTTCCGGTACTTCTTACATCTGTTTCTTTGAAACGGATGCACTGGCCATATTTGGTTACCAGGATAACGTCCTTCTTATCATCCGTTGCCTTTACTTCAATCAGCTCGTCATCATCTCGAGGGTAATTGCCACAAGTCCGGTCTTAGCGCACATTTGCATACTCTTCCATCGGAGTTTTCTTAACAAGACCCTTACGTGTTGCCATCATCATATAATGTCCTTCTTCAAACTTGCTGATCGGAATAACTGATGTGATCCGCTCTCCCGGCATCAGCTGCAGAAGGTTCACGATCGCCGTACCTCTCGCCGTTCTTCCTGCTTCCCGGAATCTCGTATGCTTTAAGACGGTATACACGGCCTGTATTGGTAAAGAACATCACATAGTGATGTGTGGTCGTCATCAGAAACTCTTCGATATAGTCATCTTCAAGGTCTGCATACCCTTGATTCCGCGGCCGCCTCTGTTCTGACTGCGGAAGTTATCTACGGTCATACTCTTAATATAGCCAAGCTTTGTCATAGTAATGACAGTATTTTCCCTTGGGATCATGTCTTCTGTGGAAAGGTCATAGGCATCAAATCCGATAGCATGTTCTTCTCTCATCTCCGTATTTCTCAGAAATTGCAAGAATCTCCTCACGGATAACACGAAGAAGAGTATTTCTGTCTGCAAGAATTGCCTGTAATTTGCGGATTTTTCCATTAAATCAGCATATTCTGCTTCCAGCTTTCTCTCTTTCCAGACCTGTCAGAGCACGCAGACGCATATCTACGATCGCCTGTGCCTGAACATCTGTCAGTTCAAAACGTCCATTAATTCCTGCTTTTGCGATCTGAACGTTTCTTGCTGCACGGATAATACTGATCACCTTCATCGATATTATCAAGTGCCTTAAGAAGACCTTCTAGTATATGCGCACGTTCCTGCCATGCTTTATTCAGATCATATTTTGTCCTTCTTGTCACGACATCTTCCTGATGTGCAAGGTAATGCTCCAAGCATCTTTTCAAGAGTCAGTACCTTTCGGTACCAGACTTCCGTTTACCTGAGAAACCAGACACAGCATGATCACACCAAATGTGTCCTGAAGCTGTGTATGCTTGTACAGCTGGTTCAGAACTACATTTGCATTGGCATCCTTACGGAGATCGATACAGATGCGCATACCTTCACGGCTGGAATGGTCATTCAGGTCTGTGATTCCATCGATCTTTTTATCTCTTACCAGTTCTGCCATCTTTTCACGATCAGACGCGCTTTATTTACCATGTACGGCAGTTCTGTGACAATGATACGTGATTTGCCGTTTGGCAGGGTTTCGATGTTGGTGACTGCACGAACACGGATCTTTCCACGTCCGGTACGATAAGCCTCCTCGATTCCCCTTCTTCCGAGGATCGTTGCTCCAGTAGGGAAGTCCGGTCCCTTGACGATCTCAAGAAGTTCTTCGATTGTTGTCCCTCTGTCCTCTTCAATGATATTGTCAATAATCTTTTACAACTGCATTAATAACCTCTCTTAAGATTGTGAGGCGGAATATTGGTAGCCATACCTACTGCAATACCTGAAGTTCCGTTCACCAAGAAGATTGGGGAAACGGGACGGGAGTACAACCTTTGGCTCTCTCTCGGTTTCATCAAAGTTCGGCTGGAAATCAACGGTATCTTTGTTGATGTCAGCAAGCATCTCCATGGAAATCTTACTCAGCGTGCCTCCGTGTAACGCATAGCCGCCGCCCCGTCTCCGTCTACGGAACCGAAGTTTCCATGACCGTCTACAAAAGGATAGCGGGTGAAGACCATTCCTGTGCCATATTGAATAGAGCTCCATAGATAGAGCTGTCACCGTGTGGATGATATTTACCCATGGTATCACCAACGATACGGGCACACTTACGATGGGGTTTATCAGGTCCGTTATTTAATTCGATCATCGCATAAAGAACTCTTCTCTGTACCGGCTTCAAACCATCTCTTACATCCGGAAGAGCACGTGAAGCGATAACACTCATGGCATAATCTATATAAGATTTTTCCATGGTCTTCTGCAGATCCACCTCATGGATTTTATCAAAAATATTGTCTTCCATTCTTTATATCTCCTAGATATCCAGATTTTTTACAAAACGTGCATTTTCTTCGATAAATTCTCGTCTTGGCTCTACCTGATCACCCATCAGTGTTGTAAATACAAGGTCAATCTCAGAGGTAGCAGATTCATCCATTTGTTCTACCTTGAGAAGAATTCGTTTCTCCGGGTCCATGGTAGTCTCCCAGAGCTGCTCTGCATCCATCTCTCCCAGACCTTTATATCGCTGTATCTTGTTGTTGGAATCACGTCCGATCTCTGTCAAGGAATGGCTGTTCAGAGCTCATCATCATCGTATGCATACCATACTTTTTTGTTTTTTCTCGGATTTTGTACAGCGGCGGCTGAGCCAGATATACGTAGCCCTGTTTGATCAGCTCCGGCATAAATCTGTAAATAAATGTCAGAAGAAGAGTGCTGATATGGGCACCGTCAACATCGGCATCTGTCATAATGATGATCTTGTGATAACGCAGTTTGGAAATATCAAAATCATCATGGATACCGGTTCCAAATGCTGTGATCATTGCCTTGATCTCTTTGTTTCCATAAATCTTGTCCAGACGTGCTTTCTCTACATTCAGGATTTTTCCACGAAGCGGAAGGATTGCCTGTGTCGCACGGTTTCTCGCTGTCTTGGCAGAACCGCCTGCGGAATCTCCCTCTACGATATAGATCTCACAGTTCTTCGGATCCTTGTCTGAGCAGTCTGCCAGTTTTCCAGGAAGAGACATTCCATCGAGTGCGGATTTCCTTCGGGTAAGGTCACGTGCCTTTACGTGCTGCCTCTCTGGCTCTCTGTGCCAGAACAGATTTCTCACAGTCGCCTTGGCTACGGATGGATTCTGCTCAAGGAAGATCTCAAGCTGCTTGCTGACAACAGAGAATCTACGGCACCTCTCGCCTCGCTGTTTCCAAGCTTCTGTTTTGTCTGACCCTCAAACTGAGGATTCTCAATCTTAACACTTACGATTGCAGTCAGACCCTTCGCGGATATCATCTCCACTCAAATTGGGCTCACTGTCCTTAAGAAGTTTATTCTTTCTGGCATAATCATTGAACGTCTTTGTCAGGGCATTACTGAAACCAACGATATGTGTACCGCCCTCCGGTGTATTGATGTTATTTACAAATCCATAGCTGTTCTCTGTGTAGGAGTCGTTATGCTGCATCGCCACTTCTACGGCAAACGCCATCTTTCTCTCCCTCACAGTAAATAACCTCTGGATACAGAGGCTTCTTTACTTTGTTCAGATATGTTACAAATTCACGGATACCACCCTCGTAGTGGAATACCTTTTCTTTTTCCAATCTCTCTCGCTTATCTTTAAGAACAATGCTTCAGTCCTTTGGTCAGAAATGCCATCTCACGAAGGCGCTGTTTCAGGATATCATAATCATAAACAGTTTCCTCAAAGATTTCTTTATCCGGAAGGAAAGGTAACCGTCGTTCCTGTTCTTCCGGTTCGCATTCGCCAACCTTTAGAGGATACATTGTTTTACCACGCTCTCATAACGCTGTTTATATTCTCTTTCCCTCACGATATATGGTACCTCCAGCCACTCGGACAGAGCATTTACAACGGATGCTCCTACGCCGTGAAGTCCACCTGATACCTTATATCCTCCACCGCCAAACTTTCCACCGGCGTGCAGAATAGTAAATACAACTTCAACTGCTGGAATTCCAGCTTTGTGATTGATTCCTACCGGAATACCACGTCCGTTATCTACAACTGTGATAGAGTTATCAGGATTAATAACTACCTGAATCTCTGTACAATATCCGGCCAACGCTTCATCCACCGCGTTATCTACAATTTCGTATACAAGATGATGCAGACCCAGGCTGGATGTGCTTCCAATATACATACCCGGTCTTTTACGACCCGCTTCCAGCCCTTCCAGAATCTGGATTTGATCCGCTCCGTATTCTGTATTTTCTCCGCCCATTTCATTCCTCCTGTTATTCAATTAAAACCACAGGAAAACACCTGTCATGTCCATTCTGTTTTTGGCATAATAATACAAATTTATTATAGCACAAAAACTCATTCTTTTTCCATTAAAACCGCAAAATCAATGTACAAAAAAAAGAACGTATTTTCAAAAATCAGTCAAAAAAACACAGTCCCTACTTTTTACTGAACAGATATTGATAAATTTCTCTTTTGGATACGCCTCTGTCATTTGCTACCATCTTCATAGCTTCTTTTCTTGAATGTCCCTGATTTTCGTAGATCTCCATGTGTTCTTCTATAGTAATTTTTTCCCAGGAAGCCTGTGATTCTTCTTTCAGTTCCTGACGGCTTTTACCTCTCTATCACAAGGACACATTCTCCCAGCGGCTTCTCATTCTCATAACGGATAATAAGTTCATCAATTGTTGTGTGAAAAGCCGTTTCATGCTTTTTGGTCAGTTCTCTGCAAAGTGTCATTCTACGATTACCAAGTGTCTCTTTTCAAGATCCTCCAAGTGTACCAACCAGTTTATGCGGTGCCTCATACATTATGATTGTTCTCTCGTTCACCAGTTCATCCAGAATTTCCCTGTTCCTTTTTGTCCATCGGGGAGAAATGCTTCAAAAGCAAATCTTCTGGTTGAAAGTCCAGACAATGTCAGTGCTGTAATACAGGCAGCAGGTCCCGGAAGGGATGTTACTTCAATTCCTGCTTCATAACACATCGCCACAAGCTCCTCTCCCGGGTCGGAGATTCCCAGGAGTTCCGGCATCTGTAATCAGTGCAATATTCATCCCACTCCTGCATTTTTTCAATCAGAACATATGCTTTGTCGATCTTGTTGTATTCATGATAACTGGTCATTGGTGTTTTGATATCGAAATGGTTCAGAAGTTTGATGCTGTTTCTCGTATCTTCTGCCGCGATCAGGTCCACTTCCTTGAGAGTCCGCAGTACACGCAAGTGTAATATCTTCCAGATTTCCAATCGGGTGTTGCACAAAAATATAATTTTCCACTCATAAATCAGGTTCTTCTTCTTCAGTTTACAGAATGATCCATAGCATCGGATTAGACCATCCATATATTTCCAGGATATCTTTTGTATAAACTCCCGGCTTCTCATAAACGATCAGAGGACGTTCCACTGTAACTCTGGAATTTCCTCCCTTTAATGCCTCGATCAGAACCATGTTTGGTTCTCTGTCTATGTATGGATATACAAGCTGCATGCGCTTCGGCTCCAGCTTATATTTCGTCATCACCTTCAAAATTTCTCAGCAAGACTGAAACGGTCTGTGCACCATATAAAATGTCCCCTGTCTTTCAGAACTCTTTGATGCCTGGCTGACAACATCCTCCAGTGTGCAGAGAACCTCATGTCTCGCAATTGCTTTTGGCATGTATGGATTCTGACAGGCCATGCTCTCCGATCATATAAGGCGGATTACTTGTCACTGCATGAAAAGAAGCTGCCCCAAAAATATCAGCAGCCTCCTTGATGTCTCCGCATACAATATCAATTCTGTTCCAGTCCATTATATTTCAACACTGCGTGACGCCATATCTGCACATTCTTTTGAATCTCAAGTCCTGTAAAATGTGTTCCCTTCTCCCTGCTCTTAAGCAGGATCGGAATAATTCCTGTACCGGTTCCCATATCCAGAACCTTCTTGCATTTTTCTGATCTTTGCAAAATCCGGACAAAAGAACCGCATCCATTCCAAAGCAGAATTTCTCAGGATTCTGATTACATAATACCCATTCTGCAGGTCATCGACCCGTCTCCCATTCCAGGTCCTTGCAAGATCATTTCATTTAATTTTAATCTCCTTTTTTATCTTCAAGATTTTCCAGTTCCTTCATTTCCTTCTCGGAAACTTTGACTTTTTTCTTACGGGGACGGAATTTCAGTTCATTTACCGGAAATTCCTGAATTTCTTTTCGTCGTTTACTTCGACAACAACTTTGACTCTCTGACGAAGTACATTCACACTCTGAACCTTCCCTGAATTCCATCGGGAGTGGTGACAGTGTCCCCGATTCCAGGAAGTTTTTTATTCAGCTCTTCGTATGTTTCCTGCTCGTTCTTCAGGCAGCACATCAGTCTTCCGCACACACCGGAAATCTTTGTCTGGTTAAGTGACAGATTCTGCTCTTTTGCCATCTTTATCGAAACCGGAGCAAACTCGGACAGGTATGTATGGCAGCAAAGACATCTTCCGCAAATACCGATTCCGCCCAGAATCTTTGGTCTCATCTCTTACACCGATCTGGCGAAGTCTCGATTCTTGTCTTGAAAATAGATGCCAGATCCTTAACCAGCTGACGGAAATCAATTCTGCCATCTGCTGTAAAATAAAACAATACCTTTGTTATTATCAAATGTATATTCTGCATCAATCAGCTTCATTTCAAGACCATGCTCACGGATCTTCTTCTGGCAGATCTTAAAATGCATCTTTTCTTTAAGACGATTCTGTTGCTCTCTGTCTCTCATCTGCCTGAGTCGCTACTCTCAAAGACTTCCTTGAGCGGATGGACAACCTCGTCCTCTCCAACTTCCTTCGGTCCAAGCTACAACTCTGCCGAATTCTACTCCGCGGGCAGTCTCTACGATCACATGATCGCCCACCTTCATTTTATAATTCTTCGGATCAAAATAATATATTTTGCCGACATTTCTGAAATCTGATTCCAACTATCTTTGTCATTCTAACTCTCCCTGATCGTCAGGAACAGCAATTCAAATGCCAGCTCGAAGTTTACATTTGCACGCAGACGTACCTTGGCTTTCTCCAGTGCTTCCAGTATCTTTCTCGAGATTTTCGTATGAACGCTGGCTCGCCTGTTCCTTTATATAATTAATTTCCTGCTTGAAGACCAGATTGTCTATCTCCCTTGTAGCTTTGAACATCAGAACATCACGGAACCAGAACTGGAAAATATCCAGATAATCGTTTATATGCTGTTTTCCTCAGAAAGACTCTTAATCGCATCTGTCAGCTCATATACTTCCATGGTTTGCATACTTCAGAATCTTCAGTGGCATTCTCTGTCATCTCTGCAAATTCCTGGAAGTAGCCGCTTCCTTTTGCCTTTCCAATACTTCCCTGAGCAAAAGATGCATCAATTTCCGCCTGATAATCCGGCACATGAAGATGCTCCATCAGATATTTTTAACAAGACCGTCATCTACTACCTTCAGATCAAGACGCACACATCGTGACTGGATCGTCGGGAAGCAGTGCATCCACATTGCTGGTCAGCAGCATGATCACAGCGTATTCCGGCGGCTCCTCAATTGTCTTAAGAAGAGCATTCTGTGCCTGCACTGTCATCATCTCCGCATCCGGAACAATATAGATCTTGTGCGGACTGCAGTATGGTTTAATTGCTACATCGTGGATCAGCTGATGACGCACCTCATCGATGGTAATAGTTCCAGGTTTCTCATGACTGACCATAATAATATCCGGATGATTCTTACCCAGGGCTTTCTTACAGGAATCACACTTCTGACATGGCTCCGTTCCCAGCCTTCTTCGCACTGAAGAGTCATTGCATAAGTCGTCGCAAGAAGTTTCTTTCCCGAACCTGGGTCTTCCGGTAAAAATATATGAATGGGATATCTTTCCTGTCGTCATGGCATTCTTCAAATGCCTGATAATCTCTTCATGTCCGATAATATTGTTGAAACTAACCATTCAGAATCACCTCACCATTTCGTTTATAGTTTCTATATACGAATCTTTGTTCGCTATTTCTACATTATAGCATAATTTTATTGCCCATTCAAAACTATTTTTTATGAAAAGGAATTTATATAATTTATAATATTTTTGACACATAATTCTAAATTATCATTGGTAAATCTTAATTTAATTCCTGTGTTTTCCGGATATTTTCCTCTGAAAAATCTTTCTGATCTGCCAGAAATCGCCTGCACAGTTCTTCGTATTTGGATTATCCTGTTCTTTTTCTCTTAGCAAGAGCACTCTGTAATCTCTCCCCATCCTCTACCTGAATATAAACAGGTATGACTGCATCTTCCCCATAATATTACTTTTAGTTTCACATAAGATTCCAGTGTACCGATTCCCAGATAATTTCCCTCCAAAGATCTACCTGTCCGTCATCCGCAGTAAAATATGTCCAAATTCCATGAACTGTATGATAGGCCTCTGGATTCTCAATTTCCGGCTGCCTCAAACTTTGAAGCCTTCCAGCTTTCATCTGTAAAAATAATACTGTTCACCATCCTCTTCACCTGCACGGATAGGTCTTGTGGTATACAATAACCAGTTTTTAAGATTCAAGCTTTATGCTTTCCACCAGTCAGGAATATATTTGATCCTTTCCGGAGGCACTTTTCCCATAATATAAAAAATTTTTCCCATGAAATCAGTCCTGGCTGCTCCTTCTGTCTGTATTCTTCACTACGGATGGTCTTCATTTGTATAATCCTCCAGTCCCTGCAGATTAATCCCTCTTCCATGTATATTCTCATATTACGGATAAATTGTCCAGTAATCTGTTCTCCCGGAACGATCAATGGGATTCCCGGCGGATACAGATATCAAATTCTGCAGAAATCCTGCCAATACTTTCTTCCAGAAGACAAACATCACCTCGCATCCATCGCCTCAGTGACATGGACATAAGCTGTTTCATAGGATTCAAAGCATGTTTCCTCATCGCTTTCATCCCTTTCACATCTTTCATCTGAATGGATTTGTCCTTCCTCGGCAAGATTTTATCTCTGTTTGCCTGTTTCTTCTCTTCATCAATCTCTTCGATTGCCCGGCACAGTCTCTCAAATCCTTCCCTCACGGTCTCCCACTGCTGCCAGTGCAAGCACATAATCCGCCGTTTGTCATTTCCACCTCCAGATGATATTTTCTTCAAGGATTTCACTGAGTTCTGTTCCGTTAAACTGCTGTGCACGTGGAAAAGATCAACTTGGAACGGTCATAATCAAACATTTCTTCTGTCCCTGAATCCTTTTTCCCCTTGATCCGTAAAACAGACGGATATATCTGCACATTAAAGAAGTCTTCTGCTTGCCTCTTCCAGATTTCTGTAAATTCATCAAACATCGTCCCTTGTCTTTTCCAGCTTATCCACACAGGCATCCAGACTTTTTTCAGAATATAAGACGGACTGCTGGTCTTGACATAAATCCAAGAAATCTGCGAATCAGCTTCTCGCTTCCACACGTTCACTGCACAGATGAAGCACTGCAGTCTGGGTCATGGCCGGCAATGTCTTATGAAGACTCTGATCACCACATCCGCTCCCAGATCTGTTGCTGAAACCGGAAAATAGTTTGAAAATCTGAAAATGCGCCCCATGAGCCTCATCCACAATCAACGGAATCCCATGTTTGTGTACAATTTCTGCAATGTTCGCACATCCGACACCACACCGTCATAAGTAGGTGATGTAATGAGAACCGCTTCAATATCCGGATTCTCCTCCAGGCATCTTTCCACACGGGATACCGGAAATAGCGCCGTTTATCCCCAAATCTGAATCCATTGTGGATAAATATATGTTGGAACCAGTTCTTTAGATAAATTGCATGATAAACAGCCTTATGACAGTTTCTTTTTCAACAAGAATCTGTCCACCCTTTTCACACTGCTGCTGAAATGGCAGCCAGAAGTCCTGCCGTGCTTCCATTTACACTGAAAAAACTTTCTCCTGGTGCCATAATTCTGGAAAGGCATTCCTGTGCTTCCAGCAAAATTCCTCCAGAATGATGCAGATTATCAAATCCATCTATTTCTGTAATATCCCTTTCAAATGGGAAAATCATCTCGACAGATGCCTTATTTTCTTTTATGTGCCCCGGCATGTGAAACGGATAAAAATCTGATTTGCCGTAGTTCTCCAATTTTTATATAGTCTTTCCATTTTATCTCTCTGTATGTCAATTTTCAAAACCCTTCCATAACAGTCAAAATATCATCAAAACATTTATCATACCTTAAATCTGTACCCAACCCCCCAGATTGTTTCTATATACTGCGGTTTCGCATTATTATATTCAATCTTTTCACGGATCTTCTTGATATGCACCGTCACAGTTGCAATATCGCCAATCGATTCCATATCCCAGATTTCCGAAACAGTTCTTCCTTGGTAAACACATGGTTTGGATTTTCTGCCAGGAATGTAAGGAGATCAAATTCCTTTGTTGTAAATGTTTTTCTCTTCACCATTTATCCATACTCTTCGGGCAGTCTTGTCAATCTTGATTCCACGAATCTCTATAATATCATTCTTCTGTGCACATTGGAACCGATCAGACGGTTATAGCGGTCCATATGGGCCTTTACTCTCGCCACCAAGCTCACTTGGGCTAAAAGGCTTCGTCATATAGTCATCTGCTCCAAGTCCCAACCCGCGAATCTTATCAATGTCATCCTTCTTGGCGGAGACCATAATGATCGGAATATTTTTTTCCTGACGTACCTGACGGCAGATTTCAAAACCCGTCAACTTCCGGAAGCATAAGATCCAGAATGATCAGATCAAAATCTCTCGTTCAATGCTTTCTCAAGCCCCAGGTCTCCTCTGTTGGAATAACCACCTCAAATCCGGAAAGCTCCAGATAATCCTTCTCAAGCTCCGCAATTGCCTCTTCATCTTCTATAATTAGTATTCTGACTCATTTCATTGGTACCTCCTGGTACTTTCTAAGTACAAAATACATGATCGTGCCAATTCCCAGTCTGCTGGTTGCCCAGACCTTTCCACCATGATCCTCCAGATGATCTTCTTCACGATGGAAAGTCCGATTCCGCTTCCGCCCTTGGATGAATTTCTGACACGTCCGTTCTGTAAAAACGATCAAAAATAGATGGCAGGTCCTTTGGCTGCAATTCCCTTTCCATTATCTTCAATTTCCACCTGAATAAAATCTCCCACATCCTTTACACGGATCTGATGATGCCCTTCATTCCTTTTGGCTTGATCCATATATTTGATAGCGTTGCTGATGATGTTATGAATAACACGCGTCGAATCTGTTCTCCATCTGCGATCACCTGTAACATCCTTTTCCACATAATTGGCATATACCAGTTCGATTCCCCGGGTTTCCAGTTCCAGTCCTACTTCTTCTGCGCAGTCTGCAAAATAATCCTCTACATTCAGCTTTTGAAAAGGTATGGAATTCTGTTGGTATCAATCTTTAGAATAAAAGGTCAGTTCGTTGATCAGGTGGTCCATCTCGTTCGTCTTATTATAGATGGTGCGCACATAACGGTCCATTTTCTCCGGTGTGTCTGCAACTCCGTCCATGATTCCCTCTATATATCCTTTTACCGCTGTGATCGGGGTCTTCAGATCATGGGAAATATTGCTGATCAGTTCTTTATTCTCTTTTTCCATGAGATTTTTTTCTTCTGTGGATTCTTTCAGACGGCGGCGCATCTCCTCAAAATCCTGGCATAGCTCAGAAAATTCATCATTTCCTTCCACATCCAGAACAAAATCAAGATTTCCGTCTTTGATGTTCTGCGTCGCTTTCATAATCTCCGGGCCAAGCGGACATGGCATGGAAATGATCATGGCCATCACAATATATGAAAGTCAGCTTTCCCGGCATCATATTAAATTGTTATCCTAGCATAAAGCTGCATTTCCATCTTTGCTAAATTTTCTATTAAAAAAAATGGACCGGCGTAAAAAACATTCAGGCAAGAAAAAACTGCCCGCCAAGAAGGACAGTTTTTATAAACGACTGTTTTTTCTGTAAAGGGCATTGTTATTCAATTACCAAGCCAGATAATTTCCATTTTCCGGTCAGGTTCCATCGCCATTGTCGGTATAACACCAGTTCCATTGTCATCACGGTCATCTGATATTCATTCTGCTTTTTGGTAACGGTAACCGTACGTGCCGTCAGATGATGTAATGGTATTTGTTCCATTACAATTCCAAAACTGATGTGTTTCATCATTCAAAACAGAATAGGTATTTCCGTACTGATCCTTCCAGAGGTATCTCATCAATGGCAACGCATAACGCCGCTGTCATCGAAGTCTGTTTGTAGATCGGACGGCGAAGATCAAGCATTTGATAATTCCTGCCGGACGAAGATCAAAGTTCTCGCGAACGATATCGGTCAGTTTGTTGTCGGACAGTTTTCCTGTGCCGTAGCTGTCATCATGATAGAGGTCGGATGAGCGACACCGATTGCGTAGGAAAGCTGAACCTCGCATTTATCAGCAAGACCTGCTGCAACAATGTTCTTTGCTACATAACGTGCTGCATAAGCTGCAGAACGGTCTACTTTTGTGCAGTCTTTTCCAGAGAAAGCTCCGCCGCCGTGACGAGCGTATCCGCCGTAGGTGTCTACGATGATCTTACGGCCGGTCAGACCGGAATCTCCGTGCGGGCCGCCGATTACGAAACGTCCGGTCGGGTTAATGAAGAACTTGGTTTCTCATCTACCATCTCTGCCGGAAGGATTTCGTCGAATACGTATTTTTTGATATCCTCATGAATCTGCTCCTGGGTATATCCGGATCATGCTGAGTGGAAAGAAACAACCGCATCAAGACGGAACGGTTTGCCGTTCTCATCATACTCTACGGTTACCTGTGTTTTTCCATCCGGACGCAGGTATGTTAAAGTACCGTCTTTGCGGACTTTGGTCAGCTGGCGAGCCAGTTTGTGTGCCATGTAGATCGGATATGGCATGTACTCCTCGGTCTCGTTGGTTGCGAACCGAACATCATTCCCTGATCTCCTGCTCCAATGGCATCGATCTCCTCATCGCTCATATTTTCTCTTTTGCTTCGAGCGCTTTGTCTACACCCATAGCGATATCGGTGGACTGTTTGTCAATTGCAGTTACAACAGCGCAGGTATCTGCATCAAATCCGTATTTTGCACGGTCGTAGCCGATTTCGCGAACGGTATCACGTACGACCTGCTGGAAATCAATGTGTGCGTTGGATGTAATCTCACCCATTACCATCACAAGTATCCTGTTGTAGTACAGGTTTCGCAAGCTACACGGCTCATCGGATCCTGCTCAAGCAGCGCATCCAGAATCGCATCAGAAATGGCATCACAGATTTTGTCCGGATGTCCTTCGGTTACAGACTCAGAAGTAAACAGTCTTTTTTTCCATTCTCGTTCTCCATTTTTTTTTTCTCTTCTTTTTGTCTTCTATAAGATCTCTGAACAATAAAAAAGATCCGCAAGCGAAGCGGACCTGAATAGTAATGTTCAAATCCCCTTATTGTTCGAAAATTTCGCTCAGGCTGGCACCTTCCCGTACAGACCATTCTGTCTGGGGGTTGCCGTGGTTTCACAGATCCTATGTATCTCCACCACTCTGAATAAGAGAAAAAGCAACTGAATTTTTTGATTTTGTTTTTGTTCCTCTGATACACTATCGCAAAATACGTCATTCGTCAAGAGGAAATGAAAGGAATTGAGACATTTTCTTAGAAGTGTCGGACTCAAACCGCCAAAATCCCGGAAAAATACACTGCCCCGGAGCTTCTGGCGGATTTCCGAAGCCCCAGGGCAGCAAAAATCATGTTTCTTTTCGTGTTCTTTAATGTAAAGGAATCCCGTCCTGTTTTCCGGCGTGTATTCATCCGTCGGCACAATTTCAATCGTCACCGTCCGCGCTTTTCCATCCTGCTCGCAGTGATATGTGATTGTCTGCGCAGCCTTGGTTTCATCAAACCGCCGGCGGATCGCATCGAGATCTGTTTTTGCAAGATACTGTCTTTGTCCTCCGGTACAATCCGGTCAGCCGCAGACAGATGCTCCAGCCAGGATGACAGACTCGTCGGTGCTCCGTCCTCCGTCTTCGGCGGTTCCCAGCTCAGGATCCGGTAGCTGTCCTTGTTCAGATTGATTTTCAGCACCTTCGGATACAGCTTGCAGAGCGCAATATACGCGGCCGGCTGTCCTCTCCGGTCCACGCCGTTCCGGCTGTAATACATCGCCTTTTTTTCTCATACATGCGGATATCCGCTGCATGCGCTATCTCGTGTACGGACTCCCACTCTTTCTCACGGCTTGAGACAATACCGTACGAAATCGTCATGGAATCGATCCGCTCACCCTTCCAGGACTCCACCGTTTCCACAAACTCGTGACGGATTTCCTGCATCCACTGTGAATTTATAAAGAGAATCGCGACAAACTCATCGCCGCCGATCCGGTAAACCTTTCCATAGTCATCAAACGACTTCCGGATGCAGTACGATGCCCCGCGCAGCAGTTCATCTCCCGCCGCATGGCCAAGACTGTCGTTCACAATTTTCAGTCCGTTGACATCCATGGAAACATAGACAAACTCCGTCGATGGCCGCAGCCCGCGGATATCCTTCTCATATGCTCTGCGGTTCAGACATCCCGTCAGTTCATCCGTATTCGATGTCTCGATAAGCATCTCTTCTTTCTTCTTCTCATTTTCAATGCTCTGAATCGTGAAAATTGCCTTCACCGGCTTCTCATTGATGTCTGCCCGGATCGTAACAAACGATGCACGGAACCAGCCAAAATCCTTTCCTACAAACTCTCCGGAGATAATTTTCTTTCCCTTCATGCGCTCCGCAACCGTGTGCAGATCTACGAACTGATCCGCCTGCTCCTGGTACGCCTCAATGACGGTCTCCGCCATAATCTCATGCATTCTCCGAACCGCATTCCGGTAAATCTTTCCGGTCTCCTGTTCCTCCGTCTGGTCGGAATAGGCAATGACGGAATCCTGTTCCAGATTTACCAGATATATCCGATAATAAATCTCTGCCATCGACGCCAGAATACCGTACTGCTCTTTTTTCTCCCGGTTTGCTTTCAGAACCCGCGAAACCAGATACAGCAGGATTGCACACGCAATGCACAGATACAGCGCAACCATCAGAATCGCAATCAGGTTGCTCTCATTATCCGCAGATACCGCAAAGGTAACACCAACCAGGTATTCTCCCAACGGTTCAAAAACGCAGTTGTATTTCTCTCCGTGGATTTTTACAATTCCGCTCACCATCTTTGTTCCGCCGAGGTACGCCCGCGGCATACCGATGGCTTCCAGCTTCTTTCCGATCGTATTCTCATCCGTTGCACCCAGGATTTCATGGGTATCGAGATCTGCCACGTAAAGATTCATGCCCTGATACATCGGCATATTGCTCACTACGGTCGATACATCATTCTGTTTGATCTCCGCCAGAAGCCGCACTGGTTCGATTCCGACCTGAATCATCTTATCTCCTGTGCTGTTCCAGGTGATCGCATACATCATGCTCCTTCCTCCGAGGTGTTCGGCGTGATATCCTGGCACATCGTAAGACCCTTATTCTCCAGCATCGGCTTAAAGTACTCCATCTGCTCGCCGGAGTCAAAGCTGTATCCATAGTACTCCGGTTTTGTTCCGCTGTAAATTTTTCCCGTCGCATCAAACAGATAAATTTCGTCAATCGACATCAGCGACGCGATTTTCTGCAGCTCCTCCGTATCATTTTCCGCTTCCAGCCTCGACTCCAGAATGTACGACACTGCCCGCGCACGGATAACATAATCTTCCTTCATCGACCTGATCAGATCTATCTCATTCTTCTGATTTTTCTCAATAATGCTGATCGACTGATCCAGCAGCATCTGTGACGTCTTGTCCAAATTTTTACTGTTGACGTACATCAGAATCCCTGCCTGCAGAAACAGTGCCACAACGACCATTCCAACCATCAGAACGATGATGATCTTCCATTTTGTCCGGTCTGTAAATCTGCTTTTCTTCATCTCATAGCCCTTTTCTCTTCCATTTTTTTCAAATCTCTTTTCCTTCCCTTCTTCCGTCCCGGGAATGCGCAAAAATTTTCATTAGTACTCATACTATACCATACTTTCTTAAAATTTTCCTTATTTCATTACAATTATTTGTATAAATTTTATTTTTTATTAAAATAAAACATTATAAATTTGAGCATTTCTGACAAAAGTGCAAAAAAAGAAGGCGTCCCCGCTCTCCTTTCGGATTGCAGAAACGCCTCCTTATTTTTGTTATGAAAGATTTCAAGGTCATGGAAAGATCAGCAGATCTTATTTATGCCACCCCAGTTGCGGATCTCTTCGAGGTCTTGACCGTACTCAGCGATGTACTGTTTGTGCTCGATGAGTTTGTCGTTCATCTTCTGGATCAGGTGAGCACCCTTGAAACGGTCAATCTTGTTCTGTACACGCATATCGAATGGAGTTGTAATGGTACCCTCCTCCTGATAGCCGTGAACGGACATGTTGTGGTTGTGACGCTCATAGGTCAGCTCGTGGATCAGAGTCGGATATCCGTGGAATGCGAAGATGATCGGTTTATCTTTAGTACTATAAATGAGCAAGTTCGTGATTTTGCATAAAAAGAAAGACACCTTAAATCGATTATGTTGTATAATGAAAGTGACGAAACAAACATTGCAACATTTACGAAAGAAGGTGCCTCTCGCAAATACTATACATCATTCTACATTCGTATACAACTCTTTTAAGAAATTAAATTTATGCTTTTTTCACAGGCTCCTAGGGAGGGAAACTTACACTATGATCCAATGGAATATTCAAATGATGCTACACTCAAAATAACAGTAGCCTTTTCATCATTTTTGAAAAAACCACCATTTGTAGAACGGTATTCTGTTCCCCACTCCACTGGTAAGTCTGGTTATCTAATCCAGTTGTCTCTACGTCTCCATATAAAGAATTCAGTTCATCGACTTCTTTTGAATCCATTCTTTCGCATCTTTCTCAAGATAGAAAGTAAATGACACTTGATTTAATTGATCATTGGAAAATTCCAGATTCATGTTCGCTTTTTGCATTGTCAAGAGAAAGTTCCTCTTCACTTGTATATGTTTTTGCGCTATCTTGGGTCTGTCCCAAATCTTTCTCATCAAATTTTAAAGAACTTTGATTAAAAAGTTTCTTCTGTATCCATTCCCCCAACTAAAATCTTCATACTGAAAAATCTGTTCTTTTTGTACAAAGTCCTTTCAAATCTAGTTTTCTGATTTGATTTTCTCCATTTAATGCGCAACCAACCAAAAGAATCAATGGTAATAAAGCTGTGGCATGTCTTATTTTCATAATAGTGCCTCCTTATTATCTATCCTAAATCTTTGCTTCAACTTATCATT
>VOFG01001467.1_pt1 | contig 24622 bp, 26 predicted proteins | sample 5384171 | NCBI WGS metagenome assembly VOFG01 (sample SAMN12384726, study PRJNA508395) | human gut metagenome | isolation source: healthy gut F | host: Homo sapiens | reverse complement strand
GTCTCCGGCGCGACGGTCATGCTCAACGCCGCGACGACGCTCAAATGCTTCGGCGAGGCGGCGCGCTCGCTGCCTATATTCACGCACGTGGGGCGCGTGTACGCCGAAAAGCTCGACCCGGCGGACTACCGCTTCGCGGGACTTTATAACAACATGGCGCTCTCGTATGCCGATGCGGGCGAGACGGAGCGCGCCATAGAGTATTTCACCGCCGCGATGCGCATCATAGAGCACTGCGACGCGCCGGAGAACGAGCTTGCCGTGACGCTGTGCAACATGGCGGAGACCTACGCCCGGCGCGACAGCGAGGACGCGCGCATAGGCGAATGCATGGAGCGCGCGTGGGAGTATCTGAACGCACCCGATCTCGCGCACGACGGGTACCACGCCTTCACCATATCCAAATGCGCGCCGAGCTTTGACTATTTCGGTTATTTTATCTACGCGAAGATGTTGAAAGAAAGGGCGGAGAGGATATATGGGCTTTCTTGACGAGTCACGGGAGCTGTATGAGCGCTATGGCGCGCCGATGATAGAAGCGCGCTTTCCCGGCTATGCCGCGCGCATTGCCGCGGGGCTTGCCGGGCACGGGTCGGAGTGCTTCGGCTTTGATGACGATATATCGCGCGACCATGATCTTGAGCCGGGCTTCTGCCTGTGGATCGATGAGGCGACCGACCGCGAGATCGGCGTGGAGCTTTCGCGCGTCTACCGCGCGCTGCCGCTGGAGCGCGGCAGACAGAGAAGCGCCCTTGCGGAAAAAAGCCGCGGCGTGCGCGTTATACCGGAGTTCTACCGGCGCTATACCGGCTCGCCCGGCGCGCCGGAGAGCTGGCAGCAGTGGCTGCACCTGCCGTCCTACGCGCTGGCCGAGGCGGTGAACGGCGAGGTGTGGCGCGACGACGCGGGCGTGTTCTCCGCCATCCGGCGCGAGATCGCCGAGGGCATGCCGGAGGACGTGCGGATAAAAAAGCTCGCCGCGTGCGCGGTGAGCATGGCGCAGAGCGGGCAGTATAACTACTCCCGCTGCGTAAAGCGCGGGGAGGACGGCGCGGCGATGCTCGCCCTCGGCGAATTTGTGAAGAGCACGGCGTACATGATACACCTGCTCAACCGCCGCCATATGCCGTACTACAAGTGGATGCTCCGCTCGCTCGATACACTGCCGCGCCTGAGTGAGCTGCGCGGCGCGCTGGAATTTCTGCTCACGGCGGAAAATGACGACGCGGGCAAGAAAACGAAGGCGGGCGTGGTGGAGGATATATGCGCCGCGCTCGTGCGGGAGCTGCGTGCGGATGGGCTGACCTGCGGCAGCTGGGACTATATGGAACGTCACGGGCTGGATATGCAGGGGCATATCCAGAATTCCGCGATACGCGCGGAGCATATTTTGGAGGGAATTTAACAATCTTTCGGGGCGAAAATGCACGGATTTGTGTTTACAATCCACAAAAATTGTGCTATGCTAAAAATCGAAGAGGTATATAGTATGCGAGATACTATAACTGATATAGCACAAAAGATTACGCAAGGAGGAAAACCATGGTTAAATTCGCAGAAAGAATGAATGACGTCAAGGCATCCGACATCCGCGAGCTGCTCGCCCTTGTCAACAAGCCCGAGATCATTTCCTTTGCCGGCGGTCTGCCCGCACCGGAGCTGTTCCCTGTCGACAAGATAAAGGCGGCGCAGGACGCCGTTCTTGAAGAGAACGGGCGCGCCGCGCTGCAGTACGGCCCGACGGACGGTCTGCTGCGCCTGAGAGAGCAGATCGCCGACCGCCTGCTTGAGAAAAACGGCATCAACACCACCCCCGACCATATCATCATGACCGCCGGCAGCCAGCAGGGTCTGGATTTTGCCGCGCGTCTGTTCGTCAATCCCGGCGACGTCGTGCTGATGGAGAGCCCGTCCTACCTCGGCGCGATCAACGCCTTCAAGCTCAGCGAGCCGACGTTCAAGGAAGTCCCCACCGATAACGGCGGCATGGTCATGGAGGAGCTGGACAAGATCCTCGCCACGACGAAGAACGTCAAGATGATCTACGTCATCCCCGACTTCCAAAACCCCAGCGGACGCACCTGGTCTCTCGAGCGCCGCAAGAAGTTCATGGAGATCGTCAACAAGTACGAGGTCATCGTGCTTGAGGACAACCCCTACGGCGAGCTGCGCTACAAGGGCGAGTACCTGCCCTCTCTCAAGAGCATGGACACCAAGGGTCTCGTCATCTACCTCGGCACCTTCTCCAAGATCCTCGCCCCCGGCTACCGTCTTGCGTGGATGTGCGCCAGCGAGGAGATCATCCAGAAGATAAACCTCATCGCTCAGGCGGCAGTGCTTCAGACCTCCACCATCTCCATGATGGTCGTGTCGAAGTTCATCGATATGTTCGACCTTGACGCCCACGTTGAGACTGTCCGCGCCGTGTACGAGCACCGCTGCAACGTCATGATGGATGCAATGGCGAAGTACTTCCCCAAGGAAGTCAACTACACCATCCCCGACGGCGGCCTCTTCACCTGGGCGGAGCTGCCCGATTACATCGACACCAAGGTCATGGCGACGCAGGCGCTCGCGCAGAACGTCGCGTATGTCCCCGGTATCGGTTTCTTCCCCAACGGCAACAATCACCACTGCATGAGACTCAACTACTCCTGCATGCCGGACGGCCGTATCGAAGAGGGCATCAAGCGCCTCGGCAACGTCATCCGCGAAAACCTCAAGTAAGAGCCGCAAGGCTTATAAAGCTGTGCCCTCCCGCATCTGCGGGAGGGCATTTTTGCATGTTTATGGGGTCACGCCTCGGCCGTCTTGCTGTCCTCGGCGCTTGCGCAGAAGAAATCGGGACCCTTTGCCCGAAAAAGCAGCATCGACACGCTGAGCAACAGCTCCGTATGGGCGGAGGCGTCGTCCAGAGGGATCATGAAATCATCATGCATTCTGCGGATGCGGTAGAGTATCGTGTTGCGGTGGGTGAAGAGCGCGTCACAGGTCTTTTTGAGTGAGCGGCTGCACGTGAGGTAGTAATAGAGTGTTTCACAGTACTGCGTACCCTTGTCCCGGTCGTGCGCCGCGAGGGCGCGCAGCGACGGCGGGATCAGGTCGTGATGACCCTCAAGATTTTTCAGCAGCACCGCCGTGCGAAGCTGCACGACCGTGCACACGCTGCCCGCGTGAAAGCGCGCGTCTGTCAGCAGCGTCAGCGCCTCCCGCGCTGTCTGATATAGCGCCGGGAGCGCGAACAGATCGTCCAGCCCCTCCGACATGATCACTTTGAGCCTGAACTCCTCCGCCAGCGCGGAAAACGCTTCAAGCTCGCCTCTCCCGTGCAGGAACAAGAACACATCCCCGCGGTAGAGAAAGGGGTGCCCGTCGGGGAAATGCGCGACCAGCTCATCCCGCAAATGGCGCAGACCGTTATAGAGACTGTGATACGCGGTCAGGTCTATGAGCGCGAAGCCCGTCGGCGTGAAGTCCGCCAGATAGGTGTTTGCGGTCTGGAGGCGGAAATACGGCGCGGTGGGGAACCCGCCGTCCAGCAGGTGCATGAGTATGTCCTCCTCCGTCTCGAAGGGCTTGTCATGGCGGCTCGCCTCAATGAACATCTGCTTGGCAAATATCTGCTCGACCACCTGCCAGACCTCCGGCGGGATGCTTTTCAGATGCCCGTCCGTGTCCACGCATATGAGAAACCCCAGCCCGACGCCCGCACTCGCTAAGGGCGCGATGCGGCGGCGGTATGCGCTGCCGTCGAGCTTGGCGTAGTCCGCCGTACCGGCGCGAAGCATCTCGCTCTGGCTGATGAGCGCGCTATTTCATAAGTGATCTCGCCCTGACGCACGGCGTCCGAGAACACCTGATCGGAAAAACCGAGCGGGCGGTGGTGCGTCACGACGCGGAAAGCATCGTCCAGCACGAGCAGCGGACACTCCAAAAAGCGCCCCTGCGTCCGCCGCGAGACCCTTTATATCATCCTGTGCGAAAAACTCCGTCATCAGCGCATCGGCGCTGATGCTGTTCCAGCGTGCCTCATCCATGCTAACAACCTCACCAAAGCTTGTGCTATCAGCACAAGCTGGTTTTGCTTTATTGTACTACGGGCTTGTTGTGTTTTCAAGTGAAATGAGTAAAATAATAATCGAAAAGAGAAAAGGAGAGCGATAAAGATGCTCAGATTTAATAATTAGATAATTTCCCAATGATCTCAGCGCAGATCATAAAAATATAAAACTTTTTATTGGAGGCATTATTATGGTACCCAGCATTTATGGTGAAAATATGTTTGATGATTTCTTTGACAGTTCTTTCTTCGGCGGCCATGATCCGCTGTTCGGCAAGCACGCAAGAAACCTCATGAAGACCGATATTCACGAGACGGACGACGCGAAAGCGTACAGATTCGCCGTTGAGCTGCCCGGCTTCAAGAAGGACGAGATTAGCCTTGACGTCAAGAACGGTTACCTGAACATCAGCGCGGCGAAGGGTCTCGACAAGGACGAAGAGGACAAGAAGGGCCGCGTCCTGCGTCAGGAGCGCTACGCCGGGGCTTGCTCGCGCAGCTTCTACATCGGCGATGTGAAGCCGGAGGATGTCAAGGCAAAGTATGAGTCCGGCGTGCTGACCGTGATCGTCCCGAAGGAGGACGCGAAGGAGCTTGCCTCCGGCAGCGCTATTGCAATTGAATGAGCCTGAGGTAATCAGTGCCGCAGGGCGCTGAAAAGGAAAAAACTGAAAACAGACGGCTGCTTCCTTTTTTTGAGGAAGCAGCCGTTTTCTGCGTTTCTATGTTTTTATTTCAGCAGCGCTTCCAGCGCGGCGATGCGAAGGCACAGGCAGAAAATGCCCATCGCCTTGTCCAGCTCGTCGATCGCGGGATAGGACGGCGCGATGCGGATGTTCGAGTCGTCCGGGTCGACGCCGTAGGGGTACGTTGCGCCGGCGCCGGTCATCACGACGCCCGCCTCCTTGCACAGCGCGAGCGTGCGCTTGGCAAGACCGGAATCGGTGAACACGGAGACGAAGTAGCCCCCATGCGGGCGCTGCCAATGGGCGATGCCGAGCGGCGCGATCTCCTCGTCGAGATGGCGCAGCACGCACGCGAACTTCGGCGCGAGGACGGCGGCATGCTTTTTCATAAGCTCAAGCGTGTGCGCCTTGTCCTTGAGATAGCGCACGTGGCGGAGCTGGTTGATCTTGTCGAAGGAGATCATCTGCACGCCCATGAGCTTCTTGAGCCGGTCAAGGTTGGCGACCGATGTGGCGAGCACGGATATGCCCGCGCCGGGGAAGGTTATCTTCGACGTGGAGGCGAACTCATACACCATGTCGGGGTTGCCCGCCTCGCGGCAGAGCGAGAGAATATCGTCAAACGGGAGGAAATCGCCCTCAAACTCATGCACGCAGTAGGCATTGTCCCACATGAGCATGAAATCCGGCGCGGCGGGCTTCATCGCGGCGATGCGGCGCACGGTCTCCGCGGAGTAGACGATGCCGTCGGGGTTGGAGTATTTCGGCACGCACCACATACCCTTGACAGCGGGGTCGGCGATGAGGCGTTCGACCGTGTCCATGTCGGGGCCGTTCTCGGTCATGGGGACGGTGATGAGCTCAAACCCGAAGCTCTCGGTGATCTTGAAGTGGCGGTCATAGCCCGGCGCGGGCAGAGCCATTTGACCTTATCGAGCCTGCACCACGGCTTTTTCCGCGTGGTTGAGCCCGTGGGTGTACGCCTTCGCGACCGTGTCATACATCAGCTGGAGCGAGGCGTTGCCGCCGACGAGGCATTCCTCCGCCTTGCAGCCGAGAATGTCGGCAAAGAGCGCCTGTGCTTCGGGCAGACCGGAAAGCTCGCCGTAGTTGCGCGCGTCGATGCCGCCGGATATGCAGTCGTCCGCCGACGTAAGCACCGTGAGCATATCGCTCACGAGATCGAGCTGCTCGCGCCCGGGCTTGCCGCGCGCCATGTTGAGCTTGAGCTGCTGCGCCTTTGCAGCCTCGAAGCCGGCAGTGCAGAGCTCATGCTCGCGCACAAGCTCCTCGCGGGTCATTTCGCTGTATTTCTTAGTCATGACAAAACCCTCCGATAGATTTTATGTTGAAAATAATATTGGAAAAAAGCCAAATGGTTTTTATCACCTGTTTTCGGCTACCACTTGTTTTCGACCTTTTCGGCAAAGCCGGGGAAGTCCCGCACCTCGATGACCGTGCCGTCGTCGAGCACGGCCTTGCCCGTGAACATGCCGAACACCTGATGCTGGTCGGACTTGATGAGCATGACATCGGTGCACGCGGCGCGGTCGAGCACGGGGACAAAGTCCATCTCGAAGCGCCCGTCGTCCGATGTGAACGTCCACGAGGACATGAAGTCCCGCTCCCCGCCGGGGATGTTGAACTTCACCTGACTGAGCTTGTGCGCGCGGCCGTTGTAGAAAAGTACGTTCTCACTCGCGGCGGCGGTGTTGCCGAAGCCGTAGCCGATGTTCCAGCCGAAGGGCACGCCGTCAACATGGTAGGACGCGCTGCCCCAGTACCATGTGTTGTGATACGTCCACACGCCGCGCCCCCAGTCGAGCACGGCAAAGCTGTCCGCGGGGTCAAATTCATAAAGCCGCGCGCCGTACTTCACGCTGCCCTTGGCGCGCATACAGTTTATCTTCTGATTATAGTAGAAGTGACCGGGCTTGTCGAACGGCGTGCAGATGACCATGCTGTCCTCCGGTTCGTCAAAAAGCTCGATGCTCGCCAGCAGCGCGCCCTCGGGACCGAAATCGTCCATGCGCGCGGTCAGCACGCGCTGCCCACTGCCGTCATTTTCATAGCTGATGGAGTGGCTTTTGCCGCCGTGGCGCACATCGCCGTACTTCGACGTCTCCGGCATGCCGACGGAGCCGAGCGGCATGAACGTCATCGGGCTTTTCGTGATCTCCCACCCCTCGGCAAAGTCGAGCAGGGAGATAGAGTCCAGCCCCATGTAGCCGTTGTCGTCCACCGTGAGGGCGAGGGCGTAGCGCCCGTTGTTGATGAGATAGTAATCCCATTCCTTTATGCGAGTTTTCGGAGCTTTCACCGCCTTGCGGCTGTAAACGGGGAGAAGCGAGCGCGCCCAGCCGGGTTCGGTGAGGTCGCCCTGCGCGTTGAGAAGGGGTATCGCGCGCGTTATTTCATGCTGCATTGCTAAACTCCTTTCCTTATCTGCCGTATATCACGCCCCGCGAACGGCACGCGCAGAAATTCCCCGAAAATGCGGGAGCATATCTGGGGGGTATACCTGCGCTCAAGCTCGTCGTCGGAGCAGTTTGTGCTGATTATCATCTTTTTGCCGCTGACAAGGCGGCTGTTGATGAGGGTGTAGAGCGCGCTGACGGACATGGGGGTGTTCATCTCCGTGCCGAGGTCGTCAGGATCATCAGGTCGCATTCGAGCATGTTCTTCACGCGCGCGGACGCTGCCTGCCCTGCCTCGGTGTCGCGGGCGAACTTCTGCTGCTCGAACGCCTCCAGCGCGGCGGCGGCGGAGTCATAGCACACGGAGCAGCCCTTTTCCGCCGCGGTGCGCGCGATGCACGCAGAGAGATACGTCTTGCCCAGCCCCGTGTCCCCCTGCAAAAGGAGGTTGGAGCTGACGTTGGGGAAGCTCTCGGCAAAGCGGCGGCAGACCTCGAACACCTTTGCCATCGCCTCGCGCGGCACAACGCCGTAGCGCGGGTCAAGCTCGGCGGAATAGAGCGAAAGGTCAAAAGCGGTCAAAGCTCTCGCTGCCGTGGCGCAGAAGCGCGCCGAGCTCATTTGTCACCTCGCGGTTATACGCGCGGATGAGACAGGCGCACGGCTTCCCGTCTGGGAGCGTGCCCGTGTCATGACAGTTTGGGCAGGAGTATATGGGGGAGAGATAGTCGCGCGAGAAGCCGTGCGCCGCCAAAAGCGCCGCGCGCCGCTCCTGAAGCGCGAGATTATCCCGCTCAAGCGCTGCAAGGCGCGCTTTCATATCCGCGCCGCGCGCGAGCGTGATGCGCGCCAGCTCCACCATCTGCGCGCGGAGCTGCGCGTCGATGTCCGCGATCTCCGGCACGCGCCGGTATACCAGCGCCGTGCGCCGCTCCTGCTCGGCGGCGTTGTCGGTGCGAAGCCGCTCCAGCGCGCCGCGGGCGCGGGCGAGGAGCTTTCCGTCATAGGTCATAGCAAAGCCCTTTCTCAGATCTTGTCCAGAAGAGAATCCAGCCCCTCAAAGTCCGAGGGGCGGCTGCCGCGCTGGGCGGCTCTGCCCGGCGCGCTCTTTGCGCGCTGGCGGCTGTCCTTTTCCTCTATATCGCGCGGGGTGAACAGCCCCTTCTCTTTCCACGAGAGGATTATCTTGTTCATATAGCTCCACCGGAGGGAGCCGGTGTTCGTGACCGTGCGGTCATAGGCGATGGCGATGCTCTCCGGCGGGAAGCCCATGTCGAGCCAGGAGGAGATATACTCATTTTCCGTCTTTGTCGGCTCGCGCCCGGCGATGCCCATGAGGGCGCACACCTGCGCGGTGATGCTGCGGCGCGCGTCGTCCGCGCGGATGAACTCCTCCGCCTGCTCCACGGTCATGATCTCGCGGTTGACCCAGAAGTACGCCTCCTTCTGTATGGCGCGGGCGCTTGGGCGGCGCTGCGTGCCGTAGCGGCGGGCATACTGCTTGGCGCAGTGGTTGATCAGCAGCATTATCACATCCGCCGGCATGCCAAGATAATCATATATCCCAAAGAGCGTTTTCATGTCCACACTGCTCAGCGCGCGCCCCATTACCTTCGACGCCTCCGCGATGATCGCGGCAAACTCCCCGTCCTCGCGGCTGCGGCGGACAAGATCCTCCGCCCGGTATTCCGGCATCTCGTCCGCCGGGGCGGGCGGGACATACGCGGTGGGAGCGGGGGCTGGCGCGGGCGTGTTCTCCGCCCGTGCGGGGGCGGCTGTGCGCGCCGTGCTGTCCTGCGAAAGACCGAGGCGCCGCAGCTTTTCGTCCGCCGCCTCTATCTCGCGCAGGGTGCGGCAGAGGTCGCGCGCGGCGCGCTCGCAGTCGGTCTCCCCGGTGCGCAGACGGTAAAGATACAAAAGCGCGACGTCCCCGTCGTGCGCGGCGATGAGCCTGTCGGCGGTCTGCGCCGGTATGAAATTGCCCAAAGCGCTCTCAGACATGGGAAAAGATATCTCCTGAAAAATTTATGACTTAAATGTAAAAGTAACTGCGCAGGTAATTATAGCATTATTTTTATCTTGTCGCAATAGGAATAAATGTGCTATAATGCACGATGTATAATTACGTGAGTTGTATGCAAATGCATATAAGGCATATATAAGAGAAACACAGATACAGAATATATACAGAGGAAATGGTGTAATGCTTGAGCTTCTTTCTCCCGCCGGATCGCCGGAGGCTGTCATTGCCGCGGTGCAGAACGGCGCGGACGCGGTCTATCTCGGGATGGGTGACTTCAATGCCCGCCGCGGCGCGAAGAATTTTACAAACGAGGAATTTGAAAAGGCGGTGACCTACTGCCGCGTGCGCGGCTGCAAGGTCTACGTCACGCTCAACACGCTCGTCAACGACAGGGAGATAGGCGCGGCGGTGGATGCCGCACGCCTCGCGTCCGAGTGCGGCGCGGACGGGATAATCATTCAGGATCTGGGGCTTATCTCCGCGATACGCCGCGCCTTGCCGGACATCCCCCTCCACGCGAGCACGCAGATGAGCATCCACAACCTCGCCGGTGTGCAGGCGGCGGCGGAGATGGGGCTGACGCGCGCGGTGCTCGCGCGCGAACTGAGCCTTGAGGAGATAGCATATATCACGAAAAACGCCCCCATAGAGACGGAGATATTCGTCCACGGCGCGCTGTGCTTCTGCCATTCCGGGCAGTGCTATATGTCCAGCCTTATCGGACGGCGCAGCGGCAACCGCGGTATGTGCGCGCAGCCGTGCCGCATGCAGTACTCTCTCGGCGGGCGCATGGACGATTACCCGATGTCGCTCAAGGACAACTGCCTTGTCGACAGGCTCCGCGAGATCGAGGAGGCGGGCGTGGCGTGCATAAAGATAGAAGGGCGCATGAAGCGCCCGGAATACACCGCCATCGTCACGGGGATATACTCCAAGGCGCTGCGCGAGCACCGGCAGCCCACCCCGGAGGAGATGACCATGCTGACAAAGGCGTTCTCGCGCCAGGGGTTCACGCAGGGCTACTTCAACGGCGACAAGAAGGACATGTTCGGCGTACGCGGCGAGCCGGAGGAGGGCACGGAGAAGATATTCACCGTCGCCCGCCGCGCGTATGCCGACGGCGAGCTTCGCCGCGTGCCCGTGCATTTTACACCGTTGCCGAAAAGGGCGAGCGGATAAAGGCGATCGCCTTTGACGACGACGGACACAAAGCCGTGACCTACGGCCCCGTGCCGGAAAAGGCAAAGCGGCAGGGACTGACGGACGGGTATCTTGTCGAGCAGATGTTCAAAACCGGCGGCACGCCGTATAACTGTGTGGAGAACAAGGCAAAGACCGACCCCGGTCTCTATCTCGCCGCGGCGGAGATAAATGAGCTTAGGCGCAAGCTCATATCCGAGCTTTCCGCCCAGCGCTCCGCCCCGCCGACGCGGCGCAGTCTCGACCTGCCCGCGCCGCCGAAGAATGTCCCCACCGTGGCGGACCCCAAGCTCATCATTCAGGTGCGCACGGCGGAGCAGCTGACAAAGGAGCTGGCCGATCTGCGCCCGGCGTACATATACGTGCCGGCAATGATAATGGCGGCGGAGCCGAAGCTCGTGCTGCCGTTTGTGGAAAAGGGCTCCGTCCCCGTGGCGGTGCTGCCGAGGATAGTGAACGACGCGCAGATGAAAGAGGTCTACGCCACGCTCCAGAAGCTCTTTGACTACGGCGTGAATGAGGCGCTTGTGGGCAATCTCGGGCAGGTCGTGATGGCGCGCCGCGCCGGGATGAAGCTGAGAGGCGACTTCGGGCTGAACGCTTTCAACTCCTACACGCTCGAAATGCTCAACGAGATGGGGTTCCTCTCCGCCACGGCGTCGTTCGAGCTGCGCATCGCGCAGATAAAGGACATGGCAAAGCCGCTGGATACCGAGCTTATCGTCTACGGGCGGCTGCCGCTTATGGTGTCCGACCAGTGCATAATAAAAGAGAGCGCAGGGCGCTGCGCCTGCCAGACCCCCGCGCAGATGGCCGACCGCATGGGCTCGGTGTTCCCGGTGGTGAAGGAATACGGCTGCCGCAACGTTGTGTACAACGCGCACAAGCTCTATCTCGCGGACAAGAAGGAGGATCTTTACTCCGCAGGGCTGTGGGGGCTGAGAATGATGTTCACGACCGAGAGCGCGCGCGAGTGCGTGGAGGTCGCAAAGGGGCATATGGGGCTTTCCGACTATAAGCCCAACGTCCTGACAAGAGGACTGTATTACAGAGGTGTTGACTGATGGCTGTTATACTCGCTTCCGGCTCTCCCAGACGCAGAGAGCTGATGGAAATGCTGAAGGTCAGAGATTTGAAGATCATCCCCGCCAAGGGGGAGGAATGCCCGCCGGAGGGCGCGGACCGGAGGAGACCGTGAAGGCGCTCGCCCGCGCAAAGTGCGCGGAGGTCGGCGCAATTGCCGCGGCGGGGGACACCGTTGTCGCGGCGGACACGATAGTTTGGTTCGACGGAAAGATATACGGCAAGCCGCACTCCGAACAGGAGGCATTTGAAATGCTCACGGCGCTCTCCGGCGCAACGCATGAGGTCTATACCGGCGTCGCGTGCTCGCGGGCGGGGAAATGCACGTCGAGGCGGAGCGCACGCTCGTGCACTTTCGCTGGATACCGCCGGAGGAGATACGCGCCTACATCACCACGGGCGAGCCGATGGATAAGGCGGGCGCTTACGGCGCGCAGGGGCGCGGCGCGGTGTTCGTGCGCGGCATCGACGGGGACTTTTTCAACGTGATGGGTCTGCCGCTGTGCAGGCTGGACGCGATGCTGAAACGAACCGGGATGGAACTTCTGCGCTGAAACAGGGTCTATAAGGGAGTGGTCGCTCTTTGAAAGAATATTTAAAGAAAAACGGAATACGCATCGGCGTCATCGTCATCGCCGTCGCCATAATAATCGCGTTCAGCTCCGCCGCGCGCAGCGGGGAGATCAGCTTTCTGCAGAACGCCACGGGCGTGCTGGAAGCGCCGATAAAAAAGGTGCTCAGCTCCACGGTCAACTGGTTTGACACGATATACGGGTATCTCTATAAGTACGATTCCCTGCAGGCGGAGAACGAATCGCTCCGCTCGCAGCTTGCCGACGCGCAGCAGTCCGCGCGCGACGGCATCGCCGCCTCTGAGGAGAACACCCGCCTCAGAGAGCTTTTGAACCTGCGCGAGAAGCACACGGACTATGAGATGGAGTCGTGCAAGGTCGTTTTGTGGTCGTCCTCGAACTGGTCAAGCTCGTTCACAATAAGCAAGGGACGCAGCAGCGGCATAGAGCTCAACGACCCTGTCGTGACGGAGTACGGCGTTGTTGTGGGTCAGGTGACGGAGCTGGGCGAGACGTGGGCGACGGTCAGCACGCTTATCGACGTTGACATGTCCGTCGGCGCATACGTCGGGCAGTCCGGCATCGTCCGGAATGTCCGTGGGCGAATTCGCGCTGATGAAGAAGAAGGAAGCAAAGCTCACGTTCCTTGCAGAGGGCGCGCAGATATTCGTCGGGGACGAGGTGCTCACGTCCGGCTCGGGCGGGGCGTTCCCCGCCGGGGCTACTGATAGGTACGATCACCAACGTCCAGACCGAAGCGGGCGGACAGGTGGAGTACGGCATCATCAAGCCCGAGTGCAGCTTCGACACGCTTGTGCAGGGTTTCGTCATAAAAAGCTATGAAGTGGTGGAATGACCTTGAACATTAACCTCAAAGAGATATTTTCCGGCGAAAACATAAAACGCCTGCTCAAATACGCGCTCTATATGTTCCTCTCGCTCATGGCGCAGAACATGCTCTTCACGCAGCTGCGCCCGTTCGGCGTGTGCCCGCTGGTGCTGCCGGCGGTGGCGGTCGCGGTGGGAATGTTCGAGGGCGCGACGTTCGGGGCGGTGTTCAGCCTTATCATGGGCATTTTCGCCGACATGGCGTTTATCGAGAACACCATCACCTTCACGGTGCTCTTCCCGCGCTGAGCTTTGCGGCGGGCTTTGTGTCGCAGTTTTTCATCAACCGGCGCTTTTTCGCGTTCATGCTCGCCTCGCTCGCGGCGCTGCTCGTGACGGGGACGGTGCAGATGCTCAAGACCGCCGCGATGGACGTGTGGTCGGGCTCGATGATCGTGACTGTGCTTTTGCAGACGCTGTGGTCGCTGCCGCCCGCCGTGCTGGCGTACTTCCCGCCGGCGGAGTGGATAGAGTAGCTGCGCCGGTGCGCACCGCTTTTTGCTTCCCCTGGAGAAAGGACTGAACTATGCATCATAGACTTGTCAGAGACGGCAGGATCGCGGCACTGATAGTGCTGATGCTGATACTGCTGTCGGTCTACGCCTACGAGCTTTATCAGCTCCAGATAATAGAGGGCGAAAAATACTATAACCAGAGCAACGAGATAACGACCGAGGAGCGCCCCATAACCGCCGCGCGCGGCAACATCCTCGACCGCTATGGGCGCGTGCTCGTGAGCAACACCGAGGTGTATAACCTCACGATCGACACGACGAAGCTCTTTGCAAACGAGGACCCGAACGAGACGATACTCGGGCTTGTGAACATGGTGGAGGGCTACGGCGACACGTATACGGACGACCTGCCCATCACGAGCGAGCCTCCGTTCGAGTACGACCCGAACATGACCGAGATACAGCGCACCATGCTCAAGGCGTATATCGAGGACAAGAAGGACGATCTGAAGGCGCTCGCCGTCGACCCGGACAACCCCACGGCTGTGGAGCTGATGAGCTATATGCGCACGCGATACAGCATAGATAACAGCTACTCCGCGCAGGAGATGCGCATCATTGCCGGTGTGCGATATTCCATCAACGTCCGCTACGCCATCAACACCGCGGACTATGTTTTCGTCGAGAACGCGAGCATGAAGCTCATAACCTCCATCATGGAGAACAAGCTCTCCGGCATAAACGTCAACCGCGCATACAAGCGCGAATACGGCACGGACTATGCCGCGCACATCCTCGGCTACGTCGGACTTATGACGCAGGAGGAGTATGAAAAATACTCCCTGCTCAAATACTCCACGGATGCCTATGTCGGCAAGGACGGCGTGGAATACGCCTTTGAGACGTATCTGCACGGCAGGGACGGCACGGTGCAGGAGACAAAGAACGCCTCCGGCACGGTGCTCAGCACGGTGTATGTCGACGAGCCTGTCCCCGGCAACCATATCTACCTCACCATTGACGAGATATTGCAGGAGCAGACCGAGCGTATACTGAACGCCGGTGTCAACGATCTCATCAAGACCCGCGCGCAGGAGCGCGCGGAGGGTCTCGCCCGCGGCGACTACAACGCCGACATGAAGGACGAGATAACCGGCGCGGCGGCGGTCGTCGTCGCGGTGGACACGGGCGAGCCGCTCGCCATCGCGAGCTGGCCGACCTACGACGTGTCGACCATTATCGAGAATTATCAGGAGCTTCTGGCAACGCCGAACGCGCCGCTTTTCAACCGCGCGCTCATGGGCGCCTACGCCCCCGGCTCCACGTTCAAGCCCGTCACGGCCATCGCCGCGCTGAACGCTGGCGTCGTGAACACCGAGGACAAGGTCAAATGCCAGGGCGTTTTCACCAAGTACTCTGCCGAGGGCTACTCGCCTGAGTGCTGGATCTGGAACGCGAACAAGAATGAGCACCTCACCCACCCGGAGGAGAACGTCTCCACCGCTCTGCGCGACTCGTGCAACTATTTCTTCTACACCATCGGCAACGAGCTGGGCGTTGACTATCTGGGCGAGACGGCGCACAATTTCAGCCTCGGCGTTTCAACGGGCATAGAGCTTGTCGAGACGACGGGCAACATGTCCAACCGCGAGAACCACTATGACTACGCCGGTTCCGAGTGGCGTATAGGTGATACGCTGCAGGCCGCCATCGGTCAGTCCGACAGCATATTCTCCCCCCTGCAGATGGCGGAATACGTCGCAACGCTCGCAAACTACGGCGACAGGCACTCCGCCTCCATCCTCAAGACCGTCCGCAGCTTTGACTACGGCGAGAAGGTGTACGAGCGCGAGCCGGAGGTGCTGAGCCATGTGGAGTCCGCGGAATATAACTGGGACGCGATAAAGAGGGAATGCACCTTGTGGTCAACTACCCCGGCAACCAGCAGCTTTACGAACTGTTCGCCAAATGCAAGTTCACGCGTACGGGGGCGAGCGGCCAGTACGGCGTCAACGGCAAGACCGGAACCGCCCAGAAGGGCGAGGGTATTACCAACGACGGTATGTTCATCTGCTACGCCCCGCCGACGACCCAGAGATCGCCATCGCCATCGTTGTTGAGCGCGGCGGCTCCGGGCGCGAACACGGCGTTCATCGCCAAGAACATACTCGACGCTTACTATGTCATCCGCGGATACAGCGACTCCTCCGAGGAGGAAATGGCGCTGCTGAAGTAAAATTGGAGCGAAATCCGCGCAAAAAGTGGTTGCAGTTTAGGTAAAGTGTGTTTATAATAATTAAAAGGAAAAGATATAAGAAGAAAAATATTCTTTACGAGAATCAGGAGACAGAGAAGAATATGAACATTGCATTGATGGCACATGACAGAAAGAAAGAGCTGATGGTTCAGTTCTGCATCGCGTACTGCGGCATTCTTGCCGAGCATTCGCTCTGCGCCACGCACGTCACGGGGAAGCTCGTGTCCGAGGCGACGGGGCTGCCCATTACGCTCTACCTCCATGCCGATCAGGGCGGCGCGCAGCAGATAGGCGCGCGCATCTCCTTCAACGAGATCGACCTCGTCCTCTTCTTCTGCGACCCGGCGAACCCCAGGGGCTTTGACGACATCAACAAGATCGAGCGCCTGTGCGACCAGTACCAGATCCCCTTTGCCACCAACGCCGCCACGGCGGAGGTGCTTGTGCAGGGTCTGCGCCGAGGCGACCTCGACTGGCGCAACATCGTCAACCCGCAGAAGCGCTGAGCGCGAAAAACATGATACCTCCAGCCCCCCGACATTCAAAGCCGGCTGTGAACGCTTCCGGATTTAAAACGACCGAAAGGATGCTGTTGATATGGCAAAGGTTTCACCGCGCACGCTCTCCGGGTTTATGGAGCTGCTGCCCGCAGAGCAGATGAAGATGGAGCGCATGAAGGACACCCTGCGCCGCTGCTACGCCTCTTATGGATTCACCCCGCTCGACACGCCCGTTATCGAGTCGGCGGAGGTGCTGCTGGCCAAGGGCGGCGGGGAGACGGAAAAGCAGATCTACCGCTTCCAGAAGGGAGACAGCGACCTTGCGCTGCGCTTCGACCTGACCGTCCCGCTGGCAAAGTACGTCGCCGCGCACTACTCGGAGCTGAGCTTTCCGTTCCGGCGCTGCCAGATCGGCAAGGTGTACCGCGGGGAGCGCGCACAGCGCGGCAGGTTCAGAGAGTTCTATCAGGCGGATATCGACATCATCGGCGACGGGAAGCTGGACATAATCAACGAGGCGGAGATCCCCGCCATTATCTATGACACGTTCACCGCGCTCGGGCTGAAAAAGGTTCAAGATACGCGTCAACAACCGCAAGATACTCAACGGCTTTTACGCCATGAACGGCATGAGCGAGCGCGCGGGCGATATTATGCGCACCGTCGACAAGCTCGACAAGATAGGCGCGGAAAAGGTGCGCCAGCTGCTCATCGACGACGTGAAGATGCTGCCGTGCAAGGCGGAAAATGTGCTTGACTTCATGGCGATAAAGGGCACAAACGCCGAGGTCATCGCCGCGCTCGAGCGCTACCGCGGAATGGACGCGACCTTTGACCAGGGGCTCGACGAGCTGAAGACCGTCACGGGCTACCTCGCGGCTTCGGCGTTCCGGAGGAGAACTTCGCCGTCGACCTCACTATCGCCCGCGGGCTGGACTACTACACCGGCACGGTGTACGAGACCGAGATGACCGACCATCCGGAGATAGGCTCCGTCTGCTCCGGCGGGCGGTATGACAGCCTTGCCGAGTATTATACCGACCGCGAGCTGCCCGGCGTCGGCATTTCGATAGGGCTGACGCGGCTCTTCTACGTGCTGGGCGAGCAGGGGCTGCTGTCGGACGAGACGGTGAGCGCGCCGTGCGATGTGCTGGTGCTGCCGATGACGGAGGATATGGGCTATCGCCATTTCCGCCGCGGCGCAGCTGAGAAGCGCCGGAATACGCACGCAGCTGTACAGCGAGAAGAAAAAGTTCAAGGCGAAGATGAGCTATGCCGACAAGATCGGCGTGCCGTATGTCGTGTTCATCGGCGAGGACGAGATCGCGGAAAAACGTGCTGTCTGTGAAGGATATGGCCACCGGCGTGCAGCGCAAGCTCTCCGCGGCGGACGCGGCGGAGGACATTATCGCCGATCTCAACGAGCGCGCGGCGTATCCGCTCATCAATGACTGAGTCTATTCTAAATTTTTAAGATAGAAGAGAGGGAAATTTATGTTTCAGTCCCGTACACATACCTGCAATGAGCTGAGGCTCAGCAATGTGGGTGAAAAAGTCAAGATCGTCGGCTGGATGGAGAACATCCGCGAGGTGGGCAGCAACTTTGCCTTCGTCGTTCTGCGCGACTTCTACGGCACGACGCAGGTGGTCGTGGAGACCGAGGACATGATGAAGATCGTCAAGTCCGTCAATAAGGAGTCCACCATATCCGTCGAGGGCGTCGTGCGCGAGCGCGCGAGCAAAAACCCCAAGCAGGACACCGGCGACATAGAGGTCGTGCCGGAGAAGATAGAGATACTCGGCAAATGCCGCTATAACGAGCTTCCGTTCGAGATAAACCGCAGCCGCGAGGCGGACGAGAGCGCCAGACTGAAATACCGTTATCTCGATCTGAGAAACCCCGCCGTCAAGAAGAACATCATCCTCCGCTGCAACGTCATCGCGGCGCTGCGTCAGGCGATGATGGCGCACGGCTTCCTTGAGATAACCACGCCTATACTCACCGCATCCTCCCCAGAGGGCGCGCGTGACTACCTTGTCCCCGCGAGAAAGCACCCCGGCAAGTTCTACGCCCTGCCGCAGGCACCGCAGCAGTTCAAGCAGCTTTTGATGACCTCCGGCTTTGACCGTTACTTCCAGATCGCGCCGTGCTTCCGTGATGAGGACGCGCGCGGCGATCGCTCCCCCGGCGAGTTCTACCAGCTGGATATGGAGATGGCGTTCGCCACGCAGGAGGACGTTTTTGCCGTGCTGGAGGACGTGCTGCCTCCTATCTTCGCCAAATTCGGCACGTATAATGTCGCCTCCGACGCGCCGTTCAAGCGCATCGGCTATGTGGAGTCTATGGAGCGCTACGGCACGGATAAGCCCGACCTGCGCATAGACCTGCACGTTGAGGACATCACCGCGCTCACGCGGGGCACGGAGTTTGCCCCGTTCAACGCCGAGGACGCGGTCGTCAAGGCCGTCGCCGTCTCTGACTGCGAGCTGACGAGAAAGCACATAGACAAGCTCTGCACCGACGTTGAGGTCCAGTCCGGCGCGAAGCCCTACTGGTTCAAGGTGGACGAGCACGGCGAGCTTGCCGGCGGCGTGGCGAAGTTCCTCGACGACCGCAGGGATGAGCTGACCGCTGCCCTCTCGCTCAAGCCGAACACCCTCGTGGGCATCGCCGTGGGCAAGAAGGAGCTTGCGCAGAAGACCGCCGGCGTCATGCTGAAAATGCTGGGCGCGGCGTGCCCCAACCACATGGACAAGGAGCGCTATGAGTTCTGCTGGATCGTCGACTTCCCGATGTACGAGATCGGGGAGGAATCCGGCGAGCTGGAGTTCTGCCACAACCCGTTCTCCATGCCCGCGGGCGGGCTGGACGTGCTGCTGAAGGCCGAGCGCGGCGAGATCGACCCGCTCACCATCACCGCCGACCAGTATGACCTCGTCTGCAACGGCGTGGAGCTCAGCTCCGGCGCGGTGCGTAACCACGACCCCGAGATCATGATAAAAGCGTTTGAGATGGTGCGCCTCGGCGAGGAGGACGTCAAGCGCAAGTTCCCCCAATGTACAATGCGTTCTGCTACGGTGCGCCTCCCCATGCCGGTATTGCCCCGGGCGTTGACCGCATGGTCATGCTCCTCGCCGGAGAGGACAGCATCCGTGAGATCATCCCTTTCCCGATGAACAAGAACGCCATGGACGTCATGATGGGCGCGCCCTCCACCGTCGAGCAGAAGCAGCTGGACGAGCTACACATCGCGCTCGTGGGCGAGCTGGAGGAATAAGCAAAACACCAAAAAGCCGTCGGCACATATCTTCACAGCCGACGGCTTTTTCATAAAAGGAGGATGGCAATGTTTTCCTCAACAAAGAGCATGGGCGTGACCGGCGTAGGCGGGTACGAGGTGGCGGTGGAGGTTTATATCTCCGGCGGGCTGCCGTCGTTCGACATTGTGGGTCTGCCCGACGCGGCGGTGAAGGAGGCGCGCGAGCGTGTGCGCGCCGCGATAAAAAACAGCGGCTTTGCCTTCCCTGTCAGCCGCATGACAGTCAACCTCGCCCCGGCGGACAAGAAAAAGGCCGGAACGGTGTACGACCTGCCGATGCTCGTGGGCATACTCTCCGCCTCCGGCGACATCAAAGCGCCGGGGGAGAAGTGCGCGTTCATCGGTGAGCTGTCACTGACGGGGAGGTGCGCCCAGTCGCGGGCGCGCTGCCGATGGCGCTGGCGGCGCAGCGCGCGGGGTGGAGCATTTCTTCGTCCCGGCGGAGAACGCGGGCGAGGCGGCGTTTGCCGACGGGCTTTCGGTGTACCCGGTGAAGACTGTCGCCCAGCTGGCGGCGCATTTGTCCGGGGAGAAGCTTATAGAGCGCGCGGAGTGCCCCAAGCTCGACACGGCGGGGCACCGGTGCCGGATTTTGCCGACGTCAAGGGACAGGAGAACGTCAAGCGCGCGTTCGAGATCGCGGCTGCGGGCGGACATAACATCCTCATCGTCGGACCTCCCGGCGCAGGCAAGTCCATGATGGCAAAGCGCCTGCCCGGCATCCTGCCGGACATGAGCCGCGAGGAGATGATAGAGACGACGGAGATACACTCCGTCGCCGGGCTCACGGGCGGCGAGCACCCGATCGTCTCCCGGCGGCCGTTCCGCGCGCCGCACCACACGGTGTCCGCCGCGGGGCTGTCCGGCGGCGGCACAACGTCCGCGCCCGGGGGAGATCAGCCTTGCGCACAACGGTGTGCTCTTTCTCGACGAGCTGCCGGAGTTCAGGCGCGACGCGCTGGAGGTGCTGCGCCAGCCGCTTGAGGACGGGGTGGTGACGGTGTCGCGCGTCGCGGGAACGCTGACGTTCCCGAGCCGGTTTATGCTGGTGTGCGCGATGAACCCGTGCAAGTGCGGGTGGTACGGGCACCCGTCCGGGCGCTGCCGCTGCTCGGCGAACGATGTGCGCCGCTACCATTCGCGCATATCCGGCCCGCTGCTCGACAGGATAGACCTCATCGTCGAGGTCCCGGCGCTGGACTATGAGGAGCTGAAGCGGCGCACCCCGGCGGAGAGCTCCGCGGAGATAAAAAAGCGTGTGGACGCCGCACGGCGCATCCAGCGCGAGCGCTATGCCGACGACGGCACGATGTGCAACGCGCATATCGCCAGCGGCGCACTGCGGGAGGTTTGCGCCGTGAGCGCCGAGGGGGAGGAGCTTATGCGCGCCGCGTTTGAGAGCATGAATCTCTCCGCGCGCAGCTACGACCGCATTCTCCGCGTCGCGCGCACGATCGCCGATCTCGCCGGGAGCGCGGGGATAGAGAGCGAGCATATTGCCGAGGCGATACAGTACAGAACGTATGACCTCAGCGTTGAGTGATATATAGAACACAAAAACGGCGGATGACCTGAAAAGATCATCCGCCGTTTCGGCATGTTCATTTGAAAAACAGGTTTATCAGGCCGCTTATGCCGACGCCGATGTACACGATGTTCTTGAGCTTCACGCCGTCGATGCGGTCGATAATACGGTTCGCGGCATACAGCCCCGCCATCGTGCACGCGGTGCCCAGCACGCACAGCGGGATGAGATCCGCCGTCAGTATCCCGTTTCGTGCGCGCAGGTAGGCGCTGAGACAGAGGTTGACGAAGAACAGCACCTCCGTCGTGCCGAGGAATTCCTCCTTGCTGTCGGTGTGGGCGAGATAGTAGAGCACCATCAGCGGTCCGCCGACGGAGAAAAGCCCGCTGCATGCGCCGGAGAACGCCCATGCCGCCACGCACACCGGGAGGCTCCACGCCTTGGGCTGCTTTTTGGAGGAAACAAAGTGGTGCACCGTCAGCACGATGAGAAAGACGCCGAAAAGGCGCTTGAGAAGCTGCTGATCAAAGCTGGATGAAAAATGTATCGCCAGAGCGGAGCTCGCCGAGTACACAAGCAGCGGCGCGATCACTTTTTTGATGCTGATCTGCTTGCGGTAGCGGATGATCATCAGCAGCGTGACCACAAGGCTGACGATGCCGGCGACGGCGGCGGAGCGGCTGATCGAGAAGAACAGCGGCAGCACCATCATCATGAGTATGCCCGCGCCGAAGCCGCACACGCCCTGTGCAAGCCCCGCAAGCAGAGTAATTACAGCAAAGGAAATATATTCGACCATTTTTGCCTCGAAAAAATAATAGAATCAGAATAGAGCCTTACATACCCCAGCAGTTGTAGAGACTTGCCGTGATCTTCTCCGACGCCTCGCGCAGCGCGGGCAGGTATTTCAGCAGCTTCGCCGGGTCGGACACGCCGATCAGCCCGCTGAACGACAGCGACGCGATTATCGTCCCCTCCTTGTCGCGCACGGGCACGGCGATGCAGCTGCCGTTGATGGACGACTCCTGAAAGTCGATCGCGTAGCCGTTCGCGGCGGTCTTTTTCAGCTCGGCGATGTACGCGGCGGGGTCGGTGATCGTGAAGGGGGTGAGCGCCTCCATGCGGTGCGCGGCGATCATCTGCTCAATGAGCGCGTCGGGCAGCTCGCACAGGAGTATCTTCCCGCCGCCGCAGGCGTAGTAGGGGAGCACAGAGTGCAGCGGGGGGGGACATAGTTGATGATGCTTTTCGTGAGCGTTTGCTGCAATACCTCGCAGTCGGACCCGCTGCGCACGATCAGATTCATCGCAAGCCCGTGGTGCGCCGTGCACTCCTCCATCACGCACTTCGCCGCGTCGCTCAGCGCGAGATAGAAGTTGTTGCGCTCCGTCACAAAGCTCAGCTTCTGCCCGGGGATATAGCGGTCGTCCTCCATCTGGTAGACCCAGCCCGTCATTTCCAGCGTTTTGAGGATGCGGAAGGTGGTGGAGGGATTGAGCGCGCACTGCTTTGCAATGGCGTTCGCGCCCATGGGGGTCTTTGCCGTGCGCAGCAGGTCGAGCACGCCCATCGCGTTCTCCAGCATCTTTATGGTTTCGACCTTTTGGTTTTTACCGGTCTCCATCAGCTCAACTCCAAAACAGTTTTTAAACATTTTTTAGCAAATGCAATGTATTATTTCAATACTACGCCAGATGTACGGTTTTGTCAACAGAGCGCCGGACGGTAAAATGCGGCGTTAAGACCAAAACCGTAAAGATGCACAAAACGGAAGCGCAATATCTGTGTACTCATACGAAAGTGGGCGTTTTGCACAAATAGGCATTGACGAACGGGGCAAAACGGAGTAGTATAATTTTCGGAATGGATATTCCGAAAATGAAAAGTTAAGGAGCTATTTATTATGGCAAGGCAGAGACTGGAAGGCATTTATATCCCTGTGATCACCCCGTTCAACAAGGACGAGAGCATCAATTTCAGCGCGATCAAAGAAGTCACGAAGTTCTTAGCGGATAACGGCGTAACGGGTATCATCCCCTCCGGTTCTACCGGCGAGATGATAGCGCTTGAGAAGGACGAGCAGATCGCCGTCAACAAGGCGTACATAGAGGCTGGTCACGCCAACGGCATAAAGGTCGTCGCTTCCACCGGCGCATACCGCACCAAGGACGTCGTGGAGATGTCCCAGGCGGCAGAGGCCGACGGCGCGGACGGCATCATGGCGGTCACGCCGTGGTACATGGGCCCGAACAAGCAGGAGCTTTATGACCACTACAAGACCATCCACAACTCCATCAATATCCCCGTCATGATGTATCACAACCCGTATTACTCCACCGTGCTGCTCGACGACCGCTTCATCGCGAAGCTCTACAATGAGGGCTGCATCGACGCGATCAAGGAGCGTCAGGCCGACGTGTTCAGACAGCAGAACCTCCGCCGTCTGACCGACGAGAACTTCAACATCTTCTACGGCTACGACGTGTGCGCGGTCGAGACGATGTCCTGCTGGTCCGACGGCTGGGTCGTCGGCACGGGCAACCTCTTCCCGAAAGAGAACTCCACGGTTTACCACCTCGCGCAGGACAAGAAGACCGCCGAGGCGATGAAGGCCCAGGAAGAGCTGGTATGGCCGTACCTGCCGCTGTTCACCGAAGCCGACTCCAACGGCGACGTGCTGTGGCTGCAGATCATCAAGGAAGGTCTGAAGCTGCGCGGCGTCGACGCCGGTTACTGCCGCAAGCCCGTCATTTCCGAGCTGCCCGAGGAGGATATAATCCGCCTCAAGAACGTGCTCAAGCACTACGGCTACCTCGCGTAAGGGACACGAACGAAGAGAAGAAGTTCTTTTTCATACATCCTTTTTCCAAACTGCTCCGGGCTTCCCGCCCGGAGCGGCGCGGAGAGGAAAGCGGCAGAAGGAGGGAAAAGCAATGAACGAAAGAGAATTTGACGTAATAGTTGCAGGCGGCGGTACAGCCGGCTGCATTGCTGGTCTTGCGGCGGCCAAAAACGGCGCAAAGACCCTTATAGTTGAGAAAAACCGCTGCCTCGGCGGGCAGTTTACCTCCGGCATGCAGGGCGCGTGGGTCGGCTTCAGCGATAAGCTCAAGCGCTGCGTCGGCGGCATGACGTGGGATTTGAGAAATGTCCTGAAGGACATGGGCGCGATAGTCGACAAGGACCCCGACAAGGACGTGTGCTATCTCTATGACACCGAGGTCGCCAAGGTCGTGCTGGATGAGCTGGCGTCGAAGGAGCCAAACCTCACCACGTGGCTCAACACCCAGATCATCGACGTTCTGCAGGACGGCGACACCGTGACCGGGCTTGTCGTCGTGTCCGAAATGCAGATCGTTGAGGTGCACGGCAAGATAGTCATCGACTGCACCGGCGACGCCGCCGTGTGCGCCAAGGCGGGCGCGACATATGAGATACGCGACGACAAGGACATTCAGCCCATGACGCTCATCGGCAAGATGGCGGGCATAGACATGGACCGCGTCGTGAAGTATTACGAGGAGAACCCGCCCATCGAGGACACCATGATGCCTCCTGCGTGGCACGATTTCACCAGCTTCCCCGGCGTCATGCACTTCGGGCTCAAGGACGAGCTGAAAAATGTCGACCTGCCCG
>VOFG01003618.1_pt1 | contig 24653 bp, 40 predicted proteins | sample 5384171 | NCBI WGS metagenome assembly VOFG01 (sample SAMN12384726, study PRJNA508395) | human gut metagenome | isolation source: healthy gut F | host: Homo sapiens | reverse complement strand
CGCGTTCCCTGACCCCAAGGAGCGGCTGGAACATATCTTTGAAAAGCAGGTCTATGGTCTGGCCCCGTCCGAAATTATCTATCGCATTGCGACAAATTATATTCTTGGATTCTCTGAGGAGCATAGCGGAAAGCAGTATAACTTCCGTATGTGCGATGCGCTGCCCTATGCAAAGGATGGCACGCTGAGCGAGAAGCTGGACGAATTGTTTGGGTAATATACGGTTGACAGTCTTTTTTGCCTTTAGTATAATACTGGTAAAGGCAGACAACACATACAGAGGCTCTATCGTGCTGATAGGGCCTCTTTTAATAGAATGCTAAAAGTATGCAATGCTCTGAAATAAGGTGTCGCAAGAGGTGAGAATATGCTGATTGAATTTAGTGTAAAGAACTATAGGTCTTTTTCGTGATGAAGCCATTCTTTCTCTGGAAGCAACCAAGTCAAGCACACTAAAGAGCGTCCTTATTCCATTTGGCGGAACGCCTATTTTGCCAAGCACTGCCATTTATGGAAAAAACGGTGGAGGAAAAAAGTAACGTAATTCGAGCTTTTTGGCTTGCTGTTCAGTTCATTAGAAATGCGCAGAGAACACAGCACGAAAAAGCAGCCATACCTGTTGTACCATTTGCATTAAATGATTATTCCGCATCTGAGCCGACTAAATTTTCCTTCCTATATACGCTGGATGGAATCAGGTACTGGTATTCGTTTTCAGCTACAAAGGAAAAAGTGTATACCGAATCATTGTATCATGCACCCAAAGGACGAAAAACGCTGGTTTTTGCCAGAGAGGGACAAGAATTTTCGTTCACAGAAGCGAAAGCCCGCAGAAAACTGATTAGTCAAGTCGTAGCAGAAAATCAGTTGTTCTTCTCGGTTGCTTGTACAATGAATGATGGGGATTGCGCTAAGGCTATGATGTGGTTCCGGGAAATGATTTATTTCTCAAGAGATTACTCGGATATTCCACGGCAGTTACTTGAATACCCCAATGATGCCAATATTTTGAGAGCCATTTCTAATTATGCGAAGGCTGCGGATGTTGGTATCGAAGATATGCGATTCGAAATCAACGGTAAACAAATTGATGAAGAAGCTGCTTCCTCGGAAGAAATCAGAGCTGAGCTGGTGCAATTTATGCGATTGCTTTCAGAGCCTTCCAATGATTCGGAAACGAATCTAAAGGCAATATCAATACACCAAGGCAAAGATAAAAATCGGAAAACCCAGTGTTTATACGATGGAACTTGCCGATGAATCGGACGGCACCAGAAAACTGATGGCGCTTGCTCCCGCGATTGAATCTGTATTGACCAAAGGTGGGCTTTTGCTGGTAGATGGTATAGAAAAAAGAACTGCATCCGGCCTTAGTCGAATTTGTCATTGCTAAGTTCCAGAGCAAAAAGACTAACCCAAATGGCGCACAGATTGTTTTTACAACGCACAACACCGAATTGCTGGACATGGAATTGCTCCGAAAAAGAACAACTCTATTTCGTGGACAAGAATAGCGAGGGCGTGTCGGAACTATATGGTATCCGTGATTTCTCGGCTCACACAACAGAAAATATACGCAAAGGATACCTTCTTGAAAATATGGGGCGACCCCAATATCGAAATTGAAGAGTTGTGATAAAATGCTATGACTGTAGCAGTCGTAGTTGTGCGATATACAGGGGCGATTATTTGAAAATGCGGGCAAGGCCGGATACAACAGCGCACAATTCATAGTTGACGCTATGTTTTCTTTTTGTTGATTGGAACTATTGGAGATACGGTATGGTTGTTGATGAAGGCAAACAGCAGCAGATTTGCGCAGAACACACCAATTTAAAGTGTGGAACCTGATTCTGTGGGTAATCGCTGATAAGTCAGCACGCATTGACTTGACAGATTCTCTTACTGGGGTCATAAAAAATACCTGCGACATTGATGCTGAAAAGGAAAAGTCGCTGAAAGAAAAGTATGGCTTCGGTAATTGAGGAATGGTAATCTTCGGAACTTTGCGAGTGATTCTACATAGTCAAGTAACGCCAATTGATATCCAATTACAACGAAATATTTAGATTGCAGCCGTCCTCACCGTGAGGGCGGCTGCTTTGTTATCCGATGTTGGTATAATAAAGACGGCTGCTTTTGTTTGTATAAACATACAACACTCACTTTAACAAAAAAATGCAATATAGAAACAGCAAAAAGTGCATATGTAAGTAATGTTTTGAAAAAACTTTCCTTATTGCATCCTACTCTATATACTCTTTTGTGCATATAAAGAGGCCGATGCCGGTTTGTCCTTTTGGCAATTATCTCAGATAAGGAACCAGAACATCATAGAATTTTCTGCTCCACTGTGCTTGGAAGTTTGCCATCTGAAGCCAGTCGGTTTCATTTTCGATACTGACGTTATTGAGCTGGTAGGATACCTTGCTCGAATTCACATCATCGCCCCGGTTCCATATCAATGCCGCGCCTACGGCAGATTCAATAGCAGACTTGTTTGCCAGCAGCTTATCATAGGCAGCTTTGTTCGCAAGTTTATCTTTCTTGCCCATATACAAATCTACACGGGCAGAATCGCTGTTAGCAACGCAGCAAATATAAAAAGCTGCCAATACCGAAAGCACCGTTAATCCAATTACCCTTGGCAGGTGTCACATTGCGGAACATATGATTTTCGCTGTTCGCTTCTTTTTATCTTCTCCAGTGCAAAAGCCCAATATTTGCGCCGTACTTCAAATCTTGTTCCGGCTTCTTCTTCGGCCTGTGAATTATTATCCCGCAGATAAAACACCAAGTCATTTGGGTCTTCGTTGTACAGTTTAAATACGCGCTTCAAAACAGATAGCTTGTTTTTGGGTACTACTGTTTATAAGCTTTTACATAAATGCCCTCGCCAACTTCAGCAGATTTTATAAATGCGTTTTGTTGGTGCTGAAGTGGTAAGGTACACCTTCTTCGGAAGAACCTGCGAGATTTTCAATAATGCTCATATCCTCTGCATAGAGAATACGAAGCACTTTTTCATACATCTCGGCCCAACTGCCAACAGGTTGTTCTGTGTTTTTATAGTTGAATTTTGCAATCAGGCGGCCACTGAATGTTTCGGCATCATCATCGAGGGTATAGGAATCAACTGCTTTTCTGCGGGCTTATAGTCGGTAACAGGTCTTGCCCAAATCTTTAGTGCCTGTTGTGTTAATGCACTATCACGTTCTTCAAGTTCAGCAAGCGTCCATTTGTCTTTTTTAGCAATATCCTGATTTAAGCGGATGCCGCTTTGAGAAAAGCCATGTTCCATAGTCTTTTTCTCTTCAAAAAGAACTATTGCTGTATTTGCTGTTGTATGCGGTGAGAGTAAGGTTTGCAATACGGTGCAGCCATTGCTCATGGATTTGCTCGTAATCAGCACCGAGCGTCTTTATCCATGTCGGGGTCAGATGCTGTGGCATAATATGCTCGATACTATAATCGCCTGCATCAACATGGCGGTAAACATCTTTATCTTCGAGCGTATTATCGTTTTCAAGGCGTTCCAGTATGTAGACTTTGTTTTTGCTGTTCATCTGATAAATCTGCCGTTCACTGAACAGCATGGCAAATTCGTCATCGTCAGGGAAACGAGCACGCTCTTTCTTTTGAAGTAAGGGCATATTTGAATTTTCAATGTAATTGGCTGCCGTTCCATCATAGCGCATGATTTCGTGGTGGAGCGTAAGAAATACTTTATTTAAGACATTGGTAGGCAAATCACAAATACTTCTGCGAAGAAGGTAATTTTCGGTGGTCAGGAAAATGTCTGTGACATCATCAATATTTAGGACTTTTTTCATCCTGGAGGCGCAATACCTCAAGGAAGAAAGGCCGAGTAACGGTCGTTTCCAGTCTGTTTAGTCGATAAATGCAGGCGTCCAAAGTTCTGTTATCAGGACATCCACGCAAGAGGACGGCATATCGTTTGGCGTATTTCAGGAGTTCATCAAGAAGAATTTCCAGTTCTATATTGGCCGAGTTGACATACTCTTTGAAATCCCGATAGATGCGCTTTTGGGCAGGAATCTCCTGTTGCTTTACGCTCAGATAGTCTCGGATGAAGGCACTGACATCATATCCAGTGTGTTCTTCGATGCGATTCCAATATTTTTCGTAGTATAATTCCTGTTGTTGGGACGGCAATCCCATTAAGATAAAATTGCGGATTTTATCACCCTCACTCAAATCTAAACCGGTAGAGTTTAGGCTTTCAAAAATAAGCTGAGGATTGTCGTCATTTTCAAGACGAATACTGATGATTTCGAGACGGCAAATAGCATCAAAAAGTTCATCGATAGAGATTTCCTGCTTTTGGATGCGTTCGTAGAAATAATTATAGTTGTTGGTTTATATTGGAGCCGCGTACATGCTCGTCATCGGCATCAAACAGTTTACCAAACGCCTTTTTATCGTTTTTTGACAGGCTTTAATTTGATACGTGTTTCCTGCTTCTGGTACTTATCAACGAGAAATTCCTCGTATATTCTGGTTGCCAGCATATCATCCTGAAGGCATAATAACGCCCTTTTGAATAAGATTATACATGGCAGAAGCAGCAAAGAAACTGTTGTCAAACGCTGTTGCCCATCAATAACAAGAAAATTCGATATTTTTTCCAGATGGTTCATATACAGAAACAATACTGCCAAAGAAATGCGTTTGCGATTGGTCTTAATGACTTTTACGAGGTCATCATATAATTGCTTGCAGTTCTCCAGCTTCCAATCATAATTCCGCTGATATACAGGGATAATAAAGCGTTTGTTTGCGCCCTGCATATATTCGGCTAACCCGCATTCTGCACCTTTCATGGAATATCCCCCACAACAAATATTTGATTAACTCTATTATACAATTTTGAATAAAATCCGTCATCACATCCGCATGAAATCTTTTCTGGAATATTGCTGAAAATATTGGGACAAATATAGGCAATGTGCAATAGCATCATTCAAATGAACAGGTTTGCAATATACCCCTGACACTGTTTACCTGCGATTACAGCGGTCAGGGCGCATTTTGCTGTGCGCTGTCAACTGAACCCATAAAATAAGCAAGCTGCAAGAAGGACGATAGTGTCTGACTTGCAGCTTGTTTGTTTTGCTTGGAGGCTTTAGAAATGCAGGCTCCCACTATTTAGTATTTTTCACTCTGGAGTTTATACACACAGGTGATTTCTCGGTTTGGGGAGAGCTACATGGCAGAGATAATCACCGCTGACGGGAGATTTCCACCTTTACGACTTTAAGATAGCCGGATACGAGCAGGAAACTGTAAACAGACGACGGATTATTCTGCAGCTGTGGGCAAATCACGCTGGTGTCTACATAGGTAGCAACGGTCTTTCCCTGCAGGAAATTCGTTAATTGGGTATAAATATCCTTGTCAACCTGTGCAAGAACTTCCGTGATAATATCATTATTGCTGGTAGAAAGCCAATATGGGCGTGCTTCACATCCGGCACTAAAATAGTTGATGACGGACCATGGATTGTAGATTTCCGTGTCGCCGAAACGGTAGCCATCATACCAGTCACGCAGTTCATCGAGTTTGTCGTAGGCGTTATAGTAAGCAGCCATCTTGGCGACTTCATTGGCCGTGAATCCGAAGTAAGCGCTGTATTTCTTATCCAGAACGGAATTGACGACAAGATTATTTAAACCGCTGAAGATACTCTCCTTAGCAACACGCAGAATGCCGGTCAGGAATCCAAAGGGCAAGATTACGATTGTCTTTGAGGCCACCGGAAAAGAGTTCCGTTCATGAAGGAAACCATATCGGCGTAGAATCCCATCAGATGTCCCTGCAGAATTGGGGTGTCGTATTCATCGATGATAATGATAGCAGGACAGGCATAGTGCTTATACAGCATCAAAGAAAGCATTTTGAGGGAAGAAATATAATCAGTGCTGTCAGCTGTACCGGAAAACAATGCGCTGATAGGTAGCCTTTTCAAAATCATTGCAGGCAGGGGCTTGTGGCAAGGTTAGAATGGCGCAGGTATTCTTCACCAATCAAACGAGCAAAGTGAGCGTATGTCTCTTCCCATGTATTATGTTTAACATCCTTAAACGTCAGGAAGATAACAGGGTATTTTCCTGATAATCGCGGTGATATTTCTGCCCGCAGGCCCAGATAGCTTTATTTGTGAAATATACAGAGGTATCTTCATCTGTCTTTTCAAAAAAAACGGAACATATCCATGTTAAGTGTTTTCCCGAAACGCCTTGGTCTGGTAAAGAGCGAAACCATAGGACGTTGGTCCAGAAAATCCCGAATCATCAGCGCCTTATCAACATAGTAGTATTTCGTTGACGCAAGACGGTAATCAGAAATACCAACAGGGAGAGGAAGCGGTGTTGATACTGCTGATTTTCTATAAGCTCCGGAGCGAATACGAGCATCAACGGGCTTCTCAGCGTCTGCTGGAATTTGCCAGATTCTATTTGCTTTTTTTGCACCTGAAATCTTACCTGCCGAGCAAAGAGCGGTGATTCTGCGCGGGGAAATACCCCCACACGGAAGAAGCTTCTTTTGCAGACATCATAGCCATAAAAACAATGCCCCCCTCGTCTACGCTAAGTCTATTATACCATTTAGTCGAAGCAATGTAAAAGCATGACCCGGCACCTTTATAGCTATAATAAACAACTACCAATATGAAAGCTGATAGCAAGAGGGCAATTGTTTATTTGTACGGGTGTGCAGCTTCCAAAACCATAGTATTTGCTTACCGTTTTACCATAAAGATGGCGTGGATGCCGATAATACAGCACCCACGTCTTTTTACATACTCAGCAGAATAATAAATGCGACAATAACTACTACTGCAATAAGGGTAAGGATACCGCAGCGGAATTATCCCCACCACCATTGTTATTGCCATTATTTCGCTGCGGAGGTCTGCAACCACCGGCACCACCGGAACTGCCACCAAAATTGCGGTCAAATGCCTGCTTGTAGTGTGCATAGCCAGTGCTGCCACTACCGAAATAGCCATAATCGTTTGCCATGGTATGTACCTCCGTTATTCGTATAGGGGTAATGGTTTGCTGTATCGCTCTGCCAGTTCTTTTGCTTTGTTGTGTTCCGATACTAGAAAGAATCGCTCATTGCTGCCCAATTCTACTTTCTGTGCTTCTGTTGATATAAAGCTCTCATAGTAAGACAGTGCCTTGCAGATGATGTCTATATCATACTTTAAATTGGGCCGAGGTCGTAATAGCTGTTCTTGTTAGATGAAATTGTTGGAATACTCATGATGGCTCTCCCTGTTACCAATCGAGTTCATCCATTGCATCATCAACGCCGTCAGCGTAATTGGAATCACTATTGTAGCGATCCTCATCGTAGTCGTCATCGTCATAGATGGCATCATAGCCGTCATCATAGGAACTATACGATTTGCCAGAAGAGTAATTGCTGCGGGGAGTATAACTGTACGAGGAAGAACTCTTCGTTTAGAATAATTGCTGCTGGAGGTTTTTCTGGTGTTCTTCTTGCTTCTTGAGTAGTAGTAGTAGGAAGTGGTCTTGGGACGATGATAAGAACAGTAGATAGAACCGGAGTCCTGCTCACGATAGCAGCCGCTCTTGGCGCAATAGTGCTTTTTGCTGCTGAAATGGAGTAACTGCTCTTGGACGAAGAACTGTTGGAAGCAGCGGTTTTGCGCTCCTCCTGTTTTTGAAATAGTTGTAGCTGGTTGTCTTAGGACGGTGGTAGGAGCAATAAATGCTGCCCCAATCCTGCGCACGGTGGCATCCTTTTTGGGCACAAGTGCTTTTCCGCCACTTGTTGCAAAAAGCACTGCTGCATCATGCTGGCGACAGTAACAACAACCAAAAAGGCAAGTAAAAACTTGGATACGAACTTTTTCATGATATAGCCTCCGTTATATTTGTACTTCAATCGTTTTTTGAAGGGCTTCCTTTTTCTTTCTATCTCCATTCTATCATTTGTCCGTACCCATAATTTGGACTCCAAGACTTTATGCCCTCAAAAAATAGCACAAACCAACCGTTAAAACTGTCGAACATATACAAAACAGCCTCCACTTACGGTTTCCATACTGCAAGTGGAGGCTGTCGCTTTACTTAATCAAGATTACAAAACTTATGAATCAGGGCTTTTGCGGCTTGCCGCTCCTCTTGAATGCACTCTCTGTCCGATGCGCTCAACGCACCGGATTCCAGCTCGTCTTTGGTGTAATCGCTGTACACCGCCAGCGCATTTCGCAGGACGTGCAGGTCAAATGTGCTTACTGTTCCAACATTTACGGTTCGTTCTTGCATACGGATTCCTCCTTTGCGGCTGTCTCTTCCAACTTCTTATAAATCAGTTTCCGTTGATACTGCCCATTCGGGGCATGTGGGCATCACAGTATTTTCGGTCATGATTTCCAACAACAAAGTATGTGTCGCAGCAGAGACATTTCTTGTAAGACAATCCATGCTGCAAAATCCCACGACAGGTACGCATACATCGCATCTACAATGGAATCAGAAACAAGGTATTGCTGGTCGGTACCGCTGTCTATCTGCAGGCGTACACTGCTTAGGTGCGCGTTTACAATGTCATCCATGCCGCGCTTTACGCATATATCGGGGCCTGCAAGCACATAATCCAGCATTGCTTCTGCACTCGGCCATTGCGGACCCACCCGAATTTTGCTCGATTTTGGAAATGGCGTTCAACCAACTGCCGGGGAATCGCTTTAGGCTCTGAATTTCAGCATCAGGGTCATCATCCATGTACTTTCGTCTGTAATAGAACAGGCTTTTTAGGATGTACTGCCGTCGTTCTTCCAGTAGTTCCCGAATTTCATCGGTAGATGCCGGGTTAGACCACCATCGCAGAACGCCCGCCGTCCCTTTTCCATAGTCCCGGATTTTCAGGCCGTATTTCTTTTTGTAGTTCTTCATCATGCTGCTGTTCAATGTCTTTCCACATACAGCAAAGAACTGTAGCAGCGGCAAGGGCGTTGGTATATTGCGGCCACTTTCCTAATAATAGGTTGATGGCTTCATCGGTATAACCCATGCGCTCAGCAAGAAAGTCAGGTACACCATCTTCGATATAGTGCTTGGTCTGTTCCTCTCGCGTTTCGGTGGGCAGAAAGCACCCAACAGCTTCATGGGGCCTCGTATACCGTACCATCCTTGAGTGCAGCATAACAGCGCTTTTACATTGCGATAGCGGTTGATGTCCTCGAACATAGCGGCTATCAGAGCCTTATCGCGCACTCCATCAAAAGGAACGGTATATCCATCAGGCGGCAGACGCTACGGCCCAGCCATTTCGCCAGTTCACTAATCGAGCGAATCGTTTCTTGACAATCCGTCAGCTTGTCTTTGTCGAGAATCGTGTATTTAGTGGCCTGCCCATCTGCATCATCTTTTGCTTTTTCGATACCACTTGGTACACGATTTCGGTCTGGTAGAAGGTCGCCAAAAACTTTCACATCCTTTCGATTTAATTATACAATATTCATCGTGCAACCGCAATATTTTTGATGAAAAAGTGTAGATTTATATGGAATGTATCAGTATAATTGAAAACCTGTTTGTGGTATAATAAAAGAAAATGCGAAAATTGACGATACAAGGAATATTTACAATATGTATTTGCCTGTTATCATTGCCCAGAAGAACGACGAAAACAACTGCTTCATGGATTGGACGCTTGACCTTGGCAAACGGATTTGACAACACTGAAGAATTTGCCTAACAATTCATCTGCGATTCTGACATCGCAAATGCGCAGAGATTTAAAGCTATGCTGGGTACGGAAGATTTTATCTCGTTATACAAAGCGCTCAATTTGCAGGGTGTCTCCATGTGGGACCTTTATATGAAAACATCCTGCTATGGCGGTATGGCTCCGTTCTTATCCGATGCGCGGCAAACCCATTATCTGAATACTGCGTTTCGGCTTGGAGCGTCGAATAATTCCATCGTGAGTGCATCAAACTCGCTCACCTCAGAACTTCGGTTCTGCCCACTATGCAAAAAGAGGGATGAAGTTGCTGGTGGTTGGTACTATCATCGCGCCCATCAGATGCCAAGCATTAAGGTTTGCTATAAACATGGCTCTATTTTACGTCGTTTTACGGGAAAATTCGGTACAGAACTTTCAGCAAGCCCCCAGTCAGTTTCGTGTACTAATACAGAGAATTCGTGGAACAAGACTTTGCTGTGTTTGCAAAGAGCTGTTGGATGCAGCACCAGATATTTCGGCCGAGAACACCAAAGGCGGGCTGTTCTGCGGGAAGTGAAGTGCCAAGGCTTCTATGCACCCGCATCCGAGTATGCGAAAATTGAATACGGCGCTGAAAAAAATGCAGGTGTTTATGTTTCCAGCCTGAGTAGACTTTTTGTGCAGATGTATGACATGAATTATGTTGCGATAGATGACCTTATGACTTCGAACGTGAGTCGAATCTGCCAGACAGTACGCGGCTTTATATGGTGGGCCAGCTTCGGTCGCTGCGATTGCCTCTGCCGTTTCATAAAGAAATTGGAGCAGTCTTTTCGTTTGGCGTTGGAAGAGTCCTATCGGAACCGTTACACGATTGCTGATGAGCAGGCGAAGTTGGAAGTGTCCGTAGCTGATGTGAAACAAGGACAGCACAATAAATTGGTCGGTGATAATTTTAGCAGCGCAAATGCGGGCTTTTCATTACTAGGCTGTTCCGGATGCGGTAAGAGCAAATCATTAAAAATTTTGCTTTTCCCAATATCCGCAGGTCATCATGCACCATGATGACAAGTATGGTCGGTATCCCCAGATTGTTTACCTTTGTAGTCAACTGCGTTGCCAACAGCAACTTCTCAGCGTTGTATGCCAGCATTGGCAATGCCATAGACCGTGCATTGGGAATTACAACGAGCGTTTATCAAAGCTCATTGAATCACGCCGTTCTCTCGGCGAAAAAGCGGAGAAGGTTCGTGAATTGGTTGAAATATTTGCTATTGGAATCATCATTCTCGATGATTCAGTTGATTGACTTCCAAAGCACAAAAGAAAATTCCTTTGAATCGCTGATGACGCTTTTACCAATAGAACGAAAGTCGCTATTGCAGTTGTCGGTACAGAGGATGCTTACTCGAAAATGTTCACCCACCTTCGTACTGCCCGCAGACTTGGAAACATCATATCAGGCAACCTCTATTGCGAAAATCGCACTTATTTCAGCATTCTGGCAAAACGCGTTTTTAAGTACCAGTGGTTTGATAGTCCGGTCGAAAATGACAAATGATATGCTTGAGGCACTATATAGGAATACACATGGCATTATTGACCAGTTAGTAGGTCTGTGTATGTATCTTAACCTCGACTATATATCGTCAAAAAGCCGTCCAACCATCGATGCGGATTACATAAATAAAGTCGCAAAGCGACATTATCGCGGAATACAGAAACTCATGGATGAACTTGATGACCCTCTTAACGAGAAGAAACGCCAAAAGATTATTGAAGAAGCCGACCGAAAGCTGGATAATCTGCTTCAGGAGCATAAACAAACAGCTTTTGCAGAAAAATAATGGAAAGCGCAGAAGCAGACGAGAAGAAAATCCCTTGAAAAAGAATATCATCCACAACATCGAAATGGTTGTTGCAGATTACACCTCGGACAGAATTGCGGCAGCAGTGGATAGAGTCTTAATTTCAACCGATGAAACAGACGAAAAAGTGCTGACCCGTGTAGTGATGAAACTGCTAACGGATTCGAAAAAGGAAACTCCAACGAAAAAGCAAAAAAGTAAAAAGAAACCCTCTGCAAACATCTGACATGGTAAAGTTCATTATCGAGTAAATGAAAAGGAACCCTTTCTGCTCAACAGAATTGGTTCCTTGTTTTGTAATTGAAGAGAAAGCCACTTCCAACCCATTACGGTGGAAGTGGCTTTCGTTGTACTCTTATTAAGATATAATTGTATTTTACTGTGTAAGCAAAAATTCCTTATTAAGATTATCGCTACTCATTAAGGATATAATTGTAAGTGCTCTTTTCAGCCAAAACGCCTTATTAAGGTTATAATTGTATTTTTGTGCAAGGTAATACACGCTTATTAAGATTGTTTTGTCTTATTAAGGATATAATTGTAGATTTACAGCTAACTTATTCTATTACAGATGCAGCACTCGATCCTTAATCTCGGCGGTGCGGCCCTGATTCCAGAACTGGGGAGCCGATGTAGCCGCAGGTGCGGCGGGCGACATTCAGCTTGTTCTGGTCGCGGTTGTGGCACTTGGGGCACTCCCCACCAGCTTGCCGTCCTCCTGTCACGATCTGGATCTCGCCATCGTAGCCGCAGACCTGGCAGTAGTCACTCTTGGTGTTCAGCTCGGCGTACATGATGTTCTCATAGATGAACTGCATGACCTTGATGACGGCCTCGAGGGTTGTCCTGCATGTTGGGCACCTCCATAGCTGATGGCGCCGCCCGGGGACAGCTTCTGAACTCGCTCTCAAACTTCAGCTTGGTGAAGGCGTCGATCTTTTTCCGTCACATGGACATGGTAGGAGTTCGTGATATAGCTGCGGTCGGTGATGCCACCAGGACAATGCCGAAGCGCTTCTGCAGGCACTTAGAAAATTTGTAGGTCGTGGATTCCAACGGCGTGCCGTACAGGCTGAAAAGCAATATTGTGCTGGTTCTTCCACTTAGTACAGGCGTCGTTCATGTGCTGCATAACGTTCAGCGCAAACGGCTTGGCGGCAGGGTCGGTGGCTTTTGCCGGTCATATACTTGCAGCACTCATACAGGCCCGCATAGCCCAGACTGATCGTGAACAGCCGCCGTAGAGCAGCTTGTCGATCGGCTCTTCGCCCTTCTTCAGGCGGGCCAATGCGCCGTACTGCCACAGGATGGGCGCGGCATCGCTCAGCGTGCCCTTCAGGCGGTTGTGGCGGCACATCAGGCCGGTATGGCACAGCTCAAGGCGCTCGTCAAACATTTTCCAGAACTTTCAAAATCGCCGCCGCTGGACAGTGCCACATCCACCAGATTGATCGTGACAACGCCCTGATTGAAGCGGCCGTAATATTTGGGCTTGCCGTTCTCGTCCAGATGGGGGTCAGGAAGCTGCGGCACCCCATGCAGGTAAAGCAATGGCCTCGCCGTTGGCATCGACCTTAATTCCAGCATCTTCTTTTCGCTGATATAGTCGGGCACCATCCGCCGCGCGGTGCACTTGGCGGCCAGCTTGGTCAGGTAGTAGTAGGGCTGGCCCTCGTAGATGTTGTCATTTTCCAGCACATAGATGAGCTTGGGGAAGGCGGGGTAATCCAGACGCCCGCCTCGTTCTTCACACCCTCGTAGCGCTGGCGGAGCATCTCCTCAATGACGATGGCCAGATCCGACTTCAGGCGCTGGTTGTCACCGGCCTCGTTCAGATACATAAAGACCGTGATGAACGGGGCCTGACCGTTGGTGGTCATCAGCGTGACGACCTGATACTGGATGGTCTGCACGCCGCGCTTGATCTCCTCGCGCAGGCGTTTTTCCACGATCCAGAGATCTTCTCCTCGCCGGGATCGATGCCCAGATCCTGCATCTCTCCGCCTCGACATCGCGGCGGATCTTCTTGCGGCTGATGTCAACAAAGGGGGCCAGATGGGTCCAGGCTGATGCTCTGGCCGCCGTACTGGCTGGACGCGACCTGTGCGATGATCTGGGTGGCGATATTGCAGGCGGTGGAGAAGGAATGCGGCTTCTCGATGAGGGTGCCGGAGATGACGGTGCCGTTCTGCAGCATGTCATCAAGGTTGACCAGATCGCAGTTGTGCATGTGCTGGGCATAGTAGTCGGCATCGTGGAAGTGGATGATGCCCTCCTCATGCGCCTTGACGACCTCCTGCGGCAGCAGCATACGCATCGTCAGGTCCTTGCTGACCTCGCCGGCCATAGTCGCGCTGGACGCTGTTGACGGTCGGGTTTTTGTTGGAGTTCTCCTGCTTGACCTCCTCGTTGTTGCACTCGATCAGCGAGAGGATCTTGTCATCGGTCGTGTTGTGGGTGCGCTTGAGGCTCTGGACATAGCGATAGGTGATATAGCGGCGCGCGACCTCGTAGGCACCGGTCGCCATAATGGCGTCCTCCACAAGGTCCTGAATCTCCCTCAACATTCATGGCGTGGCCGCGGTTATAGCAGACCTCCTGCACATGGTCGCTGATCTCGATGATCTGTTGCTTCGTCAAGCGCTGGGCTTCGGGTACGACCTTATTTGCCTTTGTGATGGCCGAAATGATTTTGGTGATGTCAAAGACAGCCTCGCTGCCGTTGCGCTTGATGATCTTCATGGTAACTCCTCTTTTTGCAATCAATAGATAAGGTGCGTATAGTACAAATCGTATAGTTTGTCAAATCGTACTAAGCCCGCTTTGCGAGCAAGACTATCATACCGCACCGGGCTGCAAAAGTCAATCGGCAAACCACAATATATAGTGGGTGAAGTGAAATTTAACAAAATGTTCCGTTTTTATCGCTTCATCGTTCAAAAACAAACATGCCAAAAATCAGGCGTAAATTTTAGCTATTTTGGTTGGTTCTACTCTGCATAACGATGTATCGCATAATATTGGCCTGCCATGCAGAAAGTCCCGCTTGAATTGTACCGATAAACTGGTATACTGGTTGAGGTTTTGGGGGTAGTATGCCCCAATACATACAAGATATTGGGTAACACTGTACAAGGCAGGGCAGGGAAGGCCCGCAGGAGAACCGCTATGAATTACGCTACGATCAAATATTGTGACATTGCCAACGGCGAGGGCGTGCGCACCAGCCTGTTTGTATCGGGCTGCCGCCGCCACTGCCCCAACTGCTTCAATGCAGTGGCCTGGGACTTTGGCTACGGTGCGCCCTTCACCAAGGAGGTTCGCAACGAGATCCTGAAAGTCTGGCCCCCCGGCTACATCAACGGCCTGTCGCTGCTGGGCGGCGGTTCTTTGAGCCGGAGAACCAGCGCGAGCTGCTGCCCTTTGTCAAAATGTCAAGGTGCTGTACCCGAACAAAACGATCTGGTGCTATACCGGCAACAATCTGGAGCATGAGATCTGGCAGCCCGGCCCCCGGCCGCTGTGAGGTCACCGATGAGTTCCTGCAGTATATTTGATGTGCTGGTGGACGGCGATTTTGTGCAGGATCAGTATGATATTTCGCTGCGGTTCCGCGGTTCAAGCAACCAGAGGCTGATCGACATGAACAAGACCCGCGCAGCGGGCAGGGTGATCCTGTGGCAGGACGACCCGATCTTTGCCGACCACAGCATGTGACGGCTGCCCATTATTATAAATAAGGAGAAGTATAACCAGATCATGAGCTGTCAGGCAAAATCCAAATCCATGACCGAGGGCCCGCTGGCCAAGCAGATCCTGCTCGTCAGTCTGCCGCTGGCATTGTCCAACCTGCTGCAGATCCTTTTCAACATGTCCGATGTTGCCGTGGTGGGCCGCTTTGCGGGCTCGACCAACTGGGCGCCGTCGGCTCCACCTCCACCTTTGTCACCCTTTTCACCGGCTTTCTCATCGGCCTGAGCAACGGCGTCAATGTCTTGGTCGCGCGGTACTATGGTGCCCGCCACCCTAAGGATGTCAGCAAGACCGTCCATTCGGCGCTGGTGGTCAGCCTGCTCGCCGGTATTTTGCTGCTGGCCGTGGGGCTGTTCGGCTCCCCCGCGCTGCTGCGGCTGCTCAACACGAAGGAGGATCTGCTGCCCGGTGCGATCCTTTACCTGCGTGTCTATTTTCTGGGCATGCCGGCGCTGGCGCTCTACAACTACGGCAATGCGGTGTTCAGCGCCATCGGCGAGACAAAAAGCCGCTGGCCTACCTTTTCCGTGGCCGGTGTGGTCAACATCCTTCTCAACCTGTTTTTGTCATCATCTGCAAGCTGGATGTGGCCGGTGTCGCGCTTGCCAGTACGATTGCCCAGTGCCTTTCGGCCGGGCTCGATCCTGCACGCCCTCACCAAGGTGGAGGACTGCTATGCGCTGGATCTGCACAGCATCCGGCTCGACCTCGGCACGACAAAGCGTATCCTGATGCTAGGCATACCGGCGGGCCTGCAAAACGCGATCTTTGCCATCGCCAACCTGTTCATCCAGGCGGGCGTCAACTCCTTTGACTCGCTGATGGTCAAGGGCAACTCGGCCGCTGCCAATGCCGACGCCATGATCTACGACGCTATGGCCGCCTTCTACATGGCCTGCGCCAGCTTTATGAGCCAGAACTACGGTGCCGGCAAGCTGGACCGGATGCGGAAAAGCTATTTTATCTCGCTGGCCTACTCCTTCGGCGTGGGCCTTCTGCTGGGCGGCGGGCTGCTGCTATTCGGCCGCCAGTTTCTGGCGCTCTTCACAACTGAAAGCGCTGTCATCGACGCCGGCATGAAGCGCATTATGGTCATGGGGCTTGCCTACTGCATCTCCGCCTTTATGGACTGCACGATCGCCGCCTCGCGCGGGCTGGGCAAAACCATCGGCCCGACCGTCATTGTGATTCTGGGCCCTGTGTGTTCCGCGTGATCTGGGTCTACACGATCTTTGCGCATTTCCACACGATCCCTTCGCTGTACCTGCTGTACCCCTTCTCCTGGCTGCTGACGGCAGCGGCCGAGATCGTCTACTTCATCTTCAGCTATCGGCAGGCGATCCGCATCTTCCATGAGCGGGAGGCCCTTGCACATCTGTAAGAGCGCCAAAAAACAGAGAGCGGCCCCCATACGGGTCGCTCTCTGTTTTATAGGGCTTACTCCCGGTATTTTCCATCATCGTCTTAAACAGCTCCGCAGCGCTGGGCGGGGAAGATTTTTCCATTCTGCGCAGCCTTTGCAAAATAGCGCTGGGCTTGCTATAATAGATGCAGAAAAGTCGAAGGTCTGTGGCGGGAATAGGGCCGCAGCCTTCAGAAAGCAAGGGTGAAAGCAATGCAGACCTATACCTATGCCTCGGTTTGAGCGCCGGGAAAAGCCCAAGCCGGTGCTGCAGGATCGCGCGATGCCATCGTCAGGGTGACACTGGCGAGCATCTGCTCAAGTGATCTGCACATCAAGCACGGCAGTGTGCCCGCGCCGTACCGGGCATCACGGTCGGCCACGAGATGGTGGGCATCGTCGAGGCTGTCGGCGCAGCGGTGACCCATGTAAAGCCGGTTGTCAACAACTGCACCGATCCTAACGGCGGCTGGGCACTCGGCTGCCGGATTGACGGCGGTCAGGCGGAGTACGTCCGCGTGCCGTATGCCGATCAGGGTCTGACTGTCATTCCCGACCGGGTTTCCGACCGGCAGGCGCTGAAGACCCAACGCCATTGTAACGGTGGTCGCGCTGTATGACACGGCGCAGACCCCTGCCGCTGCCGGAGATGTACGGCAAAAACCTGACATTCAAGACGGGCGGTGTCGATGGCTGCGACTGCGAGGAAACACTGCGCCTCATCGCAGAGGGCAAGCTGAATACCGAGCCGCTCATCACCCACACTTACCCCTGAGCAGGATCGAGGAGGCCTACGATCTGTTTGAAAACAAGCGGGACGGTGTGATAAAGGTTGCAGTCGAATGTCAAAGCATTGACTGATGCCGCTGCACCGCAAATCAACAACTGTAAAGGAATGACCGTATGACGAATCAGAAAACCCTTTCCTGCGGCGCAGGTTGCTTTGACATCAGCACAGCGGGCCTGCACATTCTGGCTATGACCCTTATGCTGATGGACCATCTCTGGGCCACGCTGCTGCCTGCGCAGGAGTGGCTGACCTGCGCAGGCAGACTGGCTTACCCCCATCTTTGCCTTTATGGCGGTGGAAGGGTACTTCCCACACCCACAGCTTCCGAAAATACGCGCTGCGGATGCTGGTCTTCGCCGTGCTGTCCGAGGTTCCGTTCAATCTGATGTGCGGTGGAACATGGTTTTACCCGGTACACCAGAATGTGATCTGGACGCTGCTGATGGGTCTTTGGGGTGCATCTTCTGGAAACGGTGCGCCGAAAGCAAAAACCTGCCCTGTTTGCGGCGGCCGCAGTCGGCGTTATTCTGGCGGGGGCGGTGCTGGGGATTCTCTGCATGGTCGATTACTACGCTGTCGGCGTGCTGACGGTGCTGGTTTTCTACTTTTCCGTGGCCGGGTATGGTGGTGCCTGGCAGGGCAGCTGCTCGCGCTGTACTGGCTCAATGTCGAGATGCTGGGCGGCCTGATGTACCCTGTGCAGCTGTTCGGCGTTTCGTTTGAGATCTGCCAGCAGGGGCTTTGCGCTGCTTGCCCTCGTGCCGATCTGGCTCTACCGCGGGCGGCAGGGACACCACAGCAAGGCGTTCCAGTATGCCTGCTATGCGTTTTACCCCGCGCATATGCTGGTGCTTGCACTGGCTCTGCAGTTCCTGAACCGCTGACACCCCAATAAATAGCAAAAACACCCCTCTCAGCATGAACCGCATTCCGTCAAGCGTACAATGAAATAAAATAAGATTTGCTGCCAAGAGCACTGCTCTTGGCAGATTTTTACGCAGCAAATGCCATCTGGTACTTTTCCATTGGCGTAACAACCCCAAGATTGCGCTGTAAAGCACTATACAGAAAAAGGGCTTCCGCCAGCAGATGCGGAAGCCCTTTTTGAGAAGGAGAATAGTGAATATCAGTTTTTCATTTCGGCGCGGATCTTATCGTTGGCCTCCTCGACCTTCATGCGGAGAGGATAGACTGCCGTTCTCCTGCGGGCGAATGTAGTCCTCGTGCTGCTGCCAGATGGTGGAACTGAAGTAGTCGTGGCTGGCAGCATGGTGCTTGTCGCAGTAGCTTTCCATCGCACCCATGCCGAAGTAACTGACGCGGGCCATTTCTTTTGGCAGGAACAGGCGCAGGCCAAAGCGCGGCAGTTCGGGGAATACCGTGTTGCGCTCAGCGTGCAGTGCCAGCGTTACTGCACCGCTGTTGGAAACCGTCCAGCAGACATCCAAATCAAGGAATTTCTGCAAGCTGATCGGTGCAATGCCGACTTTGGCGCGCAGGGTCACACCGCTGTCCGTCACCTGATATTCGGTGCGGTAGGCGTTGGTCATACAGTGGTCATAGCGGGCAGCCAGCCAATCCAGCTTCAGCTTGCGGTCATTGTCCGTAGGAGCACGCCAGATGTTGAACTCCATTTCCTTGTCCAACAGGACTGCATCCTCGTACTGCATCGCGGCGAACAGACCCGTCAGCTTATTAAAGTTGTAGGTGAAGTTCTTGCCGCACAGCGTCAAATGGCGGTCCGTCTCCTGAACAGTGATCGTGCTGTTGGAAGGGGCATCACTCCACATAGCCAAGGTTTTTTCTGATTGTGGCTGTCTTCGTTTTCCAGCAGGATTTCATCAAACCCCAGGAGATGATCTTCCGAACGCAAGGGCAGGTCTTTATCGCAATGGTAGAAGATTTTCAGGAAACACTTGCCTTTATCGGGAATATGGACGGCCAACGGCAAGGCGTTTTCGCTGTGCGGCGGCAGGGTGAAACCGTCAGGGTAGGGGATGAAGCCGCTGTCGATGACCTCGCCGTCGCAGCTTACCTGATAGGTTAGTGCGGCATACTCGGTCAAATCAACAAAGTCCATGTAGTTGTGCAGCGTGAGCATGCCGGATTCCCGGTCGTACTTCACAACACGCGCCGGGCGATAGACGTTCTTGAACTCCAACAGCCCGGTGTGCGGGCGGCGGTCAGGTAAACCAGACCGTCCATGCAGAAATTGCCGTCATGCGGCCACTCATTGTGGTCGCCGCCGTAATAATAGATGTCGCGGCCGTCGGGCATCTTCCCTTTAAAATACCATGGTCGCACCATTCCCACAGGAAACCGCCGACCAAGCCGTCATGGCTCTGAATGAACTGGAAGTAATCCTCCAAATCGCCGGGGCCGTTGCCCATGCAGTGGCTGTACTCGCACATGATATAGGGTTTGTCCGGGCTCGTTGTCCAGATATTCCTGAATGCTTTCGAGAGAAGGGTACATATTGCTGAACATATCAATGTTCGAGAAATCGTATTTACGGTTCTTGCTGCGGTACTGGGCGCTCTCGTAGTGGGTCAGGCGGCGGGGGTCAAAACTCTTTGTCCATGCCAGCGCTTCTTCGAACGTGCAGCCGTAGGCGCTCTCGTTGCCCAATGACCAGATGATGACGCAGGGGTGGTTCTTGTCACGCTCCACGCAGAGGCGGGTGCGGTCCACGGTGGCCTCGGTGAACTCCGGGTTGTCTGCGATGGGCTTGTTCCAGTTTTCAACGGGTTGGGCCAGCTTTCGTTGCCCCCGCAATAGTATTCGGACGCACCGTGGTTCTCGTTGTCGGCTTCATCAATGACAAAGAAGCCGCACTGGTCGCAGAGCTGATAGAAGTAAGGCACATCCGGGTAATGGCTGGTGCGGATGGCATTAAAGTTGTGTTTTTAATCATGAGCAGGTCTTTTTTCGTCTGCTCAAAGCCAACAGCATATCCCGTGACGGGGTCGGATTCGTGGCGGTTTACACCGTGGAACTTGATGGACTGGCCGTTGACATAAATCTGGTTGTTGGCAACATGAACTCTCGCGGATGCCCACACGGTCCGTAATAGTCTCGTTGGGCGTGTCCAACACAAGGGTATATAAGTAGGGCTGCTCTGCGTTCCAGAGTGTCGGGTCAACAATGGTGATTTCTGCATGATACGGGAATGCCGCATCATCCGGTGCTTCCACGGGCGTTTACGCTGCCGACCATCGTGCCGGCTGCATCGTAGAGGGCGGTGGCAACGGCGGATCGTAGTAACGCAGGCGGACAGCAACCCGCGGTGCTGCCGTGGATGTCGTGGTGATGAAATAGTCCTCGATGCACTGTTCCGGTCGGTCAGGTAGACATCACGGAAAATGCCGTTCATGCGGAACATATCCTGATCTTCGTGTATGCCATCGCACCATTTCAGCACGAGGACCGCCAGATGGTTGGTGCCGTCCTGCAAAAACTGTTACATCGAACTCGCTTGTGGAATGGGCGACCTGACTGTACCCGACAAACTGCCGTTGAGCCAGACATAGAACAGGCAATCCTCAAAATTCAGAAATAGCGCGGGGCAAATCCTTTGGTAGGTGAAGTCGTATAGGTTTTCGCCGCATTTTTTGGGAACATACGGCGGATCAGCGGGGAAACGGATAAGGATGTTGGTGTACTGGTGGGTGGTCCAACCGTGGTTCTGCCACACGTCAGGGACCGATGCTGTCAAAGAAAGGCATCATAGCCGACCTCATAGAAAGCATCCTGGTCATAAATACTGGCGTAGTACCGAAATTTCCAACTTCCGTTCAAAAAACAAAAGCATTAGTGCGGAATAATCATCCATTCTCCGCCTGTGATTTATACAGTTCGGCTTGCGTTTCGTCTGAAATTATTATACAATTTCCATATACAATAAAACATAAACGGTATTGCACTAAATATGCACAAAATCAATGGCTTTTTGTAAAGTGAAGGTAAAATGGACGAAGAACCTCGCAATATTCACAAAAAACAGGAGGGAATTTTGTGCACTTTAACTCTGGCTATCTGAACAATTCCCGTACAGATTTCAAAGACAACTCCACGCCGTTGGTGGTGGGCAGCTGCGGCACCTACCGGCTGAAAACGCGCCCCAAACTACCGACTTACTGGCAAAAAAGGCGCAGGGATTACCAGATTCTATATGTGGCAAACGGCAAGACGCATTTCTGGTTTGACGGCAAGGAAGAAATCGTCAGCGCGGGCCATATGGTGCTGTACAAGCCGGAAGAAATTCAAAATATGTCGGCATAAATGTCCATCGTGGTCTGAATATCCTTATGCCCCATGACCGATTGGATGACCTTCAGGTTGGTCTCTTTCTCGCAAAGCCTTGTGCAGAACGTGTGCCGCAGATGATGTGCCGAAAAGTCCGGCAGCAGAACCGCCTCCCGGTACCGCTTCTTTGCTTCCACTTCTTCACCTGCATTATAGTCTGCAATGATGCGCTTAATAGCGCGGTTCACAGACTGCGGATTCGGAACATTACCAAAGCGGTTGCAGAAGATGAAGCCCGACATACCATCAATCTCCACATCGTTCCAGCCGGATTCTTTTTGTTCTTCATGCAGCATTTCAAAGGCATCCTTTACGGTATCAAACATAGGGATCGTCCGAACGCCTGCTTCCGTTTTAGGCTTTGAGATGTGCAGAACCGAATTGCGGCTTTCGCCCACCGGATAATAGACCAGACTGTGATTGATGCTGATAGTGCGCCGCTCATAGTCCAGATCATCCCAGCGCAAGCCCAACGCTTCACCAATGCGGCAGCCTGTTCCCAGCAGTACCGTGAACAACGGCCACCAGTGGCAGAAGACCGGGTGATTGGCGATATGTTCCATGAACGCCCGCTGCTGCGGAATCGTCAGGGCATGACGCACACCAGTGGTCTGCTCGGAACTTTTCTTGATTTCTGCCATCACACCATCTGTGGGATTCTTGCGGACGATCTCATCCCGAACCGCCAGCTGAAAGGTGGGATGCAGCAGCGTATGAACGCTTTCGAGCGTGTTCGTCTGCAAGCCCTGTTTATCCAACAGGTAATTGTAGAACTGCAGCACATCCGAACACCGAATCTCCGCAATTTTCTTCTTGCCGAAGGTATCACGGATAAAGCGGTCATACATATAAAGATAGTTGCTCCGGGTGGTCTGGCGTAGATTCGTTTTCAGGCTCATATAACGGTCAAACACAAAGTTGACCGTTGCTTTGCCTGCAACGTAAATATCCAGACCGTCCATCTGGTCTTTAGTTAGCTGCGCTTCCTTCTCCCGAAGGGGTCACAAGATCATTTGCGTAGATGTATTTGCGCCGTCCCAGCGGGTCCGTGTAAGAATACGCATACCGCTTATCGGAGCTGCGCTGCATCTCGCCTTTTCGCAGGGCACGCCCCCGCAGGTCTTTTCGTGTCGTTGCCATATCAATTCTCCTTCCCGAAAGAAGAAGGGGCTTGATACTATTTAAGGTCGGACAAAACTTTGTCCAGCCCCTGCAAGACAACTTCTGTTACAGTCAGTTGATGTTGTTCGGCATAAGTGCAGATACGTTCATACAGAGCATCCTCCACCCGAATGCTCAAGGTTTTTTTTTTTGCATTTTCGGATTTTGGTCGTCCCATCTTTGCCATAGCTGCTCTCATACCTCCACAGCACCAGTATACTTTCCGTGTGACAGGAAGTCAAGCTGTAAAAAGCCCTTCTTGAAAATTTTTACGAAAAATCGAAAGTTCACACTCTGCTCATTGACATTTCGTCCTTGATTTGCTATTATAATGGTAACAACTCCCCAGGCCTCTGCGCATAGCGTATGCACACTTGGGGGCGTTTTGCTTATAAAGGAGATTTTTCATGGCAGACAAGGACTTCAAAACGATAGAGGAACAAATCGAGATTCTTCGTTCACGCGGCCTTACTATCGAGGATGAAGCCGAAGCAAAGGATTTTCTGCTGCGGAACAATTATTACCGTGTCAGTGGCTATTCTCTGACGCTCCGCAAGAACGATGTTTTTGCGAAGTCTGCCACGTTCCAAAATATCGAAGACATTTACAATTTCGACCATGAGTTCCGTCATATCATCCTGCACCATATCGAAACCATTGAGGTACAGATAAAGTCCATCTATGCCTATGAATTTACAAAAGTGTATGGGCCGCTGGGTTATCTGGATGCCGCAAATTTCTCCAATCAGGCAAAACATAAGGAAATCGTCGACAAAGCCAACCAGCAGAAGCGGCAGCGGCTGGCCCACGAAGCCTACTTAAAGCACTTCATCAACGATCTGCACCAAGAGATTCCTCTCTGGGCATACGTTGATTTGCTGACGATTTCCGACATTTCTTTCCTGTATTCCATCTCCGAACGCCCAATAAAAGAAACAATTTCCCATCAGTTCGGACTTACCATGAATCGCGGCCCGGAAATTCTGGGGCAGTATATGCACAGCATGACGATCATCCGCAATCTTTGCGCACACGGGAGCCGCATTTACAATCGTCTCTTTGAGCAAAAGCCTTCGCTCAACAAGAAAGAACAGACATTGTTGATTCGCCGGGAAGATGGCACAATGGATAATGCCCATTTCTTCGGGTTCTTCCTCATCATGAGAAGGCTTCTGCCCGCTGAGAACTTTGCGGAAATGAAGGAAGCCGTCATTGCTCTGACGGAAAAATATCCGTTTGTGCGAATGGATTATTACGGCTTCCGGGATGACTGGAAAGAAAAGCTCTAATTTTGCATAGAATAAAGGTGACTGCTCCCACGAGCTGCTCTGCAGCGCAACACTGTGGGCGGTCTGGAGCCGGGGGATTTTCCTCCGGCCTATTTTTTTATGCAATGCGGAAGGTTTCCAGATACCGCTCGAAAATCTCGCAGTTGACCAACGCCACCTTGTCGATTTTATAAACGGCTTTGGCTTCCTTCGCCAACTCCTGAAATTTTGTCAGACCAAGACTGTATTTTTCAGCCCCTTCCTGATAGCGGACAAACTTTTTTTCGCATTCATTTTTGTCCTTTCAACGTCCTTTCGGGCGTGACCCATAAGCAAAACCTCCATGTTTTATTTTTGATATCCACACACTGCCGCTC